>Ga0265293_10000292_pt1 | contig 123140 bp, 121 predicted proteins | sample Munlanlewell138R_FD_192505 | JGI IMG/M metagenome (GOLD analysis project Ga0265293, IMG submission 192505) | Leachate microbial communities from a municipal landfill in Southern Ontario, Canada - Leachate well 138R | ecosystem: Engineered > Solid waste > Landfill > Unclassified | place...
CGTCTGCGCCCTGGCGCACCTCGGCGGACATCCGGTGGCGGTGGTGGCCAATCAGCCGCAGGTCATGGCCGGCTCCATCGATTCCGACGCCGCCGACAAGGCCGCGCACTTCATCATGGTCGCCGACGCCTTCCACCTGCCAATCGTCTTCCTCGCCGACAATCCCGGCATGCTGCCGGGCAGCCGCTCCGAGCGAGACGGCGTGTTGCTCAGCGGCGCCAGGATGTTCACCGCGCAGACCACGGCGACGACCATCAAGCTGCACCTGACGCTGCGCAAGGCCTACGGGTTCGGGTCAATGGTGATGTCGCTGTTGGGGTTCGACGATCAGGTCGCGACGTTCGGCTACCCCGGGGCCACCATGGGGGCCATGAGCGCCGGCGCGCTGAGCCGGGCCGCTAAGGCCGATGCCGAACTCTCCGACCGGTTGCACGACGCCGAACTGCGGGCCTCGTTCAACTCGGCGGAGAATCTCGGGTTCGACGAACTGATCGATCCGCGCGAGACCCGCACCGCGCTGCTCGGCGCGCTGCGGCACGGCCTCCACCGCCGGCAGGCCGCGGCCGAGCCGGTACTCCGCACCGCGATCCTGCCCTGATGACCAGACCGGAGGCGCCACCACCAATGCCCCTGCCCGACAATGCTCTGCACGGCGGATGGCGACTCGACTCCTTCGTCGCCCGCGACGACGCCGGCCACACCCGGTATCCACTCGGCCGGCGGCCCCGCGGTCTCATCCTCTACACCGGCGACGGTTGGATGTCGGCGCAGTTGGCGCCGGACCCGTCCGGCGGTGCCGACGAGATCGGCGACTACATCGCCTACGGCGGCAGGTTTCATGTCGACGCGGCGGCAGGCACGGTGCGCCACGACGTCGTCATGGCCACCATGCCCGACCTGATCGCGCAGCCGCAGTTGCGGCAGTACGAGATCGACGGCGACGTGCTGACGCTGTCGGCGACCATGACCGACGACAGCGGCAGCACCCACAGCACCCTGGTCTGGCGCCGCGACTCCGACCCGACCGAGAGGCGGTAACGGCGAATGCCGAGAGACATCCGAGAACTGGCCGATGACCCGGCGGCCTATGCGGCCGAATTACGCTCCCGCTGGGGCGGTCTGCTCAGCTACCGCTATATCGGGCGCACCTATGACTCGATGGACCTGGGGCCGACCGACAACACCGTCACGGTTCGCCACGACATGCGTGATCCCGCCGGCGGACTGCTGCTGGCCGTGCTGGGCATCGCCTCGCCCGAGGGCGGCGGCATGTCGGACCTCGAGGCCGTCCCCAACCCGGTGGTGCACTCCTGCCAAGTCCTCGACCCGGGCACCGACGTCACGCGCTTCGAGGTGCGCGGCGAAACTCTCAAGCAGGGACGGCAACTGGGCTACAGCCGCTCGCTGCTGGTCGACGCGCTGCGGCCCGAGCGGGTCCTGGCGGTGACCGAGGGGCAGGGCATCAGCCTCGGTATCCCGCCGAAGGGACTGCAGAAGATGCCCGTGGACCCGATCGTGGTGGTCGACTCGCCCGAGCTGCCGCCGCTGTGGCAGGTGTTCGGCGGCGCCCGCCGACCGGACGGACACTGGGCGCTGCCCGAACTGGCCGCCGAGGTCGCCTCCCCCGACGCCGCGCTGCACATCGGGCCGCAGTTCGTCATCCTGGAGACCGCCGCGCGCGACGCCGCCGCCGCGACGGCCGGCACGGACCGCCTGGCCGCGGTGTCCTCGCACGTGATGTTCATGGCGCGCGGCAAGGTCGGGCCGTTCCGCGCCGAGGCGCAGGCGACCGCCGGTCGCTCCGCGGTGCTGGCCCGGGTGCTGCTCCACGACGAGGGCAACGACGATCGGGCGATCACGGTGGCGTCGTACCAGTTCGCGCCGGCCGGCTGACGTCAGGCGCGGTCCTGCGCCCGGTACTCCGCGACGATGGGCTCGAGTTCGTCAGGCGTGGCGCCATGCATGATCAGCGCGTCGGCGCCGTAGTCGAACTCCTTGCGGATCCGCTCGACACACTGCTGGGCGCTTCCGGTGGCCGCCGGTTCGAGCCACTCGTCGGGAATCAGCGTCGCGATGTGCTCGATCTGCTCTGCGCTGGCCTTGTGGTCGATACCACCGGGGATCGAGGTGACCACCGAATCCGCCCGGAATCGTTCCAGGACAGCGGGATCCCAGTTGTTGGTGCTGACCAGCAGGTCGCCGTAGCCCTGCAGATACGTGGCCAGCCGGGCGACGGTCTTCTTCAATCGCAGTTCCTCGGGCAGGTGGTCGCCGACCGTGGCGAAGCAGGACCACACCCGCACCGCGGCCGGGTCGCGACCGGCCTGTTCGGCGGCGTCCTTGACCGTCTTGACCGCGCGCTGCAGCGTCTCCGGGGTGAAGTAGGTGTGCAGGATGACGTCGTCGAACTCGCGGCCGCCCAGCGCCAGGGTCTGCGGGCCGAACGCGACGATGGCCAGCCGGATGTCCTCGTCGAAGTCCGGGTCCAGGAACAGCACCGGGTACTTCCCGATCGGGCCGTCGTGGTTGAAGATCAACTCGCCGTGCCAGAGCCGGCGCATCACCTGCGCGAAGTCCTCCATCTGGGCGGTGGTGACCGCGGGCACCCCGAACGCGTTGTACATCGCGGCGATGCCGCGCCCGATGCCGAGGGTGAACCGGCCGCCGGAGAGCCGATGCATGGTGGTCGCGTACGAGCCGGTGATCAGCGGGTGCCGGGTGTTGTGGTTGGTGGCCGCGGTGGCGATCTGCATCCGGGTGGTCACCGCGCACGCCGCGCCCGTCAGCGACGAGGCCTCCTTGACGTTCCACCGCTCGGAGATGAACGCCGTGCCGAAGCCCAGTTCCTCGCCGCGCCGGGCCTCGTCCATCAGGGAGGCCGGGCCCGCACCGCCCGCCCCGGCCAGCAGGTAGTAGCCCAGTTCGTCGAGAACCCGTTCGGTCATGCCCAAACTCCTTCGCGTTCGCCGGCTAGTGCCAGACGCCTTGTCCGTAACCACAATTCCAGACGTCGGTGATCTGCCCGTCGACCACCTTGAACACCTCGATGCTGGCGATCTTGAACTCAGTGCCGTCCTTGTTGACCAGGGTCGAGTCGTACACGATCGCGACGTGTTCGTTGTCGTCGGCGGCGATCACGACGTTCAGCGCGAAGTGCAGGCTCTCGAAACCCGCCCAGGTGTCCTCGACCCGCTTGCGGGCCTCGGCCCTGGTCAGGGTGCGGGAGTCCCCGACCTCGTGGCGCACCATGGTCTCGGCGATGATCTCGTCGGCGAGTTCGAAGCGCGCGTTGTTCCACAGCTCGAGGTTGTAGAGCTCGACCACCTCGCGGGCAGTTCTCATGCGAAGACCTCCAGCGCCTCGATGTCGGTGAGGGTCGCCACCGCGCGGTCGACGAGCGTGACGCACAGTTGCCGGGAACGCGGCGGCATCGAGTCCCAGCCGATCAGGATCACCACCGGCAGGATCATCAGGTAGGCCACCGCGAACCGGTAGTGCCGCCACGCCTCCTCGAACGAATAGTCGTCGACGCCGTGCTGGGCCAGCGCATCGAGGTAGCGCCGCAGCAACGGCGCGTCGAGGCCGCGGCGCACGTCGGTGGGCAGTCCCTGGCTGACCAGGTAGGCGATGTCAGCGGCGCCGGCACCGCGCACGACCATCTGGAAGTCGACCACCTTCAGGCGAGTACTGCGGAAGAACATGTTGTCCGCGCGGATGTCTCCGTGCAACAACATGTTCCGTTCCGCCAGCGCGCCCAGGGCCTGCGGGGCCAGTTCGGCGAACCGCTCGGCGAAGTCCGCCACCCGGTCGGGGATCGGCTGGGTCGTGTGTTCCCGGTAGATCTGCCAGGCCGGCGCGAACACCGGCACCAGCAGATCCCGCGCGACCGGGGTGTCCAGCGGCGGGAACTGCCGCAGCACCTCGTCGTCGGCGGTGGTCAACGACCAGGCGTGCAGCGCGGCGAGCTGATCGATGCAGGTGTGCGCCTGCTCCAGCGGCAGGCCCGCGAGATGATCCGCGTTGTGCCAATCCTGCAGGTCCTCCAGGATCAGCACGAAATCCGATGTCTCGTCGTCGATTCGCGCGACGTAGCAGTGCGGGGTGGCCATCGGGGCCGCGCCGGCGACACGCGAGTAGAAGGTCAGCTCCTTGCGGTAGCCGCCGAGCAGTTCCATCGCCCCGCGCGCCTCCGGCGTGCCGGGCAACTTGGCGATCAGGCTTCGCGGAGCCCCCTCGCTGCCGGTCAGGTGCAGTCGGTACAGCAGCGACGAGAAGCCGGTGTCCTCGGCGATCCGTTCGGCCCGCACGTCGCTGACGGTCAGGTCCGCCGACAGGCTCGGATCGGCGCGCAGCGCGGCGGTCAGCCATGCCGGGGTGAGGTCCGCTATCCCGGCCGGAATGTCCACCGTCGCCGTCATCAGGCCCTCCGCTCCCTCGCCACCGACCGCAGAAAGCGTTCGGTCTTCCGCTGCACCCCGCCGGCGAACAGGTGTCCCACGTGACCGCCTTGGTGCCAATAGATCTCGCCGCCCCAGCGTTCGTGCAGCGCCAACGCCGGCGCGCGCATCGCCATCTGGTCGTGCCACGCGCCGACGATCAGCCGGCGCTGTGGCGGCGCGGTCGGTTCCAAGGCCAGCGGGTCGATCACCGAGGTCAACGCCGCCACCTCCGGCGACCCCAGCACCGCACCCACCTCGTCGGCGGCCCCGCCCCAGCGATGCAGATGGTTGGCGATCATCGCGTTGAGCCCCAGGATCGGCGTGTAGAGAGCCACCCCGTCGACCTCCTCGAACCCGGCGACCAGCGCGGCCACCCCGCTGCCCAGCGAGAGCCCGGCCAATGCGACCGTGCTCGCCTGCGGCTGCAACCACCGGATCACCGCGCGGACCTCCGACACCGTGCGCATCATCCCCGCGACGTTGGCCACCGGGTCAGTGTCGGGGTAGGTCGGCCAGCGGTGCCGCCGTACCCCGTGCCCGGGCTGGATGGGCATCGCGACGTTGTAGCCGAGCCCGTAATGGAGCCGCCCGATCCGCGCGACCGCGAAATCGGTCAGTCCGCCCTGTCCCGCCCCGTGCACCCACACCAGCCAGGGCCGCGGCCCCCCGCGGTGGCGCACGATGTGGCACGCGGCGGTGGCCGATCCCCCGTTCGGCTGTAGGCAGTCCGGCAGCCGCGGGTCGTGGGTGTAGGTCAGTTCCTCGAAGGTAAACCGCCCGGCCATCCGGCGCCGAACGGAGCTCACCTGCAACGGATCCGGGTCCGGATAGGCCGCGGGCAGGCCCGCCGCGGTGAGCGCCTCCGCGACAGCCCCGTAACCGGACGCATCGGAACGCAGGCTCGGCGGCGGCGCGGCCAGCGTCATCCCGGTGACCACCAGTTCGTCCAGCGCGACCTCGCCGAGCTGGCGCAGTCCCCGCGGCGACCACGGCGTCCAGCCCGCCGTGCCGGACAGCGCGTCGGCCGACCGGGGTAGCACGCCGCCGAGGGCGCGGGCGACGGTCCGGACGCGTTCCTGGGGCCGCACGATCAGGCCAGTTCGAAGCCGGGATAGCCGGTGGCCGCGATCTCGTCGCAGCGGCGCCGATACTCGGGGATGCCGGCGGTGTAGGCCATGTACCGGCGCTTCTTGCCCGGCACGTTCGCGCCGTTGTACCAGGAGTTGCAGCTCGGGTGGGCCAGCACCGTCGGCTCGACCAGCGAGGTGGTGTGCTCGATCCACTCCCGCTGCGCCTCGGGGGAGGCCTCGATGGTGCGGTGCCCGTGGTCCCGCAGGTAGGCGATGCAGTCGCCGATCCACTCGACGTGCTGTTCCAGCGCCGCAACGAAATTGGTGGCCGCCGAGGGACTGCCGGGGGCCTGGACGATGAACAGGTTCGGGAACCCGGCCACCGCCAACCCCAGGTACGACGTGGGGCCCTCCTCCTGCCAGACCTGGCGCAGGCTCGCGCCGTCGCGACCGGTGATGTCGATGCGGCTCAGCGCACCGGTCATGGCGTCGAATCCGGTGGCGTAGATGATCACGTCCAGGTCGTGATCGCCCTGTTCGGTGCTGATGCCCGTCGGGGTGATCGCCCGGATGGGCCCGGACCGCAGATCCACCAGCGTGACGTTGTCCCGGTTGAAGGTCTCGTAGTAGCCCTGGTCGATGATCGGGCGCTTACAGCCGAACGGATGCGTCGGCACCAGCGCGGCCGCGGTCGCCGGGTCCTCGATGATGCGTGCGATGGCCTCGCCGTAGAGCTTGGCGGCCATCCGGTTGGCCTCGATGTCGAAGAAGATGTCGCCCCAGTTCAGCGCGCCCATCACGCCGTGCTCGTCGATGGCCCGCAGCTGTTCCTCGCGGGTGGCCGACTTGATCGGCGGTCGCGCGAGCATGTCCAGCAGCAGCGAGAACGCGCTGAGCCGCGCCGCGCCCACCGGGTGTTCGCGCTGGGCCGCCCGGATCGCGGGGTAGGCCGCCTTGAGGTCATCGAGTTCAGCGGCGGGCAGCGGCCGCACGTCCCACGGCAGGGTGTAGGCAGCCGAGCGCTGGAACACGGTGAGATGTCCGGCCTCTCGGGCCACGACGGGGATCAGCTGCACGCCCGTGGAGCCGGTGCCGATGACCCCGACGCGCTTGCCGGCCAGGTCGAACCCGGCCTTGGGCCAGCACGCGGTGAACAGCGACGCCCCGTCGAAGGAGTCCATGCCGGGCAGGTCCGGTTCGAGCGGGACCGAGAGGATGCCCGAGGCCGCGACCACGTGCGAGGCGGTGAATCGGGCCCCGGTGTCGGTGTCGAGGTGCCAGCACGCCTCGTCGGCGTCGAAGGCCATGGCGGTGACTCGGGTGTCGAGTCGGATGTCCCGACGCAGATCGAGCTTGTCGGCGACGAAGTTCAGATACGCCTCGATCTCCGGCTGGGCGGGCATGGTCTCGGTCCACACCCACTCCTGCTGGATCTCCTCGGAGAAACTGTAGGAGTACTCGATGCTCTCGATATCGCAGCGCGCACCGGGATAGCGGTTGAACAGCCAGGTGCCCCCGACGTTTTCGCCGGCCTCGACTGCGATCACCGACAGGCCGAGTTCCCGCAGCCGGTGCAGCATGTACAGCCCGGAGAACCCCGCACCGATGACCAGGGCGTCGTACCGCACAGCGCTCATGTGGACTCGGTGAACCGCAGCATGGTCCGGGTCAGGTGCAGGCTGGTGATCTGCCAACGCCCGTCGCGTTTCTCGTACGTTTCGTGATAGTGCCCGGCGCCGTGCAGTTGCCGGTCCTCCCAGACCAGCAGATCCTCCATCGCCCAGATGGCGCTGGCCGTGGTCAGTGAGGTCAGATCGATCTCGGGGGTGTGACAGTGATGCATGGTCGCCGCGCCGGCGATACCGCCGAGCACCACCGGTTCGAAGGCCTCGAGACCCTGCAGGGGCGCCATGGTCTGCGGGTCCGCACCGCCGGTGGACACCGCCAGATCGAGTGTCACGACGACGTCGGGGGCGAAGAGCGCACGCCAGGACTCGATGTCGCGGGTGTCGAGGAAACGGCAGTACTGCGCCTTCAATCGGCGGATCGCCTCGACTTCGTCCCGCGGGTCCGCGGCGGGCGGTTCACTCATCTGGCGCTACCTCCTCGATGGGTCTGCTGAAATCACTACTGTAATCTATTCCGTACTGACCGTGCGCGAGATGGGGAAGCGATAATGAAGGTCCCGTTCACCTGGAAAGTCACCGGGTGGTTCATGATCGGCTGGTCGGCCGAGTACGAGGTTGGCCACGTCAAGGCGCTGAAGTACTTCGGCGAGGATCTGGCCGCCTACCGCGACGAGAACGGCGACCTGCACGTTCTCGAGGCGCACTGCAAGCATCTGGGCGCCCACATCGGCCACGGCGGCACGGTGGTCGGCGACTGCATCGAATGCCCGTTCCACGGGTGGCGGTGGGGCCCGAAGGGCGACAACACCTATATCCCGTACCAGCCAGACCGGCCCAACCGCGGCCTGAAGCTCCGTTCCTACCCGGTCCAGGAACAGTACGGCTGCATCTTCATGTGGTACCAGCCCGAGGGTAAGGAACCGCAGTGGGAACTGCCCGATATCTTCCACAAGTTCCCGCAGTTCGAGACCGACCCGAACGCCTACTATCGGCCGTATCCGGAGTTCTCCAGCCGCGCCGACGCGATCCCGGTCCATCCGCAGATCGTGGCCGAGAACGCCCCCGACAGCTCACATTTCCGCTATGTGCACAAGGCCACGGTCACCCCGATCTGCCTGCACTGGGAAGGTGTCGACGAAGAATGGCGGTTCCTGACCGGTTGGCCCGACGTGCGCAGCGACGACCCGGACGCGATGGCCCTGCGCATCCACAGCCATTACTCCGGACTAGGGTTCGCCATGAGCGCCTTCGAGGGGGCCTCGAATCACCGGTTGATCTTCGCCTGCACCCCGGTCGACGACGAGGTCTCCGACATGTTCTATTCCATCTGGTGGCCCAAGGAACCCGGGGAGACCTCCGACATCCCGCCCGAGCACGTCCGCGCCAAGGTCGAGCGTCAGTACCTGAAAACGGTGTGGGAGGACTGCGACATCTGGCGCTACCAGAAATATGTCGAGCATCCGCCGCTGGCCAAGGTAGACGCCAAACACTATATGGCCCTGCGTAAGTGGGCGACACGCTTCTACGACATCCCGCCCGCCGAAGTGACCGCCCACGCATGACCGTTGCGCTGGCGGATCTGGTCGCACCGGCGCACACCGCGGTCGTCACCCAGGAGTTGCAGGGCGCGGTGGTCGGTCCGAAGGCGGGCCTGGCCGCGCTGGCCGACGAGGCCCGTCGGGAGGCGCTGCCCAACATCACCCGGCTGCTGCCGGCTGCCCGGTCGGCCGGCGCCGAGGTGGTGCACTGCCTGGTGCAGCGCCGCGCCGACGGCCGCGGCGCCAACCACAACGCCAAGCTGTTCGCGATCGGCCGTCAGGACGTCGACATCGCGCCGGGCAGCACGGGCGCGACGCTGCTCGACGAGTTCGGACCGGAGCCAAGCGATCTGGTGCTGCACCGCTGGCACGGGCTGGGCCCGATGGGAGGCACCGATCTGGACGCGATCCTGCGCAACCTCGGGGTGCGCACCATTGTCGCGGTGGGGGTCTCGCTCAACGTCGCGATCCCCAATCTGGTGATGGATGCCGTCAACGCCGGCTACCGGGTGGTGCTGCCCCGCGACGCGGTGGCCGGTATCCCCACCGACTATGGCACCGCGATCATCGACAACACGCTGGCACTGCTGTCCACCGTGACCACCACCGACGCCCTGATCGACGCCTGGGCCCGGGCCTGAGTCGTCAGAATAACGGAGCAACAATGCAATTCACCGTTCCCGCAGTGGCCGATGCGATCGCGGCGGCAATCCCGGACCGCCCCCTGATCATCCAGGGCGACCGCAGCTATACCCACGCCGAGGTCGCGGAACGCTCCAACCGGTTGGCGGCCTTCCTGCACGGCCAGGGCCTCGGGTGCCACACGCCGCGGGCCCAGCTCGCCGGGCATCAGAGCGGCCAGGATCTGCTGGGCATCTACGCCCACAACGGGCCCGAGTACGTCGAGGGTCTCCTCGGCGCATTCCGGGCCCGGGTCGCCCCGTTCAACGTCAACTACCGCTACGTCAAGAACGAGCTGCAGTACCTGCTGGCCGACGCGGGTGCCACCGCGCTGCTCTACCACGCCGAGTTCGCGCCGCGGGTCGCCGAGATCCTGGGCGACCTGCCGCAGTTGCGCGTGCTGATCCAGATCGCCGACGACTCTGGCCACGAACTACTTCCGGGCGCAATCGATTACGACGACGCCCTGGCCTCCGCGTCGGCGGCGCCACCGCCGGTGCAGGCCGATCCGGATGACCTCTACGTGCTCTACACCGGCGGGACCACCGGGATGCCCAAGGGCGTGTTGTGGCGGCAGCACGACATCTTCGTCGCCTCCTTCGGCGGCCGCGACCTCTACAGCGGCCACACCGCCGCCTCCGTCGAGGAACTCGTCGAGAAGGCCCGCGCCAACCCCGGCATGACGCTGATGATCCTGCCGCCGCTGATGCACGGCGCGGCGCAGTGGGGCGTGATGACCGCGCTGACCACCGGGCAGACCGTGTTGTTCTCCGAGGTCGCGGGCCGGCTCGATGCCGACGTGGTGCTCGCCGAGATCGCCCGGCACCGGGCCGGGGTGGTGACCGTCGTGGGTGACGCCGTGGCGCGACCGCTGGCCGATGCCATCGAACGCGGCACGGTCGACGTGTCCTCGCTCAACGTCGTCGCCAATGGCGGTGCCCTGTTGACGCCGACCACCAAGCAGCGGCTGATCGACCTCAAGCCGGGGCTGATCGTCGTCGACGGCGTCGGCTCCTCGGAGACCGGGGCCCAGATGACGCACATGTCCGCGCCCGGGGCCGTCTCCACCGGGATCTTCAAGCCGGGGCCCGACACCTTTGTGGTGGCTGAGGGGCTGGACCGGGTCCTCGAGCCCGGCCACGACGGCGACGGCTGGCTGGCGCAGCGCGCCCCGGTTCCGTTGGGCTACAAGGGCGATCCGGACAAGACCGCCCGCACCTTCCCGGTGGTCGACGGCACGCGGTACGCAATTCCTGGGGACCGGGCGCGCCACCTCGCCGACGGCACCATCCAGTTGCTGGGCCGGGATTCGGTGACCATCAACTCCGGCGGGGAGAAGATTTTCGCCGAGGAGGTCGAGACCGCGTTGGCGGCGCACCCGGCGGTGGCCGACGTCGTGGTCGCGAGCCGCCCCAGCGACCGCTGGGGACAGGAGGTGGTGGCCGTGGTCGCGCTGACGGCTGGGGCCACGGTCGACGCCGAGGAGCTCATCGCACACGCCGGCACCACGCTGGCCCGCTACAAGCTGCCCAAGGCGGTGGTCTTCCGGCCGGTGATCGAGCGCAGCCCGGCCGGCAAGGCGGACTACCGCTGGGCCCGCGAGCAGGCCGAGCAAGCCCAGTGATTTCGGCGTGATCTCCCACGGTGACCGTGGGTGATCACGCCGAAATCCCAGGGGCGTGGGTGCGGAATGGAACGGAACGCCGGCCGGTTCAAGAGAGTGCCCGCAGTTCGAGAACTATGCGATAGCAGCCGCAGCGAATGGAGCCTGGCACCAATGACCGTCTCGTCGAGCAACGACGTACTCACCGCGGACGATATTGCGTTTCTCCGCCGCCCGTTACACGGATTTCTGTCGGTTGCGGGTGGTCCGAACCCACCACAGCCTCGACCGGTGTGGTTCGAGCCCACGGCCGACGGCAGCATCCAGTTGTTCACCGGCCCGGACTCACTGCACGTCCGACGGCTGCGCAGGGATCCCCGCGCCTCGATCGTTGTTGCGGCACCCGCCACCGAACGCGAACGTTGGATTTCGGTATCGGGCCCGGCCTCGATCGAGGCCGGTGGTGCCCATGAACTCTGCGAGCGCCTCGCAGCGCTCTACTGGGACCTGGAGGACCCGGTGCGCGCCAACGACCTGAAAGTACTGCTGGGCGAGGCGGAGTGGGTCCGCCTGGTCATCCAACCCGAGCAGGTCCGCCGCTACGCCGGATGACGCCGGCCCCGAGCGACCCATCCGCGGTGACGGTCTGGCGCGCGGGTGACTACGACCGCTTGGCGTAATGCCGGGCGGCTTTCGCGCGGTTACCGCAGATCGCCATCGAATGCCAACGGCGCGCGCCGTTCTTGGATGTGTCGAGGAAGAACAGCACGCAGTCGGGATGGGCGCACTGCCGAATCCGGTCCGGCGCGGTTGCCAGCAGGTGCAGCAGGTTGTCCGCGGCGACCCAGGCGGGCAGCCAGGCGGAATCGGCCACGTCCGGCAGGTCCACTGGGCCGTCGGCGGTCAGGCGCCGGCGGATGCGGCCATGGTCGAGAATCTCGTTGAGTGCGTCCGCGTCGTCGTGCCGGATCGCTGCGAGGATCGCACTGCGCGCGGCCAACAGAGCCTCGAGCGTCCGCTCGTCGGCGGGCGCGCGGTCGATCAGGCCCGCCGACGTCAGCCAGATCCGCAGTCCGTCCACGTCGGCGAGCAGATCGCGGGGGCCGTCGTCCATCCAGCAGGTGTTCAGCAGGTCCAATGCCAGCGGTTCGCCGACGTGCGGACGCGGATCGCGCATCTCCGACCGACCTCCTCTCCCGGGCCCTAACCCCTGAACCGAAGTTTAGCGGTTGCGCGAGCGCACCGCTCGGCGTACGGTCTAACCATCAAAGTGATAGAGACCGGTTATACCGAGGAGGACTGCCATGACCACCGCCAGCACTGCCCGACTTGCGCCCGGACACGTAGGACTGAACGTGTCGGACCTGCAGCGATCGACGGACTTCTACTGCCGCGCACTCGGCTTCGAACAACTGACCGCGAGTTCCGACGACGCGAAGCGGTGGGTGTTCCTCGGCGTCGACGACAAGGTGACGCTCACGCTCTGGCAGCAGAGCAGCGGCACGTTTTCCACCGCTACCCCGGGACTGCACCATCTCGCATTCGAGGTCGACAGCATCGAGCAGGTCCGGGCAGTGGAATCGACCCTGCGCGAATTCGCCGTCGAGTTCGCCCACGACGGCGTCGTCGCGCACGGCGAGGGTCTCGACTCGGGCGGCATCTTCTTCACCGACCCGGACGGCATCCGCCTCGAGGTATACGCACCCCGGGGCGTCGAGCCGGCCCCCGCACCCGACGGCGAAGCCCCGACGTGCGGCTTCTTCTGACCGACACCATCCCGCGAACAACGGCAACGCAAAACGGGTGATACGGATGACCCCTTTCCACGCCGGCGAGCTCACCGTGCAGCAGCGCATGGGGCAGTCGCACATCGCCGAGAAGGTCCGCCGGGGTATCCGCGCCGACATCCCCGAGGTCGCCGCGAACTTCCTCGCCGAACAGCAAATGGTGGTGGTGGCCGGTACCGACGAGACCGGCCGACTGTGGGCGAGCGACCTCGTCGGTCCGCCGGGTTTCGTACGCGCCGTCGGCGACCGGACGATCGCCGTGGCCGCCCGCCCGGCCGCCGACGATCCGCTGGCAGCGCCCCTGGCCCGGTCGACCCGGATCGGCATGCTGGCACTGCAGCCCGAACGGCGTCGGCGAATGCGGGTCAACGGAGCCGTCGTCGTCCACGGCGACGGACTACTGATCACCGTCGATCAGGTGTACTCCAACTGCCCGAAGTACATCTCGCGCAGGCGCATCACATCCTTCGAACCGGATATCGCGCGGACCGCGACGCGACGCACCGGCGAACTGAATCAGCAGCAGCAGCAGATGATCGCCGCTGCCGATACCTTCTTCGTGGCCACCGCAGACGACGAGGGCAATGCCGACGCCTCCCATCGCGGTGGCAATCCCGGTTTCCTACAAGCACTCTCGCCGACACAGCTCCGGTGGCCGGACTACCGTGGCAACTCGATGTTCATGACGCTCGGCAACATCGAGGTGAACCCGCGCTGCGGAATCCTGCTGTTGGATTGGGCGACCGGCGCCAGCCTCCAGCTGACCGGTACCGCCGAAGTGCTATGGGAGCCAGACACATTCGCCGTCGGCGCCCAATGCATGATCGACTTCACCATCGTCGAGGTCATCGAACGCGCAGGACCCGGACCGCTGCGCTGGAGCAAGCCCAGTGATTTCGGCGTGATCTCCCACGCTCACCGTGGGTGATCACGCCGAAATCGCGGGGGGATCAGGGCAGCACGCGCACCGGGACGCTGCTCCAGCCGGCGACGTTCTGCATGTTGACCCGCTTGCAGCCGCTCCAGTCGACCTCGTAGCGGGGCATGAAGTCCAGCATCCGGTCCAGCGCGATGGTGCTCTCCAGCCGGGCCAGCGCCGCGCCCAGGCAGCTGTGGATGCCGTACCCCAGGCCGAGGTTCTGCGCTTCCGCGCGGTCGCGGTCGATGTCGAACTTGTCCGGGTCGGTCCAGGCCTCCGGATCCCGGTTGGCCGAACCGCCCACCAGGAACACCGGCTTGCCCGCCGGGATCGTCACGCCGTGCAGGGTGACCTCGCGCATGGAGCGGCGGACGTTGTACTGCGCGGGCGCCTCGTAGCGCAGCAGTTCCTCGACCGCGAACGGGACCTTGGCGCGATCGGCCAGCAGCAGTTCCCACTGGTCGGGGTTCTGGGCGAACACCACTGCCGCGGTGCCCAGCAGCTTGGTCACCGTCTCCGCCCCGGCCCCGCCGAGAAGCACTGCGAACTCGGTGATCTCGAGGTTGTTGAGCGGGCCCATCTCGCCGTTCTCCCGCTCGATCTCCGACTCGATCAGCTTGCTCAGCAGGTCGGGGCCCAGATTGTCGCGGCGCGCCTTGATCAGCTTGTAGTAGTAGACCGACATGTCGATGGCGGACTTCAACCCCGCCTCGCTCATCTCGACCTCACCGGGTTCGCGGTGCAGGAAGTCGTCGATCCACAACCGGATCTGCTGCCGGTCCTCCGCGGGCACGCCCTGCATGATGGTCATCACCTCGACCGGGAACAGCGCGGAGAACTCCTGCACGAAGTCGAAGCCGGCGGGGTCGACCGCCGACAGGTACCGGTCGATGGTCTCGGTGACCAACTCGCGCCGGGCCTCGATCGCCCGCGGGGTGAACACCCGGTTCAGCAGGCTGCGCATCCGGCGATGGGCCGGCGGGTCCATCGCGATGATCCCGCCGTGCTCGGTGACATGCCCCTTGCGCACCTGGGCCAGGTCGACGCCGTAGGCCGACGAGTAGGTCTCGTGGTCCTTGAACGCCGCGGCCACGTCCTCGTGCCGGGTCAAGGCGTAGAAGTCGTACTGCTCGCTGTAATAGACCGGCGCTTCCTCGCGCATGCGCCGGTAGATCTCATACGGACTGTTGAAGAAGTCCTCGGAGAACGGGTCGAATACCACCGTTGCCGTGCTCATCGTCTGTCTCCTGAACTCGAGGGTCGGGCCAACCGGCGGCGAGTCTTGTTGCGCGCCCGCCGAAGTGCGGCGTCGGCGTACAACTTCATCGGCTTGGTGAACGGTGGCGCCGCGCTACCGGTGATGCTGAACGGCAGGTCCGAGCCCACCACGGTGCGGTAATGGCTGAACCCGTCGAAGCCGGCCTTGCCGTGGTAGGCGCCCATCCCGCTGCGGCCCACGCCCCCGAACGGGGCGGCCGACGGAATCATCTGGGCGGCAAAGTCGTTGCGGGCCACCCCGCCGCTGCGGGTCCCCCGGACGAAGCCGCGGAAGTCGTCCCCGTCGGGGCCGTACCAGTACGCCACCAGCGGGGCGGGACGGGAGTTGATGTAGCCGATCGCATCGGAGAGCCGGGTGTAGGGCAGCACCGCCAGCACCGGACCGAACACCTCCTCGTGGGCGATCCGCATGTCGTCGTCCACCCCGCGGATCAGGGTCGGCGCGATCTTGCGGGTGGCCCGGTCCGGGAGTTGCTCCCCCGCCGGCGCGACGGCCTCGACCACCGCGCCCTTGGCGCGGGCGTCTTCGATCAGGCCCAGCACCCGGTCGAAGTTGGGTTCGTTGACGCTCGAGCAGTAGTCGGGGTTGCTCACGATGGTGTCGAACATGCCCTGCCAGGTGCGGCGCGCGCTGTCCACGAACGCCTCGACGTGCCCCTGCGGCACGAGCACGTAATCGGGGCACACGCAGACCTGGCCGCCGTTGACCAGTCGAGCCGCGGCGATCCGCGCGGCCGCCTTGGCGACGTCGTCGCGGCCGCCCGGGGCGACCACCACCGGGTTCTTGCCGCCGAGTTCCAGCGTGACGGGCACCAGGTGTTCGGCGGCCGCGCGTTGGACCCGCACCCCGATATCCGGTGAGCCCGTGAAGAACAGGTGGTCGAAGGGCAACGCGCTGAAGGTCGCCGCCACATCCGGCCCGCCGGTGACCACCACCAGCTCGGTCGGGTCGAAGTACTTCGGTGCCAGCTCCGCCAGCAAAGCCGCTGTGCGCGGGGTGATCTCGGACATCTTGATCATCACCCGGTTGCCCGCGGCGAACGCCGCGACCGCCGGGAGCACCACCAGGTTCAGCGGGAAGTTCCAGGGGCCGATGATGCCGACGACACCCAGCGGCGTGGGTTCTACGTCGGCGCGCAGCCCCACCACCCGGGCCGCGCGCAGCAATTTGGTGGTCCGCATCCAGCGCGCGGCGTTCTTGCGGGTGTGCTCGACGACCGGGATCATCCCGACCATCTCGGTGAACAGCGATGCCGCGCGGGAGCGGGTACCGAAGTCGTCGCCCATCGCCTCGACCAGGTCGCCGGTGTTGTCCAACACCAGGGCCAGCAGTCGGTCGATCCGATTCAGCCGCACCGCCAGCTCCGGCGGACCCTGCTCGACGAACGACTCGCGCTGCCGTTGCAGCAGCGATTCCAGCTCGTCCACCCGCAGCTCCGACCTGCTCATCGATGCCTTACGCCTTCCTGTCGCACCCCCGGCGTACCGGCTGGTCCACCACCACCCCAGCCAAATTCGGGACGATCAACGGTAAAGGTTACAGTATCTTACCCAGACGGTGCGCGGTGCACGGTTGGACAGCCCGCCGCGCCACGGCACTAGGTAAGTTACTGTAAGAGTTACGGTTGACGGCCGACGGACGGCTGCGCGCAGCCGATCCGGCACTTCAGAAGGGGAGAACGTGAACGAAGTGGCCATCATCGGCGTGGGCTTGCACCCATTCGGCCGATTCGAGGGCAAGTCGGCCATGCAGATGGGGGTGGACGCGATTACCGCGGCCGTCGCCGACGCGGGCGTGCAGTGGTCCGACGTGCAGGCCGCCACGGGCGGCAGCTGGACGGTGGCCAACCCGGACGCGATCGTGGGCATGGTGGGCCTGACCGGCATCCCGTTCACCAACGTGTTCAACGCCTGCGCCACGGCGGCGAGCGCGGCGAAGGCCTGCGCCGACGGTATCCGGCTGGGAGACTATGACATTGGCGTGGCCGTCGGCCTCGACAAGCATCCCAAGGGTGCCTTCACCGAGGACCCTGCCCTGGTCGGGATGCCCCGGTGGTACGCCGAGAACGGGCAGTACCTCACCACCCAGTTCTTCGGTATGAAGGCCAACCGCTATCTGCACACCCACGGCATCTCCCAGGCCACGCTGGCCAAGGTGGCGAACAAGAACTTCCGCAACGGCGCGCTGAACCCCAACGCGTTCCGGCGCAAGCCGATCTCCGAAGAGGACATCCTCAACTCGACGATGCTGAACTACCCGCTGACGCAGTACATGTTCTGCGCGCCCGACGAGGGGGCCGCGGCCGTGGTGATGTGTCGCGCGGACATCGCGCACCGCTACACCGACAAGCCGGTGTACCTCCGCGCCGTCGAGGTCCGCACCCGCAAGTACGGCGCTTACGAGGTCAACACCACGTTCGCGCCGGTCGACGAGGACGTCGCGCCCACCGTGTACGCGGCCCGCGCCGCGTTCGAGAAGGCCGGGATCGGGCCCGAGGACGTCGACGTCATCCAGCTGCAGGACACCGACGCCGGCGCCGAGATCATCCACATGGCCGAGTGCGGGTTCTGCGCCGACGGCGAGCAGGAGAAGCTGCTGGCCGACGGGGCCACCGAGATCGGTGGGTCGATGCCGGTCAACACCGACGGCGGGCTGATCGCCAACGGCGAACCCATCGGCGCCTCCGGGCTGCGCCAGATCCACGAGATCGTCCGGCAGCTCCGGGGCGAGGCCGGTGAGCGTCAGGTCCCCGGTTCGCCCAAGGTCGGGTTCACCCAGCTCTACGGCGCGCCGGGCACGGCCGCGGCCAGCATCCTCACCACCTAGCACCATGCCGAGCGAAGGCAGCCAGATGACATCAGCCAGCGAGCAGTTCCGGGACGCACCGATCTTCGATGCCGACCAGCACATGTACGAGACCGCCGAGGCGCTCACCAAGTACCTGCCCGAGCGTTACCAGCGCGCCGTGCAGTACGCCCAGATCGGCAAGCAGACCCGGATCATCATCAACAACAAGGTGACCGACTTCATCCCGAACCCCACCTTCGAGCGGGTCGCCGCGCCTGGGGCGCACGAGAAGTTCTTCGCCGGCCGCAACACCGAGGGCCTGACGCTGCGGGAGATGCAGGGCAAGGCCATCGAGGCGCCCGCGGCCACCCGCAATCCCGAGGACCGGGTCGCCGAACTCGACCGGCAGGGCGTCGTCGAGGCGCTCAACTATCCGACCCTGGCGAGCCTGGTCGAGCACTCCAGCGCTGACGACCCGCAGCTGACGCTGGCCATCATCCACGCGCTCAACCAGTGGATGGCCGAGCACTGGACGTTCAACTACGCCGACCGGGTGTTCTCCACGCCGATCCTGAACCTCTCCGAGGTCGACGCCGCACAACGCGAACTCGAATACATCCTCGACCAGGGTGCCAAGGTGGCGCTGATCAAACCCGGCCCGGTCAACGGCCTGCACGGCTGGCGCTCGCCGGCGCTGCCGGAATTCGACCCATTCTGGCGCGATGTGGAGGCCGCCGGGCTGCCGGTCGTGCTGCACGCCAGCTACCCGCCCCTCGACGACTACGTCAACAGCTGGGAACCGTCGCACACCCAGAACTTCATGGCGCAGAGCGCATTCCGCTGGATGGTGCTGGGCCATCGCGAGATCGCCGACATGCTCACCAGCCTGATCTGCCACGGCACCCTGACCCGATTCCCGAAGCTGCGGATCGCCAGCGTCGAGAACGGCAGCAGCTGGATCTTCCCGCTGTTCAACGACTTCGAGGATCTGGTCAAGAAGATGCCGCAGAACTTCCCCGAGCATCCGCACGACGTGTTCCGCCGCAACATCTGGGTCAGCCCGTTCTGGGAGGGCTGCGTGGCCGACGTCGTCAATACCGTCGGCTGGGACAAGGTGCTCTTCGGCTCGGACTATCCGCACCCGGAGGGGCTGGCCGAACCGAAGGGCTACTGGCACTACGCCGAGGGCATGGATGTGCGCCGGACCTACGACTTCATGGGCGACAACGCCCGCCGGTTCATGGGGCTGCCGATCGCCAACCCCGACCCGGACGCCGTCCACCCGCCCGAACTCGTCGCACCCGGAAGCTGAGATGACCCAAACCCACAGTGACACCGGCATTCTCGCAGGCGAGCAGCGGATGCTCATCGACGGCGAACTGCGCCACACCGACGGGGGCGCGCTGTTCGACGTCGTGCACCCCGGCAACGAGGAGGTCGTCGGGCAGGTCTCCGACGGCACGCTGACCGATATGGACCGCGCCATCGGTGCGGCCCGGCGCGCCTTCGACGGCACCGACTGGTCGCGCGATCTCGACTTCCGCCACCACTGCCTGATGCAGTTGCACGCGGCGCTCGAGCGCAACAAGGACCGCCTGCGGCGCATCGTCGTCACCGAGGTCGGCTGCCCCATCAGCGTGACCGGCAGCCAGATCGAGGACCCGATCGACGAGGTCCGGCACTGGGCCGAGCACGGCCGCGACTTCGAGTACCTGGTCGACACCGGCATCCACAAGGCGCCGATGGGGACCGCCCGGCGGACCATCTCCTACGAACCGGTCGGCGTGGTCGGTGCGATCACCCCGTGGAACGTGCCGTTCTACCTCAACATCGCCGAGACCGCCCCGGCGCTGATGGCCGGCAACACCGTCGTCCTCAAGCCCGCCCAGCTCACCCCGTGGTCGGGCAGCGAACTCGGCCGCATCATCGCCGAGGAGACCGACATCCCCGCCGGCGTCTTCAACGTCGTGACCTCGAATGCCAACGAGGTCGGCGCCGCCCTGAGCGCGGACCCGCGGGTGGATATGATCACCTTCACCGGCTCCACGGCCACCGGCCGCGCCATCCTCGCCGCGGCCGCGCCCACGGTGAAGCGCACCATGATGGAGCTGGGCGGCAAGTCCGCCCACATCGTGCTCGACGACGCGAAGCTTGAGAAGTGCCTGCCGATGGCGGCCATGGTCGCGTGCGTGATGTCGGGTCAGGCGTGCATCATGGCCAGCCGAATCCTGCTGCCGCGCAGCCGCTACGACGAGGGCATCGAAATCCTGAAGGCCGCCATGGCGGCCACCGCGGTGGGCGATCCGTGGGATCCGGCAATGCTGCAAGGCCCGCAGATCAGCGAGACCCAGCGGCAGAAGGTGCTCGGGCTGATCCGCTCCGGCATCGACTCCGGCGCGCGGCTGATCACTGGCGGCGGCGTCCCCGAGGCGCTGCCCGTCGGCTATTACACCCAGCCGACGCTGCTCGCCGACGTCGACCCGGACTCCCAGGTGGCGCAGGAAGAGATCTTCGGTCCGGTACTCACCGTGATCCCGTACGACACCGACGACCAGGCCGTCGCCATCGCCAACAACTCCATCTACGGGCTCTCCGGCGAAGTCACCGGGGTTGACACTGAACGCGCCTTTTGTATCGCCCGGCGGCTGCGTACCGGTAACGTGACGGTCAACGGACGAAGCCACTTCGGCATCACCAGTCCGTTCGGCGGCACCAAGCAGAGCGGCCTCGGCCGGCGCAACGGGGCCGAGGGGTTCAAGGAGTACCTGGAGAGCAAGACCATCGGGCACCCGGCGTAGCTACCCGGTGCCCGGCGCAGACCGAGCAGAGAAGGGGTTGTTGTGCTCAAGCCGATGGAGGGCGTTCGGGTCCTCGAGGTCGCACAGTTCACGTTCGTCCCGGCGGCCGGGGCCATCCTCGCCGACTGGGGCGCGGACGTCATCAAGGTGGAACACCCGGTCCGCGGGGACACCCAGCGTGGCTTCATCAACATGGGCGGGTTCCAACTCGACCCGAACCGGCATCCGCTGATCGAACACCCCAACCGGGGTAAGCGCAGCGTCGGCATCGACGTCTCGACCCCGGGCGGTCAGGAGATCCTCTACGAGATCGCCAAGACCGCCGATGTGTTCCTCACCAATTACATGCCCGCGCAGCGCCAGAAGAACAAGTTCGATGTTGAGCACATCCGCGCGGTCAACCCCAACATCATCTATGCCCGCGGCAGCGCCTACGGCGACAAAGGCCCCGAGCGCGACACCGGCGGCTTCGACGGCACCGCGTTCTGGACCCGCAGCGGGGTGGGGCACGCATTGACACCCGAGGCGATCAACGGCGCACTCTCGCAGGGGATCCCGGCGTTCGGCGACTCGATCGGCGGGATGAACATCGCGGGCGGCATCTCGGCGGCGCTGTTCCACCGGGAACGCACCGGCGAGACCGCCGAGATCGACGTGTCGCTGCTGAGCACCGCGTGGTGGGCCGCGGGCGCCAGCGTCACCCAGGGCTTGGAGACCGGCGAGACCATGCGCTCGCTGATGCCCGGCGACGTCGGCTCGGTCAACCCGCTGATGGCGAACTACCAGACCTCCGACGGCGGCACCATCAATTTGTGCATCGTCAGCCCCACGGGATATATCCGGGACACCTTCGAGCATCTCGGGCTGCCCGAACTGGCCGACGATCCGCGATTCAGCGATGTCATGCCGCTGATCGAGAACGCCGCGGCGGCCGCCAAGCTGATCACCGAGGCCATCGCGAGCAAGCCCTTCGAGTACTGGCGTCAGCACCTCAAGACCATGAAGGGCCAGTGGGCGCCGTTCCAGAGCCTGGTGGACCTGGGCACCGACGAGCAGGCGCTGGCCAACGACATGGTGGTCGAGGTCGAGGCCGGCGACGGCGGCGAGCCGTTCAAGGTGGTGCGCGGGCCGGTGCAGTTCAACCACGAGGCGCTGGAGACCACCCGCGCGCCGCAGGCCTCCGAGCACACCGAACTGGTGCTGATGGAACTGGGCGTGGACTGGGACCGGATCGCCGAACTCAAGGACGCCGGGGCCATCGCCTGACACGTCGCGGCGAAAATGCATTCAGGGTCGTGGTTCTTCGTGAACCACGACCCTGAATGCGTTTTGGCCTAGGCGGCTAGGACGCCTTTTTCTTGGGCGGCGAATAGTTGGGCTTGCCGAGGCCCAGCACATGCTGGGCGATCATGTTGCGGAACACCTCCAGCGTCCCGCCGTAGATCCCGGCCAGCGGCGCGAAGCGGTACAGGTACTCCGACTTCCCGTCGTCGAGCGTGCCGTCGGTCTCGATCGGCAGCACCGACGCCGGGCCGGCGAGGTCCATCAGATCCGGGCCGATGTCACGCATGGTCTGCGCCTGGGCCACCCGCCCGAAGATGCTGGGGGTGGACAGGGCGGCCTCGAGCCGGGCGGCGCTGCGACCGAGCCGATAGGCCACCGCGCCGTCGTCGATGCGCCGGCGGCCGCCGACGTCCGGCCGCGCGGTCGATGCCGCGACCGCGTCCAGCGCCGCGGACATGAAGCCGGCCTGATGCGCCATGATCGCGACGTCGTCCAGGCCGTCCGGGGTGGACGGCACCGCGCCGTGCTCGGCGTCCAGCGGCCCGCGCAGCACGGCCCACCCACCGTTGGCCTCGCCCAGCAGATACTTCTCGTCGACGCGGACGTCGCTGTAGTACACGATGTTGGTGCGGTCGCCGTCGACGGTGCGGATGCCCTGGATCTCGATGCCCGGCAGGTCCAACGGGACCAGGAACATGCTCAGGCTCTTGTGCTTCGGGGCGTCGGGATCGGTGTTGGTGATCAGGAAGACGTACTGGCAGTTGTGCGCGCCGGTGGTGAACATCTTGGCGCCGTTAATGACCCACTGGTCGCCGTCGCGGACCGCGCGGGTCTTGCAGGTCGCGATGTCGGAGCCGCCCTCGGGCTCGGTGTAGCCCAGGCACATCCGGACGTGGCCGCTGAAGACCTTCGGCAGTACCTCCTCGACCAGTTCCGGTTTGCCCGAGGCCTGCACCGAGCGGGCCACCAGCTGCGTCGTCCCCCACGTCACCCACGGGACGTGCGCGCGGCGCTTCTCCAACTGCCAGATGCGACGGCGGACGCGGGTGAAGCCGCCGTCCTCCTCGGGCTTCCACTCGTTCTCCAGGTAGCCCGCGGCCCCGAGTGCCAGGTGGACACCCTCGTCGAAGTTGTCCCCGGTCTCCCGGTCGCGACGACGGACCTCGTCGGTGACGTGCTTGGCCAGGAACTCACGCACCTCGGTGCGAAACGCCCGGTCCTCGTCGCTGAGCTCAACAGTGCTGAAATCCATTGCGTTGTATTCCTTTACGCCGAGGCGGCTTCGCGGTCGGCCACGATCTGAGCGACGTGTTTGGCGGTGTCGCCGGGGTCGCCCCCGCCCAGCGCCCACCCGCGCGCGCGAACCAGGTAGGCCGTCGCCGCGGCCTCGACCGAGACACCGAGCCCGCCCTGGATGTGGACGGCCATCGTGGCGGCCTTGGGGGCTTCCTCGGCCATGAACACGAAGGCACAGCCGGGCAGTTCAGGACGCTCGTCGGGCTCGTTGTCCAGGAACCAGGCCGCGCGCCGCGCGAGGTTGCGCCCGCCCTGCACGGTGATCGCCATGTTGGCCAGCGGATGCGAGATGGCCTGCAGCGTGGAGATCGGCACCCCCAGGGTGTAGCGGCTCTTGGCGAACTCGGCCGCGACGGTCATCGTCTGTTCCACCAGCCCGGCCAGCGCCGCGGCGGTCAGAACCTGCCATTCATCCAGCGCGCGTTGATATTCGGCGACCGCGGCGGCACCGGAGCCCAGGACCGTGCGCCGGTCCGCGGCCGCGGGGTCCACCCAGGCCATGGGCAGCCGGCCGAGGTTCTCGACCCGGTCGGGCCGGGCGTCGTAGCTCAGCAACACCACGTCGTCGCCGTCGCGGACGACGATGCGGTCGGCCACGGCCGCGGCGGCGATCAGCCGGCGCCCCGGGGCAGCGGTGCCCTGCGCGTCGAAGGCCAGCAGCTGCGTGCCCGCGACGACCTCCGCCAGGTCGTCCTTGCCGCCGCCGAGGCGCGCCCACAGCCGGGCCGCACACACGTGGTCGATCCACGGCACCGGGGCCACCGCGCGGCCCAACTCCTCTGCCACCAGTGCCAGGTCCACCATCGTGGCGCCGTCGCCGCCGACGTCCTCGCCGAGTGCCATGGAGGTCGCACCGGTCGCGCACAGGCGTTCCCACAGGCTCTTGTCGAACCCGGTTTCCTCGGCGGCCCAGACCACCTCGATGGTGCTGTGGGTTTCGAAGAACTGCCGGTACGCCGTCTGCAGATCCTGGTGGTCCTCGCTGAGGCTGTAGTCCAGCCTCCGCAACTCGTAACGGTCCATGCGCTTACTGCTCCTGGGTCTCGAAGAAGAACTGCTCGGCGTTGTTGTACAGGTAGTTGTCCAGCGCTTCGGCCGGAAGGTCGAGGGCCTTGGCCTCGGGGACCACGCGGTGTTGACGCAGCACCGGCCAGTCCGAGGCGAAGATGACCTTGCCGCTGCCGCGGGTCCGCATGTAATGCAGCAGCGAGTCGGGCAGCCGCTTGGGCGACCACGCCGAGGTCATCAGCCGCAGGTTCTCGTACTTGATGAGCATCCGAATCGCGATGTCCCACCACGGATCGGCGCCGTGCACCATGCACAGCTTCAGTTCGGGGAAGCGCACGCACACCCGGTCCAGGTGGATCGGGTTCTGCACCTCACCGGGTATCGGCGGGCCGGGAATGCCGGTGTTGACGCACAGCGGCAGGCCCAGCTCAGCGCACTTCGCGTACAGCGGGTAGTACACGGCATCGCTCGGCGGATACTGCCCGTCGCCCCAGAAGCTCGGTCCCACAATGGAGTACACCACCGGCAGGTCGGCGGCCACCGCGGTGAGCTCCCGCAGCGAGGCCACCGGTCGGAGCAGGTTCACCCCGCCCATCGCCAGGGCGAATCGTTCGGGCTTGGCCTCGACGAACTTTCGGGCCGTCACCGATGGTTTGGCCAGGTTGTCCATCAGGATGGCCTTGGCCACACCGTGTTCGTCCATCTCGTCGATCAACTCGGAGAGATCCACGGGGTCGAACATGGACTTGGGACCCTTGAAGTAGTCGTCCCGGACCTTGGTCATGAACTTCGGTTGCACCTCGGTCTCCCCGAAGTGCACGTTGACCAGACAGTCGATGGCCCGGGAGCCGGGTTCGCTCTGCGTCATCTCATCCCTCGCCTTGTAGAGCCGATACCGATTGCAGCGCCGCCTCTTTGGCCCAGCGGTAGTCGGCCTTGCCGTTGCCCAGTCTGCGGACCTGCTCGACGAACAGGAACTCCTTGGGCACCTTGAACCGCGCCAGCGCGGCAGCGCACTGATCGTGCAACTCGTCGGCCCCGGCGCTCGCGTCGCCGCGCAGGTGCACCAGGGCGACGACCTCCTGCCCCCACCGTTCGCTGGGCCGGCCGATCACCACCGCGTCGGCGACGTCGGCGTGTGCGCGCAGCACCTCCTCGACCTCCTCGACGAACACTTTCTCGCCGCCGGTGTTCACCACCAGCGAGTCGCGGCCGTAGAGGCGCAGGGTGCCGTCGGATTCGATGGCGGCTCGATCCCCGGAGATCACCACCCGCAGGCCATCGACCTCCGGGAATGTCTTGGCGGTCGCGTCGGCATCGCCGAAGTACCCCAACGGGATTCGGCCCCTGCGCGCGACCCAGCCAATCTGGTCCTCCCCCGGTTCCAGGAAGCGGCTGTAGTCCTCGGCGAGGACCAGACCGCCGTCGCGGAAGGTGAACGTCTCGGTGTGGTTGCCGCGCTGATTGTGCCCGAAGCCCATGTTGCCGGTCTCCGAGGAGCCGTAGCCGTTGATCAGCGTGACGTTGGGCAGGTGTTCGAGCAGGCCCTGCTGGTTCTTGAGATTGGTGCCGGCGCCGCCGGTCCCGATCGCGAACAGCGAGCCCAGGTCGTAGCTGTTGCGGTCGAGTTCGGCCACGATGGGACCGGCGTAGGCGTCGCCGACCATCGTCATCAACCCGACCTTCTCCCGCTCGGCGGTCTGCAACACCGTGCGCGGATCGAATCGCTTCGCGGTGTCGTGCAGCACCACCGTCTGTCCGCTGAGCACCGCGGAGAAGGCCGTCCACAACCCGGCCGCGTGCATCAGCGGCGAGACCGCGAACCACGGAGCCCCCAAATGCTGAGCCTTGTCGTGGATCTCGGTGACCGCCTGGTGATCGGCGCCGTTCATCGAGGCGACGTACATGTCGGCCTGGCGCCACAGCACCCCTTTGGGGCGGCCCGTGGTCCCGCCGGTGCACACCATGATCAGGTCGTCCGGCGACCCGGTGGGCGCCGCGGCAGTGTCGCCGGCGGCCAAGGCGTCGTCGAGGCGGACCGCGCCCGGCAGTTCCGGGGCGGCGCTGCCGTCGTCGATCGAGATCATCAATTCGGCTGCGCCGGGCAGGATCTCGGCGAACTGCGCACCCAGGGCGCGGTGGTAGATGACCCCGCGCGGGGTGAGGTACTCGAAGAGTTCGGCGACCTCACGCGGGGTGTAGTGGTAGTTGACGTTGACCGGGACGACGCGCGCCTTCAAACAGGCGAGCACCATGTCCGGGTACAGGTCGTTGTGCATGAGCAGGGCCACCCGGTCCTGCCCGCACTCCCAGTTGGCCAGTTCGGCGCGCTCGCGGTGCGCCCCGAAGCCCTGGGCGGCCAGGAAGTTGGCCAGCCTACGGGTGCGCTCCGCGGTCTCGCCGAACGTACTGCGGCGCTGCCCGCACACCGTCATGGTGCGGTCGGGCACCACCTCGGCGATGGCATCCAGTACGGCGCCGAGCGTCCATTGCGTCATATCGGCGTGGCGGTCCTCAGGCGGGCCGGTGGGCGCTCAGCAGGGTGAGGGCGTTGTCGCGCATCACCATTCGGGTGTCCTCGTAGCTGAACTCCGGGAACTGCGGGATGTCCGCGGTGAACGACGTCGGATCCGCCAGCCCTTCGCCGTGCGGCCAGTCCGAGCCGAACAGGATCTTGTCGACGCCGATGGTCTCGGCCAGCAGCTTCACGTCGTCCTCGTAGTACGGGGCGATCCAGACGTTGTTGCGCAGCTGCTCCACCGGATCTTCCTTGTAGTGGTACGGCGCGTTGTTGGCGGACTTCTTGAGTCGCTTGATCAGGCGGTAGACGAAGTACGAACCGTTCTCGATGCTCACCACCTTGAGTTTGGGATGGCGGGTGAACACCTGATGCACGATCATCGCGGCGATGGTGTCGTGGATGGCACGGTCGTCCATGAGCACCATGTCGAGCGGGTCGCGCCGGCCGAATCCCTTGAACACCCCGCTGCCGCCCCACAGGGCCGGGACGGCCATGTAGCCGGAGTCGGACAGGTGGAAGACCACCGGGACGCCGGCCTCGGCCAGCCGGGCCCACACGGGGTCGTGAATCGGGTCGCCGAGCGAGCGGGGCTTGGCCGCCCCGGGTACCGGCGCGGGCCGCACACACACCAGCTTTGCGCCGCGGCTCAGGACGAAATCGACTTCCTCGACGGCCTTTTCGGGATCGGCCAGCGAGATGATCGGGGCCGACAGGATGCGGTGATCGGGACGGTCGAAGCCCCAGTCCTCGTCGAGCCACAGGTTGAACGCGTGCACCGAGGCCATGGTGGCCGGGATGTCATGCTTGAGGCCCTCTTCCACCCCGCAGGCGAAAGTCGGCAGCATGAACACGGTTTCGAGGTTCTGTTTGTCGAGGATCTCCACCCGGGCGTCGCGGTTCTGGTACTCGGGGTGCTCGGCGAGGCGGTCGACCTTCATCAGCGACGCGGGGTCCACGCCCTCGGGGATCTCGCCGCGGAACAGCAGATCCAGGCAGCCCGGTTCGATGATCGGGTCGAAGGTGGGATTCGGGATGAAGTGGTTGACCACGCCGCCGAAGACCGCCAGGGTGCGCTTGCCGTCCTGCACCATTTGCACGCCGCGGCTGCGAAATTCCTTGGGCAGGTGGCGGGTGAAGGAGTCGATGGGTTCGTAGTAGTGGTTGTCGACGTCGATCGCCGCGTAATCGAGCTTGGCGGGCTGGGGCCGCTCCAGTGTGGTCATCTCGGGATCTCCTATCAGTCCTGGGCTGCCAGAGGCGGAAAGTTGGGGGGACGCTTTTCGAAGAAGGCCGTGATGCCCTCGAGGAAGTCGGTGCGCGTCATCGACTCGTGCATGAGCTTCTCGGCCTTGTTGCTGGTCTCGATCATCGGCAGGCCGGCGTCGGCGTAGAGCTGTTGCTTCATGATGGCCATGGAGCTGGGCGCGCAGTTGGCGGCGATGTCCTCGGCGTAGGCCAGTGCGCGTTCCATCAGCTGCTCGGGGGCGACGACCTCTTTGACCAGTCCGAGTTCGGCGGCCTCCTCGGCGAGGAAGGTGCGCCCGCTGAGCAGCAGGTCGACGGCGATGCCCCAGCCGACCAGCCGGGGCAGGATCCAGGAGATGCCGTATTCGGCGATCAGGCCGCGCCGCGCGAAGGAGGTGGTGAACTTCGCGCCGGCGGCGGCGAAGCGGACGTCGGCCATCAGTGCCTGCGACAGTCCCATCCCGGCGACCGCGCCGTTGATCGCGGCGATGACGGGTTTGGAGACCTGGGTAAGGAAGTACGGATGTTTGCCGGCGACCAGCGCGCTGACGTCGGTTTTGCTGGCCGAATCGACGGTGGTCGCCGAGATGGTGTCGAGCCCGCCCATGTCCGCGCCGGCGCAGAACGCCCGGCCGCGGCCAGTCATGACGATGACCCGCACCCGCGGGTCGGCCTCGGCCTGCTCGATGTAGGAGTAGAAGCCCGACGCCAGGGCCCCACCCCAGGCGTTCATGCGCTCCGGGCGGTTGAAGGTCAGCACAGCAACGCCGGAGTCCCGGACCTCGTAGAGCACCGCGGGTGGCGGTTCGGTCGCCGCTTCGCTCGCGGTGACGCCATCGGCAACGCTCATCGAGAGCAGCCTCCTCGAATCGTTCGGGGCGGGGAACCGGTCGTTGTGTAGCTCTTACTGTATACCTATCGGTACCGGGTTCTGCAACTGCGGTGCCGGCCGCTTGGGCCAGGGATGAATGACCAGCTCAGACCGGTCTTTCCGCACTCATACATGCCGCGGCTCGCCCGTCTGGATCGTCACCTTCTTCAGCGCTGCCGGAAGACCGACATTCGCAGCCCGTCCCGGTTCGCCGGCGTGAGAAAAAGTCGAACACTTTAGACCAAACCGCGCGCAAAGTGGGGTCTACCCCAAGATGAATTTATTAGGGTAGGCATACCTCTTGTCTCATAGGTTCTACACAGCTAGCGTTCATGTGTCTCACAGAGACATCCAATGTGTCCCTCTGCACTCACTCAGGAGAATTCGTGCAAACACACCTCAACGCCGAGCCCTCAGGGGGCGAGCGTGAGCCGCTTCCACCGTCGTCGTCCCGCCGCACCAAGCTGGCGATGGCCGGCGTCGCGATGGCGAGCGCGGGCGCCCTGGCGCTGACCCCTGTTATTGCCACGCCGACGTTGCCGGACGTCCAGGTCGACCGAATCGAACTGGCGCGCACCGACGCCTACGCGATGACGGCCCTCGACAGCGCATTCGGGCCCTACGCCGCGCTCGTCAAGAACCTCTACGGCGAGATCGTGGCGGGGCGCGAGGTGTACGAGCGGGTGACCGACCCGACTACTGAGTCCGGCTACCGGTGGCAACTCAAGGACCAGCCTTCTCTGATCAGCAATGTCTCGAACGCCTCGAACAATCTGGTGCAGACGCTGACCAATCCCACGGTCCACGCCGGGTTCGCCAATGCCATTCAGAACCTTGCCGACCCGGAACGCCTCCTCGGCGTGCTGGGCAACCTGCCTGAGTACGCCGAGCGCCTCACGGCCTCCGGCGATCTCGGCGGCGACTTCCTGCAAAACGCCCTCACCACGCTGCTGATCGGCACCGACGAGCAAGAAGGTGCGCTGCCGAGAACCCTCGCACTGCTGTCGGAAGGCAAGTTCTTCGCGGCATTCAGCGAGATCAACTACTGGTTCCTGGTGGATGGGCTATCCGCCGGCCGACAGTCGCAGATCGACGGCGGCCTGCTCAGTCTTCCTGGTGACATCCTGCTCGACCTCGGGCTCGAACCGCTGGCCAACGTCATCGGGCATTCCTCGATGACGGAGTACGGGATCGACGGGAAGCCTCTCAGCGCCAACGACGGGCTGCTGGGGCGGAGCATGATCGGTAACCTCGGCCGCGCGCTGATGGCCCCGCCGATCACCGCGATCTTCCAGACCATGGAAATTCTGGACGATGTGCAGGAGTTCGCCAAGAACGACCAGTTCGACCTCGCCATCGCCGAACTGATTGCCGCACCGGCGAAGATCACCAGCGCCTTCCTCACCGGATACGTGCCGGGCCCGCTGATGGACTTTGAGGCAGAAGCCGGCCGTGGTCAGGCCTTCCCTGGCATCTTCTCCCCGACCGGCCCGCTTGATTTCGTCTTCAAGCAGATCCCCGACGAGATCGTCAAGGGCCTCTCGGCGCAGAAGCTGCCGCCGGCGGACGAGGACGATGACGAAGGCGTCGACGGCGCGTCCGAATCGCCCGCCGCGCTGGTGTCGGCGACGGATACGAAGGTCGACCGGAAGACCGTCGCGATCAATGTCGACGGCTCGGCTCCCGAAACGCCCGTTACCGAGGCGCCTGCCAAGGACGCGCCGGTCACCGAGGACGAGACCGGCACGGTCGCCGAGGGCGAGGCCGAGACGGTCACCGAGGACGAGACCGGCGTGGTGACCGAAGAGGGCACCGCGGACGAGGCCAGCGACGCCAAGGAGCTGACCAGCAAGGACCGCATCTCGCTGCTGCGCGAGCAGGCCGCCGAGAAGCGTGCCGAGCGCGTCGAGCAGCGAAAGGAGCGCATCTCGAATGCCCGCGACGCCGTCCAGCGGGTGGGCTCCAACATCCGCAAGGGCCTCGGGCTGCCGGACCGTGCGCAGAAGCCCGGCACCTCGAAGGCAGGCAACGACGACTCGAGCAAGTCCGATTCCAGCTCCAAGTCGAAGTCCGAGAGTAAGTCCGACAGCAAGTCGGACAGCTCTGACGACTAAGCACTAACTGTTCCACGCCGGCGTCGCGTCACCCTTCGGTGGCGCGGCGCCGGTGCCTTTTGCGCCGAGCGTGCATCGAGTGCACGCGACACGCCGTGGCGGCGTACACCGGATGCACGCTCGGCGGAGGCGCAAGAAGTCAGACCAGGCCGAGCCGGCGGTAGGCGGCCTCGATCTGGGTCTTGGCGGCCTCGGGCAGCAGCGCCTGCGGCGGCCGGGAGTGCGGATAGCTGCCGATCGGCAGCCCGAGCACCGCGGCGGCGTGCTTGAACGCCGCGCCCCAGTGTGTGAAGTAGTCCGGCCGCCCCGGATAGCAGGTGTACCAGCTGCCCATGTCCCGCTCGAACTGATCCATCCCCGACGCCTGGGCGTGGGCGATGGCGTCCTCGATCTGGTCGGCATACACCAGATCCCAGTACTGGGTCAGGATCTTGCGCTGCGGGGTCTCGTTCAGGTAACCCACGGTGCCCAGCTGCGCGGGACACACGACGCCCTCGCGCAGCCAACCGGCGCGGTACACCATGAGGTCGCATTCCCAAATAACGAGTTCCGGCACCAGGTCGTGCAGCATCCGGCTGTTACGCGGCCGGAAGGCGCCCTCCTTGGTGGCGCAGACCGCCGGGATCTCCTCGTAGATGCGGGCACTTTCGGCGGCGGTCAGCACGTAGCCCGACGACGGCGAGTTGAACATGCCCAGGGCAATGTCGGTGCGCTCGGCGACGTACCGGAAGAACCGCAGAACGCCCTCGCCGCCATGGGTTTCCATCATCGGCGTCTGGATGTAGGCGATGTCGGCGCCCACCTGCTGCGCGTGCGCGGTGAGTTCCACGCAGTCCTTGGCCCCGGTGGCGGCCGTGCACGCCTGCACCACGAGCTCCGGATTGTGCGCGCGGCCCTCCTCGATCGCGATCTCCAACAGGCGCTTTCGCTCCTGGAGGGTCAGCGCCCAGAACTCACCGACGCCGCTGGTGCACCACAGCATCGAATGCCCGAGGTCCTTGACGCAATAGTGCACCAGCGCCCGATAGGCGTCCCAGTCGATCTCGTCGCCGTCGGTGCCCGCAAACGGCGTGTAGAGCGAATCGCCGATGCCGCGCAGCGCGTGTCGGGCCCAGTCGCGCGCTTCGCGTGCCGTCGCCACCACGACCCCTTTCAGTCAACTCCATTGCCGCTCAGCTGAAGTCGGTGCCGCCGTCGACGTTGACGTTGGCGCCGGTCATATAGGAATTGCGGCGCGAGGCCAGAAACGCCACCACCGGACCGATCTCCTCGGGCAGGCCCGTGCGCGGCAGGTGCGCCGGATGGCCGAAATGCTCGGTGATGGCCTCCATCAGCCGATACGGGTCGTCACCATCGACGCCGACGGACTTGGCCCAGCTGACCAGCCCCTCGGAGGCCACACTGCCCGGGGAGACGACGTTGACCAGGATCTCGTCGGGCGCCAACGACAGCGACAGGTTCTTCGAGACGCTGGTCACCATCGACTTCGCAGCGGTGTAGGCCACCAGCGACGCGCCCTGACGCTTGGTGGAGCTGGCCGAGAAATTCACGATCCGGGCCCACTGCGCCTGGCGCAGCAGCGGCAACGCTGCCCGCACACAGCGCACCATCGCCATGGCCCCGACCCCGATGGCCTGCTGCCACTGGTCGTCGTTCAGGTCCTCGAAACCACCCCGCACGTTCGGGCCGACGGCGTTGACCAAGATGTTGAGTTCACCGCCCCAGCGCCGCGCCAGTTCGGCGAAGGCCGCCTCCACCTGTGCGGCGTCGGTGACGTCGGCAACCAGCCCCACCGCGTCCGGGCTGCCGCGCCGCGCAAGATCGGCGATCACGTCGTCGAGCTGGGCCTGCGACCGGGCGATCACCGCCACCCGGGCGCCGTCGTCGGCCAGGCATTGCGCCGACGCGCGCCCCATGCCGCGGCTGCCGCCGACCACCACAGCCTTGGCATCTCGGAGACCCAGATCCATCTGGAAAACGTTACTATATTTGTTACCGTAGGCAGGTCCAGAGATGTGGACCGCGCATCCGCAAACTCTGTGGCGGGCGTCTCACCATGGGGCCGTGCGGGGCTGCTACCGAAGCCCGACCGGTAGCATCGACGGGACGGCCGCCCCACCGGACACGCGAACGACGTCGCACGACGGGGCCACGGCGGCCACCAAATCCGAATAGACCAACCCCGGGCCGGGGATCCGCGCACAGCGGAAACGATCTCGATGGAGGTGCCCGTCGTGGCAAAGCAAGCAACCGCGGAGAAACGCCCCCGGCGCGAACGCGGCTCCATCAACCCTGACGACATCATCAAGGGTGCGTTCGAACTCGCCGAACAGGTGGGGATCGACAACCTGAGCATGCCGCTGCTGGGCAAGCACCTCGGGGTCGGCGTCACCAGCATCTACTGGTACTTCCGCAAGAAGGACGATCTGCTCAACGCGATGACCGACCGCGCGTTGAAGCAGTACGTCTTCGCCACCCCGTACGTCGAGGCCAAGGACTGGCGCGAGACGCTGCGCAATCACGCCTGGACCATGCGTAAGACGTTCCTGGGCAATCCGATCCTGTGCGACCTGATCCTGATCCGCTCGGCGCTGAGCCCGCGCGCCGCCCAGCTCGGCGTGCTCGAAGTGGAGAAGGCGATCGCCGGCCTGGTCGAGGCTGGGCTGTCCCCCGAGGACGCCTTCGATACCTACTCAGCGATGTCGGTGCATGTGCGCGGGTCGGTGGTGCTGCAGCGGCTCTACGAGAAGAACCTCGCCGCCGAGGGCAGCCCATCGCTCGAGGACAGCATGGTCATCGACCCGGAGAGCGCGCCGCTGCTGGCCCAGGTGAGCGCGACGGGCCACCACATCATCGCCGCCGACGACACCAACTTCGAATACAGCCTGAACTGCATCCTCGATCACGCGGCCCGAAAGATCGAGGCCGGCAAGAAGGGCAAAGGGCGCGCCCGCGACTGATCGGGCTCACTCCGGTTCGGGGACGTGAAAGTGCTCGTCCCGCAACCGGAATGCTTCCTTCGTCCCGTGCTGCGCGCGGGTCTTGACGAAGTTGAACTCCCCCGGCGCGAACTGCAGGTTCGTGCCGTAGGCGTGGAAGATGTAGCTGGCGACTTCCTCGCCCTGGTAGGCCTGGCTCTGCTCGACGAGCCGGAAGGCCTCCTTGGCGATCACCACGCCGTCGGCCGGCATCTTGGCGGTCTTCTGCGCCCAGTAGCGCGCGCGCGCCGCCACCTTCTCCGGCGCGCAGGTCTCGGTGAAGATGCCCAGCTGTTCGATCTCGCCGGCCTCGATGATGTCGCCGGTCAACAACAGGCGCCGGGCCAGCACCGGCCCCAACCGGTGGAAGAACATGTGCAGGCTGCCCAGCGCCGGGCCCAGGAACCGGGTGGCGGGCATACCGATTCGGGTGTCGCGCCCGATCACCGAGATGTCCATCATCAGGGCCATCTCGAAGCCGCCGCCCAGGGCGAAGCCGTTGATCTCCCCGACCGTCACCTTCGGGAAGCCCATCAGATTGTGGTAGAAGCCAAAAGACTTGCGGTCCACGGTGAGTCGACGACGCTGGCTGGGCCGTGACTTGGCCGGCGGGGCGTCGTTCTTGCCTTTCTCCCCGTACCAGCCGTACGCGTTGTTCATGTCGGCGCCGGTGCTGAAGACGTTCTCGGCGCCGCGCAGCAGCACCACGGTCAGGTCGTCGTCCTCGGCGACCACGTCGAGGTGGCGCGCCAGGGCGTCCCGCATGCCGGCGTCATACGAGTTGCGCTGCGCCGGATTGTTCAGCGTGATGGTGGCAATGCGCTGGTCGCGATCAACCTCGAAGAGCACGCGGTCATCTGCGGTCGTCATGTCGGAGCGTCCTTTCGCGCCGTCGCCACCCGCATGTTCCGTCGGCGACGCATCCTTGCTAGCTTGTACGAAGAGTAATCGTAGCGCCTACTGTAGGGGTATCCATATGGTCCGCACACAGCGGGTGTACCGATGACGGATCGCGACGAGTCCACCGCCGCCGAGGGTGCCGTCACCGCCACCCGCGACGGCGCCATCCTGCGGCTCACCATCGACCGCCCGGATCGGCGTAACTCCCTGAGCCACACGATGATCCGCGACATGGTGACCATCCTCACCGACGCCGCGACCGACGATTCGCTACGCGCCGTGGGCATCACCGGGGCCGGCGGCAACTTCTGCACCGGTGCCGACTGGGTGGCCACCAACACCTCCGGGCAGCGGCCGCGGACCGGCGACCTGGTGCGGCGCATCCCGCACGGTGCGCACCGGCTCATCGAACTGGTCACCACGCTGCACCTGCCGGTGGTGTGTACGGTCCGCGGCTGGGCCGTCGGCCTGGGCTGCAACCTGGCACTGGCCGCCGACTTCACCGTGGCCTCCGCCGAGGCGACGTTCTGGGAACCGTTCATCGCCCGCGGCTTCACCCCCGACTCCGGGGCCAGCTGGCTGCTGCCGCGCCTGGCCGGGGTGGCCCGCGCCAAGCGGATGGTGCTGTTGGGCGAGCAGGTCAGCGGGACCGACGCGGCGGCATGGGGATTGATCGACAGCGCGGTGGCCGAGGTCGATCTGGACAGCGCCGCCGACGCCCTGTTGCACCGGTTGGCCGCCGGCCCCACCATCGCGATCGGCCTGGCCAAGCAGTCCCTCGCCCGCGCGGCGAACCAGACGCTGACCGAAGCCATGGACGCGGAGTTGGCCAGCCTCGAACTCGCCTGCCGCACCGCCGATTTCAAGGAAGGTCTGGCAGCATTCCGGGAACGGCGCACACCGGACTTCCAGGGCCGTTGAGCCGCCCCGCCATCACCGAAGGGATCCCCATGTCGGCAACCGCCGAGTTCGACACCATCAAGTACGAGGTCGACGGCCACAAGGCCACCATCACGCTGAATCGGCCCGAGGCGCTCAACGCGCTCTCGCCGCACATGATCACCGAGTTGCGGGCGGCCTACGACGAGGCCGAGAACGACGACAACATCTGGCTGACGATCGTCACCGGGACCGGCCGGGCGTTCTGCACCGGTGCCGACGTCAAGGAGATTCCCGACGACGGCAAGGTCATCTACGAGCGTCCCTACCTGTCCACCTACGACCAGTGGGAGGCCCCGCAGGAGGGCACCCCGCCGTTCCGCCAGATGGCCAAGCCCGTGCTGGCCGCCATCAACGGCATCTGCTGCGGGGCCGGACTCGACTGGGTTACCACCGGCGACATCGTGATCGCCTCGGACAGGGCCAGCTTCTTCGACCCGCACGTCAGCATCGGCCTGGTCGCCGCCCGCGAGATGGTCCGGCTGGCGCGGGTGCTGCCCCGCTCGGCGGCACTGCGGATGGCGCTGATGGGCAAGCACGAGCGGATGACGCCCGAACGAGCCTATGAGCTCGGCATGATCACCGAGATCGTCGAGCACGACCGGTTACTGGAACGCGCCCACGAGATCGCCGACATCGTGAACTCGAATGCCCCGCTGGCCGTGCGCGGCACCCGGTTGGCCATTCACAAGACCCTGGACCTGCCGCTGCACGAGGGCGAGATCTTGGCCGAGACCTTCCGGGAACGGGTGGTCCGCACCGAAGACGCCCAGGAAGGTCCGCTGGCCTTCGTCGAAAAGCGCGCCCCGAAATGGACCTGCCGATGAGCGAGCAACATTTTTCCGCGAGCGAACGAGGCAGTGAGGACAAAAGCCGATGAGCACCCAGCCTTTCGAGACCATCCTGCTGGAGTTCGACCGCGACGCCAAGGTCGCGACCATCACGTTGAACCGGCCGGACCAGTTGAACACGTTCAACCGCACCATGTGCGAGGAGATGCAGGCGGTGTGGCGCATCGTCAAGAACGACGAGTCCACCAACGCCGTCGTGCTGCGCGCCGCCGGCACCCGCGCCTTCAGCGCCGGTCTGGACATCAAGTCCGACTACGGCCAACCGGACAACGTCTGGAACCACGAGGATCCCGGCGAACTGCTCAGCCCGAAGTGGCAGAAGATGTGGAAGCCCGTGGTGTGCGCCGTGCAGGGCATGTGCACCGCGGGGGCGCTGTACTTCGTCAACGAGGCCGACGTGGTCATCTGCTCGCAGGAGGCGACCTTCTTCGACTCCCACGTGACGGCCGGGCTGGTCTCCGCGCTCGAACCCGTCGGCCTCATGCGCCGGGTCGGGCTCGGCGACACGCTGCGAATGGCGTTGATGGGCAACGATGAACGCGTCGGCTCCGAGACCGCGCTGCGCATCGGACTGGTCACCGAGGTGGTCAGCGCCGACGAACTCTGGAGCCGCGCCCACGAGATCGCGGCCACCATCGCGGCCAAACCCCCGTCGGCCACCCAGGGCACGGTGAAGGCCATCTGGGAGTCGCTGGACAAGCCCTACCGCGCCGCACTCGATCACGGCCTGATCTACACCCGGCTCGGAAACCCCTTGGGCAAGGCCGAACTCGCCGCCCAGCAGCGCTCCGATGCACCCAAGGCCGCACCGCGGATCCGGTGATGACTCATCCACTGAGCCGACGCATCGACGACGTCCTGTCCCTGGACCCCGGCGCCGGGGCCATCGAGTACGACGGCCGCTGGTCGACGTGGGGGCAACTCGCCGCCCTGACCCGGCGGATCGCCGCGCTGACCGGGGGCCCGTCCCGGGTCGGGATCATGCTGCGCAACCAGCCCGCCCACGTCGCGGCGCTGCTCGGGGTGCTCAGCGCCGGCGGCACCGTCGTCGTCATCAACCCGGCGCGCGGTGACGAACGGATCCGGGCCGATCTCGCGACGCTGAACCTGCCCATGCTGATCGGGACCGCCGAGGATCTCGCGGCCCACAGCGTCGACTCGCCGGGCACCGCGGTGGTGACCATCGCCGGTCTCGACGACGAGCCCGCCGTCGTGCCGGCCCGGACGCCGGCCGCCGATACCGGTCGCCCGGGTGTCGCGGTGTGGATGTTGACCAGCGGGACCACCGGGCCGCCCAAGCGGGTCGATCTCACCTATGACATGTTGGCGCACAGCGTCATCGGCAAGGATCCGGCACACGCCCCGGCACCGACCGAACTGCGCCGCGGGGTCGCGATCGTCAACTCGCCGCTGGTCCACGTCGGCGGGGTGTTCCGGGTCCTGCTGTGCATCGCCGAGGCGCGCTCGTTCGTCCTGCTGCCCAAGTTCGACCTGCAGCGCTGGGCGGCGGCGGTGCGCGAACACCGCCCGCGGGCCGCCTCCCTGGTGCCCGCGGCGCTGCGGATGGTGCTGCACTCGGACCTGACCCGCGAGGACCTGTCGAGCCTGCGCGTCGTCACCTCCGGCACCGCGCCGCTGTCGGCCGACGACGCCGACGCCTTCACCGAGAAGTTCGGCATCCCGGTGCTGACGTCCTATGCCGCCACCGAATTCGGCGGGGGCGTGGCCGGCTGGACGCTCGCCGATCATCAGCGGTACTGGAAGACCAAGCGCGGCAGCGTCGGTCGCATCAATCCCGGCGCCCAACTCCGGGTCATCGACGACACCGGCAACCCGCTGCCCGCCGGCCAAGAGGGCATCCTCGAGGTCAAGCCCGCCCAGCTGGGCCCGGAGGCGGACTGGATGCGCACCACCGACCTGGCCCGGATCGACGCCGACGACTTCGTGTGGATCCTGGGCCGCGCCGATCAGGCCATCATCCGCGGCGGGTTCAAGATCATGCCCGACGATGTCCGCGCCGCCCTGGAGATTCATCCGGCGGTGCGCGGGGCCGCGGTGGTGGGGCGCCCCGACGACCGGCTCGGCGAGGTGCCGGTGGCTCTGGTCGAGCTGCGGGCCGATGCCGAGCCCGCGCAGCTGCTCGAGTTCCTCACCGCGCGGCTGGCCCGCTACGAGCTGCCCGCCGACATCGCGGTGGTCGCCGAGATCCCGCGCACCCCTTCGGGTAAACCAGATCTGGGGGCCGTCCGCGAACACTTCGTCCAGGCGACACATGGGCCCTGAGCAGTGGACCGTCGCGGCCCTGCTCGACCGTGACCGGGGCCGCGGCGCCGCACCGCTGCTGGTCTGCGACGACGACCGGCTCACCTACGCCGAGGCCGACGAACGGTCGGCCGCGGTGGCCCGCGGCCTGCTCGCGCTGGGTGTCGGGAAGGGCACCCACGTCGGTGTGCTGTATCCCAACGGCTCGCAGTTCGTGATCGCGACGCTGGCCGCGGCCCGCATCGGCGCGGTGGTGGTGCCGTTCTCCACCTTCATGACGGCCGCCGAGCTGCGTGATCAGTTGCTGCGCAGCGACGTCGGGGTCCTGCTGGCGGCGGACGGTTACCGCAACCACGACTATCGGCAGCGGCTGACCGAGGCCCTCGGCGTCGCCACCGAGGGCTTCGACTCGGAGGATCCCCTGTACCTGCCGGCGGCACCGGCGTTGCGGCACCTCGTCTTCGACACCGCCGCCCTGGCGCAGCGGGGCACCGCGGTCGCTCCGGCGCGGCTCAGTGGCGTGGAAGCCGATGTGGTGCCCGCCGACGTGCTCGCGATCATCTACACCTCCGGGTCGACCGGCCGGCCCAAGGGTGCGGTGCACACCCACGGCGCGCTGCTGGAGCATCAGGCGAACCTCAACGCGATCCGCGGATTGCGTGCCGGCGACAAGCTGTTCTCCAATTCGCCGTTCTGCTGGATCGGCGGATTCGCCTTCAGCCTGCTGGCCACCGTCGTGGCGGGCTCCACGCTGGTGTGCTCAAATGCCACCGACGCGGCGGTCACGCTGGACCTGTTGGAAGCCGAACGCCCCACCCTCACCAACGGTTTCGCCGCCGGCGTCGCTCATCTGGCGCGCCATCCGAGCTTCGGGCACCGCGACCTGTCGTTCCTGCGGCGCGGCAACCTGTACCCACTGATGCCCGCCGACGCGCGCCCCGCCGATCCCGACCTGCGGCACAACATGCTGGGCATGACCGAAACCGGCAGCGTGGTCCTGATCGACGCCGACGACACCGATCAACCCGAGTCGCGGCGCGGTTCGTTCGGCCGGTTGGCACCGGGCTTCGAGGCGAAGATCGTCGACGCCGAAACCCGTGAGCCGGTCCCCGACGGCGCGGCGGGCGTGCTGTGCGTGCGCGGCAAGTACCTCATGCAGCACTACTACGGCCTGGCCAGGGAGGACTGCTTCGACGCCGACAGCTGGTTCCACACCGGCGACGTGGTGCGCAGGGACGTCGCCGGCTACTTCTACTTCATCGGCCGCGCGACGTCGATGATCAAGACCGCCGGCGCCAACGTCGCCCCCGCGGAGGTGGAAGCGGCCGTGCTGGAATCTCTTCCCGGACTCGGCGTCGACGCGACGGCGGCGTACGTCGTCGGCCTGCCGGATTCCGAACGGGGCCAGGTGGTCGCCGCGGTGATCGTCGCCGAGGATCCGACCGTCTGGGATGCGGGCGCCCTGGCCGAACTTGCCGCCGCCCTGCGCGCGCGGCTGTCCGCCTACAAGGTTCCCAAGCGGTTCGTGGTCCGTCGCCCCGCCGAGATTCCGGTGCTCTCCAGCGGCAAGGTCGACCTCCCCGCTCTGGCAGGGCTTTTCGATGACTGAGTCGCCCCGCACCATCGACGCCGTGCTGCGTCGGCACAGCGCCGCCACACCGGACAAGACCGCCGTCGTCGACCCCGAGACCCGGCTGAGCTACCGGGAACTCGACGCCACCAGCGCACGCCTGGCCGCGCGCCTGGTCGCCGCCGGGATCCGCAAGGGCACCCGCGTCGGTGTGCTGCTGCCGAATAGCGTCGCCTGGGTCCAGCTGGCCTGCGCCCTGACCCGGATCGGGGCCGTCCTGGTCCCGCTGAGCACCCTGCTGCGCGGAGGCGAACTCAGCGCGCAGTTGCGCGTCGCGGCAGTGCAGCGCGTGGTCACCACCGCCGAGTTCCGCGGGCGGCGCTTCCTCGACGAGGGCGCCGCTCTGGACCGCGCCGAACTACCTGCGCTGCAGCAGGTTTGGGAGGATGGTGCGATCCTGAGCGCTGGTGCCGAGGAGGTGCCCGGCGGCTTCGTCGCGGCGCTGGCGGACACGGTGCGCCCGGCCGACCCGTTGGCCGTGATCTTCACCTCGGGTAGCAGCGGGGCGCCGAAGGGGGTGCGGCACAGCCACGGCAACGCGCTCGCGGCGGTGCGGTCCGGGCTGGCGGCGCGCTGCGTCACCGCCGACAGCACGCTCTACCTGCCCATGCCGTTCTTCTGGGTGGGCGGCTTCAGCGGCGGGATCATGACCGCGCTGGCGGCTGGGGCCACCCTGGTCACCGAAGCGATCCCGGCGCCGGAGACCACCCTGCCGCTGCTGGCCCGCGAGCGCGTCACCCTGTTTCGGGGCTGGCCCGATCAAGCCGAGGCGTTGGCCCGCCACCCCGACGCGGCCGGCACGGATCTGTCCAGCCTGCGGCCCGGAAGCCTGGAAGCGCTGCTCCCGCCGCAACTCCGCGGTGCCCCGGGCGCGCGGGCGAAGTTGTTCGGCATGACCGAATCGTTCGGGCCGTACTGCGGCTACCCCGCCGACACCGACATGCCGACTGCGGCCTGGGGTAGCTGCGGAAAGCCGTTCCCCGGCATGGACGTTCGCATCGTCGACCCGGAGACCGGGGTTCCCGTCGCGACCGGCACGGTCGGCGTGATCCAGATCCGCGGGCCGCACGTCATGCGCGGCCTGTGTCGACGCGGGCACCACGAGGTGTTCACCGCGGACGGCTACTACCCCACCGGCGACCTGGGCCACCTGGACGCGCAGGGGTTCCTGTTTTATCACGGCCGCGCCGATGACATGTTCAAGGTCAGCGGCGCCACGGTGTATCCCAGCGAGGTGGAGGCCGTCCTGCGGCGGCTACCGGGGGTCCGCGCCACGTTCGTCACGAATACCCCGGGACCACAGGGGGACACGGTGGCCGCGCTGGTGGTCGGCGACGTCGGCGTGCTGTCGGAAGACGCGCTGACCTCCGCGGCCCGCGCCGAACTGAGTGCATTCAAGGTCCCCACCCGGTGGCTGCTGACCGACGACGAGGACCTGGTGCCGCGCGGCGCCACCGGAAAACTCGACGCCCGCCGGCTGCGCGCCCAGTTCAGCGAGTCCGAACCACGCGCCGAGGGCTGACTTGTTGTACGCATCGCACGAGTGGCCGCGCGAACAACCCAACTCTCGGCGTCAGACCCGTCAGACGATCTCCCGTGCGCGCAGCTCCTCGATCTCGCCGCGCCCGTAGCCGATCTCGGCCAACACCTCGTCGGTGTGCTCGCCCAGTAGCGGTGCGCGGGTGCGGATCTCGCCGGGTGTCGCCGACATCCGGAACGGGGTCTCGATGAGCGGCACATCCTTGGCCGTACCCGGGAAGGGCACCCGCTGCAGGAAACCCATGGCCTCGACGTGCGGATCCTCGAGCACATCCTGAGTGGTGAGCATCGGCGCCGCGGGCAGTTTCGCGGCCTCGAGCGCCGCCATGATCTCGGCCTTGGTCTTGTCGGCGCACCACTGCCCCATGATGCCGTTGAGTTCCTCGCTGCGCTGCCAGCGCAGGTCGTCGTCTGCGTAGCGGGGATCGTCGAAGAGGTCCTCGCGGCCCACCAACCGGCACCAGCGTTTGAACATGGGCTGGCCGGCGATCTGCAGCAATACCCAGCCGTCGTCCTTGGTCCGGTACAGGTCGCACGGCGCCACCGAGCCGCCCTGGTTCGTCATCCGCGGCTTGTCGATGCCGAGCAGATCCCGCTCGATCAGGAACGCGTTCGACAACATCAGCGCGGTGGGCAGCAGCGCGCCCTCGACGTGCTGCCCCTCCCCGGTGCGGTCGCGGTGATACAGCGCCATCATCACCCCGAGGGCCAGGGTCAGCGCGGTGCCGAAGTCGGCGTAGGGCACCACAGTGCGAATCGGCTGTTCGGGCAGACCTTGCCGCGCAACCGCTCCCGACATCACCTGGCCGGCGCCGTCGAATCCGATGCGGTCGCTGTAGGGGCCGCCCTCCCCGTAGGCGGTGGCGCTGGCCAGGATGATATCCGGCTTCACCGCGCACAGGGTGTCGTAGTCCAGGCCGCTGGCCCGCATCCCGGCCGCCGGCATGTTCGCGATCACGACGTCCGCGCCGGCCACCAGCCGACGGGTGATCTCCGCACCCTCGGGCGTGGTGGAGTCCAGCGTCAGCGACCGCTTGTTGCGGTTGCACTGCAGGAAGGTGCCGCCCTCCCCGGTCTCGGTGACCGACTGCACCCAGCGGTCCTCACCGCCGGTGCGCTTCTCCACGCGCAGCACGTCGGCGCCCATGTCGGCCAGCAGGGCGCCGCACCAGGGGGCGGCGATGAACCGGCCGTAGTCGAGTACGCGGATGCCGTCAAGAACGCCCATTGTCTCCCCTATCTCGCGGCCGGGTTGTCATTCCGCGATGACTCCGCGGTCGATCAGATGCTCGATCAGCGGTTCGGCGCCCTCACACAGATGCTCCGACATCGCCTTGCGGGCCTGTTTCTCGTCGCCCTTGGCCAACGCGGCCAGCACCCGGCGATGGTCCCGGATGGACTTGGCCGGCCAACCCGCGACTGTCGGGAACACCGCCTCCGGGGCGTAGCGGGTGATCTGCGACATCAACTGGGCCAGCTTCGGTGAATCCGCGGCGACGTTGATGGCCCGGTGGAAGTCGTGATTCAGGCGCACCACCAGATCGTCGTCGTCGCCGTCGTAGGCGGCCTCCAGCCGGTCCTGGATGGTCTCGACCTCGGCGAGTTGCTCCGCGGTGATGCTCGCCGCGGCCCGCGCGGCGAGTTCGCCGCCGATGTGCGCCTGCACCTCGGACACGTCGGCGATGTCGCGCCGGGTCACCGGCAGCACCACGAACCCGCGCCGCGGCTGCTGCGCGAGCAACCCCTCGGCGCGCAGGTCGAACAGCGCCTCGCGCACCGGGGTGACGCTGATGCCCAACTCCGCGGCCAACTGCTCGAGCCGGATGTAGCCGCCCGCGGCGTAGCTGCCGTCGAAGATCCGACGGCGCACCAGCCGCGCGACGTCCTCCGACAACTGGGGCCGGGTGGCGAAATCTCCGACGGTCACGGCTTTTTCAGATCTGGTACTCGGAGAGCAACCGCTTGGAGATGATCTGCTTCTGGATCTCGCTGGTTCCCTCGCCGATCAGCAGGAACGGCGCGTCGCGCATCAGCCGCTCGATCTCGTACTCCTTGGAGTAGCCGTAGCCGCCGTGGATCCGGAAGCTCTGCTGGGTGACCTCTGAGCAGAACTCGCTGGCCAGGTATTTCGCCATGCCGGCGGCGACGTCGTTGCGTTCGCCGGAGTCCTTGAGCCGGGCCGCGTTGACCATCATCAGATGTGCCGCTTCGACTTTGGTGGCCATCTCGGCGAGCTGGAAGGCGATGGCCTGGTGCTCGGCGATCGGCTTGCCGAACGTGGAGCGCTGCTGGGCGTAGCGCACCGCGAGTTCGAAGGCCCGGATGCCGACGCCGCAGGCGCGTGCGGACACGTTGACCCGCCCCACTTCCACTCCGTCCATCATCTGGACGAAACCGTGGCCGGGTTTGGCACCCAGCACGTCGTCGGCGCTCGCGCGGTAGCCGTCGAAGACCAACTCGGTGGTGTCGATGCCCTTGTATCCGAGCTTGTCGATCTTGCCCGGGATCGTCAGGCCCGGAACGACTTCGCCGAATCCGGACGGCTTCTCGACGAGGAACGCGGTCAGGTTGCGGTGCGGCTTCTCGGCGCCCTCGTCGGTGCGCACCAGGGCCGCCACCAGCGTGGAACTGCCGCCGTTGGTCAGCCACATCTTCTGGCCGTCGATGACGTAGTTGCCGTCGGCCTCACGCCGGGCGCGGGTGCGGATGGCCGCCACGTCGGAACCCAGTTCGGGCTCGGACATACTGAACGCGCCGCGGGATTCACCGGTGGCCATCCTGGTCAGGTGATGCTGCTTCTGCGCATCGGTGCCGTGCTGGCGGATCATGTAGGCGACGATGAAGTGGGTGTTGATCACCCCGGAGATGCTCATCCAGCCGCGGGCGAGTTCCTCGACGCACAGCGCATAGGTGAGCAGCGACTCGCCCAGCCCGCCGTACTCCTCCGGGATCATCAGCCCGAACAGGCCCATCGCCCGCATCTGGTCGACGATCGCCTGCGGGTAGGTGTCGGAGTGCTCCAGGTCCTGGGCGACCGGGATGATCTCCTTGTCGACGAATTGTCGTACCGTGGAGACGATCTCGGTCTGGAACTCGGTCAGACCCAGCGTCTGCGCCAATCGCGTCACGCCGCCACCCTTTCGAAAATCGCGGCCAGGCCCTGCCCGCCGCCGATACACATGGTCTCCAGCCCGTAGCGCGCCCCGCGCCGGTTCAGCTCGCGGGCCAACGTCGCCAGCATGCGGCCGCCGGTGGCGCCCACCGGGTGCCCCAGCGAGATGCCCGACCCGTGCACGTTGGTGCGTTCCAGGTCGGCGGGGGTGAACTTCCACTCCCGCATCACCGCCAGCGCTTGGGCGGCGAAGGCCTCGTTGAGTTCGATCAGATCGATGTCGGTCAGGGTGAGCCCGGCGTTGGCCAGCGCGGCCTCGGTGGCCGGCACGGGCCCGATGCCCATCACGTTGGGCGCGACCCCGGCCACTCCCCAGGACACCAGCCGGACCAGCGGCGTCAGCCCCAACTCGGCGGCGCGTTCCGGCGTGGTGACCACACACATCGAGGCCGCGTCGTTCTGGCCGCTGGAGTTGCCGGCGGTGACGGTGGCCTCCGGATCCTGCTTGAGCAGAACGGGTTTGAGTTTCGCCAGGCTCTCCATCGAGGTGTCGGGCCGGGGGTGCTCGTCGGTGTCGATCACCTGATCGCCGTCGCGGGTGGACACCGTCACCGGAATGATTTCCTCGGCGAGGATCCCGTTGGCCTGCGCGGCCACCGCCCGCTGATGCGAGGCCACGGCCAGCTCGTCCTGCTCGGCGCGCGGGATCGAATACTGCCGGCGCAGGTTCTCCGCGGTCTCCAACATGCCGCCGGGCACCGGGTAGTTCTTGCCGCCGGCCGTCGTGCGACCGCGCGCCAGCGCGTCGTGCACCTTGACGCCGCCGCGGGCCCCGCCCCAGCGCATGTCGGTGGAGTGGAACACGACGTTGCTCATCGAGTCGGCGCCACCGGCGATCACCAGATCGTTGTTGCCGCTGCCCACCTGCAGGGCGGCCTGGACGACGGCCTGCAGCCCGGACCCGCAGCGGCGGTCGAGTTGCATGCCGGGGACGGTGACGGGCAATCCGGCGTCGAGTGCCACGACCCGACCGATCGCCGGGGCTTCCATGCTCGGATAGCAGTGCCCGAGGATCACGTCCTGCACCGCCGCGGGATCGATGCCGGTGCGCTCCAGCAGCCCGCGCAGCGCGGCCACGCCGAGGTCGACGGCGGTCAGCGACTTGAACATCCCGTTGTAGCGGCCGATCGGCGTGCGGATCGGCTCACAGATGACGACCTCGCGCATCACAGGTGCCGACCGCCGGTGACCTCCAGGACCGTGCCGGTCATGTACGACGACAGGTCCGAGGCCAGGAACAGGGCCACCTTGGCGACCTCGTCGGGCTCCCCGGCACGGCCCAGCGGGACCTCGGCGACCTTGGAGTCCCAAATGCGCTGCGGCATGGCCTCGGTCATGGCGGAACGGATGAGGCCGGGCTGAATCGCGTTGACCCGCACCCCGAGGTAGGCGAGTTCCTTGGAGGCGGCCTTGGTCATGCCGACGATGCCGGCCTTGGCCGCCGAGTAGTTGGTCTGGCCGACCATGCCGACCTTGCCGGAGATCGACGACATGTTGACGATGGCGCCGCGCTTGTTCTCCCGCATGAGCGCGGCCGCGGCGCGCAGCCCGTTCCAGGTGCCCTTCAGGTGCACGGCGATGACCTGATCGAACTGATCCTCGGTCATCTTGCGCATGGTGGCGTCGCGGGTGATCCCGGCGTTGTTGATCATGACGTCTAGACCGCCGCCCCATTCGACGGCCGCGGCGATCAGCGCGTCGACCTCTTCGGAGCTGGTCACGTCGCAGCGCACCGCCGTGGCCACATCGGGCCCACCGAGTTCGCGGGCCGCGGCCTCGGTGGCCTCGAGGTTGATGTCGGCGAGCACCACCTTGGCGCCCTCGGCCACGAACCGTTTCGCGATGGCCAGGCCGAGCCCCTGCGCACCGCCCGTCACGACCGCCGTTTGATCCGCCAGCAGGCTCACCCGTACTCCTTCGCGTCCAGCCCTCACCGCGGGCGAGGGTCCCCGTTTTCCAACATCATATTTCATATATGATTCGGCGGAAGTGTGCGAGCCCGGTCCGATTCTTCTCGAGGAGCCCCGCCGATGAGCGACGTCAGCGACGACGATTTCCAGCAGATCCTCGCCCAGACGCGTCAGTTCGTACACACCGCCGTGGTGCCCCGCGAGCAGGAGATCCTGGCCGAGGACAAGGTGCCCGACGACATCCGCGACCAGGCCAAGCAGATGGGCCTGTTCGGCTACGCCATCCCGCAGGAGTGGGGCGGCCTCGGATTGAACCTGGCTCAAGATGTCGAGCTGGCAATGGAATTCGGCTACACCTCGCTGGCGCTGCGGTCGATGTTCGGCACCAACAACGGCATCGCCGGGCAGGTGCTCGTCGGCTTCGGCACCGACGAACAGAAGGCACGCTGGCTCGAGGGCATCGCCTCGGGCGAGGTCGTCGCGTCGTTCGCGCTGACCGAGCCCGGCGCCGGTTCCAACCCGTCGGGACTGCGCACCAAGGCGGTCCGCGACGGCGAGCACTGGGTGATCTCCGGGCAGAAGCAGTTCATCACCAACGCCCCCACCGCCACCCTGTTCGTGGTGTTTGCCCGCACCCGCCCGGCCGACGAGCAGGGCGCCGGCATCGCCGTTTTCCTGGTGCCGGCCGATGCCGCCGGGGTCGAGATCGGCGCCAAGGACGCCAAGATGGGCCAGGAGGGCGCGTGGACCTCCGACGTGACCTTCAACGACGTGCGCGTGCCCGACTCGGCGCTGGTCGGCGGTGCCGAGGACATCGGTTACCGGGCGGCCATGACGTCGCTGGCCCGCGGTCGGGTGCACATCGCGGCGCTGGCCGTCGGTGCGGCCCAACGCGCGCTCGACGAGTCGGTGTCGTACGCCGCCACCGCGACCCAGGGCGGCACACCGATCGGCAATTTCCAACTGGTGCAGGCGATGATCGCCGACCAGCAGACCCAGGTGATGGCCGGCCGGGCCCTGGTGCGCGACGCCGCACGCAAGTGGGTCGAGGGCGAGGACCGCCGGATCGCGCCGTCGGTGGCGAAGTTGTTCTGCACCGAAATGGCCGGCACCGTGGCGGATCTGGCGGTGCAGGTGCACGGCGGCTCCGGCTATATGCGCGGGGTGACGGTCGAGCGCATCTACCGCGACGTGCGGCTGCTGCGCCTGTACGAGGGCACCAGCGAGATTCAACGCCTGATCATCGGCGGCGGCCTGGTCAAGGCCGCGCAGCGCCGGCACTGACGTCAAACCAGAGGAGCAACGCATGAGCCCACGGCTCACGGACAAGGTCGTCTTCATCACCGGGGCGGCGCGCGGCCAGGGCCGCGCCCACGCCGTCCGGATGGCGAAGGAGGGCGCGAACATCATCGCCGTCGACCTCGCCGCGCCGCTGCCGCCGAGCGTCCCGTACGACTCGGCCACCCCCGACGATCTGGCCGAGACCGTGCGCCTGGTCGAGGAGACCGGCCGCGGCATCGTGTACGCCGCGGCGGACACCCGCGACCTGGACGCGATGCGCGACATCGTCGGCAAGGGCGTCGCGGAGTTCGGCCGGCTCGACGTGATCGTCGCCAACGCCGGGATCACGGTGCCGCAGCCGTGGAACGAGATCACCCCGGAGTCCTTCAAGGACGTGATGGACACCAACGTCACGGGCACCTGGAACGCCGTGATGGCCGGGGCGCAGACCATCATCGACGGCGGCCGCGGCGGCTCGATCATCCTGGTGAGCTCGGCGGCCGGGATCAAGATGCAGCCGTTCATGGTGCACTACACCGCCAGCAAGCACGCCGTCACCGGCATGGCCCGCGCGTTCGCCGCCGAACTCGGCAAGCACTCCATCCGGGTCAACAGCCTGCACCCGGGTGCGGTGAACACCCCGATGGGTACCGGCGACATGATGGCCGCGCTGAACCGGGCCAACGAGACCAATCCCGGCCTGATGCAGATGGTGACGCCGTTCCTGCCGGACTGGATCGCCGAACCCGAGGACATCTCCGATGCGGTGTGCTGGCTGGCCAGCGACGAATCCCGGCTGGTCACCGCCGCGCAGATCGCCGTGGACCTCGGCTCGACGGTGTTTTAGGTCGGCGGACCCAGGTTCGAGTCAGACACCAGGCAGGCAAACTGCGAGTAGCCGCCGGCGTCAAGTCTGACTCGGCTACAGCGCTCGCTGCAGGAACGCGATCTGGTCGGCGACCGCGCGCTCGAACCAATCGTGGCCCGGCCAGACGTCGAAGTGATCGCACGGATAGTGGTGGACCTGCGCGCGGCCGGCCACCGCGACCTTGAGCACCGCATCGGCGGGCACGTAGCTGTCGAAGTCGGCGATCTGCACCAGCAGCGGGACGCTCAACTGCTTGGCGTAGCGCCGGACTCGGATCTTGGCAAGCTCCATGCCCACCGCGGAATCGATCTCGTTGCGCCAGGACGGCCCGGCCAGCGCCAGATAATTCTCGTACGCGTCCTCCAGCGTCAGCGCGCCGGGCTGTCCCGGTCGGGCCACCAGCGGCATCATCAGCGCGTCGCGGCCCAGCGCCCCAGCGGCGCGGCTGAGGACTCCGGAGGCCGCCGACCGCGCCAACGCCGCTGGGCGATACTGCTTTCCGACGGCGACCGCGGTGGCCACCGCATCGGCCATCGGAGTCAGCGCGATCACCGCGGCCACATCGTCACAACCGGCACCCACCCGAATGACGTGGCCGCCGGACAGCGAGGCACCCCACAGCACGACCTGTTCCGGATCGATCTGCGGCAGCGTCTTGGCGAGCGCGATCGCCGACCGATAGTCTTCGATCTGACCGTCGATGGATATTGTCTGCCGGGGCGTCCCCAGCGAATGTCCGAAGCCGCGATAGTCGAAGGTCAACACGTCCATCCCGGCGGCGGCGAAGCGCTCGGCGAACGGTTGCAGCCCGGAGTCCATGGTCCCGCCGATGCCGTGGCCCATCACCACCACCGGTCGGCCCTCGCCGGTCTCGGCGGCGAAATACCTGGCGCTGCAGGTGCTTCCACCGGAGGTGAACGACAGCTCCCGATACGACATGGGCCCCTCTATCTGACCGTCTGGCGCACGCGCGCGCGGCGCATTCCGGCGGGTAGCTCCCGGGCGCGGATGTCGTGCTCGTAATAGAAGTAGTCCACCTGCTGGGTGTGCCGCGGGCGGTCGGTGCAGTGTCCGGCGTGCAACTGCTGGTCGGCGTCGATCACGCGCTCCATCTCGCTGACCGACGGCAGCGCGTAGCGGCCCACGGCGTAGGCCGCCAGCAGCCGCGACTGGCACTCCACGAACGGGAACAGCGTGGGGATGGACTGAGCGAAGCCGATGAACACCAGATTGTCGATGCCCGGCTTGAACATCCGCTTGTAGAGCCGGATCTGGTTGTCGGGTGCGCTGATGAACTCCGGGTCGAAGAACGGGAAGGTGATGTTGTACCCGGTCGCGTAGACGATCACGTCGAACTCGTCGCTGGTGCCGTCCTCGAAGTGCACCGCCTGACCGTCCAACCGGGTCACGTTGGGCTTCGGCGTGACATCGCCGGAGCCCAGCCGCAGCGGCAGTTCCACCGACTGGGTGGGATGTGCCTCGAACAGCTTGTGGTTGGCGGGCGGCAACCCGTACTTGGTCGGGTCGGCGCCGACGACGGGGGCAAACCATTGCGCGGCCTTGCGCTGCCAGGACAGCGGCAGGTACGGCGTGGTGCGGAAGAACTTGTCGCCCGGCTGGCCGGCAAGGTATTTCGGCACGATCCAGGCGCTGGACCGGGTGGACAACGTCACCGAGTTCTGCAGCGCCTTCGACGACAGTTCCACGGTGATGTCCGCGGCGCTGTTGCCGATCCCCACCACCAGGATGCGCTTGCCGGTCAGCGGCAGCGGGGTGTCCGGGTCGATGTAGTGGTGCGAGTGGATCGATTCGCCGGTGAACTCGCCGGGAAAGTCCGGGAATCGGGCGTCCCAGTGATGGCCGTTGCCGACCACGAGCAGGTCGAACTCGCGGACCGCGCCGGCCTGGTCCTCGATCTCCCAGCGGTCGTCGGCCAGTCGCGCGTGCACCACGCCGTTGCCGAACTCGATGTTGTCGAGCAGACCGAACGCATCGGCGTAGTCGTCGAGGTAGCGCTTGATGTCCGAGTGGTGGGGGAACGACGGGTAGTGCTCGGGGATCGGAAAGTCCTTGAACGACAGGCGATGTTTCGAGGTGTCGATGTGTAGCGAGCGGTAGGCGCTGCTGTGTCCGTTGGGGTTGCCGAACGCCCAGTTCCCGCCGATGCGATCGGAGGTCTCGAACGTAATGTACGGGACCCCGTAGTCCTTGAGCATCTTGCCCGCGGTCAGTCCGCTGATGCCCGCACCGATGATCGCGGTGCGGGGAGACGAGTTCTGCACGGCGACTCCTTTGTCCCTCTGCGGGCGGTCAGTGCTCAGAGTCCGGCGGTTTGCCTGATCAGCGCGACGGTGTCCAACTCACGGATCGCCGCGCACCCGCGTCGCAGCATGGTGGCCATCATGTCGTCGCCGCGTTCGGTGCCGACTGCGAAGGCCACACCGAGCGCCGAGATCAACAGCACCTGCAGCATCCCGTACCGGTAGTCCTGCCAGCAGGCGTCCCTGTCGTAGTCGACGACGCCCTGTTCCAGCAGCGCCGCGTGATAGGCGCCGACCAGGTCGCGCTCGATCTCGGCCCGCACCGCGGGTTCCAGGCTGGTCCCGGTGAAGTAGGCAAGGTCCCGGGCCGGCAACCCGGCTCCGAGGGTCTGCCAGTCCACCACCCACACCGCACTCCCGTCGGGATGGAACAGCAGGTTGTCCAGCCGGTAGTCGCCGTGGATGAGGCTGAAACGACCGAAGTCGTTCTGCAGCCAAGGCGTCACCAGGCTCATGGCCTCCAGCAGCGTCTCCCGGTCTGCATCGCTGAGCTTGTCGCCGAGCTTCTCGACGGTGATATCGGCGCTCATCGCCGCGATGTCGCCGAGGCCCTTCTTGGCGGCGTCGTCCTGGGTGGTCATCGCCAGACCGGAGAAGGTCAGCCACTCCGGCTGTCCCCAGGTCGGTCCGTGCAGGCCGGCGATGGCGGTCGCCGCCAGGCGGGCCTGCTCGGGCGAACAGCCGGCGATCTGATCGCCCTGCACGGCGGGCGCCTGATCGGTCAGCAGCAGCGCGTAATCGATTGCGTCCTCGGAGATCTCGCAGTGGAAGCACTGCGGGATCGGAACGCTGACCCGGTCGGCCACCGACTGATAGAACGCGCATTCGCTGCGGTAGCCCAGCGCCACCCGGTCCCGGACGGTGTCGTCGGTGGTGGGCAGTTTGATGACGAACGTCTCCGGCAGCCCGGCCGGGTTGGCGGTGTAGTTCACCTCCACCCGGTAGGTGGCCCCGGTCTGCCCGGTCCCGATGGCGCTGACCTGCGCGCCACCGACCTGCGTGCCGGCCGCCGACGACAGCACCCCGGTCAGCCATTGCGGCGTGACCTCGTCGGGAAAGCGGGGAATCGCCACTGGCACGGTCATTGTCGTCACCCTTCTGCACTGATGGACGTGGCCTGCGCCGCACGTTGGCGGGCCACAAAGCGAATCGACATGCGCTGCATGACCCCCGGCGCGAGGCGGGCCAACAACCAGCCCGCATACGCCTTGCGGGGAGCGACCAGCACGGCGCGGTTGCGTTCGATGGCGCGCAGCGTGTCGCGGGCCAGCCGGTCGGGATCGTAGAAGTCCTTGCTGCGCTGACCCATTCGGTAGAACTCGCGGCCGTTGATGCCGGTGATCAAGCCCTTGTCCAGGATCGGTGTCTCCACCGCGGCCGGGCAGATCGCCAACACCCCGATGTGGTGCGCGGCCGCCTCCGAGCGCAACGCCAGGGACAGCCCGACCACCGCGTGTTTGCTCATCACGTAGCTGGTGATCTGACCGGCGGCCGCCAGGCCCGCCATCGAGGCGGTGTTGACAATGAATCCGCTGCCTTGTCGGACCATCTGCGGGTAGGCCGCCGCGACCCCGTGCACGACGCCGCGGATGTTGACGTCGATGATCGAGTCCCAGTGCTCGAGGGTGAGCAGTTCGGTGTCGGCCGCCCAGGTGATGCCGGCGTTGTTGAACATCAGATCCAGTCGACCCGCCCGCGCCACGACGTCGTCGACAGCGGCCTGTACCGCGGCCGCATCGGTGACATCGACCTGCGCCGAGCGCGCCTGCGATCCCAGCGCGGTCGCGGTGCGCTCGGCGGCCGCGCCGTCCACGTCAGTGCACAGGACGTGCGCCCCGCACGCGACCAGGGCCCGGCACAGCGCGGCACCGATCCCCGAACCGGCGCCGGTGACGATCGCGTGCTTACCGGCAAACCGCGCGGCGGTGGTTGCAGCCACGTTGACTCCCTACGGTGGCGCCGATCACACATCAATGGATGGCTCAACTGTAAGCCATACCGCACCGCGGACATCAGTGGGTCGAGTGATTCGGTGCGCTGGGTTGCGCCGACCGCAACCTAGCGCACCGAAATCGCTCGTCAGACCGAGATTTCGCCCCGCTCGGCGCGCAGGCCGATGTCGGAACGAAAGTGACTGCCCGGCAACCGGACCGCCCCGGCGGTGGCGTAGGCCGATGCGCGCGCCGCCGTCAGATCGGGGCCGGTGCCGACAACGGCGAGCACCCGGCCCCCGGAGGACACCACCGCGCCGTCGTCGCGGCGTGCGGTACCGGCGTGCAGGACCCCGTCGGCGTCGGCGCCGGTGATGACGTCACCCACCCGGGGCCGCCCCGGGTAGTTCTCGGCGGCGACGACGACGGTCACCGCCGAACCGGGACGCCACCGCAGCGGCTCGACCCGGTCGAGAGTGCCGGTGGCCGCGGCGTGCAGCAGCTCGCCGAGCGGGGATTCGAGCAGTGCGAGCACCGACTGGGTCTCCGGGTCGCCGAACCGGCAGTTGAACTCCACCACCGCCGGGCCCGCCGAGGTGATCGCCAATCCCGCGTACAGCAGGCCGGAGAACGGGCAGCCGCGCCGGACCATCTCGGCGGCAACGGGTTTGACCACGTCGTCGACGATCTGCCGGGTGATTTCGTCGGGCAGCCAGGGCAGCGGGGCGTAGGCGCCCATCCCGCCGGTGTTGGGGCCGGTATCGCCGTCGCCGACGCGCTTGAAGTCCTGGGCGGGGAGCAGGGGAATCACGGTCTCGCCGTCGACCACGCAGAACAGCGAGACCTCCGGGCCGTCGAGGAACGACTCGAGCAACACCGGGTGGCCGTCGTCGAGCAGACCCGCGGCGTGCGCGCGCGCCGCGGCGCGGTCGTCGGTGACCACGACTCCCTTGCCGGCGGCCAGCCCGTCGTCCTTGACCACCCAGGCGCGCTGGCCGACGGCCGGCCCGAACCGACCGAGGGCCGAGTCCAGACGGGCCGGGTTGTCGACGATCTCGCTGGTCGCGGTCCGCACACCCGCCGCCGTCATGACGTCCTTGGCGAAGGCCTTGGAGCCCTCGATGCGGGCCGCGTCCTTGCCGGGCCCGAAGCAGGCGATGCCCGCGGCGCGCACGGCGTCAGCGACCCCGAGCACCAGCGGCACCTCCGGTCCGATGACCACCAGGTCGGCTCCGACCTTGCGGGCCAGCGCGACGACGGCGTCGGCGGAGCTGACGTCCACGTCGTGCTGTTCGGCAATCCGCGCCGTGCCGGCGTTGCCGGGGGCTACCGAAAGTCCGCTGACCTGCGGGTCACGCTTGAGGGCCAGCAGCAGCGCATGTTCGCGGGCACCGGAACCAATGACGAGGACGTGCACAGGGCATCACCCTATCTGCCCGCTCGCCGGCTACCGAACCGCGCGGGTCACTGTTCGTCGAGGGTGCGTCCGCTGCTCATCTTGACCGCGGCGTTGACGTTGGCCCGCTTGTCCTCGCCCTCGCCGCGCTCGGCGGCCTTGCGGCGATTGTTGGCCACCTTGTCGACGGTGCCGTTGAGGCCGGAGCCCAGCGGGAAGCCGAGGTACTGGGTCAGGAAGACCGCGATCTCCTTGAGTTCGGTGTGGTCGAGTTCGCCGTTGAGCATGGCGGCGTTGACCTGGATCTCGGCGAGGTCCTGGCGGCCGACGGCCGTGACTGCGGTCAGGGTCATGATGCGCTTCTCGCGCATGGTCAGGCCCGGGCGGTTCCAGATGTCGCCGAACAGGTGGTCGACGGTCAGGTCGAAGTAGGGATCGCCCTCGATGTCGGGCATCTCCCAGCCGTAGACCTCGTTCATCTTCGCCAGCCCCCGCCGGCGAATGTCGTCTTTGCTCATCAGCCCTTCACTCCTTTGCGCTCGCGTCGTGTGGGACGCCGAGTCCGGCGGCCAGGTTCTTGTACGCCACCTCGGCCAGCGGCAGGTCGACGTCGAGCGTCTCACCGAGCCCCAGCGCCAGGCTCAGGTCCTTCTCCCCCAGCCCGCGGGTGTGGGTGAACGCTTCGTAGAGCCAGTGATCCGGGCCCAGGTCGGACATGTTCTCGCGCACCATGATCGCCCCCGGTCCGCCGGTGAGCGCATCGGTGTGGCGGACCACCCAGCCCAGCGCCTGGACGTCCAGCCCGGCCTGTTCGGCGAGCTTCATCGCCTCGCAGGCCGCCGCGTACGAGGTGAAGGTCAACATGTTGCGCGCCAGCTTCATTCGGGTGCCCGCCCCCGGCGTGCCGGCATGGATGACCATCGAGGCCCACTGCTTGAAGGCCGGCTTGATCCGCTCGTACACCGAGCGTTCGGCACCCACCATGGTCGCCATCTCGCCCTTCTCCGCCGCCCCCGCGCCGCCGCTGACCGGGGCATCGATGACGTGGATCTCGGTGTATTGCTCGGCGAGTTCGGCGGCGGTGGTGTCGCTGATCGTGGAGTGGATCGCGATCACGGTGCCCGGCTTGGCCCGGTCGGCCAACTGCCCCACCACGTCCCGGACCTGCTCGTCGTTGAGGACCACGACGCTGATCAGATCGGCGTCGGCGACGTCGGTCACGGCCGCGGCCGCGGTGGCGCCGGCCTCGACGAACGGCTCCATGGCCTCGGCGCCCAGGTCGAACACGGTCAGGCCGCCCGGCCAGTCCAGCAACCGCTTGGCGATCGGCGCCCCCATGTTGCCGAGGCCGATGAACCCCAGTTTCAGTTCGCTGCTCATGACCGGATGATCTGTCCGCCGTCGACGTTGAAGATCTGCCCGGTGATCCACGACGCCTCCTCGGAGAGCAGGAACAGGCACATGCCGACCAGGTCCTCCGGAGTGCCCATGCGCGACAACGGGAGTCCCTTGACGATGTCGGCGACGATCTCCTGCGGCGTGGTGGTCCGGTTGGCCTCGGTGTCGATGGGCCCGGGCGCAATCGCGTTGATCCGGATGTTCTGACCGCCCAGTTCCCGCGACAGCTGCTGGGTCAGCCCGTTGATGCCGGTCTTGGCCAGGCCGTAGAAGTTGGAGTACAACCAGGCCGCCGTGGAGGACTGGTTGACGATCGCGCCGCCGCCGCGCTTGGCCATCTTCTTGTAGACCGCCCGCGTGCACCACAGCGCCCCGTCGAGGTTGACGCTCATGAACTTGCGGTAGTACTCCGGGTCGACGGTGACCAGGAAGTCCAGTTTCATGCCGCCGAAGATCGCGGCGTTGTTGACCAGGTAGTCGATGCCGCCGAACTCGGCCAGTGTGCGGTCGGCCATCTCCTTGGCCGAGGCGGGGTCGGAGACGTCGACGGGCAGGGCCAGCGCCGTGCCGCCCTCCCCCTTGATCCCGTCGGCCACCTTCTGGGCGCCCTCGAGATTGATGTCGGCGACCACCACCGCCGCACCCTCGCGGGCCAGCGCCTCGGCGTAGGCCTGCCCGATGCCGCCGCCGGCGCCGGTGACGATGCCGACCTTGTTGTCGAATCTGCTCACGGTTCTCCTCGAATATGAATGTCTGGTAAGGCTTCTGACGTCTAAGCCATCGTGGCGATCACCTTGATCTCGGTGTATTCCTCGAATCCGGCCACACCCATCTCGCGGCCGACCCCGGACTGCTTGTACCCGCCGAACGGGGCGTCCGCTGCGTACCAGACCCCGCCGTTGACGTTGACGGTGCCCACCCGCAGCCGGGCGGCCACCGCGGCAGCGCGCTCCGGATCGCCCGAGAACACCGTGCCGGACAGGCCGTAGGGCGAGTCGTTGGCAATCCGCACGGCGTCGTCGTCGCCGTCGTGGGCGATCACGGTCAGGACCGGGCCGAAGATCTCCTCGCGCGCCACCCGGGCGTCGTTGTCCAGGCCGGCGATGACGGTCGGTTCGATGAAGAAGCCCTTGGGCTGATCGGCGGGACGTCCACCGCCGCAGGCGAACCGGCCGCCCTCCTCGATCGCGAGGTCCAGGTAGGACTGCACCCGGTCGCGCTGCCGCGCGGAGATCACCGGCCCGCAGATGGTGCGTTTGCTGGTGGGATCGCCGGGCTTGAGCCCCGCCATGGTCGCCGCCGCGGCCTCGACGGCCTCGTCGTAGCTCGCCCGCGGCACCACCAGCCGGGTGGTGATGGCGCAGCCCTGCCCGGCATGCATCGCGGCGGTGAACGCCGCCATCGAGCACGCGCCGGCCAGGTCGGCGTCGTCGAGCACCAGGAAGGCCGATTTGCCGCCGAGTTCGAGGAAGACCTTCTTGATGGTGGCAGCGGCGTCGGTCATCACCGACCGGCCCGTTGCCGTCGACCCGGTGAACGAAACCATGTCCACCCGAGGGTCTTTCGACAGCAGCGCGCCCACCGCGTGGTCGCTGGAGGTCACGATGTTGATCACCCCGGCCGGGAAGTCGGTGTGTTCGGTGATCAGCTCGCCGAGCACCGCCGCGCACCAGGGGGTGTCGGGTGCGGGCTTGAGCACCAGGGTGTTGCCCGCGGCCAGCGCCGGACCGATCTTGGCGAGGTTGATCTGATGCGGGAAGTTCCACGGCGTGATGGCCCCGACCACCCCGACGGCTTCGCGTGCGATCGTGCGGTTGGTCGGAATGCCCTGCGGCGTCGCGTGTCCGAGATCGGTGTTCCAGGCGTAGGACTCGGCGGTGTCGGCGCAGAAACTCAGGTCGTCGACCGGCCCTTCGAGCTGGCCGCCGGAGGTCAGCATCTTCGGCGCGCCGACCTCGGCGATGGTCAGCTCGCGCAGGTCCTCGATGTGTTCTTGCATGGCCTGACGCAACTGTCGCAGGCAGCGCACCCGCAGCTCGGTGTTGCGGGACCAGTCGGTGTCGTCGAAGGCGCGCCGGGCGGCCTCGATGGCGGCGCCCATGTCCGCCGCGTCGGCGTCGGCCGCGGTGCCGAGCACCTCCTCGGTGGCCGGGTTGACGGTGGTGAACGTCCCGGCGCTGCCGGCGACCAGCTTGCCGTCGACGAGTAGCTGGCTGTTGCGGTCGGCGAGTAACGCCATCACACCTCCGAGATCGTTTCCGCGCGGACCGGCCCACATCTGGACAAGTGTCCGACGACTGTCCGTCCGAACATAGCCCTCGGACGTCGAAACAGGCAAGGGTCAGATCCTGCGGCCGCCGTGAGTCCCAGCTGAGGTGGCCCTAACTAGCGGAAACAACATCCGGCCCTTGCCACCGACCGCCCCGTCATCTAACTTGGACATGTGTCCAGCGAGTCCGTGTTAGACGCATCCGCGCGGTCGGGTGAGAACACCCGCAACCGTCGGCAGGAGGAGACCTTCCGCAAGGTCCTCGCCGCGGGCCGGGAGATGCTGCAGGAGACCTCGTACGCGGACCTGACCGTGCGCGCCGTCGCCAAGCGCGCCAAGGTCGCGCCGGCCACCGCCTACACCTACTTCTCCTCCAAGAACCACCTGATCGCCGAGGTCTACCTGGACCTGGTCCAGCAGGTGCCCTACTTCACCGACGTCAACGACACCCTGTTCACCCGGGTCGACAAGGCCCTGCGCGCCCTGGCACTGGTGGTCGCCGACGACCCGGCGGTCGCCGCGGCGTGCACCACGGCCCTGATGTCCGGGGGCGACCCGGCCGTGCTGACCGTGCGCGATCGCATCGGCGCCGAGATCCACCGCCGGATCGTCTCGGCCATGGGGCCGGGCGCCGACCCGCGCGCGGTCTCCGCGCTGCAGATGACGTTCTTCGGGGCGCTCGTCCAGGCCGGCAGCGGGGCCTTCACCTACCAGCAGACCGCCGATCGGCTCACCTACGTCGTGCGCCTGATCCTGCCAGCCCAAGGAGACCGATGACCGTCCAGATCGACAAGCCGATCCTCGACCCGTACGACTACGACTTCCACGAGGATCCGTACCCGTACTACAAGCGGTTGCGGGACGAGGCACCGCTGTACCGCAACGAGGAACTCGGCTTCTGGGCGCTGTCCCGTCACCAGGACGTGGTCCAGGGCTTCCGCAACAGCACCGCGCTGTCGAATGCGTTCGGCGTCTCGCTGGACCCGGCCTCGCGCGGGCCGCACGCGTCGAAGACCATGTCGTTTCTGGCCATGGACGACCCCGACCATCTGCGGCTGCGGACCCTGGTGTCGAAGGGGTTCACCCCCAGGCGAATCCGCGAGCTCGAACCGCGGGTCACCGAGCTGACGGTCGGACACCTGGAGACCATGCTGGAGCGCGCCGACTCCGGCACCGTGGACTACGTCGCCGAGTTCGCCGGCAAGCTGCCGATGGACGTCATCTCCGAACTGATGGGCGTGCCGCAGCCGGACCGGGATCAGGTCCGCGCGTGGGCCGACGCGGTGATGCACCGCGACGACGGCGTCACCGATGTGCCCCCCGCCGCCATCGAGGCCTCGCTCAACCTGATCGTCTACTACCAGGAGATGGTCGCGCAGCGGCGCAAGAAGCCGACCGAGGATCTGACCTCCGCGTTGCTGGGCGCCGAGATCGACGGGGACAAGCTCACCGACGACGAGGTGCTGGGCTTCATGTTCCTGATGGTGATCGCCGGCAACGAGACCACCACCAAACTGCTTGCCAACGCGGCATTCTGGGGCCACCGCAACCCGGACCAGCTGACGCCGGTCTACGCGGACCTGGAACGCGTCCCGCTGTGGGTCGAGGAGACGCTGCGCTACGACACGTCGAGCCAGATCCTGGCCCGCACCGTCGCCGGCGAGTTCACCATCTATGACACCACGATCCCAGACGGCGAGATCGTGCTGCTGCTGCCCGGCTCCGCGCACCGCGACGAGCGGGTCTTCGAGAACCCCGACGACTTCGTCATCGGCCGCGAAATCGGCTCCAAACTCCTGAGTTTCGGGAGTGGCGCACACTTCTGCCTCGGCGCGCACCTGGCCCGGATGGAGGCCCGGGTGGCGCTGACCGAATTGTTCCGACGAATCCGCGGCTACGAGGTCGACGAGGCCAACGCCGTCCGCGTCCACTCCAGCAACGTTCGCGGATTCGCCCACCTTCCGATCACAGTGGAGACACGCTAAATGGCCCGTTTCGAACCCCACCCCGACCGCAGACCCGCCCTGGTCGCCGGCGCGTCCTCCGGCATCGGCGCTGCCACCGCGACCCAGCTTGCCGCGCACGGGTTTCCGGTCGCGTTGGGTGCTCGCCGAGTCGAAAAGTGCCAGGAACTGGTCGACGAGATCAGAGCGGGCGGCGGCGAGGCCATCGCGTTGCCGCTCGACGTCACCGACGCCGATTCGGCGAAGTCCTTCGTGCACGGCGCCACCGAGGCCCTCGGCGAGATCGAACTCCTCGTCGCCGGCGCCGGCGACACCGACTTCGGTCGGATCCACGAGACCAGCACCACCGAGTTCGAACAACAGATCCAGATCCACCTGATCGGCGCCAACCGACTGGCCACGGCGGTGCTGCCCGGGATGGTCGAGCGCCGTCGCGGCGACGTGATCTTCGTCGGCTCCGACGTCGCGTTGCGCCAGCGACCGCACATGGGCGCCTACGGGGCGGCCAAGTCCGCTCTGGTCGCCATGGTGACCAACCTGCAGATGGAACTGGAGGGCACCGGGGTGCGGGCCTCGATCGTGCATCCCGGACCGACGAAGACCTCGATGGGCTGGAGCCTGTCGGCCGAGAAGATCGGTCCGGCGCTGGAGGATTGGGCCAAGTGGGGCCAGGCCCGGCACGACTACTTCCTACGCGCGGCCGACCTGGCCCGCGCCATCACCTTCGTCGCCGAGACACCGCGCGGCGGCTTCATCGCCAATTTGGAGATCCAGCCCGAGGCCCCGCTGGCCGACGTCAAGGACCGGCAGAAACTCGCACTCGGAGAAGAAGGGATGCCAGGACAATGACCGCTCTGACAGACGTGCCGCGGGTTTCCGGCGGCGAGGACGAACACGGCCACCTCGAGGAGTTCCGCACCGATCCGATCGCCCTGATGCAGCGCATTCGGGATGAGTGCGGTGACGTCGGCTGGTTCCAGCTCGCCGACAAGCAGGTGGTGTTGCTCTCCGGCGCCGAGGCCAACGAGTTCTTCTTCCGTTCCAGCGACAGCGAACTCAACCAGGCCGAGGCCTACCCGTTCATGACGCCGATCTTCGGCGAGGGGGTGGTGTTCGACGCCGATCCGGAGCGGCGCGCGGAGATGCTGCACAACACCGCGCTGCGCGGCGAACAGATGAAGGGCCACGCCGCGACCATCGAGAACGAGGTCAAGAAGATCATCGCCGACTGGGGCGACGAAGGCGAGATCGAGCTGCTGGACTTCTTCTCCGAGCTGACCATCTACACCTCGACGGCGTGCCTGATCGGGCTGAAGTTCCGCGAGCAACTCGACAGCCGGTTCGCCCACTACTACCACCAACTGGAGCGCGGGACCGACCCGCTCTGCTACGTCGACCCCTACCTCGACATCGAGAGCTTCCGTATCCGTGACGAGTCGCGCGTCAAACTCGTTGCGCTGGTGCAGGAGATCATGAACGGCCGCATCGCCAATCCACCTAAGGGCAAGGAGGATCGCGACCTGCTGGACGTGCTGGTCTCGATCAAGGACGAGGACGGCAATCCCCGGTTCTCGGCCAACGAGGTCACCGGCATGTTCATCTCGCTGATGTTCGCCGGCCACCACACCAGTTCGGGCACGTCCTCGTGGACAATGATCGAGTTGCTGCGCCACCCCGACTTCTACGCCAAGGTGCAGCAGGAACTCGACGACCTGTACGCCGACGGCCAGGAGGTCAGTTTCCATGCGCTGCGCCAGATCCCGAATCTGGACAACGCGCTCAAGGAGACGCTGCGGCTGCACCCGCCGCTGATCATCTTGATGCGGGTCGCCCAGGACGAGTTCGAGGTGGTCGGACACCCGATCCACAAGGGCCAGATGGTGGCGGCCTCCCCGGCGATCTCCAATCGGATCCCCGAGGACTTCCCGGACCCGGACGCGTTCGACCCGGACCGCTACGAGAAGCCGCGGCAGGAGGACCTGATCAACCGGTGGACCTGGATCCCGTTCGGGGCCGGCAAGCACCGCTGCGTCGGGGCCGCGTTCGCGCAGATGCAGATCAAGGCGATCTTCTCGGTGCTGTTGCGCGAGTATGAGTTCGAGATGGCGCAGCCACCTGAGAGCTATCGCAACGACCACTCCAAGATGGTCGTCCAGCTGCAGCAGCCGGCCAAGGTTCGCTACCGCAAGCGAGTCAAGAGCTAGTCGGTATGGGTTGCTACCGCATCGAACTCGACGACGATCTGTGCCAGGGCCACGCCATGTGCGAACTGGAGGCCCCGGACGTGTTCCGGGTGCCCAAGCGCGGCGTCGTCGAGATCCTCGACCACGAGCCCCCTGACGAACTCCGCGATGCCGTGGAGATGGCCGTCGAGATGTGTCCTACCCGAGCACTGTCAATCACAGAGAAGGATTAACAATGGCGTCACGTGAACAGCTGGAAGATTGGGTCGAGCGCTGGCTGAAGGCCAACCAGGACGCCGAGGCGGCCGGCGACTGGAAACCGTTGGCGGAGTTCTTCACCGAGGACGCCACCTACGGCTGGAACATCGGCCCCAAGGAAGACGTCATGTGCGTGGGTCGCGACGAGATCCGCGACGTCGCCTTGGGTTTGGAGATGGAAGGCCTGGAGAACTGGGTCTACGAGTACCAGAAGACGCTGATCGACGAGAAGCAGAACGAGATCGTCGGGTTCTGGAAGCAGATCGCCAACAAGAGCGACGGCAGCCGCGACGAGATCTACGGCATCGGCGGCAGCTGGTTCCGGCTCACCGACGACCTGTTGATCGAGTGGCAGCGCGACTTCTTCGACTTCGGCCACGTGCAGAAAACGTTCATGAAGTTGATCGAATCCGGCGACCTGACGCCCACCATGCAGAAGCGCATCGAGCGGTCGCTGTCCGGCGAGAAACTGCCCGGCTACTACCCGCTCGGGCAGGCGCCTGCCAAGCTATTCTGACACCTGTCCAGGACGACCGACCAAGCAGTTGCTTTGTGAGGCTGGCTCGCTATGCTGGCCCCACAGGAGTGGCGCTGGTCACTCGTCAAACCGCTGTCGGCCGATCCGGGTCCGGGCAGTTCTGAGCATGAGAGATCGAAGCGAGGTCAGGGAGCGATGAAGACTAAAGGCGCCATCATCCGGGAGTTCAATCAGCCCTGGTCGATCGAGGAGATCGAGATCGGCGACCCCGTCAAGGACGAGGTCAAGATCCAGATGGAAGCCTCGGGCATGTGCCACTCCGATCACCACCTGGTGACCGGGGACATCCCGATGTTCGGCTTCCCCGTCCTCGGTGGCCACGAGGGCGCCGGCGTCGTCACCGAGGTGGGCCCGGGCGTCGAGCACATCGCCCCCGGCGACCACGTCGTGCTGTCGTTCATCCCGTCCTGCGGCGAATGCCCGTCGTGTCAGGCCGGCCTGCGCAACCTGTGCGATCTGGGCGCGGGCCTGCTCGCCGGCGTCGCGGTCTCCGACGGCACGCACCGCATCCACACCGCCGCGGGCGACCCGGTGTTCCCCATGACACTGCTGGGCACCTTCAGCCCGTACATGGTGGTGCACAAGAGTTCTGTGGTGAAGATCGATCCGTCCATCCCGTTCGAGGTCGCCTGCCTCGTCGGTTGCGGCGTGACGACCGGATACGGCTCGGCGGTGCGCAGCGGCGACATCCGCCCCGGCGACGACGTCGCGATCATCGGCGTCGGCGGGGTCGGCATGGGCGCCCTGCAGGGTGCCGTCAACGCCGGTGCGCGCCACATCTTCGCGATCGACCCGGTCGAGTGGAAGCGCGATCAGGCCCTGAAGTTCGGTGCCACGCACGCCTATCCGGATGTCGACAGCGCCATGGCGGGTATCGCCGAGGTCACCGCCGGGGCGATGGCCAAGAAGACGATCATCACCGTCGGCGAGCTCAAGGGTCAGGACATCGACAGCTACCTGAACCTGACGTCGAAGGGCGGCACCTGCGTGGTGACCGCCGTCGGCAGCATGCTCGACACCAACGTGACGCTGAACCTGTCGATGCTGACCCTGCTGCAGAAGAACCTGCAGGGCACCATCTTCGGCGGCGGCAACCCGCACCACGACATCCCGCTGCTGCTGTCGATGTACAAGTCGGGCCGGCTCAACCTGGACGACATGGTCACCCGCCAGTACAAGCTCGAGCAGATCAACGACGGCTACAAGGACATGCTGGAGGGCCGCAACATCCGCGGCGTCATCCGCTACACCGACGCCGACCGCTAGACCGCGCGCACCGCAAGAATCGCCCCATTCCCGGCGGGAACGGGGCGATTCTGCTTCTGCTCACCGGTTCGGCGGCGGGCCTATGCTGGGGAGCCATGGCCACTGTCTTCACCAAGATCATCAACCGCGAACTGCCGGGTCGATTCGTCTACGAGGACGACGACGTCGTCGCCTTCCTGACCATCGAGCCCATGACCCAGGGCCACACCCTGGTGGTGCCGCGGGCCGAGATCGACCAATGGCAGGACATCGACACCGATACCTACGCCCGGATCATGGCGGTGTCCCAGCGCATCGGCCAGGCCGTGGTGCGGGCCTTCGATGCGCCGCGGGCGGGGCTGATCATCGCCGGCCTCGAGGTGCCGCACCTGCACGTCCACGTCTTCCCCGCGCGCGAGCTCACCGATTTCGGCTTCGCCCATGTCGACCGCAATCCCTCCGCGGAATCGCTGGACGAGGCTCAGGCCAAGATCAAGGCGGCGCTTGCCGAGTTGGGCTGACCACCGGGACGCTCTCCATCTCCGCGCTGATCAAACGCGGCAGCCGGACCTCGAACCGGCAGCCCTTACCGGGGGCCGTGGTGACGTTCACCGAGCCCCCGTGGGCGAAGACCAGCGAGTCCACGATGGACAGCCCCAGCCCGGTGCCGCCGCTGGCCCGGGTCCGGGAGGCGTCGGTGCGATAGAACCGCTCGAAGATGCGCAGCGCGTCCTCGGCGGTCATCCCGGGCCCCTCGTCGACGACCTCGATGATGGCGTCCTGGCCCCGGGTTCCGACGCGGACGACCACCGGCGCGGACTCCGGAGTGTGCTGCAGCGCGTTGGCCACCAGGTTGCCGAGCACCTGACGCAGCCGGGACTCGTCGCCGATCACCTCGGGGGTGCCGGGGCCATCGAAGACCGCGACGGTGATCGCGCGCCGCGGGGCGACGGACTGCGCATCGTGCACGGCGTCGGTGGCCAGCGTCAGCAGGTCGACGCGGTGCTGCTCGAACGGCCGCTCGGCGTCCAGCCGTGCCAACAGCAGCAGGTCCTCCACCAGCACACCCATCCGGGCCGATTCGCTCTCGATGCGCGACATCAGCATCTCGACGTCGGTGGCCGCGCCCTGCCGGTACAGCTCGGCGAACCCGCGAATGGTGGTCAGCGGCGTGCGCAGTTCGTGGCTGGCGTCGGTGATGAAGCGGCGCATCTTCTCCTCGGAGTTGCGCGCCTTCGCCGCGGAGGCCTCGGTGGCCGCGACCGCGCGCTGGATCTGCGCCAGCATGCCGTTGAGCGCCAGCGTCAGCCGGCCCACCTCGGTACGCGGGTCTCGCTGCGGGACACGGCGATCCAACTTTCCGGACGCGATGGCCGCGGCGGTCTCCTCGACCTCGGCCAGCGGCCGCAGGCTGCGGTGCACCACGGCGTACCCGGCGATGCCGAGGATCACCAGCACCGCCACGCCGATCCCCACCTGCGCATAGGCCAGCGAACGCACGGTGGACCGCACATCGGCGAGTTCGATTGCCACGGTGGTCAACTCGCCGCGCTCGCCGCGCACCGACACCGCGCGCCAGTTCCCGCCCGAGGGATCCAGTGATCCGACGGTGGTGGGTATCGGGCCGACGTCGTTGTCGGGCGGCAGGGCGGGTTCGGAGTCGCGGTCGGCCGCCCCGATCCACACCTCACCGTCCGTGCCGACCCCGCGCACGTAGAAGTTCGTCGGCGGCCGACCGGGATTCGGGCCCTCGTTGACCCGCGGCGCGCCGCGGGGCGCCAGCGCCCACCCGGTCGACGCATCGATCAGGGTGCGGTCCACCCGTTGCACCAGGCTGTGGCGCAGGATCGTGGTCACGGCGATGCCCGAGGCCAGCAGGCCGCCGGCCACCAGCAGCAGGGTCGCCGCCACCAGGGCCACCCGCAGCGGGATCCCGCGGTGCAGCATCGCCATCTCTACTCAGCGCGGCTCGCGCAGCACGTACCCCACGCCACGCAGCGTGTGCAGCAGCCGCTTCTCCCCGGTGTCGATCTTGCGACGCAGGTAGGACACGTAGGACTCGACGACGTTGACGTCCCCGCCGAAGTCGTAGCGCCACACGTGGTCGAGGATCTTGGGCTTGCTCAGCACGGTGCCCGCGTTGATGACGAAGTAGCGCAACAGGGTGAACTCGGTGGGCGACAGCGACACCGGTTCGCCGGCCTTCCACACCTCGTGGGTTTCCTCGTCGAGTTCGATGTCGGCGAACCGCAGCCGGGGCGCCGGCGCCACCTCGACGTCGCGCTGGGTACGACGCAGGATGACGCGCAGCCGCGCCACCACCTCCTCGAGGCTGAACGGCTTGGTGACGTAGTCGTCGCCCCCGAGGGTCAGGCCGGTGATCTTGTCCTGCAGGGTGTCGCGGGCCGTCAGGAACAACGCCGGAGCGTCGATGCCGTCGGCGCGCAACCGGCGCAGCACACCGAACCCGTCCATGCCCGGCATCATCACGTCGAGGATCACCGCGTCCGGCTTGACCTCGCGGGCCTTGTCGAGGGCGGACGGGCCGTTGGCCGCGGTGTGCACCTCGAAGCCCTGGTACTTCAGGCTCACCGAGAGCAATTCGACAATGTTGACCTCGTCATCGACCACCAGCACCCGGGCCTCGGGCTTGGTGTCGGCATCCACTGGAGCTGCCATGGTTCCAATGTCCTCGGAAATGCCGAACATGGGGTCGACGGGTGGCTGTGCAGTTGCTGTGAATTCACTGTCAGCGCAGAGCGCCGATGGCCGCGGCCCGGCGCCCATACACTGGCGGTCATGAACCTCGGCAAAGCGCTCGTCGACCTCGCCACGGCGCCGGTCCGGGTGGGCCTGGTGGCCACCGAGGCCGGCCTCGAGGTCGCCGGCGGCGCCCTGAGCCTGGCCAAGCGCTCGCTGGGCGACGGCGGGGATCCGGACGCCCCCTCGACCCGGGCCTACATGATGGGCTTCAACGACACCGTGGCCCGGGCAAACCGGATGGCCCGGGTCGCCGACGACCTGCTGGCCGACGACGCGCCACTGACCAGGGCGTTGGCCCCGGGCGGCGCCCTCGACCGGCTGCTGCGTCCCGGCGGTCTGGTGGACCGGCTCACCGCGCCGGACGGGCTGCTGGACAAGCTGACCGCCGAGGGCGGCGGGCTCGAGCGAGCCCTGGCCCCGGGCGGTCTGGTCGACCAGTTGCTCGACGAGGACGGCCTGGTGGAGCGGTTGCTGGCCGAGGACGGCGTGGTGGAACGCCTGCTGGCCGACGACGGGGTGGCCGACCGGCTGCTAGCCGAGGGCGGGGTGATCGACAAGCTGACCGCGCGCAACGGGCCGCTGGAGCAGTTGGCCGACGTCGCCGACACGCTGAACCGGCTGGCCCCGGGCCTCGAGGCGCTGGCCCCGACGATCGAGACGCTGCGCGAGGCCGTCATCACGCTCAGTCAGGTGGTCAACCCGCTGAGCAACATCGCCGACCGGATCCCGCTGCCGGGTCGCCCGCGCGGGCGGCGTCCCTCGGCGCGGCCGGTGAGCTCGCAGCGGATCATCGAGCACGATGACTAGCAGCCTGGTTCGCGCGAGATTGCGTCCACGGTCGTTCGCGCCTCGTCGGCCGCGACCCTGGCGGCATTTTCGTCAGCGGACGCCGACCGGATAGTCTGGTCCGCGGTTTCGACCCGCCTCCGTAGCTCAGTGGTAGAGCACTCGCCTTGTAAGCGAAAGGTCGTCAGTTCAATCCTGACCGGGGGCTCCACTGTCGGGCAGGTCCATGGTGGCCAGCCGAGCCGGATCGAGCAACGCGACGACGTCGACGATCTTGCCGTCGCGCACCGTGCATGACATGAGGCCGAGCGGCTTTCCGCTGCGACTCCAGCTCAGGATCCCCGGATTGCCGTTGACCAGAACCCGCCGCGCGATGCCGGCCGCTCGCACGCCCCGTTCGGCGGCCGCGACCACTTCGGTCGCACCGAGTTTCACCACCACGCCCCGCGGCGTGTAGGTACGCCAGGTGATCTGCGGGTCGAGCACCTGCAGCAGCGCCTCGAAGTCACCGCTGCGGGCCGCTGCGAGGAAGGCGTCGACCACCTCGCGCTGCTGACTTCGATCCACGTTCGATTCGGGGATGCCGCGAACCTTGCGGCGAGCCCGGCTGGCGAGCATCTTCGTCGCGTCGGTGGACTTGCCGAGGATCTGGGCGATCTCGGCGAACGGGACACCGAACGTGTCGTGCAGCACGAAGGCCAATCGTTCGTCCGGCGCCAACGACTCGAGCACCACCAGCAGCGCCAGGCCCACGGAATCCGCCAGTGCGGCACGCTCTTCGGGCCCGTCCTCGTCCTCGGTGACGACCGCGTCGGGCAGGTGCTCGCCGTAGTGGGTCTCCGGCCGGGAACGACGGGTGCGGAGCACGTCGATACACACCCGGCCGACGACGGTGGTCAGCCACCCGGGGAGGCTGTCGATCGTCCCGGGTTTCTGTCGGGCCAGGCGCAGCCACGCCTCCTGGACCGCGTCTTCGGCGTCGGTGGGCGATCCGAGCATTCGGTGGGCGAGCGCGACCAGGCGGTGGCGCTGCGCATCGAACGCCGCGGCCAGATCGGCTTCGGTGGTCATGCTGGTTACCTTTCCGGGCTCGTTGCCGTCATAGGTATGACGAGCCCGTTGGGGCAGACGTAACCGCGGAAGGAGTTTCTCGTGAACACCGCATTGTGGATCCTCACCGTCTTCCTGGCTGTCGCCTTCCTGATCGGCGGAGCGGCCCAGGCGTTCATGCCGAAGGAGAAGTACCGATCGCTCGCGTCCAGTCAGCACTGGGTCGACGACTTCAGCGCCGGGCACCTCAAGGCTATCGGCGGGATCAAGATGACCGGTGCCCTCGGACTGGTGCTCCCCGCGTGGACCGGCGTCGCGCCCGTGCTGGTCCCGCTGGCCGCCTGCGGGATGGCGCTGTTCATGGCCGGCGCGGCGACGACCCGGTTCCGGCGCAGCGAATGGGGGTCGATGGTCGGCGATGTCGTGTTCATCGGCCTGTTCGCCTTCGTGGCCTGGGGCCGTTTCACGCTCGAGCCGTTCTGGTGAGGGACCGCGTCCTGGAACAATGGCCCGCATGGTCGAACAAAGCATCTGGATGCAGAAGGTCGCGGCCGATCCCGGGCATTCGCAGTGGTACATCGAACGGTTCCGATCCATGGCGCGCGCCGGCGAGGACCTGGTCGGCGAGGCCCGCATGGTCGACGCGATGGTGCCGCGGGGTTCTCGCATCCTCGACGCGGGGTGCGGGCCCGGCCGGCTCAGCGGATATCTGTCGGGCGTGGGCCACGACGTCGTCGGCGTCGACGTGGACCCGGCGCTGATCGCGGCGGCCGAGGAAGACCACCCCGGACCCCGCTACGTCGTCGCCGACCTGGCCGAACTCGACCTGCCCGCGCACGGCGTCGCCGATCCGTTCGACGTCATCGTGATGGCCGGCAACGTCATGGCCTTCCTGGCGCCGAGCACGCGCGCCACGGTATTGGCCCGGCTGCGCGCGCATCTGGCCCCCGACGGTCGCGCCGTCATCGGCTTCGGCGCCGGCCGCGAGTACGACTTCGGTCAGTTCCTCGACGACGCGGCCGCCAGCGGGCTGGCTCAGGACCTGCTGCTGTCCACCTGGGATCTGCGGCCGTTCGCCGAGGAATCGGAGTTTCTGGTCGCCCTCCTGCGGCCGGCCTGATGGGAACCGATCACGGGCGGTCTCCGGGCGGCCCCTCGATCAAATGCCGTCACCTCCGGGTGACGGTCATCCACAGGGTGACCGGCGAGCACGCCCCAGGCTGTGCGTAACTGTCACCCGGAGGTGACGAGTTTCAATCGAAGAGCCGCGTGGACAGCGGCGACCTCAACCGCGCGGCATGAGGTCTAACTCTCCAGCGCCTTGGCGCAACCCGCCAGTACCGCGCGGAAGTTCCACGGCAGCAAGCGGGAACTGACGGCTTCCATCGCCGCGCCACCGCCGCGCAGCGGATGGGTGTAGCTGCTCGACCAGTCGACGTGCGTGCCGGTTCCCGACGGCGTGAACGTCAGGGTGCCGCCGTCGTGGTCGAACGTCGGGAAGGACCGCACGATCAGATAGGTGTAGCTGTGCGGCGGGTCGTAGGCGGTGATCTCCTCCTGGAACCACATGCCCGTGCCCAACACTGTGCGCAGCGCACCGACCCCCGGCCGGACGTCCCCGGTAGCCCACCCCGCGCGCAGCACCAGCGGGGCAGCGGTCAGGGCGGCCGGATCGGCCAACCAGTCGAACACTCGCTGCGGTGCGGCGCCGATCGTCCGTTGCACGTGTACGTCCACCATGAGAACCTCCCGCAAAAATGCTAGACCTCGAGCGCCCCATAAACTCGACACCTGTCAAATGAGACCGCCCCTGGGGAGCATCGCCGCGCCGGTAATTGACACCACCGAAGCCAGGTCAGGCTAACCTCATAAGCCACGGCAGGGTTCAGCAGCAAAGAAATGGGGGAGCATGCAACCCGACCTACGGTCACCGGAGGGGGCGCGGGGATCCCGCCCGCCGGTGATCGCGGACTCCGGGTTCCAGCCGTGGCGGTGACCACCGGACCGCGGCCCGCCGCACCAAGCCCCTGGGACCGCACCCGCGGCACCGCGCTGCGCGGCGTGTCCCGTGCCAGCAAAATTCCGGGCCGCAGCGTCCGGACGATCGGCCGCGGCGTGCTGCTCGCGCTGGCCGTCCTCAAGTACGCCATCCGGGACATCGTGACGCTGCGCCTGCCTGTCGGGGAGCTGCTGGTGCAGGCCTGGACGTTGTTGCGGGTGACCGCAACCCCGGCACTGCTGATGGCCATCCCGATCGGCGCGCTGGTCTCGGTGCAGGTGGGCGGCCTGGTCAACCAGCTCGGCGCGACGTCGATGGTCGGCGCGGCCAGCGGCTTCGGGGTGATCCGACAGGGTGCGCCGATGGCCGCCGGATTCCTGATGGGCGGGGTGGCCGCCGCGGCCATCGCCTCCGACCTGGGGGCCCGCCAGATCCGCGAGGAACTCGACGCGCTGCGCGCCATGGGCATCGACCCCGTGCAGCGACTCGTGGTCCCGCGGTTTCTGGCCCTGGTCCTCATCGCCCCGCTGCTGTGCTTCGTGATCATCGCCTCCGCGGTCTCGGCGGCCTACCTGATCGCCGTCGGGATCAACGGGATCACCCCGGGCAGCTTCTGGATGTCCTTCGGTTCCTTCGCCCGCGTCCTCGACGTCTGGGGCGCGCTGACCAAGACGGTCGTGTTCGCCGCGATCGTGGGCATCATCTCGTCGCTGCGCGGCATCGAGGCCCGCCGCGGGCCGCGCGGCGTCGCCGACGCGGTGAGTTCGGCCGTCGTGCTCAATGTCGTGTGCATCGTGATCGCCAACGTCTCGATCACCCAGCTGCTCACCATGTTCTTCCCCATGGAGGTCTCGTAGTGACCTCGACGCTGCCCCGGCCGCTGACCGCGCCGGCCCGCCTGCTGCGCTCGGTCGGGCAGTGGGGGCTGTTCATCGGCCAGACGCTCTGGTACCTGCCGCTGACCGTGCTGCGCTACCGTCGCCAGACCTGGCAGGCGATGAACGGCCTGGTGTGGGGGCGCGGTTCGGTCATCGTCGACGGCGGTGTGCTGTCCGTGCTGCTGATCATGGGCGCGGCCATGGGCGCCTCGGTCGCCATCGAGGCGTTCTCCGTCCTGAACATGATGGGCTTCGGCGCGCTGTCGGGCATCGTCGGCGGCGTGGCCAACGTGCGCGAGATGGCCCCGCTGGTCACCGGGATCGCGTTCGCCATCCAGGCCGGCTGCCGGATGACCGCCGAGATCGGCTCCATGCGGATCTCCGGCGAGATCGACACCACCGAGGCGATGGGGCTGCGGCCCATCCCGTTCGTGGTGGGGACCCGCCTGGCCGGCGGCATGCTCTGCATGATCCCCGGCTACTTCGTGGTGCTGATCACCAGTTTCGTCGCCGCCAACACCGTCATCGAGGTCTTCCGCGACCAACCCGGCGGCACCTACCACCACTACTTCACCCAGTTCCTGTCCCCCGTCGACATCGGCTACTCGCTGACCAAGGCCGTCATCTTCTGCGTGATCGTGACGCTGATCCATTGCTACTACGGCTATTTCGCCACCGGCGGACCGGTGGGAGTGGGCGAGGCCTCCGGCCGCGCGGTCCGCGCCAGCCTGGTGACCATCGTCGTCGTGAACTTCTGCCTGACGGTCGCCATGTGGGGACTGCAACCCGAATTCGTGTTCAAGGGTTAGGGCGCATGCTGATTCGAACCTCCCCCGAACACGAAGCCCGGATTCTGCTCCGGTTGGGCCTGGCGATCGTCGCCGTGATCGCCCTGATCGGCACGCTGATCGTGGTCGACCCGTTCGGCCGCCGGGCCGACGAGCGCAGTTCGCTGATCGTCACCACCCCCTACGTCGGGCAGGGCGTCGCCGGCGGCACCCCGGTCCTGCTGCACGGCGCGCGGGTCGGCGAGGTCACCGCGGTGGCCAGCCGACCCGAGGGCGGCGTTCGGCTGCAACTGCGGCTACAGCCCACGCCCACCCGGGGATTGACCGACACCGTGGCCATCGACTTCCGCCCCGCCAACTACTTCGGGATCACCGGGATCAACCTCATGCCGGGCCCGGCCGGCGGAGCGCCGCTGCGGGACGGGGCACACCTGGACGTCATACCGCGCGGCAACTTCACCATGCAGGCCTTCCTGTCCCGGGTCGGGGAACTGACCAACGGCGTGATCACCCCGGAGTTGGTCTCGGTGATCGACCGGGCCACCCGCTACGTCGACGGCCTCAACCCGATGCTGGAGACGCTGCTCCTGGTCACCGGCACAGTCACCAAAGTGCAGACCGTCAGCGCCGCACAGATGGTGCGCAACCTGGCCGGGATCGGCGTGGCCGCACCGTCGTTCGTGGATGCGGCGACCAACCTGGCCGATCGGCTCAACAACACCGGCCTCGACGTCGACGAGCAGTTCTTCCAGGACCGCTTCCTGGCGACCATCCAGTTGGCCTCCACCGGGCTGTTCGGCACGGTCGGCAAGCTGCTGTCGTCGAACATGCGCAACATGCTGCCGGCCACCGAGGTGGTGCAGACCCTGACCCGCCCGGTACCCGGCATCGCCCAGGCGGACAACATCTCGGAGACGTTGGTGGAGTTGCGGACTCGCTTCGAGCGGATGTACGAGGGCTCCGGTGATCAGCGCGCCCTGCAGGTCCACATCGTCCTCGACAATCTGCCCGGGGTCGCCGGACCGCTGCAGGCCATGGGGGCCGCACCATGACCACCCACGGCGGGACCAACCGACCGAAGATCATCTCGCCGCGCGCGGCACTGTGGCGGCTGGCGCTCAGCGCCGTCCTGGCCATCGCGCTGGGCATCGTCGTCATCAACGTCCTGCGCCAACCGGTGGACGGTGAAACTCGCTCCTACGCTGCCGAATTCACCGACGCGTCCGGCGTCCAGCCCGACACCGACGTGCGGGTGCGCGGGGTGCGGGTCGGCAAGGTCGACGGGGTGACGCTGGTCCGACGGGCCGGCCAGAGCCTGGCCGAGGTCGCGTTCACCATGGAGGACCGGTTCGCCGTCGTGCCCGCCTCCCGGCTGGCGATCAAGTTCCAGGCCCTGACCGGGCTGCGCTATCTCGAGGTCATCGACCCCGCCGAGATCCCCGCCGGCGACAGCCATCCCGAGATCGTGACGTCCATCCCGACCACCATGACCCGGCCGTCGCTGGACATCACCACGCTGTTCAACGGGCTGCAACCGGTGCTGGCCACGTTGAGCCCCGAGCAAATCAACACCTTCACCGACAACGTCACCGCATTCCTGGCCGGCGACGGCCAGGGGGTGGGTCCCATGCTCGGCAGCATCCGGCAGCTCACCGAGTTCGTCACCGACCGGCAGTCGGTGATCTCCACCCTGCTGCACAACCTCAGCGCCCTGTCGGACTCGGTGGGCGGGCACTCGAAAGAGCTGATTCAGCTGCTGGATTGGGCCAACCGGCCGGTCACCGCGGCGCTGGACGTGCTCGACGAGTTCCGCAAGTCCGACCTCTACGGGCCGCAGTTCACCAGCGCGGTGTCCCGTCTCCTACACAACATGGGCTTTGAGCGCGGGGAGGACGTCAGCGACGCGCTCGACCGCGCGCTGACCAATTTCAACGACGCGATCGACGGCTTCAAGATGGTGCCGGTGGTGTGGGAGAACATCGGCCCGCCCAGCCAGACCGGCGAGATCGTGCCGTGTTCGCGCGGGCCCGCCCAGTTGCCGGCCACCATGGACGTGCTGCTCAACGGACAGCGGGTGGTGCTGTGCAACCCCTGAGGAGAAGACTGGGCAGCCCGCTGCTGCTGGGGATCGTCGCGCTGATCATGGTGGCCGTGGTGGCGGTGGGCGCCGTCGTCATGTACGTCAACCCGCCCGGCCGGCAGATGGTGGTGTTCCACACCGACGACGCCGCGGCCGTGCGCCCCGGGGACGCCGTCCGGATCGCCGGGGTCAACGTCGGCAAGATCAAGGACTTGACGATCGAGCCCGAGCGCGTCCGGGTGCGCGCCACCGTCGACAAGGACGCCTTCGTCGGCGACCAGTCCCAGATCCAGGTCCGGATGCGCACCGTGGTCGGCGGCTACTACACCGCGATCGTCTCCCTCGGCGATGAACCGCTGGGCGACAACGTGATTCCGCTGGAACGCGTCTCCATGCCCTACAACCTGGTCCGCACCGTCACCGACGCCACCCGGGTCGCCGACGACGTCGCGGCCGGCACCGTGCGCGATGCGCTGGACAACGTGCAGCGCGGCCTGTCCGGCGAGGGCAACGTGGAGACGCTGGCGGCCATCATGGATGCCGGCAACAGCCTGACCGCCGCCATCGACCAGCAGCGCGGCCAGATCTCGTCGATCCTGAACCTGTCCGACGAATACATCCACTCGTTGAGCAACTACACCGACGAACTGAAGGAACTGATCCGCAAGGTCTCGATCATCGAGCAGACGCTGGTGCTGTACTCCGACGGGTTCGGTCAGGCGCTGAAGGGCATGGGCGACGTGCTCGACGCCCTCAACCCGATCGGGCAGTTCTTCGCCGACCATCGCGACAAGTTCATCGAGAAGGTCCGCAACTGGCAGGAGATCGTGCAGACCTGGGCCGACCGCAGCGGGCTGGTGGTGCGCGGGCTGCGCCGGGTCCGCGACAAGCTGGACCGGGTGCTGGACGCGCAGAACGCCCGACCGGATCTGCTGGCCACCGACCTGTGCATCCCGATCCCGGGGAAGGCCTGCTGATGGGCGCCGTGGTGCAACGCGGCCTGGCCGCCGCCGTGGCGCTGCTCGCCGTCGCCGCGCTGACCTCCTGCGGTTCGCGCACGACGACGGTCGAGAGCTACTGCGCGATCATGGCCGACGGGATCGGCCTGTACGCCGGTAATCCGGTCACCCAGATGGGCTATCGGATCGGCACCGTGACCGCCGTGGAGCCCGACTTCGAGGACGTCCGGGTCAGCTTCACCCTCAGTACGGCGCGGCCGATCCCCGCCGACGTCAAGGCCGTCATCCGGTCGATGTCGATCCTGGCCGACCGGTCCCTGGAGTTGGTGGGCAACTACCGCGACGGTCCCGAACTGGTGGCCGGGCAATGCATTCCGCCCGACCGCACCGCCACCCCGAAGAGCCTGTCCGAGCTCGTCGGCTCGATCGCCACCTTCGCCGAGGCGATCAGCCCCGACGGGTCGACCAACGTCGCCGACACCGTGCGCGGCCTCGAGCAGGCGCTGCACCAGCAGGGCACGCGCACCGGCGAGTTCCTGGCGCGGCTCTCGAGCCTGCTCGACAGCCCCGACCGGGCGATCAGCGACACCGGCTCCATCGTCACGAACCTGGCCCACCTCACCGGTGAGCTGAGTTCGGTGCGGGGCACGCTGAAACAGGTGCTGCTGGACGCCGAGGCGACCACCGGCGACGTGGTGGTCGCCACCGACGGGGTCATGCGGATGACGCAGACCCTGCCGCTGATGGTCACCATGATCGCCGAGCTGGAACGCGAACTCGGCGAGCAGACCCAGCGGGTGCTCGACACCGTCTCGGTGCCGTTGCGCAAGGCCAGCCCGCACGCCACGGCCCTGTCGGATCTGCTCAACCCGGTCCCGGGCTGGATCACCACGGTCTCGGATCGTTTCAACGACCAAGGCCTGCAACTGAAGTGGCGTCCGCCGATGTTCCGGATCCGCACCCAGGACGGACTACTGCTGTGCGGCATTATGAACTCGCGGGTGCCGGGCAGTTGCGCCGACATCGCGGGCACCCCGTACGCGGTGGACGTGGCGCTGCTGCAGTACGCCCTGACGGAGGCGAGCCGATGATGCGGAAGCGGTTGCGGCGCCGCGGCGTCCTGGCCGGCGCGGTCACCGCGGCGGCGGTGCTGTCGTCGTGCGCGTCGTTGTCGCCGGACTCGCTGCCCCAGAACAACGGCGACCGCGACGGCTACGACGTGGTGCTGCAGTTCGACAGCGTGCTCAACCTGCCCGACCGCGCCCGCGTCGTGATGGACGGCGTCAGCGTCGGCGTGGTGACCGACGTCGACCTGGTCGACGGCCGGGTCGACGTGACCTCGCGGATCGATTCCGGGGTGGTCATCCCGTCCGATATCCACGGGATCCTGCAGCAGCCGACCGTGCTCGGCGACATCTTCGTCGCCCTGCAACGCGACCCCGAGCCCGATCCGGCCGCGCCCCCGCTGCGGCCCGGCGACACGGTTCCGCTGCAACGCACCACCTCGCCCCCGCAGATCGAGGACACCATCGCCAGCCTGGCCAACTTCGTGGCCAGCGGTTCGATCCAGCGCGCGCAGAACACCATGATGGGGCTGAACAGGGTCGCCGACACCAGCGACGTCGAACTGAGCCGGATCGCCGCGCAGGTCAGCACCAACCTGGGTGAGTTGGCCGCCAACCTCGACTCCGCCGAACTGGTGCTGGCCGGATTGTCCGACACCGCGGCGATATTGAGCGCCAAGCGCGGCGCGTTCGAGCACTGGTTCTCCCCGGCGGGCATGCTCGGCTTCGACCGGGCCACCCAGGTGACGTCCCGGCTCAGCGTGATGATCCCGTCGATCGGCAGCGTCTACAGCGGCGGGTTCTGGCTGGTCCCGATGCTCACCACCGTCGGCGACGCGATGGGCGCGGTGCAGGGCACCAAATGGGCGGTGGAAGAAGAGATCCCGCGGTGGCGCAAGCTGTTCACCGGGTACTTCCTGCCGCAGGACAAGTACCCGGCGATCAACATCACCTCCATCCGCGGTCCGGACGGCCGGGAGTTGTCCGGCGATGTGCACGACGTGCTCAGGATCCTGGGGGCCACCCCGTGAAGCTGCGCAACCTGTTGACCCTGACCGCGTTGGCCGCCATCGTGGTGTTCGCGCTGGGCTACCTCGGGGCGTTGGGAGTGCGCCTGTCCCCGCCCGAGCAGCGCACCACCCTGTCGATGGACATCGACAACATCAACGGCCTGGTGGTCGGCTCCAACGTGCTGCTGCGCGGCATCCCGGTGGGCAAGGTGACCGCGATCGAACCGACGGTCGAGGCCGCCACGATCCGCTTCTACATCGACGACGCGCATCAGGTGCCGGTGGACAGCGGGGTGCGCGTCGACAACCTGTCCGCGCTCGGCGAGACCTACATCGGCCTGTTCCCGCGCAGCGGCAGCGGCCCCATGCTCGCCGACGGGGACCGGATCGCCGCCGAGGCCATCAGCACGCCGCCGACGATCTCCGATCTGGCCGTGAGCATGGGGCACCTGCTGCAGCAGTCCGATCCGGAGCAACTCCAACGCATCGTCGCCGAGGCCGATACCGCCCTGGGTGATCCGGAGACCGTGCTGCCCAACCTGGCCCGCGCCGCCACCCTGCTGCGCAACGAGGCACGCAGCATGGACGGCCGCGGCCAGGAACTGCTGATCAACGCGCAGACGCTGCTGCGCAACGCCGGCTTCGTCGGCCCCGCCCTGGCCAATCTGGCCCCCAGCCTCGACCAACTGGGACCGAACGTGCAGGGCATCTTCGCCGGCGCGATGAACCTCGTGCTGGCCGGCTCCCCGGAGGCCCTGGAAAGATTCCAGGCGTATCTGACCCGGATCCAGTCCTTCCTGGACACCCGTTCCCCGGACATCAAGGTGCTGGCCGAGACGCTGCTGCCCAACGTCCGGTCCATCGGTTCGGCGCTGACCAACTTCGACACCGGGCGGCTACTCGACAACATGCTGCGCGGGGTCCCCGAGGACGGCGCGATAGACCTGCACGTCACGCTGCTCCCGCCCGAGTAGCCCAGCATGATGAGAAACGTTCGACGAGAAAGGCACCCAGATGGCCGACGAGAACACTGACGACGCCGACGCGACCGAGGACGCGACCGAGACAGAGACCGCCGGGGACACCCCCAAGGATCCCGCGGGGCCCCGGCAGGTCTCGCTGTCGGTGCGCACCCTGCTGGTCGGCGCGCTGGTGGCCGTGCTCGCGGTCGCCGTGGGCGTGCTGGCCTGGCTGTACATCGACGCGCGCGGCGAACTCGACGCCCAGGCCCGCCAGGCCGCCAACAATGAGCGCGCCCAACAGGTCGCGCTGGACTACGCCGTCGCCGCGGCCGAGATGGACTACCGCGACCTGCCCGCCTGGAAGGGCCGGCTGGTGGCCGGCACGTCACCGGAGTTGAGCGCCAAGCTCGGCGACGCGGCCGACTCGATGGAGCAGATCCTCGCCCCGCTGCAGTGGCAGTCGACGGCCAAACCGGTCGCCGCCATCGTCCGGTCCAACGCCGGTGACGTGTACGTGGTGGATTCGTTCGTCAGCGTGCTGACCAAGACCACCCAGGCCCCGCAGGGTCTGCAGTCCACCGCGACCTACAGCATCACCATCGACGGCAACAACGACTGGCAGATCACCGATGTCGGCGGCATCGACGCCGTCCTGGGCCGACGGTAGGAGTCGACCGTGTCAACAGATCCGAGGTGGCGGCACCCCGTCGCGGCGCTGCTGGCGGGCGTCGGGATCGCGGTGGGCGCCGCGCTGGGCACCGCGGTGCCCGCCCTCGGCGATCCCGCCCCCGACCCCGTCGGTCACGAGCCACCGCCGCCGCGACTGCCGGTGATCGTGCCGACCGCCTCGGACTGGCAGCCCAAGTTCCCGTTCCCGTACGACGAATCGCGCCGGCACGTCACCGAGGCCGACATCACCGCGCAGCGCGAGATGTGCCAGTGGTTCACCGCCCAGTACGACGAGTTGCTGCAGCAGATCGACCGGTTCAACATCAAACTGATCAGCCGGCACGGGAACTGGGCCGCCGACGACGTCGTGGCGCACGCCGAGGCCGTCACCGCCAACATCGACCAGTCGGTGGCGTTCCTGACGCCGCGCGCCCGGGCGCTGACGCAGACCCGAACGTTCGCCGGTGACAACTACTTCCCGCTGTATCAGGGCGAGAGCTTCTACCTGATGTGGCAGCACCTGTCGGACGTGAGCGGCGGGATCAGGGCGCACCAGCCGGCCTGGTTCACCGGTCCCTCGGTGCAGCGGTTCAAGTACTGGGGCAGCAGGATCAACAGGTCCCATGTCTGTCAATGAAGCGGGGACACCCAGGCGTGTGGGCGTCGTGCTGGCCGGCTTGCTCGGCGCCGGATCATTTTGGGCCACACCGGCGGCCGCCGAGGCGCGGGCCCAGTTCGACGCCGGCATTGCCGCGGTGCGCGCCGCGAGCACCTGCCCCGCGTTGGCCCACGACCCGCTGGCGCAGCGCGCCGCCGAGCTGTCCAACCGCTCCACCGAGGACTACCTGAACCACACCGCCGAGCACGTCCCGGTCGCCGACCCGCTGTTCGTGCTGCACGACCTCGGCAGCGACGCGCAGCGCGCGGTTCAGCTGCAGGGCCAGGGGCCCACCCTCGCCGAGGCCCTCAAAGGAGCGTTGCTGCAGGGCAATTCGACCATCCCGGACTGCGCGTACACCGGGTTCGGCACCAGCGTCATCGAGCACGCCGCCAGCGGCCACACGCTCGTCGTGGCCGTGCTGACCGGCTGATCAGCGCCGGCTCAGGTCCATCCACGGCGGGGTGAGCCACGTTCCGGCGGCGCCGATGAGGAACTTCAACGGCCCACGCTCGCAATAGGTCTGCGCGTCGTCGGTCACCGCGCAGGTGGTGCCCTGATGTTCGACGAGGGTCCGCGGCGGCAGCGGGGCGTGCGCCCGGGTCGGGGGCATCCGGAACGGCACCGTCCAGTCGTAGTGCATCGCCCGGTCGCCGGTGACCCAGCCAACCGCCTGCGTGCCGGGCGGGGCCCCGGGGATGTGGCCGCTGCAGGCGAAGCTGCCGCGGCCCCAGATGCCGCAGTTCTGCCCGGTCGGCGCCAGGAACCACACCCCGTCGACGCCCGGGAACGTCAACGGCGCGACGTCGGCCGGATCGAAGAACCGGATCGTCGGCCAGGGTTCGGGATCCGGTTGGGCCAAGGCGGCCGGGGCGCAGGCCAGCGCGGCGACCACCGCGGCGGCTCCCGCGAACAACCGGCGCGCACGCTGTGACATCACGACCCCTGTGTGTGTTGCGGAGTCGTCAGCCTACCGCTGCGCGGGCACCGTTTCCTCGGGTACGTCGATGATTTCCTGCGCGAAGCGCCGACTGGCCCACAGGTAGCAGACGATGGCCAACCCCTGGACGGCCGGAACCACGAACAGCGCGCGCTCGAGGGCCAGGTTGCCGAGGCTGTCCAGCAGCGCATCGCTGATGATCCCGGTCAGGAACGGCCCGGCCGAGCCGACGATGGCGCTGAAGAACAGGAAGATCGCCGAGGCGGTGGCCCGTTGCTCGGGGCGCACCAGGCGTTGGATCGCCGCGATCGAGGGCGCCATGTAGGCGGTGCCGATCACGTAGGCCAGCGCGATGAACCACACCGTGGTCGCGGCGCCGTCGACCAGCAACGCGGCCACCGAGAACGGCACCATGGCGGCGGTCATGGCGGCCACCAGCCACAGCAGCCAGCGCGGGTCGCGTCCGGAGAGCCGGTCGGCCAACCGGCCCACGAACAGCAGGCCCAGGATCCCGGTCAGCCCGCTGGCCACCCCGTACTGCCAGGCCACCTCGCCCAGTGACATGCCGCGGCTGCGCATCAGGAACGCCGGCGCGAACGTCGTCAGGGAGTAGCCGGCGAACGAGATGCACGCGGCCCCAGCCACAATCGCGCGGTAGCTCGGCTTGGCCAGCAGATCCCACCACCGTGTCGCGTCGCCGTCGCCGTCGGCGACGGGCACCGGGTCGGCGGGCAGCGACTGCCGCGGCCCCAGGAGCACCAGCACCAGCGGGGCCACCAGGATGCTGATCGCGCCCATCACGATGAAAGCGCTTCGCCAGCCCAGCGATTCGGCCAGCAGTCCGCCGCCGATCAGGCTGGCGGCGCTGGCCAATGGGATCGACAGGGTGATGACGGCCAGCGGCGCCGCGCGTCGGTGCGGGGCGAAGTTGCGGGCGACGTAGGCGTGGGCGGCCGGGGTGCTGCCGGCCTCGCCGACCGCGACGCCGACCCGGGTGAGGACCAGTTGGAAGCCGGACTGCACCCAGCCGCCCAGCACCGTCATGGCGCCCCACAACGTCAGGCACGCGGAAACCACCAAGCCGAAGGCGCCGCGGTCGGCGATCCGGGCGATGAAGATGCCCAGCACCGCGTAGACCACCAGGAACCCGAAGCCGTTGATGATGCCGATCTCGGTGTCCGACAGGTCCAGATCGGCCTTGATGGGCTCGGCCAGCACGGCCGGCAGGAAGCGATCGGCGTAGTTCAGCGTCCCGACCACGGCCAGCAGGACGACGGCGGCCCAGGCGCGCCGCGGCGGGTGGGCGCCGGCCGGTGCCGGAGGCGTCATCGGCGGTTAGACGACGCCGCGCAGCCCGTCGGCGCCGAACGCCGGCTCCAGCAGGCCCGAGATGTCCGGGCCGCGGCGCAGGCCATGCCCGCCGTCGACGTTGATCACCTGCCCGGTGACGTACTCGGCGGCGTCCGACAGCAGGAACATCGCGACGTTCGCGATGTCGTCGACCTCGCCGACCCGCGGCAGCGGGGTGCACTGGCGGTAGTCCTCCAGCGTGGCGGGCAACTCCATGATGGGCCCCACCATGTCGGTGCGGGTCAGGCCCGGGCGAATTCCGTTGACCCGCACCCAGGACGGTCCCAGCTCGTCGGCGGCCAGCTTCAGCAGGGCGTCCAGCGCAGACTTCGCGGGGCCGTACGCGCCGAACCAACGGTGGGTGTTGCTCGCCGCGATCGAGGAGATACCGACGAACGATCCGCCGCCGGCGCGGACCATCTCGCGCGCCGCGTGCTTGAGCACGTACATGGTGCCGTTGACGTTGAGGTCGACGGTGCTGCGCCACAGCTCGGAGTCGATCTGGGTGATGGGGCCGATGGTGTGGCTGCCACCGGCGCTGTGCACGACCCCGTGCAGCCGGCCGTGCCACGCGGTGGCCGCCGCGACCGCGCGGGCAACCTCGTCCTCGTTGGTGACGTCGGCGGGCTCGTAGGCGATGTCGCCCGGACCGGCGGCGCCCTTGATCTCGTCGGTGGCGGCGGCGAGCCGATCCGCGTTGCGGCCGAGGATCATCACGTTGGCGCCCGCGGCGACCAACGCCGCGGCCACGCCCTTGCCGATCCCGCTACCACCACCGGTGACCAGGTAGGTCCGGTCCTCGAACGACAGCTGCACGCCAGACCCCTTCAGCCGAATTGGAACAGGTTCTAGTAAAGCTATACGGCGCGCGCCGTCGGCGTCAGGGAATGTCCTTGCGGGCCGGTTGGGTGGGCTTGGCGGTCCGCCAATCCTCGACGTCGGGCGCCTGCGCCACCGGGAAGCGGTTCTCGTTGTGGGCGGCCCAGTGGGCGTGGCCGAGTTCGTGGATGTGGAACGCATGCCGCAGCGCCTCGCTGAACCCCATCGCGTCGGAGGCCGCGTTCACCGAATCCTTGACCAGCAGCGCCGCCATCGTCGGCCGCTCGGCGATGCGCCGGGCGAACTCCAGCGTCTTGTCCTCGAGCTCGTCGACCGGGAACACCTTCGAGACCATGCCCAGGCGGTAGCCCTCCTCGGCGTCGATCGAGTCGCCGGTGAGCAGCAGCTCCTTGGCCTTGCGCGGGCCGAACTCCCACGGGTGGCCGAAGTACTCGACGCCGGGCATGCCCAGCCGGGTGGCCACGACGTCGCTGAACTTGGCGTTGTCGGCGGCGACGATCAAATCGCAGGCCCACATCAGCATCAGGCCCGCGGAGATCGCGTTGCCCTGCACCGAGGCGATGGTGATCTTGCGCAGGTCCCGCCAGCGGCAGGTGTTCTCGAAGTAGTAGTGCCATTCCTGCAGGTAGAGCTTCTCCACCATGCCCGGCCGGGTGGCACCGTCGGACGCGTAGCTCGGATGCATGCCGGGCCCGGGGGTGCGTTCGGCCAGGGCCGCCTCGGAGCCCAGGTCGTGCCCGGCGGAGAAGTTCTTGCCGCGCGCGGCCAGGATGATCACCCGGACCTCGTCGTCGGCCTCGGCCCGGCGGAAGGCCTCGTCGAGCTGGACCAACAGGGTCCGGTTCTGGGCGTTGTGCTCGGCCGGGCGGTTGAGCCAGACCCGCGCGATCCGGCCGGAATCGAGGGTCTCGTAGGTTACGAACTCCGGGGTACCGCCGGCCGGAGGAGTGCTGTCGGTCTGCTGGGGCGTCGCCATGAATGCACTTTACGACTTCCACCCAGACCGTAAACCGCCGGGCGGCTCGAAACGGGCGTCGGCGATGTTCAGCTTTAGGACGCGGGGGCGTGTCGTCGCTAGAGTTATGTCATGGCAGCGAAAACAGACCCCGCAGAGATCGTCGACGTCGAACCGTTGGCCGACGACACGGCCAGCCAGGCGCGACATGTGGTGGCGGCCTACGCCACCGACGCCGACGAGTGCCGGGTGTTCCTTTCCATGCTCGGCATTGGACCGTCGAAGCTCGAGGCCTAGGTGACTCCCGGGGAGGGACAGCCCGCCCCCTCCGGGGACTCCGACTTCGTGGTGGTCGCCAATCGGTTGCCGATCGACATGGAACGGCATCCCGACGGCAGCGTCACGTGGAAGCGCAGCCCCGGCGGGTTGGTCACCGCACTGGAACCGCTGCTGCGTAAGCGCCGCGGCGCCTGGATCGGCTGGGCCGGCCTGGCCGAGGACGACGTCGACACCATCGACGAGCCGATCGTCGAGGAGGACCTGCGCCTGCAGCGGGTCCGGCTCAGCGCCGAGGACATCGCCCAGTACTACGAGGGCTTCTCCAACGCCACCCTGTGGCCGCTGTACCACGACGTCATCGTCAAGCCCGAATACCGCCGCGAATGGTGGGACCGCTACGTGGTGGTCAACCGCCGCTTCGCCGAGGCCACCGCGCGCACGGCCGCGCCCGGGGCCACCGTGTGGATCCAGGACTACCAGTTGCAGCTGGTGCCCAAGATGCTGCGCATGCTGCGGCCCGATCTGGTCATCGGCTTCTTCCTGCACATCCCCTTCCCGCCGGTCGAACTGTTCATGCAGATGCCGTGGCGCACGGAGATCACCGAGGGCCTCCTCGGCGCCGACCTGGTGGGCTTCCATCTGGCCGGCGGGGCGCAGAACTTCCTGGTGCTGGCCCGCCGGTTGATCGGGGCCAACACCTCCCGCGCGTCGATCGGCGTGCGGTCCCGGTTCGGCGAGGTGCATTACGGCTTTCGCACCGTCAAGGTCGGCGCCTTCCCCATCTCGATCGATTCGGCCGCGCTGGATCAGCGCGCCAAGAACCGCGACATCCGCCGCCGGGCCCGCGAGATCCGGGCCGAGCTCGGCAATCCGCGCAAGATCCTGCTCGGCGTCGACCGGTTGGACTACACCAAGGGCATCGACGTCCGCCTCGAGGCGTTCACCGAGCTGCTCGAGGAGGGCCGCGCCGACCGCAACGACACCGTGCTGGTGCAGCTGGCCACGCCCAGCCGCGAGCGGGTGGAGAGCTACCGCATGCTGCGCGATGACATCGAACGCCAGGTGGGCCACATCAACGGCGAGTTCGGCGAGGTCGGTCAGCCGGTGGTGCAGTACCTGCATCGACCGGTGCCGCGCGACGAGCTGATCGCGTTCTTCGTCGCGGCCGACGTGATGCTGGTGACGCCGCTGCGCGACGGGATGAACCTGGTGGCCAAGGAGTACGTGGCCTGCCGCAGCGACCTCGGCGGCGCGCTGGTGCTGTCCGAATTCACCGGCGCCGCAGCCGAACTCCGGCGCGCCTACCTCGTCAACCCGCACGACCTGGACGGCGTCAAGGATGCGATCGAGGCCGCCCTGAACCAGACCGCCGAGGAGGGGCGGCAGCGGATGCGCACGCTACGGCGCCAGGTGCTGACCCACGACGTGGATCAGTGGGCGCGCTCGTTCCTCGACGCGCTGGCCGGCACCCGCGACAACTCCTGAAACCCGTTGTGCCTCAGATGGGTGTGATGTAGTTGATCAGCCACTTGCCGTCGACCTTCTGGTAGTCGACGCGCAGGCGGCTGCCGTCGTAGACGGGCTGCTTGGACTCGTCGGTGACGGTGCGGTTCATGAACACCAGCACCGAACCGGACGTCCGCCCGGCCTCGAGCACCCCGGCGCCCACGACGTTGGCCTGGCTGACCACCTGACGCTCGCGGGCCTGCGGGATGATGTCGTTGGCGGAGCGGTCCCGGAATTCGCGGCGATACTCCGGCGTGAGCAGGTCATAGGCCTCGGTGAGGCTGCGTTCCACAGTCTGGTAGTCGTAGCCGAAGATCTGCGGAACCTGTTCGGCGGCAAGGCGAGCCAGCTCGGCACGGGCGCTCTGCGCCGCGTTGGTCTCGACCCGGTCCCAGTACAGTCCGCCGAACCAGCCACCCAGCGCGATGATCGCCGCGGTGACGATCACCGACAGCGCGGTCAGCAGTCCGCGGGTTGCCCGCCCCATCAGTTGCCTCCGTCGGGATAGCGCAGATCCCAGCCGGTCATCCGGCCGGCGTCGTCCTCGTGCACGATGACGCGCAGCCGGTAGGCCTGCGACGGTTTGTTGACCCCGTCGATGTCGGTCACCGTGACCCGCACCGCGACCAACACCGACGCGTTGTCGCGATCCTCGTCGATGTCCTCGAGCGCGGCGCCGTTCACCACGGCCTCGGAGGTGGCGTTGGTGTCGCGGAAGAGCGCCTTCAGGTTCTCGACGTTGCCGGGCTGGCTCATCATGTCGCGCAGCGGCCCGCTGGTGCCGTCGACGAAGCGGTTCACGCTGTCGTCGATGGTGTCCGGGGTGTAGGAGAACATGTTCACCACGGTCTGCTCACCGGTGGCGACGAAGCGCTGCTCGCGCTCCGCCGTGGCGTCCGCGGCGTTCTTCTGCGTCAACAGCACTCCGGTCGCGGTCCCCAACACCGCCAGCAGGACCACGCCGACGGCCGCAGCGATCCCGGCGACCGCGCGGCGGTGGGGTTGCCGCCGGGCGGGCGGACCGGCACCGATGGCCGGCGATGATGCCTTGCCGCTGCCGGGGGCCTCGATGCGGCTCGTCACGGTGGTGGCCGCGGCCGGTTCGGAGGTGGGCCCCGCGGCCCGGGACGCACGCCGTCGAACCGGCTTCGGCGCCGGGTCGGGCGTCGAAGTCGGTTGTTCCGTCATTACACCTGCCTCGGATCCAGCATCAGTTCGACCCAGTTCTCGGCGGGCCGATGGTTCACATCGGCCGCGGCCAGCACCCCGGTGCCCCCGTCGGTCGGGTCGACGAATTTTCCGTTCTGATCATACGTAGCGTAGGCGGGTCCGGCGGCCTGCGGCGTCGGGACCTCGGCGGGCAGCGGTGCCTCTCCCGGCGGCGGCGGGGACTGCCCCGGCGGCGGCACGGGCTGGCGCGCATACGGCGGCACCTGGTGATCCGGCGGCGCGAAGAACGGCCACGGCGCGGGTTGCACGCCGGGGTCGCTGGGCGGCACCGGCAGCGGGAACGGTGCGTGCGGGGCCGGGCCCGGGCCGGGGGGCACACCGGGGGGCAACTGCACCGAGGGCGGCCCCGGATCGTAGTCCGCCTGCGGCGGGATGTTCGGGAACTTGTTGGGCGGCAGGATATTCCGGCCGTCCCCGATCGGGGTGTCGTACGGGATCGGCGGACCGCGCCACGGGTTGCTGCCGATCGGCACGTAGCCCTGCGGGTCGCGGCACAGCTGCACGGTGGGCGCGCGCTTGCCGGGGAACTCCATGCACGGGTAGTTGCGGGCGCCGCGGACCACCATCGGGTCGTTCTGGGCGACCTTGCAGTACATGTCTTTCGGCAGGTCGCGCACGGTCTCGTCGGCCGGGGACCGGATGGTGGTGGCCGGCAGGAAGCCCACGGAGCACGGCGGCGGGTCACCGAGGTCGATCTTGAAGTCCAGCTTGCCGCCCTCGTCCATCGGGACGCCGCCGGCGACGGTGATCAGCGCCGCGATCAGCGCCGGGAAGATGACCAGCGCCTGCTCGATCGACTTGTTGTAGATCACCCCGACCCGGCCGAAGTTGGCCAGGTTGGCGGCCAGCATCGGGAAGTTGGGCCGGATGCCGGAGAACGCGGTGTTGACCGTATCGGCCGCGCCCGGCGCGGTCGCGAGCACCTCGCGCAGTTGCGGGTCGGCATTGTTGAGTTCGGTGGTGAACCGGGCCAAGCCGTCGGCGATCGACTTGATGTCGTCGCCGCTGCGGATCTGCGCGTCCAGGAACGGTCCGACCTCGTCGATGAGCGCGGCCGTCTGGCCGTAGTTGGCGTTGGCCTCGTCGACCAGGCCGCGCGCCGACTCTATCACCCGGGCCAGCTCAGGCCCGGATCCGTTGAACGCCTTGAAGGTTTCGGCCAGCACGTCCTGCAGCCGACTGTTGCTGATGCTGCTGACCAGGGCGTCGGCCTCGGTGAGCAGGCCGGCGATGTCCTGGCCGATGGCGGTGCGGTCCTGGCCGATGCTCGACCCGTTGCGCAGCATCTCCGCCGAGGCATCCTCGGGCGGCACCAGGTCGATGTACTGCTCACCGACCGCCGAGACGCTCTTGACCGTGGCCGTGACGTTCTCGGGCACCGGGGTGTTGCTGTTGAGCCGCATGTGGGCCACCACGCCGTTGTCGGTCAGCCCGACGGAGTCGACCCGACCCACGGTCACCCCGCGGTAGGTCACGTTGGCGTTGCCGTAGATGCCGCCGCCCGCAACGAAGTTCGCGTCCACCTTGTAGGAGCCGATGCCGACCTTGGCGGGCAACTGCAGATAGAAGATGACGATGGCGCCGACGGTGAGCACGGTGATGACCGAGAAGATCATCAGCTGGATTCGGGATAGCCGGTCGAGCATCAGCGCGGCGCCTCCTCGTCCTCGTCCGGGACGCCCGGCGGGATCTCGAACGGGTCGGCGGCCTGCCCGGACAGGTTGGCCAGCTGACCGGTCAGGAACTCCGGCGGATTGATCACCTCGGACATGTGCTTCATATTCGGGTCCAGTCCGGACGTCGTGAAGACCGACTCACCGAACCGGCGCAGCGTCAGATCGAAGGTGACGTACACGTTCAGGTAGTCACCGCGCACCGCGTTGCGCAGGTACTTGCTGTGGAACGGGAACGTCGTGATGAACGGCATCGCCGAGACCAGGTTGTCGGCGTTCTCCGCGAAGGCCTTGACCACGGGGTACAACTCCTTGAACGACGCCGCGAAATCCACCTTGGTCCGGGCGAGTACGTCCGCGGCCACCGTGCCGACGCGCCCCAGCGCGGTGAACGCCTCGACGATGTTGGCGCGGTTGCGGTTGAGCACCTCCAACGCCACCGGCAGGGTGTCCAGCGTGCGGCCCAGGCTGTCCTTGCTGTTGGCCAGGGTCGCGGCGAATCGGTTCAGTCCGTCGACGGCGGCCAGGATGTCGTCGGTCTGATCCCGCAGCGACGCGGTGAGCTCGGCCAGCCGCGGCACCAGGCCGGCGAAGGTGCCGGTGCGACCGGCCACGGCGGCGTACACCTCGTCGGTGATGTCCTGCAGGGCACCGAGATTGCCCTTGTTGACGACCACACCGAGGGAGGACAGCACCTCCTCGGTGGTCGGGTACCGACCGGTCCGGCTCTGCGGGATGTGACCGCCCTCGGTGAGCCGGGCGTCGGCGGGGTCGGTGAGCGGCGGGGCCAGTTCGATGTGTTGCGAACCGAGCAGCGAGGTCTGGGCCACCCGCGCGGTGGCGTTGGCCGGCAGGTCGACCTCCGGTTCCAGCGACAGCTGCACGGCCGCATAGAAGGTTCCGTCCGGGCGCTGCACGGCGTCGATCCCGGAGACGCTGCCCACGGTCACGTCGTCGACCATGACCGGGGAGTTCTGCGGCAACGTCGCGACATCCGGTAGTTCGACGGTGATCGTGTACGCCCCCGAACCGTGCCCCTTGGTGCCGGGCATGTTCACCGAGTTGAGCCCGCCGAACGAACAGCCGGCCAGCAAGGTGACGCCGGAAGCCAGCGCGACCGCTCGGAAACCGTTGCCGCGCAACCCTGTTCTCCTCGTTCGAGTGGTCATCAGCCGCCACCCTCCGTCGGGCCCGGCGCGGGGCCGGGGGCGCCGGGTGCGGTCCCCGGGGCGTGACCGGGTCCGGGTGAAATCTGCCCCGGCACGGCCGGCGGCGGCAGCACCAGATCACCGAGGTTGGTGCCGGGCGGGATCGACGGCGGGGTCACCCCGGGTGCGGGCTCCCACTGCAGGTACGGCACGGGCGTGCGGGCCTTGGCCTCGGTGGCCGGGGTGTCGTAGATGATCTGGCCCTTGTAGGCGGTGATGCTGTTGATCGGATGGAACATCACCGGCGGGAAGTTCATCGTGATACGTCGCAACACCGGACCCATCCGCTGCTTACAGATCTCGGAGCGCTTGATGTTGTCGGCGCCGGCCGTCTCACTGACGTCGAAGGTGCCACCGCAGATGAACTGGACCGGGTTGGCGAAGTTGGGCAGCGACAACAGCCCCGCGAGGGTGCCCTGCGCCGGGTTGTAGATGTTGTAGAAGTTCACCAACCCGTTCGGCGTGATGTGCAGCACTTGCTCGATGTCCTCGCTCTGGTTGGACAGCAGCGTGGTGAACTCCGTCAGCTTGTCCACCGTGCCGATCAACGTCTCGTTGTTCTCGTCGAGGAAGCCCCGCACATCTCCGAGCGCCGTATTGAGGGTTCCCAGCGTGTCGTCGAGGCCCGCTGAACTCTCGGCCAGCACCTGGGAGACCGACGCGACGTGGCTGGAGAACTGGACGATCTGCTCGTTGCTCTGCGACAGCGCGTTGACCAGAACCTGGAGGTTACGGACGGTGCCGAACAGGTCGGTGCGCGAATCGCCGAGGCGGCCGGCAGTCTGGGAGAGTTCGCGCAATGCGTCGCGGAACGAATCGCCATTGCCGTCGAAAGTCGTCGCGGCCTGATCGACGAATTCGCTCAGCGGGCCCTGTAAACCGTCCTCGCCCGGGCCGAGAGTCTGCGACAGCTTGGTCAGTTCGTCCTTGACCTCGTCCCATTCGACGGGAACACCGGTGGAGTCCAGTCCGATGGTCGCGCCGTCGGCCAGCACCGGCCCGCCACCGTCGGGGCCGCCGGCGTCGTAGGCCGGCGTGAGCTGAACGAATCTGGCCGCCACCAGGTTTGGCGACACGATGATTGCGTGCGCATCGGCGGGAAGCTTCACGTCGTCGTCCACCGACATCGTGATCTTGACATCGCCGGCGCGCGGCTCGATCGAGTCGATGGTTCCGACCGGCACCCCGACGACACGCACGTCGTCGCCCGGATACAGCCCAACCGCGGTGGAGAACAACCCGATCACCTTGTAGGTGCCGCGGCCCGGCCACAATGCGTACAGGCCGACGGCCAGCACCGCCACCAGGGCGACCACCAAGCCGATGAGGAGTCCGCGGTTGCCGAAACGGCGCGTAGTTGAGGTATCGGTCATGGTGACTTCGGCCTAATGATCAGGCGCTCGGCAACGAGGCCCTTCAGGTAGTCCGACAGGCTGTCGGGCAGCTTTCCGGGCTGGAAGTAGGCGTCGAGCAGCATCTCCGAAATTGCCGCGGGCGGCAGTCCGTAGAGGTTGATCTGGAACCCCGGTCCCGAGCCCACGACCTCGCCGAGTGTGGTGGCGTACGGCGGCAGCCGCTTGAGCGCCTCGCTGATGTGCTCCTTGCGTTCGTTGAGGTTGTCGACCACCAGGTTCAGCTTGCTCAGCGTGGGGCCGAACTGTTCGCGGTTGTCGGCGACGAAACCCGAGATCTGCACGGAGACATCGTCGATGCCGGCGATGAGGTTGGACAGCGCGGCGCGACGCTCATCGAGCGCGGCGAACAGCTGGTTGCCGTCGACGATCAAGCTGTTGACCTGCTCGGCGCGCTGCCCCAGCGTCTGGGACACCGACCGGGCGTGCGCAAGCAACTCGCCGAGCGCCTCGTCCCGGGTGTTGATGGCGCGCGAGAGATCGGTGACGCCATCCAGTGTCGACCGCAGTTGCGGCGTGGCGTCGGCCAGGGTGTCGGTGAGCGTCTGCAGCGCTTCCTGGAACTTGGGTTTGTCCAGGGCCGCCGTGTTCGCGCCGAGGTCCTGCAATGCGGCGTTCAGTGTGTACGGCGTGGTGGTGCGTCCCAGCGGGATGCTGCTGACCGACCCGCCGCCGGCAGGCGTGACGTCCAGCGACTTCTGGCCCAGCACCGTGTCGGTCTTGATGGCGACCAGGGTCTGGTCCCCGACCTGGATGTTGCGATCGACGGTGAAGGTCGCCTTCGCGGCGTTGCCCGCCAGGCCGACCGAATTGACTTGGCCCACCTTGATACCCGAGACGTTGACATCGTCGCCCGGGGCGATGCCGCCGGCGTCGGTGAAGAATGCTTCGTAAGTCTTACCCTGCGGCCAGAACGGCAACTTGGTGTAGCCGAAGGACACCAGGACCAGGCACACCACCACGGCGATGCCGAAGATGCCGGTCCGGAGCGGATTGGAGTCGTCAGTTCTCCTCAAGTGGAGCGCACCTCCCCTTGGACGGGTCCGGCGGTCCGCCGAATGGAACCAAGATGTCGCTGCCGGCCGGGCCGTTGAACTTCAACCGGACCGAGCAGTAGAAGATGTTGAAGAACGAGCCGTAGGCGCCGAGGGCGTTGAGCCGCAGGTAATTCTCGGCGAGCGGTTCGATGACGTCGTTGAGGTCCTGCTTGCGCTCGTCGAACTTGGTCGCCAGCGGCCGCAGATTCTCCAGCACGCCCTGTACCGGCCTGCGGCTCTTCTGCAGCATGTCGGTGAGGTCGGCCTCCGCGGCCGCCAACGGCGGGATCGCCCCGGCGATGGTGTCGGAATTCTGCGCCAGCCCACTGATCAACTGCTGCAAATGGTCGACGCTCGTGTCGAACTGGGCGCCCTTCTCGTCCACGGTTGCGAGCACGGTGTTCAGGTTGGCGATGACGTCGCCGATCAGCTGATCACGCGCGGCCAGATCGGTGGTGAACGAGCTGGTGCTGGACAGCATTTCCGACAGCGCGCCGCCCTGCCCCTGCAGCAACTCGATGACGGCGTTGCTCACCTCGTTCACCTTGTTGCCGTCGAGCCCCTTGAGCACCGGACGCAGGCCGCCGAGTAGTGCGTCGAGGTCGAGCGCCGGGTCGGTCTGCTCCCGGATGATGGTGCCGCCCGGGGGGAGCTTGCGCAATTCGCCGGGGCCCGAGGTGATCTCGAGGTAGCGGTCCCCGACGAGGTTCTCGTACCGGATCAGCGCGCGCGTCGAGGTGTAGAGCTGATAGCGCTTGTTGACGTCGAACGTGACGTCGACGCTGTTGTCGTCGGCCAGCTTCACCGACTTGACCGTGCCCACCGGGACGCCGGCGATGCGGACGTCCTGACCGGACTCGAGCCGCGAGGCGTTGTCGAAGTTGGCGTGGTATGTGTGTCCGGAGGCGAAGCGGAACTCGCCGAAGACGACCACCAGCCCCGCGGCGACCAACAGCATCACCACGGTGAACACACTGACCTTGGCCAGCACTCCGCGCTGCCCCATCAGAAGTCGTCCCGTTCCGCATAGGCCCCGTTGAACAGGAACTGCAGGGTCGACGGCGCGTCGAACTGCAACTCGGTGTTCGGCTGGTACGGGACGTAGGCGTTGTCGGTCACCAGGAACGGCGAGCGGAACCAGGATCCGCCGAACTGCTTGCTCGGGATGTCCGGCAGGCCACGGCAGTTCGGACCGCCGGAGGCGTTGACCACCGGCAGGCTCTCCGGGTACGTGTAGGCCGGCGAGCCCGGCAGGAAGTTCGACGACACGAACAGACCCGGCCGCGTGCCGCCGATGATCGGACCGAAGCGATCGGCGGCGGTCACCATGGCCGACAACAGGCAGCCGATCATCGGCGAGTACTCGCCGAGCAGCTTGGCCGGGGCGCGCAGGCGCTGGATCGCGGCGACGTAGTCCTCGGCGGCCGGGGCCAGGGTCTCGTAGGCGTTGTTGGCCAACCCGGTGGCCGCCAACAGGGTGGCGTTGAGGTTGCCCTCCTGGTCGATGATCGTCGCGCTGAGCGCCGGCGCGTTGTCGAACACGCGGGTCAGGTCCGGCGCCGCGTCGGCGTAGATGTTGGCGACGGTGGCCGCCTGGGCGATGTCGGCCTGCAGGGTGGGCAGCTTGGGATTGAGCTGTCCCAGATAGCTGTTCAGGCCCGCCAGCATGGCGCCGAGGTCGTCACCGTTGCCGCGCAGGCCCTCGCCGAGCGCCGAGAGGGTGGCGTTGAGGTTGACCGGATCGATCTTGTGCAGCACCTCGGTCAGCTTCTGGAACAGCGTGTTGACCTCGAGTTGCACCGCGGAGGCCCGCACCGTCGTACCGGGCTGCATCGGGCCCTCGGGGGACTCCGGCGGGGTGAACTCCACGGACTTGGCGCCGAAGATGGTGTTGCCGGCGATCTGCACGTGCGCATTCGACGGCACGTAACGCAGTTGACTGCGGTCCACGGCCAGCGTCAGCTTCGCCTGTTCGCCCGCGTACTCGATCTTCTTGACCTTGCCGATCTGGATGCCGCGGTACTTGACCTTGGCGTCCTGCTCCATCACCAGACCGGCGCGCGGCGACATCACGGTGATGTCGTCGGTCGCGGTGAACGCGGCGCTGTACCCCAGGTAGGTGATGACGGCGGCCGCCACCAGGATCGCGGCCATGATCGCAGCCGCCACCCGCACGTGGGTCCGATTCGCTGTGCCGTCCGCCATGCCTTACCCGGAGAGGTTGAAGTTGCCGGACCCGCCGTAGACGGCGAGCGAGATGAACAGGGTGATCACGACGACGACGATCAGCGAGGTCCGCACCGCCTGGCCGACGGCGATGCCGACGCCGACCGGCCCGCCGGAGGCGTTGTAGCCGTAATAGGTGTGCACCAGCATCACCGCGACCGACATGACGATGGCCTGCAGGAAGGACCACATCAAGTCGGTGGGCACCAGGAAGGTGTTGAAGTAGTGGTCATACAGGCCGGCGGACTGACCGTTGATGAAGACCGTCGTGAACCGCGCGGCGAAGAACGACGCCAGCACCGCCAGCGAGTACAGCGGGATGATCGTGATCAGCCCCGCGATGAGCCGGGTGGAGACCAGGTAGGACACCGAGTGCACCGCCATCGATTCGACGGCGTCGATCTCCTCGGCGACCCGCATGGCCCCGAGTTGGGCCGTGGTGCCCGCACCGATGGTGGCGGCCAGCGCGATCCCCGCGACGATCGGCGCCACCACGCGCACGTTGAGGAACGCCGAGAGGAATCCGGTCAGCGCCTCGATGCCGATGTTGCCCAGCGACGAGTAGCCCTGCACCGCGATGACGCCGCCGGAGGCCAAGGTCAGGAAGGCCGCGACGCCCACGGTGCCGCCGATGATCGCCAGGGCCCCGGTGCCCATCGTCATCTCGGCGATCAGCCGGACGGTTTCGCGCCGATAGCGGTTGAGCGCATTGGGGATGTAGCGCAACGATTCCCCGAAGAACAGCGCCTGCTCACCGAAGCTGTCGAAGGTTTTCGGCAGGCCGGAGACGAGGCGCCGGAAGCGCAGCGTGGCGTCGAAGCTCATGGCCAGTCTCCCGCCGCGCGCTCCGGTCCTCGCTTCGCTGCGATCCTCACGCGCGTCATGATTCGAGCACCCGCACCCCGATCGCGGTCATCAACACGTTGATGACGAACAGACAGATGAAGGCGTAGACGACGGTCTCGTTGACCGCCGTGCCGACCCCCTTGGGACCGCCCTTGACGGTCAGCCCGCGGTAGCAGCCGACCAGGCCCGCGACGACGCCGAACAGCAGCGCTTTGACCTCGGCCAGCAGCAGCTCGGGCAGCCCGGTCAGCACCGTCAGTCCGTTGATGAACGCCCCCGGGTTGACCCCCTGCAGGAACACCGAGAAGGCGTAGCCGCCGGAGATGCCGATGGCGCATACCAGGCCGTTGAGCAGCAGCGCCACCACGGTCGAGGCGAGCACCCGCGGAACGACGAGGCGGTGGATCGGGTCGATGCCCAGTACCCGCATCGCGTCGATCTCCTCGCGGATGGTGCGCGCGCCCAGGTCGGCACAGATCGCGGTGGCGCCGGCGCCGGCGACCACCAGCACGGTCACTACCGGGCCCAGCTGGGTCACGGTGCCGAACGCCGTGCCGGCGCCGGACAGGTCGGCGGCACCGATCTCCCGGAGCAGGATGTTGAGCGTGAACGCGACGAGGACGGTGAACGGGATGGACACCAGCAGCGTGGGGACCAGCGAGACGCGGGCGATCATCCACGTCTGATCGAGAAATTCGCGGAACTGGAACGGGCGGCGGAACATCGCCCGGAACGTGTCGATCGACATCTCGAAGAAGCCGCCCACGGCCCGAGCCGGAACCGCGAGCTGTTCGATCAACCTTGGTTCCCTTCTCGCTCGAGACGGCTTGTCCGACATCCGTCCACAGCCTTGGCGAAGCCCCCGAAACCTCGATCCCGACGACCGCATCCGGTGTCAATCCGGACGCCCGCCAGGTGAGACGGATCATAGTAACTAGAACGTGTTCGCAGTGTCAAAGCTCCGATATTGAGACAAAAGCCCCGGATTTGTCCAGGTCACAGCGATTGTGACGCAGGCCATTCTAGAACGTGTTCTAGTCGCGAATCTACCCTCCCCGCCATTGCCGGAGGCGTCAATTGTCGAGCAGGCCCACGGACGAGAACATCCGCTCGGGGTCCCGATCGGCAAAGTATTGCCCCAGTGCCCCGCTCAGCGCCCCGGGATCCCACGCGTCTCCCGTCGCGCTGAAAGTCTGTTCCAGCACGGGCGCCGCCACCAGCGCCACAGATGGACCATAAACGATGAAGACCTGCCCGTTGACCGCTTCGGAGGCCGGAGCCGCCAGGTATCGAACCAGCGTGACGACATGCTCGGGCGCCAGCGCGTCCACCTCGCCCTCGGCCAGTTCGGGTGCCGCCCCGAAGGTCTCCGCGGTCATCGGCGTGCGGGCCCGCGGGCAGATGACGTTGGCGCGCACGCCGTAGCGGCTCAGACCGCGCGCCGCCGAGACGGTCAGCGCGGTGATGCCGGCCTTCGCGGCGCCGTAGTTGGCCTGCCCGGGCGGGCCGCCGAGACCCGCCTCCGAGGAGGTGTTCACCAGTCGGCCGTAGACCTTGCCGTCGTCGGCCTGCTTGGCCTTGTCGCGCCAGTACGCGGCCGCGTTGCGGGTGAGCAGGAAATGCCCGCGCAGGTGCACCGCGATGACGGCGTCGAAGTCCTCGTCGGACATGTTGAACAGCATCCGGTCCCGGGTGATGCCCGCGTTGTTGACGACGACGCTCAGCCCGCCGAGACCGTCCGCGGTGGACACCAGTTCGTCCGCGGTGGCACGGGCGCTGATGTCACCGGCCACGGCGACACCCTTGCCGCCGGCCGCGGCGATCTCGTCGAGCACATCGGACTCGTCGAGCGCCTTGGCGATGTCGTTCACCACGACTGTCGCGCCGGAACGGGCCAACCCGATGGCCTCCGCGCGGCCCAGTCCGGCGGCCGCGCCGGTGACCACCGCGACCTTCCCGGACAGGTCCAACGCGGCCGGATCCTGCGTCACATTCGATGTCACTTACGAATACCTCTAGTCTTCCCGGCTCAGCGCGGCGCGCGGGCACTCGGCGACGGCGCGCAGCGCCAGTTCTTCTTGGTCAGGCGGGATCACGTCGACCTTCATCACGGCGTACTCGTCATCGTCGAGGTCGAACAGGTCCGGGGCAATTCCCACGCAAATCGCGTTACCTTCACATCGATCGCGGTCAACTTTCACGCGCATCGCAATCTCCTCCCACTCCTGTTCCGGGGCTGTTCGGACAGGTTCGCAATCAGAATAGGTCCCCGGGGCCGCGGGGCCAGTCTTGCACCATTGTGGACCCCAAGACTAGAACGTGTTACAACCGATGCGGTAAACGGGTCGCGCGCAACCAGCGGGCCGCCCGAGACGCGAGGGAGCGCGCATGCGGATCGGCTTCACCCCGGAGCAGGAGGAACTACGCCGCGAGTTGCGGACGTACTTCACCAAGTTGATGACGCCCGAGCGCGCCGAAGCGCTGGCCTCGAACGACGGCGAGATGGGCCGCGGCAACGTGTACCGCGAAACGGTCGCGCAGATGGGCAAGGACGGCTGGCTCACGCTGTCCTGGCCCACCGAGTTCGGCGGTCAGGCCCGGCCCCCGATGGACGGGCTGATCTTCAACGACGAGGCCGCCGTCGCCGGAGTCCCGGTCCCGTTCCTGACGATCAATAGCGTGGCGCCGACGATCATGGCGTTCGGCACCGAGGAGCAGAAGAAGTTCTTCCTGCCCCGCATCGCCTCCGGCGATCTGCACTTCTCCATCGGCTACTCCGAACCCGGCGCGGGCACGGACCTCGCCGCGCTGCGCACCACCGCCGTGCGGGACGGCGATGACTACGTGATCAACGGTCAGAAGATGTGGACCAGCCTGATCGCCTACGCCGACTACGTCTGGCTGGCCGCGCGGACCAATCCGGACGCCAAGAAGCACCGCGGCATATCGATGCTGATCGTGCCCACGACCGCCGAGGGCTTCTCCTGGACCCCGGTGCACACCATGTCCGGCGTGGACACCAGCGCGACCTATTACCAGGATGTGCGGGTCCCGGTCGGCAACCTCGTGGGCGAGGAGAATGCCGGCTGGAAGCTGGTGACCAACCAGCTCAACCACGAACGCGTCGCCCTGGTGTCGGCGCAACCGATCTTCGTGGCCCTCGACGGCGTCCGGGAGTGGGCGCAGAACACCAAAGATCCCCACGGCAACCGGCTGATCGACTCGCAGTGGGTGCAGCTGAACCTGGCCCGCGTGCACGCCAAGGCCGAGGTGCTGAAGCTGATCAACTGGGAACTCGCCTCGGCTTCCGAGGCGGCGCCGTCGCCGGCAGATGCGTCGGCGGCCAAGGTTTACGGCACCGAGCTGGCCACCGAGGCCTACCGTCTGCTGATGGAGGTCCTGGGCACCTCCGCGACGCTGCGCACCGACACCCCGGGGGCGCTGCTGCGCGGCCGGATCGAGCGGATGCACCGGTCCTGTTTGATCCTCACCTTCGGCGGCGGCACCAACGAGATCCAGCGCGACATCATCGGCATGGTCGCGCTCGGCCTGCCCCGGGTCAACCGCTAACGGAAAGCAGGGATTTCACATGGACTTCACCTGGCCCGAAGCCGCCGACGACCTCGGCGGGCTGGTCCGCACCATCACCGAGTCCGTCTGCACGCCCGAGCACCAGCGCGCGCTCGACGGGCTCGACGAACGCTTCGACAAGGACCTGTGGTCCAAGCTGATCGACGCCGACGTCCTGTCGACGGCCGCGCCGGAGTCCCTCGGCGGCGGCGGTTACGGGGTGCTCGAACAGACCGCGGTGCTCGAGGCCCTGGGCCGGCAGCTGGCCGCGGTTCCCTACCTGGACTCGGTGCTGCTGGCGGCCGGGGCGCTCGCCGAGTTCGGCTCGCCCGAATTGCAGGACCGGTGGGCCAAGCCGGCCGTCGCCGGCGCGGTGGTGCTCACCGTCGCCCTGGCCGGCGAGATGGGCCAGGGCCCCGTCCTCGCGCGCTCCGACGGCGAGGGCCACCAACTCACCGGCAGCCGCACCCAGGTCGGCTTCGCCGCGTCCGCCACGGCGTTCCTGGTCCCGGCCGAAACCGATTCGGGGACCGCGGTTTTCCTGGTCGACGCCAAGGATCCCGGGGTCACCGTCACCGCCTTGAACACCACCGGCCACGGCAGCGTCGGACACCTGCAGCTGCAGGGCGTGCCGGTGGGCTCCGACCGGCTGGTGGGCGGCGCGGAGGTCCTAGACTGGCTGACCGCCCGACAACTTCTGGGCCTGACCGCATTCCAGCTCGGTGTTCTGGACCGCGCCCTCGAGCAGACCGCGCAGTACGCCCGCGAGCGCGAGCAGTTCGACCGTCCGATCGGCAGCTTCCAGGCGGTGTCCTCGCGGCTGGCCGACGGGTACATCGACGTCAAGGGGCTGCGCCTGACCCTGACCCAGGCCGCCTGGCGGCTCGCCGAGAATCTGCCGGCCGCGGTGGATCTGCGCAGCGCCGCGTTCTGGGCCGCCGAGGCCGGCCACCGCGTCGCGCACACCGCCGTCCATGTGCACGGCGGCGTCGGCATCGACATCGACCACCCGGTGCACCGGTACTTCCTGGCCGCCAAGCAGACCGAGTTCACCCTCGGCAGCGCTACCGGTCAGCTATTGGCCATCGGCGCCGAGCTGGCCGCCACCCCGGTCTGACCCGTGTCCCCCGGTGATTTCGGCGTGATCCCCCACGGTCAGCATGGGAAATCACGCCAAGATCGCACGACCGTGGCCGGGTTGTTGGCCGCGCTGGCCGAGGTCGACGACCGCGGGGTGTACTCGGGCGACGATTCGACCGTCACCTTCGTGAGCTGGCGCGAGCACATCCAGGCCGGCGCCGAGCTGGCCGCGACCCTGCGGGCCCGGCTGCGCCCGGACGCCCCGCCGCACGTGGGCGTGCTGCTGGGCAATACGCCGTTCTTCAGCACGGTGCTGGTCGCGGCGGCGCTGACCGGCATCGTGCCGGTGGGGCTGAATCCCACCCGGCGCGGGGCGGCGCTGCAGCGCGATATCGACACGGCGGATTGCCAACTGGTGCTCGCCGATTCCGGCGGCCGCGACGCCGCGGCGGGGATCGACGTGGTCGACGTCGAATCCGCCGACTTCGCCGCCGAACTGGCGGCCCACCGCGGCGCGCGGGTCGAGTTCCGGGCGGCCGACCCCGACGATCTGTTCATGCTGATCTTCACCTCCGGCACCAGCGGCGACCCGAAGGCGGTGCGCTGCACACACGAGAAGGTCGCGGTGCCCGGGGTGATGCTCGCCGAGCGGTTCGGCCTGGGCCCCACCGACACGTGCTACCTGTCGATGCCGCTGTTCCATTCCAACGCGGTGCTGGCGGGCTGGGCCCCGGCGGTGGCCGCCGGGGCGTCGATTGCGTTGCGCCGCAAGTTCTCCGCCTCGCAGTTCATCCCGGACACCCGACGCTTCGGTGCGACCTACGCCAATTACGTCGGGAAGCCGCTGTCCTACATCCTGGCCACGTCCGAACGCGACGACGACGCCGACAATCCGCTGCGCGTGGCCTACGGCAACGAGGCCGCACCGCGCGACATCAGACGCTTCGCCGACCGGTTCGCCGTGCAGGTGGTCGACGGCTTCGGGTCCAGCGAGGGCGGGGTGTCGATCGCCCGCACGCCCGACACCCCGGACGGTGCGCTGGGGCCGCTGGTCGGCGGCATCGACATCCTCGACGTCGAGACCGGCGAGTCCTGCCCGCCCGGCGTGATCGGGGAGATGGTGAACACCGCGGGCCCCGGGCAGTTCCGCGGCTACTACAACGATCCGGACGCCGAGGCCCAGCGGATGACCGGCGGGGTGTACCGCAGCGGCGACCTGGCCTACCGCGACGAGGCGGGCTTCGCGTATTTCGCCGGGCGCCTGGGCGATTGGATGCGCGTCGACGGCGAGAACCTGGGCACCGCGCCCATCGAGCGGATCCTGATGCGCCACCCCGAGGTCACCGAGGCCGCGGTGTACCCGATCCCGGATCCCGCGGTCGGGGATCAGGTGATGGCCGCGCTGGTGGTGGCGGACGTCGACGCGTTCGATGTGGAGAAGTTCGTCGAGTTCCTCAGCGCCCAGGGCGATCTGGGCCCGAAACAGTGGCCATCGTACCTACGGTTGAGCACCGCGCTGCCGCGCACCGAGACCTTCAAGGTGCTCAAGCGTCAACTGACCGCCGAGGCCACCGACTGCGCGGACCCCGTCTTCCCGGTCACCCGACCAGCGACGGGATGACCGCCTCGATCAGGTGCGGCCCCGGCTCGCCGAACGCCTCTTCGAGCGCCGCGGCGAACTCTTCGCCGGTATGCACGCGTTGCGCGGGCACCCCCATCCCCTGCGCGATCTGCACGAAATCGAGTGTGGGCCGGCCGATGTCGAGCAGATCGCGCGCCTTGGGGCCGGGTGACTCGGCGCCTTCGGCTCCGACGCGTTGCAGTTCGATCCGCAGGATGTCGTAGGCGCCGTTGTTGAGGATGACGGTGGTGATGTCGAGCTGCTCGCGCGCCTGGGTCCACAGCGCGGACACCGTGTACATCGCCGAGCCGTCGGCCTGCAGCGACAGCACGGGACGGTCCGGTGCCGCGATCGCCGCGCCAACGGCCGTGGGCATCCCGTAGCCGATGGCCCCGCCGGTCAGCGTCAACACGTCGTGCGCGGGCGCCCCGGCCGTGCTGGCCGCCAGCGTCACACCGGCGGTGTTGGACTCGTCGACGATGATCGCGTCCTGCGGCAAAAGCGCGCCGACGACGGCCGCGACCGACACCGCGGTCAACGGGCCACTGGGCAGGTCGGGGCGCGCCGCCGCTGCCACCGCGGCCTCGGCGCCAGGCGCGAGGTCATCGGCGAGCTGTTCCAGCGCCACTGCGGCACTGTCGTATTCGGCGAGGGTGTGCACCTGACAGCCGTCGGGGACCAAGTCGCTGCGCTTGCCCGGGTAGGCGAAGAACGAGACCGGCGACACGGCACCGGCCAGGATCAGGTGCTGCGCGCCGGCCAGTTGCGCCTCGGCGGCCTCGGCGAAGTAGGCCAGCCGCTCGACCGCGGGCACTCCGGCGCCGCGCCGCAGGCGGGTGGGAAAGGTCTCGCACAGCACGCGGGCGCCGGTGGCGGCGGCGATCCGGGTGGCGGCCGACAGCCCGCCGACCCGGGTGGCGTCGCCGCCGATCAGGACGACCGTGTCCGCCCCGGAGCGCAGCACCTCGGCCGCACCGCGCAGCGCGCCCCGATCGACTTCCCCGGGGCTTTCCGGTTTCGGCTGCGCCGCATCGGTTTCCGGGGCCGGCCCCCACGAGATGTCGGCGGGCAGGATGAGCGTGGACACCACCCCGGAGCGGCTGGCCGACACCGCGTCGACGGCATCGGCGGCCAGGTCCGCGGTGCGCTCGGTCCGGTGCACCCAACCCGAGACGCTGCCGGCCAACGCCTCGATATCGGATTCCAACGGTGCGTCGAATTGCTTGTGGTAGGTGGCGTGATCCCCGACGACCACCACCATCGGGACGTGCGCGCGACGGGCGTTGTGCAGGTTGGCCAGGCCGTTGGCCAGCCCCGGCCCCAGATGCAGGAGCACGGCGGCCGGCTTGTCGGCGATGCGCGCATAGCCGTCGGCCGCCCCGGTGGCCACGCCCTCGAACAGGGCCAGCACACTGCGCATTTCGGGTACGTCGTCGAGTGCGGCCACGAAGTGCATCTCGGAGGTGCCCGGGTTGGCGAAGCAGACCTCGACGCCGTTGTCCACCAGCGTGGCGAGCAAGGCGCGTGCACCGTTCACGGTCGGCCCCCTTCGAGGTTGGTGAACACCCGGCGGGCGTTGCCGTGCAGATAGTCGTCACGGGCCTGCGCCGACAAACCGAGATCCTCGAGCCCGTCGAGGGCGTGGGTGTGCCCGATCATCGGATAGTTGCTGCCGAACAACACCTTTCGCTGCCCGGTAGAGGTCTTCATAAAGGCGACGAGTTCGGCCGGCAGTCGCTTGGTGGTGTATGCCGAGGTGTCGATGTAGACGTTGGGGTGCTTGCGCGCCACCGCCACCATCTCCTCGGTCCACGGGTAGCCAACATGACCGCACACCATGACCAGTTCGGGGAAGTCGAGGGCGACCTCGTCGATATAGGGGATTGGGCGCCCGGTTTCCGACGGACGCAGCGGGCCGGTGTGCCCCACCTGGGTGCAGAACGGCACGCCGAGGTCCACGCACGCGGCGAACAGCGGGTAGTAGCGGCGATCTGTCGGCGGCAACCGCCACAGCCACGGCACGACCCGCAGCGCGACGAATCCCTCGTCGACCCGGCGGCGCAGTTCCCGCACGGCCTCCATCGGACGGTCGAGATCGACGGTCGCAACCCCGGCGAACCGATTCGGATGCGCGGCCACCCAGCCGGCCACCTCGTCGTTGGAGACCAGGTCCAGCCCGTTGGGACCGCGCCACGCGCTCAGCAGCCCCACCTCCACGTCGGCGGCGTCCATCGAGGCGAGCGTGACGTCGATCGGGATGTCGTCGACGGGCATGGCCCCGCCCGTCCAGCGTCGCAGTGAGGCCAGCATGTCGTTGGCCAGGAAGCGAGGAGTCGGATGCTGCATCCACACGTCGACCGTCATCCCGGTCGACTCTAGCGGTGGAAGACGAAGTCCCTGGTTCAGCCTTCGCGGATGGTGTTCAATCGCTGCGAGGCGCTCTCGAAGCCCTCGACCAACTCGGCGACGATGTCGGCGACCGGGCGGATCTCGTTCATCCGGCCGACGATCTGCCCGACCGGCATCGCGACGGTGCTCGGATCGCTGGATTCGCTCATCCGCTGATGCGCCCCGCTGACCAGGATGTTCTGCAGCGGCATCGGCAGCGGCTCGGGCGCGCCCTCGGCATCCCACGCATCGGTCCAGCGGCTCTTGAGCAGCCGCGCGGGCTTACCGGTGTAGATCCGGCGGCGCACGGTGTCCGCGGAGGTCGCCTTGAGCATGGCTTCCTGCACCACTGAGCGGCCGGACTCCAGGCGCACGCCCAGGTCGTACTCGGCGGCGGTGAGGAACGCCGACCCCATCCACACGCCCTGGGCGCCCAGGGCCAGCGCCGCGGCGACCTGCCGACCGGTGCCGATGCCGCCGGCGGCCAGCACCGGGGCCTTGCCGTCGAGGGCGTCGACGATCTCGGGCCACAGCACCATCGAGCCGATCTCGCCGGTGTGCCCGCCGGCCTCGTGGCCCTGTGCGACGACGATATCGACGCCGTTCTCCACGTGCCGCAGCGCGTGCTTGGCCGAACCGGCCAGTGCCGCAACGGGAACGCCGGCGGCGTGCACCTGGTCGATGACGTCCTTCGGCGGCGATCCGAGCGCGTTGGCGATGAGCTTGATCGGGTGCTTGAGCGCGACGTCGACGTGGCTGCGCGCCACGGAGTGCAGCCAGCCCAGCACGCCCTCGTTGCGGTCGCCGTCGTCGGACAGCGGCGGGACGCCGAGGTCGGCCAGCGTCTTGTCGACGAAGTCGCGGTGGGTCTGCGGGATCAGCTTGTCGATGTCGACGGCGCTGCCCTCGGTGGGCACCTTGGCCGGCATGACGACGTCGACACCGTAGGGCTTGCCGTCGGTGTTCTCGTCCATCCAGCACAGGACGTTCTCGAGGTCCTCGGCGTCGTTGAAGCGCACGCAGCCGAGTACGCCGAGTCCGCCCGCGCGACTCACCGCGGCCGCGACCTTCTCCGACGGGGTGAAGACGAAGATCGGATATTCGATGCCGAACCGATCGCAGAGTTCTGTACGCATTTAGGCTTTCGCTCCCTGTGTGGCCGCATGGTTGGCGTGCACCTCGTCGGCGGGTCGGGCTTCGGTTTGATCCTTGGCCCACCGGTAGTCGGGCTTGCCCGCCGGGGACCGCATGACCTCGTCGACCAGCCAAAGGCTGCGGGGCACTTTGTATCCCGCGATCTGCGTGCGCACGAAGGCGTCCAGGTCCGCCAGTGCGGGGCGGGCGCCCTCGCGGGGCTGCACCACCGCGGCGACGTGTTGGCCGAAGCGCGGATCGGGCACGCCGACCACCAGCGCGTCGAACACATCCGGGTGGCCCTTGAGCGCGGCCTCGACCTCTTCGGGGTAGATCTTCTCGCCGCCGCTGTTGATCGACACCGAGCCGCGGCCCAGCATGGTGACGCTGCCGTCGGCCTCGACCTCGGCGTAGTCGCCCGGGATGGCGTAGCGCACGCCGTGGAAGGTCTTGAACGTCTCGGCGGTCTTCTTCTCGTCCTTGTAATAGCCGACGGGAATGTGGCCCCGCTTGGCGATCACGCCGCGGACGCCGGAGCCGGGCTGGACCTCGTTGCCGTCGTCGTCGAGCACCACGGTGCTCTTGTCGATGGTCACCCGCGGCCCGCCGGTGTGCGACTGCCCCTTGGCGACGATGCTGGTGCCGCCGAACCCGGTCTCCGAGGAGCCGATCGAATCGGTGATGATGCGGTTGGGCAGCAGTTCGACGAACTTCTCCTTGAGGCTCGTCGAGAACAGCGCCGCGGTGCTGGCCAGCAGGAACAGCGAGGACAGGTCGTACTCCTCGCCGGCGTCCTGGGCCGCGAGCAGCGCGTCGAGCAGCGGCCGGGCCATCGCATCACCGGTGAAGAACAGCAGGTTGACCTTGTGCTCGTGGATCATTCGCCAGATCTGGTCGGCGTCGAATTCCGGCGTCAGCACCACGGTGTGGCCGGTGAACAGCGCCATCCAGGTCGCCGACTGCGTGGCGCCGTGGATCATCGGCGGGATGGGCAGCCGGATCATCGGCGGATTGTCCTTGGCCTGCCGGGCCAGGCCGTACTCGTCGGCGACGGGTTCGCCGGTGGCAAAGTCGGTGCCGCCGAACAACACTCGGTAAATGTCCTCGTGGCGCCACATCACACCCTTGGGGAACCCGGTGGTCCCGCCGGTGTAGAGCAGGTAGATGTCGTCCTCGCTGCGCGGACCGAAGTCCCGCTCGGGTGAGCCCTGCGCCAGCGCGGTCTCGAACTCCACGCCGCCGTAGCGCTGATAATCCAGATCGGAGCCGTCCTCGACGACCAGCACCGTGTTGATGCGCGGGGTGTCCGGCAGCACGTTGGCCACCCGGTCGGAGTATTGCCGTTCGTGGATCAGCGCTACCATGTCGGAGTTGTCGAACAGGTAGCGCAGTTCGCCCTCGACGTACCGGAAGTTGACGTTGACCAGGATGGCGCCGGCCTTGACGATGCCGAGCATCCCGATCACGATCTCGATCCGGTTGCGGCAGTACAGCCCGACCTTGTCGTCCTTCTTGACGCCCTGATCGATGAGGTAGTGCGCGAGCCGGTTGGCCCGCTCCTCGAGTTGGGCGTAGGTCAGCTGTTCGTCACCACAAATCAGGGCGACGCGGTCGGGCACGGCGTCGATGGCATGCTCGGCGAGATCGGCGATGTTGAGGGCCATGGCTCCTAAACTAGAACGTGTTACATTTCGAGACAAGTTTCTGACAAAGATGCAGGAAGGCGGGTCCATCGTGAGCGATGCTGAGAGTGCTGCCGAACAGCCGCATGCCCTGGTAGAGCAGCGCGGACACACGCTGATCGTCACGATGAACCGGCCGGAGCGCAAGAACGCCCTCACCGGTGAGATGCTCTCGATAATGGTCGACGCCTGGGACCGCGTCGACAACGATCCGGAGATCCGGAGTTGCGTCCTGACCGGGGCCGGCGGCGCGTTCTGCGCGGGCATGGACCTGAAGAACGCCAACAAGCAGGCCCCGGGCGACACCTTCAAGGCCGGCTACGACCCCACCCGCATCGACGGCCTGCTCAAGGGCCGCCGGTTGACCAAGCCGCTGATCGCCGCCGTCGAGGGCGCCGCGATCGCCGGGGGCACCGAGATCCTGCAGGGCACCGACATCCGGGTGGCCGGCGAGAGCGCCAAGTTCGGGGTGTCCGAGGCCAAGTGGAGCCTGTACCCGATGGGCGGGTCCGCGGTGCGCCTGGTCCGGCAGATCCCGTACACGATCGCCTGCGACATCCTGCTGACCGGACGGCACATCACCGCCGCCGAGGCCCGCGAGTTCGGCCTGATCGGCCATGTCGTGCCGGACGGTTCGGCGCTGGACAAGGCGCTCGAGATCGCCGAGGTCATCAACAACAACGGCCCCTTGGCAGTACAGGCCATCCTGAAGACCATCCGGGAGACCGAGGGCATGCACGAGAACGACGCCTTCGTCCCCGACACCAAGAACGGCATCCCGGTGTTCCTCTCCGAGGACTCCAAGGAGGGCCCGCGCGCGTTCGCCGAGAAGCGCAAGCCGAACTTCCAGATGAAGTAGCGGGGACCGCAAGCCCGACGTCGGCCGTCACTCGGTCGGCCCCGTCGACTGTGCGTATTCGTCCGCTTTTTGCCAATTTTGCGTACGAAATCGCACAGTCACCACGTTCTTGGGCAGCCGCGACTCATCAGCGCTGCGCCCACTCGGTCGAAGAAGGCGCTGCGTCGGTTATGCAGCATTCCGGCAGTCACCCGGATGTCGATCCAGCCGAGTTCGGGCAATCGCGCGTACCGCTCGACATCCCAGCTGCGCCGGCGCGGATCCGTCCAGTGCTGAGCGCCGTCGAAATCGACGCCGACGCCATACTCGCACCAACCCATATCCAGGCGCGCAAAGAGCGCGCCGCATTCCTCGAACACCTCGAGCTGTGTCTCAGGTCGCGGAAACCCGGCCTGCACCAACAGCAGTCGGGTCAGCGATTCGTAGGGAGACTCCGCACCGGAGTCGACGAGCGTCAGCGTCCGCCGCAATTGTCGAACCCCGCGGGCCCCGGGATGCGCGGCAATGATGTCCTCGATATCACCAATTTTGATACCGGTGGCGTTGAGCAACGCATCGATGCGCTGGACGCCCTCTGTCAGCGGCAGGCGACGACCTAGATCGAACGCTGTTCGCGCAGGCGTTGTGATCGACATACCCGAGGCCAATTGGGTTTCACCTGAGCTCAAGGCGTCCGTGTGGACGATGATGCCGCTGGGCGGACGCCGATTGGTGTGGATCAACTCGACAGGCTTGTTCGCATCGATCCATTTCGAACCCAGCACCGCCGCCGCGGACAACCCCGCGGGTATGCCGCTGCGCCGGGACCATAACCAGGCTGCGCGGGCGTAGCTACGGTGCGACAACTCGACATCGCGGGGAACCCAGACCCCCGGGTAAACGGGCACACAGGTTCGCCGCAGCTCTCGAGAGGTGATCCGGCCGGCGTCCAACGCCTCAGACGCCCGAAATGGCCAATTGAGCTGCACCAGGGCAGATTGACAGCTTCGGCGCAGCGGCGCCGACCGTCATCCACAGGCGGTTCGACTGTGCAATTCTCGACGCAAAACCGGACTGGCGCGGAGGAATCCGCACAGTCGACGAGGAACCAGCACACCTAGCCGAGCCGCTGGCCCGGGGTGAACAACACCGGCATCTCCTCGAGGCCGGACACGAAGTTCGCCGGCCGCAGCGGCAGCCGGCTCTCGTCGGCCAACCGGAGATCGGGCATCCGCGCGATGACCCGCGAGAGCATCAGCTTCAGCTCCAGGCGGGCCAGCTGATTGCCCATGCAGAAGTGCGTGCCGAAGCCAAAGGCCACGTGGCTGTTGGGGTTTCGGTCGATGCGGAAGCTGTCCGGATCCTCGAACACGGTCTCGTCGAAGTTCGCCGATTCGAACATCAGCATGATCTTCTCGCCGGCCTTGAGCTCGGTGCCGTGGAAGTCGATGTCCTGGGTCAGCGTGCGACACATGTTCTTCACCGGCGAGGTCCAGCGCAGCATCTCCTCGATCGCGTCGGTCAGCAGGTCGGGGTTGGCCACCACCTGCTCCCACAGATCGCGGTGCCGCAGCAGCGCCTCGGTGCCGCCGGACAGCGTGTGCCGGGTGGTCTCGTCGCCGCCGATGAGGATCAGCAGGGTCTCCATGACGATCTCGTCGTCGGAGAGCTGCTGGCCCTCGACCTCGGCGTTGACCAGTACCGAGAACAGGTCCTCGGTGGGCTCGGCGCGGCGCTGCTTGATGACGTCCATGGTGAACGCGGTGTAGGCGGCGAAGGTCTCCATCAGCTTGGTCATGGCCGACTCGTCCAGGTGCGAACTCAACCCGCAGACCAGGTCGTCGGACCAGGTCAGCAGCATCTCCCGCTCCTCGGGCAGCACCCCGAGCATGTCCCCGATGACGGCCATCGGCAGCGGCGCGGCGATGCTGCGGACGTAGTCGCATTCGCCGCGTTCGATCACCCCGTCGATCAGGGTGTCGCACAGCCGCTCGATGGACGGCAGCTTGTCCATCACCCGCTTGCGGGTGAAGCCGGCGTTGACGAGCTTGCGGCGCAACAGGTGTGCGGGGTCGTCCATGTCGATCATGTACGGCATGCCGGGCTGATCTGGCCGGATGCCGCCGGTGCTGGAGAACACCTCGGGGTTGCGCTCGGCGTCCAGGACCGCCTGATAGGTGGTCGCGGCGGCCAGGCCGTTGCGGTCGCGGAACACCGGTTGATGGGCGCGCATCCACTTGTACGCCTCCCGGGCCCCGCCGTCGGCGTAGAAGTTGCCATCGGTCAGGTCGACGTCGAGGATCGTGGCAGTCATCGGTCTCCGTGCTCCCTTGCGCAGTTATCGAATCTCGGTGGCGTCGCCGAACGTCATCTCGACATTGGCGGAAGATTGGGTGGCGAACGGCCGTTTCGGCAGGCCCAGCGTGCGCAGTTCGTCGGCGTACGGGTGCGCCCCGAGGCGCAGTCGCGCCCCGCCCAGCCGGGCCCGCATCCCGGAATTCTTCATCTCCCAGGGGATTTCGCGCGTGATGCCGCCGGTGTGGCTGTAGGTGGTCAACACCTGGGCTTTCGACGTGACCGCCGACGGCACCGGCAGCCCGGGCCGGAACTCGATACCGGCGATCAGGTTGCCGTCCTCGGACACGTCGAAGTCGAAGGTGCGCCCGTCCCGAACGGTGAAGTCGGCCATGATCTTCGGGAAGCCCCAGATCTTCTGGCCGGCTTCCAGCGTGAAGCCCTGGTCGACGGGCAGGTGATGGATGAAGGCCGCGGCCGACGCCAGCGCCTTGGGCCCCTTCGCCGCGGATCCCGGCGGGTTGACCATCACCGCGGTGCCGAACTCGTGGTACTTGCCAAGGTCGCCGTCGATGTAGCGGACCAGCATCAGCATGGTGACCGCGCGACCGGGCAGGTACTCGCACACCCGTAGGCCGCTGTAGTCGATCATCCGCTGGGCGGCGTCGGCCGGCACGGAGAACATCGCGACGTGGGTGTCGGCCCGACGGATGCGCACGGGCATCGTCAGCACGGTTCCCTGAATCGTGTGCGTGGAGCGGAGTGTGTCGGCCATCACGCTCAATCTAGAACGCGTTCTAAAAAGAGGCAACCACCCCCGGCGCGGGCGCTACACCAGCTCGGTCAGGTCCCTTATCTGCTCCGTTGTCCGCGCGCCCACGACCATCATGGTCACACCGGCGGCTTCCCAGGCCGCGATTTGCTTACGCACGTAGTCGATATCGCCGACAATCGCGGCGTCGTCGACCAGCTCGTCGGGGATGACCTTCGCGGCTTGATCCTTGCGGTCCGAGCGGAACAGCGCCGTCACCTCGTCGACGACGTCGCTGTAGCCCATCCGGCGGTAGACGTCGGCGTGGAAGTTGGTGTCCTCGGCGCCCATGCCGCCCATGTAGAGGGCCAGGTGCGGCTTGATCAGCTCCAACACCGCCGGGCGGTCGTCGGTCACCACGACCTGGGCGGTCGCGCAGATCTCGAAGTCCTCGCGGGAACGACGGGCACCGGGGCGGGCGAAGCCCTCGTCGAGCCACTCGTTGTACATCGGCGCCAGCCGCGGGCTGTAGAAGATGGGCAGCCAGCCGTCGCAGATCTCGGCCGCCAGCGCCACGTTCTTGGGCCCCTCGGCGCCCAGCATGATCGGGATGTCGGCGCGGCGCGGATGCGTGATGGGCTTGAGCGCCTTGCCCAGACCGGTGGTGCCCTCCCCCGACAGCGGCAACGGGTAGTGCGGCCCGGGGCTGGTCACCGGTGCCTCGCGCGCCCACACCTGCCGGATGATGTCGATGTATTCGCGGGTCCGGGCCAGCGGCTTGGGGAAGCGCTGGCCGTACCAGCCCTCCACCACCTGCGGACCGGAGACGCCCAGCCCCAGGATGTGCCGTCCCCCCGAGAGGTGGTCGAGCGTCAGCGCCGCCATGGCGCAGGCCGTGGGGGTGCGTGCGGACAGCTGGATCACCGAGGTGCCCAGGCGCATCCGGGTGGTCTCGCGGCCCCACCACGCCAGCGGCGTGTAGGCGTCCGAACCCCACGCCTCGGCGGTGAACACGGTGTCGAAGCCCGCGTCCTCGGCGGCCGCGACGAGTTCGGCGTGGTTGGTGGGCGGCTGCGCGCCCCAATACCCGAGTTGCAATCCCAGCTTCATCGGATCCGACCCAACTTTCCCTAGTGCCGTCCCGGGTGTTGTCGACCCGTTCTTGCCACGATTCTTAGAACCTGTTCTACTCGATGCCGTGAACGCCAGTCAGAGCAGCCCGTCGCTGATCGATGACCATGAGCCGCCGCTGTCCGCACCGCTGAAGCTGTCTTTTGACTACACCCGTTCGGTCGGGCCGGTCCTCAGTCAGTTCTTCACCGCACTTCGCGAACGCCGCATCGTCGGCAACCGCGGATCCGACGGCCGGGTACACGTGCCACCTGCCGAATACGACCCCGTCACCTACGAGCGGTTGAGCGAAATCGTACCGGTGGCCACCGTCGGCACCGTGGTGTCGTGGACGTGGGTTCCCGAGCCGGTGGACGGCCAACCGCTGGGCCGCCCCTTCGCCTGGGCGCTGATCAAACTCGACGGGGCCGACACCCCGCTGCTGCACGCCCTCGACGTCGCGAGCCCCGACGACATCGCCACCGGCGCGCGGGTCCACGCGCACTGGGTCGACGAGCCCGTCGGCGCGATCACCGACATCGCCTACTTCGCGCTGGGCGAGCAGCCGGAGCCTGCGGCCGAGCCGGCCGCCGACCTGGAACCGGTCACCATGCTGGTCACCCCGATCGAGGTGGAGATCCAGCACAGTGCCTCCCGCCCGGAGAGCGCCTACCTGCGCGCGCTGCAGGAGGGCCGGCTGGTCGGCGCGCGGCGGGGTGCCGACGGACCGGTGTACTTCCCGGCCCGCGAGGCCGACCCCAAGACCGGGCAGACCCTCGACGAGCTGGTCGAGCTGCCGGGCAAGGGCATCGTCACCACCTTCGCGGTGATCAACATCCCGTTCGCCGGGCAGCGCATCAAGCCGCCCTACGTCGCGGCCTACGTGCTGCTCGACGGGGCCGACATCCCGTTTTTGCATCTGGTCACCGACATCGATCCGGCGGACGTGCGGATGGGCATGCGGGTCGAGGCGGTGTGGAAGCCCCGCGAGGAGTGGGGCCACGGCATCGACAACATCGACTACTTCCGGCCCACCGGCGAACCCGACGCCGACTACGACTCGTTCAAGCACCACCTCTAGAGAGGCGCACCGTGACAGACATCGCAGTGGTCGGTTTCGCGCATGCCCCACATGTGCGCCGTACCGACGGCACCACCAACGGCGTCGAGATGTTGATGCCGTGTTTCGCCGCGCTCTACGAGGAGCTGGGCATCACCAAGGCCGACATCGGGTTCTGGTGCTCCGGGTCGTCGGACTACCTTGCCGGACGCGCCTTCTCGTTCATCTCGGCGATCGACTCGATCGGCGCGGTGCCGCCGATCAACGAATCGCACGTGGAGATGGACGCCGCGTGGGCGCTCTACGAGGCCTACATCAAGCTGCTGACCGGTCAGGTCGAGACCGCCTTGGTGTACGGCTTCGGTAAGTCCTCGGCCGGCACGCTGCGCCGGGTGCTGGCGCTGCAGACCGACCCCTACACCGTCGCGCCGCTGTGGCCGGATTCCATCTCGATGGCCGGCCTGCAGGCCCGGCTGGGGCTGGACGCCGGCAAGTGGACCGTCGAGCAGATGGCGCAGGTCGCACTGGACGCGATGACCGCCGCCGGCCGCACCGACTCGGTGGAGACCGCCGGCAGCGTCGACGAACTGCTGGCCCGCCCCCTCTACGCCGATCCGCTGCGCCGCCACGACATCGCGCCCATCACCGACGGGGCGGCCGCGATCGTGCTGGCCGCCGGCGACCGGGCCCGCGAACTGCGCGAGAACCCGGCCTGGATCACCGGCCTCGAGCACCGCATCGAGACGCCCATCCTGGGCGCCCGCGACCTGGCCAGTTCCCCGTCGACCGCGGCGTCGGCGCGGGCGGCCCTCGGCGGCGACGCGGGCTCGGTCGAGGTGGCCGAACTGCACGCCCCGTTCAGCCATCAGCAGCTGATCCTCGCCGAGGCGATCGGGCTGGGCGAGGCCACGAGGATCAACCCGTCCGGCGGCGCGCTCGCCGGCAATCCCATGTTCGCGGCCGGCCTGGAACGCATCGGCTTTGCCGCCCAACACATCTGGAACGGGACGGCGCAACGGACCCTGGCGCACGCCACCAGCGGGCCGGCGCTGCAGCAAAACCTGGTCGCCGTTCTCGACGGAAAGGTCAACTGAACATGGCCAAGCAGCTAGCAGCGGTCCTGGGTACCGGGCAGACCAAGTACGTCGCCAAGCGCAAGGATGTCTCGATGAACGGGCTGGTCCGGGAGGCCATCGACCGCGCGCTCGAGGACTCCGGATCCACCATGGACGACATCGACGCCGTCGTCGTCGGCAAGGCGCCCGACCTCTTCGAGGGCGTGATGATGCCGGAGCTGTTCATGGCCGACGCCACCGGCGCCACCGGCAAGCCGCTGATCCGCGTGCACACCGCGGGTTCGGTGGGTGGTTCCACCTCGATCGTGGCGGCCAGCCTGGTGCAGTCCGGCAAGTACCGCCGGGTGCTGACCATGGCCTGGGAGAAGCAGTCCGAATCGAACGCCATGTGGGCGCTGAGCATCCCGGTGCCGTTCATCAAGCCGGTCGGGGCCGGCGCCGGCGGGTACTTCGCACCGCATGTGCGCGCCTACATCAACCGCTCGGGCGCGCCCAAGCACATCGGCGCCATGGTGGCCGTGAAGGACCGGCTCAACGGCGCGAAGAACCCGTTGGCGCATCTGCATCAGCCGGACATCACCGTGGAGAAGGTGATGGAGTCGCCGATGCTGTGGGACCCGATCCGCTACGACGAGACCTGCCCGTCCTCGGACGGCGCGTGCGCGATGGTGATCGGCAACGAGCAGATCGCCGACGCCCGGGTCGCCGAGGGCCATCCTGTGGCGTGGGTGCACGCGACCGCGCTGCGCACCGAGCCGCTGGCCTATGCGGGCCGCGACCAGGTAAGCCCGCAGGCCGGCCGCGACGCCGCGGCCGCGCTGTGGCAGGCCGCGGGGATCACCAGCCCGATCGATGAGATCGACGTGGCCGAGATCTACGTGCCGTTCTCCTGGTTCGAGCCGATGTGGTTGGAGAACCTGGGTTTTGCCGCCGAGGGCGAGGGGTGGAAGCTCACCGAGGCCGGCGAGACCGCGATCGGCGGCAAGATCCCGCTCAACGCCTCCGGCGGCGTGCTGTCGTCGAACCCGATCGGTGCCTCCGGGATGATCCGGTTCGCCGAGTCGGCCATCCAGGTGATGGGCAAGGCCGGCGACCACCAGGTCGAGGGCGCCCGCAAGGCGCTCGGCCACGCCTACGGCGGGGGTTCGCAGTACTACTCCATGTGGGTGGTGGCCAGCGACAAGCCGGTGTGAGTCCAGCCACTCGGGGACCCCGGGGGCGCTCGTCTCAGCTCGTTTACAGCTCTGCCACGTAGGGTAAGGAACGTCGAACACGTCAGTTCGACGCCCACCCCGGAAACGTTAGAGCCGAGTTTTGTCACGCCCCAAATACTTCAGCACACCGACCGGACGTCTCGCCGGCGCCGCGATCGCGGCGGCGGTCGCTCTCGGCGCCACCGCCTGCGGCGGAGTGAACTCCGACCCCGCGGGCCTCGGCCAGACCGACACGACGTCCCCGACGACGGCCCCCTCGGATCCGTCCGCGTCGCCGTTGTCCCCGACCTCGACGACGTCGGCGGACAAGGAGGCCGACCTCGCTGCCGACTACCGGCACCTGCTGCTGCAGCCCGAGCACCTCAGCGACCAGGAGGACACCTTCACCGCGCGCTCGGTGGACACCAACCCCCGCGGCATGCCCGGTGCCAGCGCATTCTTCGTCAACGCCGATGACGACCGCGCGATCGCCAACACGATCGTGCTGTACCCCGACGCGGCCACCGCGCAGGAAACGCTGAAGACCGCGACCGAGGCCCTGCCCACCAAGGTCATCGGCGGGACCCCCGAGCCGGTGGCGGTCGGCACCGACGGCGTGGTGATCTCCGGGACCTCCCCGGCCGGTGACAAATCGGTGACGCAGCTGCTGTTCACCCAGGGCCGCGCGCTGGTGCGACTGGACTTCGAGAGCGCCGTCGGCGACAAGACCTCCGACCAGTTCGTCACCAACGTCGCCAAGATGCAGTTGATCGCGCTGCAGACCGGGCTGCCGGACACGGAGTAATTGCCCTCGGGTTCGGGTATGCCGCAGGTCACGCCCCCGTCGTTGCGGGAAGCGGGGTCAAAACTGTAACGTGTTCTAGTTAGAGAGACTGGAGGCGCGAAGTGACGACTGAAACAGCCCACAGCGGCATTCGCGAGATCGATACCGGCACGCTGCCCGACCGCTACGCCCGCGGCTGGCACTGCCTGGGACCCGTAAAGAGCTTCTTGGACGGCAAGCCGCACAGCGTCGAGATCTTCGGCACCAAGCTCGTGGTGTTCGCGGACTCCGCGGGCGAGCTCAACGTCCTGGACGGCTACTGCCGCCACATGGGTGGTGACCTGTCGCAGGGCACCATCAAGGGCGACGAGGTGGCCTGCCCGTTCCACGACTGGCGGTGGGGCGGCGACGGCAAGTGCAAGCTGGTCCCCTACGCCAAGCGCACGCCGCGGCTGGCCCGCACCCGCGCCTGGCACACCGACACCCGCGGCGGCCTGCTGTTCGTCTGGCACGACCACGAGGGCAACCCGCCGCAGCCCGAGGTGCGGATCCCCGAGATCCCCGAGTGGGCCAGCGGCGACTGGACCGACTGGAAGTGGAACTCGCTGCTGATCGAGGGCTCCAACTGCCGCGAGATCATCGACAACGTCACCGACATGGCGCACTTCTTCTACATCCACTTCGGCCTGCCGACGTACTTCAAGAACGTCTTCGAGGGCCACGTCGCGTCGCAGTACCTGCACAACGTGGGCCGCCCCGACATCAACGACATGGGCACCGCCTACGGCGACGCGAAGCTGGACTCGGAGGCGTCGTACTTCGGCCCGTCGTTCATGATCAACTGGCTGCACAACACCTACGGCGACTTCAAGGCCGAGTCGATCCTGATCAACTGCCACTACCCGGTGACCCAGGACTCGTTCGTGCTGCAGTGGGGCGTCATCGTCGAGAAGCCCAAGGGCCTCGACGACGCCACCTCCGAGAAGCTGGCTGACGCCTTCACCGAAGGCGTCAGCAAGGGCTTCCTGCAGGATGTGGAGATCTGGAAGCACAAGACCCGCATCGACAACCCACTGCTGGTCGAGGAGGACGGCGCCGTCTATCAGATGCGACGTTGGTATCAGCAGTTCTACGTCGACGTCGCCGACGTCACCGCGGAGATGACGGACCGTTTCGAACTCGAGGTGGACACCACCGCCGCCAACGAGAAGTGGCACGTGGAGGTCGAGGAGAACCTGCGGCGGCAGGCCGAGGCCAAGGAACAGCAGACCTCCGAGGTCTCTGGATGAGTTCGGGCAAGGGGACCCCTGACGTCGACGGCCTCGCGCGGTCGATGGTCCTCTTGCACGGCGGTCACGACGACGACGAGCACGATCACCACCACGGCCACGGCCCCGATGACGGTGACGCCCCGGCCGGGTCTTGGAGCAAGGCACCGAGTTTCGCCTCCGACCCGGCCCGCGCCGCGGCGGTGCGCGCCGCCACCGCCGCCGACCGCGACCGGTACCTGACCTCGGGATTGGCGCCGGTGGACTGCCGGTTCTGTCACGCCACCGTCGAGGTCAAGAAGCTGGGGCCGGAATACACTGCCGTGCAATGGAACTCCGAGGCAGTACAGCGGTGCGCGGTGTTCGCCGAGGCCCGCGCCGACGGTCAGCGCGCCCCGATGCGCGCGTGCCCGCGGCTGAGCGACAGCATCAAGCACGCGATCGCCGAGGGCTGCCTCGAGGCCGTCTCCAGCGCCCCGTCGCCGGGCGACGGCTGAGACGTTTCCGCCGGGAGCATCGGTGACCGACCGTCAGCGCTTCGGCCAGCTGGAGATCCTGCGCTTCGAGACCGGCTGGGTACGGACCAACTGCTACTTGGTCTTTCACCATGCGGACCGGGAGGCGTTGATCATCGACCCCGGCGACGGGGCGGCCGGCAAGGTGCGCGACCTGGTCCGCCGAAACCGCCTGGCGCCGCGGGCCGTCCTGCTGACCCACGGCCACCTCGACCACGTCTGGAACGCGCAGCGGTTGTCGGACCACTACGCCATCCCGACGTGCGTCCACGTGGCGGATCGACCGATGCTGGTCAATCCGATCCGGGGCGTGGCACCGCGGCTGGTGCAGAAGATGGTGGGCGCGTTCTGCTCCGAACCCGAGCAGGTGGTGGGACTCTCCGACGGCAGCAGCCTGACCCTCGGCGGGATCCATGTGACGGTGGATCACACGCCCGGGCACACGCCGGGATCGGTGACGTTCCGGGTGACCGATCCGCAGCATCCCGACCTGTTGTTCACCGGGGACACCCTGTTCAACGGCAGCGTGGGCCGCACCGACTTCGAGGGCGGCAGCGGCAATCACCTGCTCAGTTCGATCATTGGAAAGCTGCTGGTGCGCGACGACCGCGCGCAGGTGCTGCCCGGGCACGGCCCGCAGAGCACCATCGGCGTCGAGCGCCGCGCCAACCCGTTCCTGCAGCCGTGACTCAGAGCCCGGCGAAACGCTCCCGGACCTGCTCGGCCGTCAGCCCGTAATCCGCCAGCGAGTAGGTGTGCTTCGGTGAGCGCGGACCCCGCTGACTCTCGTCGTGCATATCGCGCATCGCCTGCCGCGCGGCGTCGGAGAGTTCGATGCCGAAGTGCGTATAGATCCCGGCGACGGTCCCGAGAGGGTCCTTGACGAAGTCGGCGTAGTCGATGTCGCAGAACTGCGCTGGATCATGCTTGGCGCGTTCGGCGTTGAACAATTCCAGCCCGCGCGACCAGGTCTCCAGGTTGTCCGCGCCGATCTGTTCGCCGACAAAGACATTCGACCAGCCCGCGGTGGTGTGCGCGGACAGCGAACACATCGAGGCCATGATGGTCTCGGCCGGTCGGTGGCACTGCACCACGAGCGCATCGGGGTAGGTGGCCAGCAGCGCGTCGAGGGCGAACAGGTGGCTGGGATTCTTGAGCACCCAACGCTTTTCGATGTCGTTGAGCCCGATCAGCTGCAGGTTCTTACGGTGCCGCTGATACGGCTTGGTCCAGTCCTGGCGGGACAGCCACTGCGCGTAGCTGGGCACGTGCGCCAGGGTTTCGTAGGACACCGAGTGCAGCGACTGCCGCAGCAGCTGCCAGCACTCCTCGACCTCGTCCGCGGTCATGTAGTGCAGGCCGAGGTATTCCGGATCCTCGTTGTGCGCCTTGGCGAACTGGGCGTCGAGCTGCTGGAACACCGGGTTGTCCGCCCAGGTCTCCCGGGGCGGGCGGGGCTGCGGGAACTCCGCCAGCCACAGCTCGAGGCCCTGGTGGGCGGGGTCGGCGGTGAGCAGCCGATGCAGGGCGGTGGTGCCGGTGCGGGGCAGTCCGGTGACGAAGATCGGGCGTTCGATCGCGACGTCGGCGTGCTGGGGATGCTGCTTCCACGCCGCCTCGGACATCAGCCGGGCCACCAGCGCGTTGCGCAGGAAGAACCGGCACATCTTGCTGCCGAACTCGGTGAGGTTCTCGTCGCGCTGATAGGACTCCAGCAGCACGGCCAGGCCCTCGCGGTAGTTGTCGTCGTCGTTGCCGAAGTCGTCGAGTCCGACGGCCTTGATGGCCGAGGCGTGCAGGTCCTCGACCGTGCCGACGTTGGTGCGCGGCGTCATGCCTTGAACTCCCCGCAGTTGACGTCCAGGGCCTGGCCGGTGATGCCGCTGGCCAGATCGCTGGCCATGAACAGGATCGCCGAGGCCACCTCGTCCTCGGTCGGGAGTCGCTTGAGGTCGGAGGCCGCGGCCGCCGCGCGGTAGATGTCGTCGACGGTGGTGCCGTACTTGCCGGCCTGGTGGTTGAAGTAGCCCTCCAGCGTGCCGCCCCAGATATAGCCGGGCAGAATGGAATTCACCCGGATGCCCTGCTCCCCCAGCTCGGTGGCCAGCGACTGTGACATGGCCAGCAGCGCGGACTTCGCCATCTTGTAGGCCCCGTACTTGGCCTGTGAGTGGCGCACGACCATCGAATTGACGTTGACCACCGACCCCTTGGCCTCGGCCAGGGCCGGGGTGAAGCCCTGGATCAGCCGCAGCGCGCCGAACACCGTGAGCTCGATGGCCTCGCGCATGTGCTCGAAGGTGGTGTCGGCCAACGGTTTCATCGAGGGCACCCGAAACGCGTTGTTGATCACCACATCCACCCGGCCGTAGGTCTGCATGGCGGTCTCGACCAGGTTCTGCACCTGCGCATCGTCGGTGATGTCGGTGCCCACGGCCAGCGCCCGGCGGCCGGTGTCGGCGACCTGCTTGGCGACGTCGTCGAGTCGCTCGACCGTGCGGGCGGCCAGCACCAGGTCGGCGCCGGCCTCCGCGCAGCGCCGCGCCAGCGTCGTCCCCAGCGCGGGGCCGACACCGCTGATCACCACTACCTTGTCTGCAAGCAATCCGGTCATCTGCTACCCCAGCATCCTGTTGGCGATCTGCTGCTGACGCAGGGCGATTCGCGCGCGCCAGCCATCCTCGGTGATCTTGTTCGATTCGTAATGCGGCAGGGCCTTCGAGACGTCGGCTACGTCCAGCAGTTCGACCGTCGGGCCGTCGGCCTCGGTGAGCTCTCGGGACAGCCGTTGCCAGCGGAACTGGAGGTAGCCGCGCCGGTGGCCCAGCGTCTCGCACCAGTTGGTCACCCCCGGGTTGGCGTCGGAGACGACGATCCTGATCTTGCCGTCCGGATCGACTTGCGCCTGAGTGCCGTTCAGCGAGGTCTGGTGGTTGATGTAGTCCAGCGAGATGTACCAGAGGCTGCCGAGCTGGAAACCCATGTAGGGGGCGTCGGAGGCCGGCACGGTGATGACCAGTGCCTGCTCGGGATTCAGTTCGAAGTGCCCGGCCGACGAGTACTGCGTGGCGAGCCCGCCGGGGGTGAGCCGCGGGGCCACCATGGTGTTCACCGGGATGTTGAGGTAGAACCACTGCGGAAACTGCAGCCAGGTCTTGACCCGCTGCACCAGTTGCTTTCCGGCGACGGCGTAGCGCTTCTCGATGAGTTGTCGACTCAGCGGCGGAGGTGCGGTGCCGGCGGTGTCGGTGCGCGCCACGGTGACGGTGCCGCGGCGCGCGGACCAGTCGTTGTACACCTCGCGGATCAGCAGTTGCGACGGGGCGCTCGGCGTCACCCGCCACTCGAAGCTGCCGTCGTCGGCGATGTCGAGTTCGCGGTCGTCGAAGGCGGCCTCACTGGGCGGCACGTTGTTGTCGGTGTACTCGCCGCCGAGCATCTGGAAGCTGAGATCCGTTGTGGTGCCGCGGACCCCGGTGACCACGTACTCCCGACCCGGTTGCACCCGGGTGCCGAAGTACAGCGTGTCCGGGTTGTCCAGGCCCATCTTCGTGTAGGGCCCGGTGCCCGACTGCAGGACGGGATGGTCGCGGTCGTAGTCGAAGCCGAGGTGGATGCAGGCCGAGATGCAGCCGGCCAGATACTGCAGGCCTTCGAACAGGTCGGCCTCCGACTCGATATGCGGCGCCTCGGTGACCAGGCGCTCCGCCTCGGCGATCGCGTCGACCAGTGGCTGGGAATACATCGGCGCCCCGTTTCGGTCCATTATTGGAACATGCTGGTAGAGTTTCCGACCTGACCCTAGAACGTGTTCCAGTGTGCGTCAATGTTGGGAGAGCCGTCGTGGCATCCGCCGACCGTGCCTCGCCGCCCACCGCACGGGTGGTCGCCCTCCTCGAGTTCCTGGCGCGGCACCCCCACGACCGGTTCGGCCTGTCCGAGCTCGCCCGGCGGGTGGAGCTGAGCAAGCCGACCTGCCTGGGCATCCTCACCACCCTGACCGAGTCCGGTTATCTGGTGCGCGACGTCGGCGACAACGGTCGGGACAAGACGTATCGGCTGGGGCCCGCGCTGATCGCGCTCGGCCACACCGCCCAGGAGTCGCTGCGGGTCAGCCCCGCCGCCCGCGACGAACTGCGCCGGCTATCCGAGGCCTACCAGACCACCGCGGGGCTGTCGGCCGTCGTCGACGACCGCATCACGCTGCTCGAACTGGTGGGCCCCGCCGGCGTCGACGTCGGTGTGCGGGTGGGGCAGAGCTATCCGTTTGCGCCGCCGGTGGGGCTGATGTTCGTGCTGTGGGACGACGAGGCGCTGCGGGCCTGGCTGGCCAAGGCGCCGACGATCCCGCTGCGCACCGACTCCGCCCGGTTGGACGCGGTGATCGCGGAGTGCCGGACATCCGGGTACCTGGTGGAACGCATGACCCCGGGCGGCCGACGGCTGTACGCCCTGATGGCGGGCATGTCGAATTCGATGCCCGATGAATTACGTGCCCTGCTCGGTGAACTGGTCTCCGACATCGGCGAGCGGGTGTATCTACGCGGCGAGGCGCAGGCCGCCGGCCGCAAGCGCGAGGACATCAGCGTCATCTCGGCACCGGTCTTCGACCATCACCAGCGGCAGGTGATGGTGGTCTCGTTGCAGATCGGGCGGGCACTCACCGACGCCGAGATCACCAAGCGCGCAAGGGATCTGATGATCTCAGCCGCGGCGATCACCGCGCAACTGGGCGGTGCGGCGCCGGCGGTCAGCTGACCGTCGCCAGCGCGAACGGCAACACCTCCGGCGCCCCGGCCTCGCGGAGCGCCCGGGTCGCCATGGTCATCGTCCACCCGGTGTCGACCACGTCATCGACCAGCAGCACCGGTCCGCCGACGTCGAGGGGAGGCACCTCCCACGCCCC
>Ga0265293_10000293_pt1 | contig 122958 bp, 100 predicted proteins | sample Munlanlewell138R_FD_192505 | JGI IMG/M metagenome (GOLD analysis project Ga0265293, IMG submission 192505) | Leachate microbial communities from a municipal landfill in Southern Ontario, Canada - Leachate well 138R | ecosystem: Engineered > Solid waste > Landfill > Unclassified | place...
GATTTAGTTGAAAAATAGTTACTTTTACCCATCGTTAATTTGACTTTTTGCGAAATCAAAATTACGATTTATCGAGAAGTCAGCCTCGCTGACTTCTCTTTATATTTTTTTTTATCGGACAACAATGTAATTAGATATTAATAATCTATAAAAAAGTATGTTTGCCAAATATAATAACGAAAATCTAAAACGGGTGTAGAATTTCTAATACATCTGAATAATGTTGATCAAAGAATAGAGGGGTGCTTGAAATCTATTAAACTTCCTCAGAATGTAACTTAAAGCTAATTACTTCAGGGGACATTCCGATTCGACCAGGAAAACCTAAAAACCCGAATCCTTTGCTGACAAAAAGATGCTGATTTTCATCACTATAAAGGCCTAGCCATCTTTTGTATCTGTATTTTACTGGACTCCATTGCCACCCTGGAATATTGACCCCAACTTGAGATCCATGCGTGTGTCCGCTTAGTGTTAAGTCGAAATGCTTTGGATGTTGTCTCAAAATATTTTCCCAATGATCAGGATCGTGACTTAAAACAATGTTGAATCTTTCATCGGGAATAGTTTCGGATGCTAAATCAATATCTCCATATTTTGGAAAAGGACCTTGACCCCAGTTTTCAACGCCAATAATATCAATAGTATCAGTTCCGTTATCAATTTGAATATTTTCATTTTTCAATAAACGAAATCCTGTTTCTTTTAGAATATTCTCTAATTCATCAAGATTTTGTTGTCTTTCAGCATCACTTTCAAATTTGATATAGTCACCATAATCATGATTTCCTAAAATGGCGAATTTTCCGTATTTTGCTGATAATTTTTTTAATGAATCAATATAAGGAAGCATTTCTACAGCACGATTATTAACTAAATCTCCTGTAAACATAATGAGATCAGGATTTGATTCATTTATTAATGACAAGCCTTGCTCAACAGCACTTACATCGTCAAAGCTACCGGCATGAAAATCCGAAAACTGAACAACTTTTAATCCGTCAAAAGATTTGGGCAATCTCTTCATTGATAAATCTAAACGTTTTACATGGAAATTATATTTTCCTTTTGTAACTGCGTAAACAGTTCCTAAAACTGGAATAGCTGCAATTCCCAATGAAACATTACGGACAAAATTTCTTCTGCTTGCAAAATTTTTGGTCTTATCTTTACTGAAAAATATTTTGTTTTTGACCAATGCTAAAACCCTTATTATATCTTCAGAAAGTAGAAATACAGCAGCAAATAATTTAGCTAGAAAAAAGCCTAATGAAGTCCCGAAAAGTACATTAACAATGGCGTTGGCATTGAAAATTCCAATAGAGCCACGGTATAAGTTAATTGAAAAACCAGATAGAAAGATGAGAGAAGACAATGGAATTAACCATTTGAATATTCTAAAGTATTTTTCTTTAACCGTTTTTCTATAACCTTTCCAAATATAAATATCGAGAATTAGAAGGGAACCTAGGATTATAGAAAAGAAGATAATATAACGATAACTCATGTTTATTGAAATAGATTATAACTATTAAACAATAGATTGAAAATAAAGTTCTTGATTCTCTATTATTTACATTTCTTCATCTGAATAATCCTCCTGTGTGATATCATCCCATCTTTCTACGCGTTGAATACCTTCCGTCATTTCAAACTTCTCGATTAATTCATCTAAATGGTATTTGTCCATCACTAGAACTTGAATTTTCCCTTCAAATATTCCATCTTTTGATTCAAAACTAATGGAACGCATATTAACATTGTGCTGGAATGAAACAATCTCCGTGATTTTATTTACGATTCCTATTCCATCAATACCCACCAATTTTAATTTTGCAAGATGTTCTTTAACAGCCTGTTTTTTCCATCGTGCAGAAATACAACGGTAATTCATCTTACCCATTAAATTTTCCGCATTCGGACAATCATTACGGTGGATTTTAATTCCGCTACTTACCGTGACAAAACCAAAAACAGCATCACCTGGTAAAGGATTACAACATTTTGCAAAATCATAATCTATATCTTTAAAATCATCTCCAATAACTAAAACATCCTTTTTGTTGTCAATTTTTCGGCTAATCTCTGAAGCATTCTTGATTTTATTTGTCTTCACTTCTTTTTCAACCTTCAAAACCCCAGCTACGTTTTTAATTCTGCGTAGTTTCGATAAATCAACCTTTCCCTTAGCAATTCGAATGTATAACTCAGTTGCAGTTGGAACTTTGTAATATTTCTCTAAAATTGAGATGTTTTCACTGATGAAACGAATATTGTGCTGCTTAAACTTACGTTCTAATATTTCCTTACCATCTTCCGCAATCTTGTTGCGTTCTTCATTTAAAGCAGCTTTAATTTTCTGCTTTGCACGACCAGTAATAGCAAACTTTAACCATTCTTCATTTGGTTTTTGCTTACTTGAAGTGATGATTTCCACTTGGTGACCACTTTTTAGTTGATGACTTAAAGGAACAAGTTTTTTGTTTACTTTAGCACCAATACATTTCAACCCAATATCTGTATGAATATCGAATGCGAAGTCTAATGTTGTTGCACCAGTTGGTAAAACACGTAATTCTCCATTTGGGGTAAAAACATAAATTTCATCATTGAATAAATTCAGTTTGAATTCATCAACGAAATCCATTGCATCTTCAGAGTGGTTTCCAATCAAATCACGGATTTCACTAATCCATCTGTCAAATTTATTCTCTCCGTTTTTAGATTCTTTATAGTTATAATGAGCAGCCAGTCCCTTTTCAGCAATTTGATCCATTCTCACAGAACGAATTTGAACTTCAACCCATTTCCCTTGCGGACTCATTACAGTTGTGTGCAGTGATTCATATCCATTGGCACGAGGAGTTGAGATCCAATCTCTTAATCTGTCGGGATTTGGCTGGTAAAAATCCGTAACAATACTATAAACCCTCCAGCAATCTGGTTTTTCCATTTCTTCTGGAGTGTCAAGGATAATTCTAAGGGCGAACAAGTCAAAAACCTCTTCAAAAGGAATCTCCTTGCTTTTCATCTTACGATAAATAGAAGCGATGGATTTTGTTCTGGCTTTTAATTCAAAAACATAGCCTTCTTTCGTTAAAGCTTCTTTAATAGGATGAGTAAACCTTCGAATAAACCTTTGTCGAACTGCATGGGTAGATTTTAATTTACTACTGACCTCACGATAAGCTTGTGGGTTCATATAACGCAAACACAAATCCTCTAATTCGCTTTTAATGGTGTATAAACCCAAACGGTGGGCGAGTGGTGCGTACAAGAAATTTGTTTCTGAAGCTATTTTTAATTGCTTATCAGGACGCATACTTTCTAAAGTACGCATGTTGTGAAGTCTATCAGCCAACTTAATTAATACAACCCTTAAATCATCGGAGATGGTAAGGATCATTTTTCTAAAATTCTCTGCTTGAATAGAAATGTTTTCATCAAAAACTTCAGGAATCTTTGTCAATCCATCTATAACAGATCGAACTGTTTCTCCAAACAATTCTTCAATGTCATCTAATGTAATATAAGTGTCTTCGACAGTGTCGTGCAAAAGTGCAGCGATAATGGCTGTTGCACCCAATTCCATTTCTTCCGCACAAATTCTAGCAACAGCAATCGGGTGATAAATATAAGGTTCACCCGATTTGCGTCGCATATCTTTATGTGCTTCAACAGCTACATCGAAAGCTTTACGAATTTGTTTTGTTTCTTCACGTGTTCTGTTGTTTTTAGTAACACGCAATAAACTTCTGAACGCGTTTAAAATTTCTTTACGTTCTTGTTCTAAATCAATTTCCAGCTTATTTTCCACTCAGTTCTTATAATAATAAATTATTGTGCTGGTAATACCTTTGTAGATACCTCTCCAAAACCAATACGAACTCCATTGGCGTTACAGTGTCCACGCATTACAACAGTATCATGGTCATTAATGAATTTACGTTCTGTTCCGTCATTCATTTTGATTGGTTTAGTTCCTCTCCAAGTCAATTCTAACATTGAACCGAAAGAATCTTGATCATCCCCTGAAATTGTTCCGGAAGCCATCATGTCCCCACAGCGAATGTTACATCCATTTATGGTATGGTGAGCCAATTGTTGAGACATATTCCAGTACATATATTTGTAGTTTGATTTACAAACTATTGTTTCTTCGCTATTTTCTGGAATAATTCCAACTTCTAAGTTGATATCGTAATGAGCATCTTCTTTGTATTCTAAATAAGGAAGAACTTTTGGATCTTGAACAGGTCCTTTTGTTTTAAAAGGCTCTAAAGCATCCATCGTTACAATCCAAGGAGATATAGAAGAAGCAAAACTTTTCGCCAAGAAAGGTCCTAGCGGAACGTATTCCCATTTTTGAATATCACGTGCCGACCAATCATTCATTATGCACATTCCGAAAATGTAGTCACTTGCTTCGTCAGTGGTAATATTCTCTCCTAATGGCTTACCATCAAAAGTTATGAATGCCATTTCTAATTCAAAATCCAATAATTTACTAGGTCCAAAAACTGGATCTTGATCGTCATTCGGTTTTGTTTGTCCTTTTGGACGTTTAATCATTTGATTACTTGGTATAATTGAACTCGCTCTACCATGGTATCCAACAGGAATCCAAAGCCAGTTTGGTAAAAGTGCATTTGCTGGATCTCTAAATAGAGTTCCCACATTTGTTGCGTGACCTCTTGAAGAGTAAAAATCTGTATAATCTCCAACTTGAACAGGCATTAACATCTCTACTTGATCAATGTCAATAAGTATTTGGTCAACATGGTGACTGTTGTTTGATAAATCAGTATTCTCTTGACTAAACAACTTCGATAAGCGATTTCTTAAATCAGTAGTGGCTTGTTTTCCTTTTTTCATTATAGGATTTAGCGCATCTGTTTTAAAATCTGATTGTTCAAAAGGTAAGTTTTTGAAATAACCTAATACATACAATGCATTAAGATCGATTACGTTGTCTCCAATTCTAGACCCTACACGGGCATTTTCTTGGTCGGTTTTGAAAATTCCAAAAGGTAAGTTTTGAATAGGAAAATCTGAATTTCCATCTACTTCAATCCAAGATTTTAATGACGGGTCGTTTGCTTTAATCATTTTATTATTGATTTGATATTGTTTCAAGCAAAAATACTAAAGTCTTTCGATTCCTCAAAGGAGAGAGGGAAGTATTATGGTAGGATGAATCCAAATTAAAAGAGCTGTTGATTATCAACAGCTCTTTTAAAATATATAATTCTACTCCTAGAATTTGAATAGGGGATATGCTGACATCATTTCTTTAACTTCAGCAATAACTTCATTAGTTATTGCTTCGTTTTCCATGTTTGTCATAACTTTATCCATCAATTTCACAATTTTAGGAATATCATTTTCTTTTAAACCTCTTGTTGTGATTGCTGGTGTTCCAATTCGAATACCAGAAGTAACAAACGGAGATTCTGTATCAAAAGGAACCATGTTTTTGTTCACAGTAATATGCGCATCATTCAATGCATTCTCAGCATCTTTTCCTGTAATTCCTTTAGAACGCAAGTCAATTAACATACTGTGATTGTCTGTTCCTTCAGAAATAATTTTATATCCTAGTTTCACAAACTCTTCCGCCATCACTTTCGCGTTAGCAACAACTTGTTTTTGGTATTCTGTAAATTTAGGATCTAAAGCTTCACCAAAAGCAATTGCTTTGGCCGCTATAACGTGAATTAAAGGTCCACCTTGGGTTCCTGGGAAAACAGCAGCGTCTAATAAAGAGGCCATTGATCTTAAGTTTCCGTTATTCCAACGGATTCCAAAAGGATTATCAAAGTTTTTACCCATCATGATAATTCCACCACGTGGTCCACGTAAAGTTTTGTGTGTTGTAGAAGTAATGATATGGCAATGTTCCATTGGATTTGACAATAATCCTGTAGCAATTAATCCAGCTGGGTGAGAAATATCTGCTAAAATTAAAGCACCTACTTTATCAGCTACTTTACGAATTCTTGCATAATCCCAATCTCTACTGTATGCCGAAGCTCCAACAATAATCATTTTTGGTTTAACTTCTTCGGCTTTCTTTTCTAGAGCTTCGTAATCTATTGTTCCTGTTTCTTTACTTACACCATAAAAATGTGGGTTGTATAGTTTTCCTGAGAAGTTTACTGAAGAACCATGGGTAAGATGTCCACCGTGAGAAAGGTCAAAACCAAGAATGTTATCTCCAGGTTTTAAACAGGCTAACATCACAGCAGCATTTGCTTGTGAACCAGAGTGTGGCTGAACGTTAGCCCATTCTGCACCAAATAACTTACATAACCTATCGATTGCTAATTGCTCAACTTGGTCAACTACTTCACATCCTCCGTAGTATCTTTTTCCTGGAAGACCTTCCGCATATTTGTTTGTTAATACCGAGCCCATTGCTTCCATTACTTCTTCGCTTACGAAGTTTTCAGATGCAATCAATTCAATTCCGCTGAGTTGACGTTCTTTTTCAAGTCCAATTAGATCAAAGATCTTCTTATCTCTTTTCATTCTTTTATTTTTTTCAAATTATAAATAGTAATCAATCGTAAATAGTTGTTGTTGGATGTTAGCTTAGATTACAAGAATTTAGCTCTGAACTTCCTAACATCTTTCAACTTAATATTCTAACTCTTTTTAGGAACGACAATATAAACAATTTTAGATTTCGAATTTGAAAACCTGTAGATTTCTTTTATAACTAGTTTAATGTTTCTAACAAATGTTCCAATAAAAGGTGGTGTGGGTAAATTCATTTTAGATGTCATAATTGTTGATGCTTATTAGTTTGTGAGAGTAATACTTTTTATTTTCATTGAAAATACCCTCGTGATTTAAAGTGTCTATTCTAATTCTTCCATGTGCATGAATAATTTGTTGATTAGGCAAAATAATCCCTACATGATGGATGTTTCCTGTTGTTTCAGATTTAAAAAAAGCAAGATCCCCCGCTTTTTGGTGATTAAATTCAATTTTTGTTCCTTCTAAATATTGCTGTGAAGCATCTCTCGGAAGAAACAATCCCATTTGATGAAAGATGGTTTGTGTAAATCCAGAGCAATCAATTCCAAATGCTGTTCGGCCACCCCATAAATATGGAGCATTAGAGTAGGACAGGGCCAACTCTACTATGTTTTTAGAAGATAGTGCTGGAGTTTTATTTATCCATGCAAAATCATTTGTGTCAATTTTAAAACTTTTATTTGCAGAAATTACTGGTGATCCTTGTAAAATATTTTGCTTTCCCCAAGGAGTAGATATTTTTAAAATACTTTCTTGCTGACGTTTTTTTATCTTGCTAAGTGATTCAAAAGCTTCTTCTGAAATTTTCAGTAATTGTTTATTATCAACCCAGCCCTCATAGTTATCATGATAAATCCTGATTTTGATCCATTGATTATGAATGCCTATTACGGTAACAATTTCGCCAAAAAGTAGTTGTGTAACTATTTCTGATGTGTCTTCATGTGTTGCTCTTACAGGAATTACTGTCAAGAAGCACATTGCATTAATACCAGTAATCATTGTTTTTTAGGGAAATTTGGATGAGCGAGGATGTTTTTCACTTGTTGAACATGTCTTTCATTGTGATAAATGACAAACATTAAAGCGTCACCTAATCGCAAACGGACCATTTTACTGATAGAAATTGGAATTTTAACCCTTTTCAAATTTACTTTTTCTGCATTTTTCAGTATAGTAATAAGTTCCTGTTGATTTTTTACAAAGTTTACAACAGGATCATGATCGATTAACTCAGGAGTAATTGTTGGATTAAGGCTTTTTGGAGCACGAAACTTGCGTTTAACATTGTTTAATCTGCCCAATTTCATTGATTTCCATGCACTTCTTCCAAGAGGAGAAGGAACGAAATTCTCTTTTATATTGCTGTACTTGGTGTTTTGAATTTTATCAATAAAAAGCTTATGATAATATGAAGAATAGCTATTAAGATGGGACAAAACCTCTTGAATGTTCCAACTGTCTTTTGAAGGCTTCCATTTAATTTGATTTTCGCCTAGATGTGTACATGTTTTTGATATTTGTGAAATATTAGCCTCAGTAATATTCCTTAAATTCAATAGCAAATTATCTGATAAAAATCCCTTCATATATTTTTTTCTTAAAGCAGCCCAAAATTAAGATGATTTCCCTTAGCTACCAATTAATAATGTATAATTTTTAAAATCTAAATCATCTAATTTGTTCAGGTTTGTTTTCTGTTAAGATACCAAACTTTTAAGTAATAATCAACTGAATATTCTATATCGTAAAAGCTTTATTTTTAATGGTTTAGGATTCATTGTTTTATAATTATTAATTCATGTAAAGAAAAAAAGAGGAATAGTAAAAGTTTAGGATTAACTTTACTCCGATTTAATAACTGTGTTCAGTGCACTTTAAAAAAATGAAAAATGGCAAATATTAGAGATTTGAAGAAAAACATCAACGGAATGATATATGATGTTGTTGATGAATGTTACAGCTTACAACTTTATAATGACTCGAAAATAGCTGAATCAGATAGCTTTATCGATGACGCTGCAGATTTCCAAGAAGAAATTATGAGTGAAATCAAAAGAGCAAAAAATAAAAAAGACTTTAAAGCGATTGAAGAAAAAGTTGAGAGAACAAGAGAAGAGTGGACAATGCGTTTGAATAAAATGCAATAAACTTTTCACTGACCGTTTTCTGATTCAAATGAGTTTTTTTGTTTGGATAATAAAAAGTTTGAAAAACGTCTTGTTCTTATTGAATAAGGCGTTTTTTGTTTTCACTATTTAAATACATCCTAGAAAACCGACTTTTTCTTTAATAGAGTCTGTTGATCACTATAAACACTATTGTTGCCACTCATTAAATAAGCAAAACCATTTGCGATTGCAAAATAAAGCAAACCATTAAATCCAAATAATTCAGCGCCAATTATGGTGCTTGCAATTGGAGTATTTGTTGCAGCTCCGAAAACCGCTACAAATCCAATTCCAGCGAGAACATCTAATGGCAATGGAATGACTAAAAACAAAAGATTTCCTAGCATTGCACCTATAAAAAAAAGTGGTGTAGCTTCTCCTCCTTTAAATCCAGCGCCTAATGTAAGTGCAGTAAGCAATAGTTTAATAAGGAAACTGTATTGACTCATCGGTTCCTTAAAGGCCATTTGAATTTCAGGGATTCCCAATCCTAAATAGGGCTGAATATCAAAAAATAGGAATAAGCTTAAAAGTACAAATCCTCCAAGCATTGGTCTTAAATATGGAGTTGAAATTTTACTGAAAAGCTGTGTAAATATATGTTTGGATTTACTAAAAGTAAGTGCTGCTATTCCGAATGCAACTCCAGCGAGGACAGTAGATAAGAAGGTTTCCCATGAGAGCCTCGGGAAAATTTCGACAGGATATTCTGTATGTTGAATTCCCCAAATAATACAGGAATATTGACCTCCAAAAGAGGAGAGAAGTATCCAAACTGAATCAGAGAACTTGAATCTTTTATCTCTTGGCAATTCAAATGCGAATATGGCACCAGCGAGTGGAGTTCCAAAAACACCTGCAAATCCGGCAGCAACACCCATTCGAAGCAGTCTCTTTCTGTGTGTTTTCGTCCAACTAAAAAAGTGAGCCATTGCATCTCCAACCGCTCCTCCCATTTGAACAGCTGTCCCTTCACGACCTGCCGAACCACCAAATAGATGTGTAGCAATTGTTCCGATTAAAACCAAAGGAATAATTTTCCAATGAATTGGTTCTTTAGGTTCATGTATTTCTCTAATGAGATAATCATTTCCTCCTTCAACACCTTTCGCTCCGAAATAGTACATTAAACCAATGAGTAATCCACCAATTGGTAGCAAATAAACAAATATGGAATTATTAACTCGCAACTGAGTTACTGCGGATAAACTACCTAGTAAAAGTGCTGAAATGCTTCCTGCTAAAAATGATATGAGGAGTGCAATGATAATCCATTGGCTTATTTTTGATGTTTTATACTTCATATTTGTTACCTCTTGTTAAAGTTTAAATAGAAGTCATCAGTCCAATACAGACGGTTTAGGGCAGACATCATTGCCAATATGTGTTGCAAATTTAATTATTCTTTTGTTATTTGGAAGAGGAATGTGGGGGGATAAATTAATTAGAATAGTCAGTGATAGACTAGGAAATCTGAAATTTATTCATAAAGTTTAAATCTAAACTCAAAAATAATAAAACCTCCAGCTTCTCAGCTACCATCATTTGTGCAGTAACTGAGTAGCTTGGGGTTCATTTATGACTAATTAATCTGAATCTACATTAAGTTTTTAATTCAAGATATGTATTTCAATTAATCATTTTGGTTGCTATTTGGGTGTTATTTTTTTGAAGCTGAAAATTAACGTTTTTATTTGTAATATAAATGTGAGGAATTTATTGATTTAATGAAGTTCTGTTCTTTAAGATTCTTATATACTTAAGTTTCGGAGTTAATTTTAAGAGGATATAAACTGTCCTATAAAATGTAAAAAACTGTTAATGATGGCTTCCTCCCGATGAAAATCGGGAAGGGGGACTAGGGGGAGGACATTTTAAGTGAAATTTCTTAATTTTATCATTAATCCTATTTAATAGTTTTAGTGATGTTCCTTAAAATTAAGTGTTTAGAAATCACAGAAATGAATTTAACTCCGAAACTTCAGTTATTTGAAGATTGATCCTGAAGACTATTCTGAATACAAATTAGATCATTTGAATTTGATATATCATAAAATCGGATGCTTATCTTTCAAAACAATATCAGCAGGTTTAACTATTGAAGTGATTGATTTTAAAAATACAAAAGTTGCTGATGAGAACTTTGAAATACCTGAATTCATTTTAAGACAGGAAAAAGATTAATTAATTTTTACTTGTAATAAACTCCTACAACACTAATCAATAAAAACCTTCATTTTATTACATTCTTGTAAATCTAATGTTTATATCTTCGATAAATATTAGTATATTCGATAAATATTAGTATATTCGATAAATGATTTAGCCCTCAGTTCGATCATAAACACTCGATATTTAACTAATTACAAATAAACAAGAAGATGAAAAACTTACTATTTATTACCGCCCTCAGTTTAATATCCATGAATGTCTTTGGGCAAGTTTGGATTGATTCTGGTGCTGTTTGGCATTACGATTATACTAACGTTGGGTATGGTGGATTCTATAAATATGAATACACAGAAGATACAATAATCGAAAATCAAAATTGTCAAGTAATAGCTGGTGTTAATTATGCATTTTCATATAACCAATACAATGAATTGATTCAATTAGGGCAAACTGATTTAGGAAGGAACTATACATTTGTATCGGGAGATACCGTTTTCTATTGGAATAAAAACGAAAGTAAATTCTTTACGCTCTTTAATTTTGGAGCTCAAATTGGTGATACATGGGTTGTTTCAACTGATCCTAATAATTATGTAGTGGATCCTAGTAATGACAATGATACATCTAGAATCGAAGTTATAGATATTGGGACAGTAATCATAAATTCAAACACCTATCGTTTTATAAAAATAAAACCTACTTATGGTTCTACATATGGTATGGAAGGAACGTATGTGGAAAGGTTTGGGAATATCGATTCAATTAAAGCACCATTTCAAAGTTTATTTCCTAGTTATTATGATTATGTGGGAGTCGAAATGGTAGAATGGGATTTGTGTAATTTAAAATGTTATCAGGATACTTCTTTTACTTTATACAATCCAAGCAATCAAGATTGCGAATATTATTTAACCAGACTAAGTACAAAGGAGGAAGAGTTGAGCAATATTGAATATTTTCCTAACCCAACAGAAGGAAAGATTACTATAAAAAATCCTAATTATGAAAGTTTGTCGATCAGTCTTTATGACAATGTTGGAAAACTCCTAGATTCTTTCGAAGTTACACCAATGAGTAAAATAGAAATAGACATTTCAAAAAATAGAAAGGGTCTATACTTCGCGAAGATAGATTACGGAATGATTAAAAGCGAAACAATCAAAATAATTAAACTATAATAGGTGAGGGGTGGTTTTTTACTGCATTTTTTGGCGTGTTCTGTTTTTGTATTATTGCAAATCTAAATGTTTGTACTTCGAAATCCTACACAGCTCTTATACTTGTCGTTTAGCTTAATTTAAAATATTTGATAAAGAAAATTGTTGTTTTTTAATTGTTGTAATAATGGCTTCCTGTTCTGGCTTGAGGCATTATCGTGAAGGTATGACTTTACTTGAGATCAACCAGCTTAAAGAAGCAACGCTATCTTTTGATAAAGCTATTAAATTGAATAATGACAATTGGGAATACTTTTTTTATCGTGGAAATGCTTTAAGAGTCCAGAAATTATATCTTAAAAGTATTCCAGATTATCATAAAGCTCTTGAGCTTCTTGAAACAGACAATTATTGGGTTTATAATAATCTAGGAGAAAGTTATAATGGGGTAGGAGAACATGAACTTGCTATCAAATATCTGAAAAAGCCATTACAATTGATCCAACAGAACGAATAGCTTATACTAATCTCGGCTGGGCTTACAATAGTCTTTTTGAAGATAGTCTTTCCCTTTTTTATTACTCAGAATCACTCAAAATAGATCCAAATAATTATGATGTTTATAAAAGTCGAGCTATACTTTATCGAAGAAATGGAGATTTTGACAAAGCCATGGACGAATATCATTATGCAATTGAAATTTCACCAAAAAACCCAGCTGCATATAATGGAATGGGATTTATTGAAATGTCTAGAAAAAACTACTCAAAAGCCATAGAATATTATGAGCACGCACTTATGTTAGATTCGACATATGCTTACGCTTATAATAATCGGGCATATTGCAAATACCAGCTTGGTCAATTTGATTCTGCTTTGGAAGACATTAATATTTCATTATCCTATGACGCCGAAAACTCTTATGCCTATAAAAATAAAGCACTTCTATATTTTGAAAAACAACAAAATGAAGAAGGATGTGGAGAATTGGAAAAAGCTTATAAGTACGGCGTGCAAGGGGTTTATAAATCGGAACTTGATTCAATTTCGAATAAATACTGTAAATAAAACCTAGCTAAAAGAATATTTGAAAGAATGCTTGAAAAGATTAACTCCAATACTACTATCAATACTGTTTCCTCTTTTCTCAATGGCACAGGATAGCTCGTATGTCTTAAATATTAGTGAACAATCCTTTTCTATCAACACTATTGAAGAAGATAGTATTTATGAAAATAAAAGCATTTTAACAGAAGTGTTTGTAGATACTTCAAGTATTTCTAATCTTAATTTTAGAAGCTATTTAATTCCAGTTGAATTCGATAGTTCAGGAGAAAAGATGCTAGGAGCTAAAAATATAGAAGTATATAAAATTACAATATGTAATGATTCGCTTAATACCCAAAGACTTCAATTGCAAGACAATAGACTTGTTATGATTCAAGAAGCAATGGATAGTTTTGGTACTTGGAAAGCAATTGAATATTTCGTTCACAGTACATGTGGTAATAGCTATGCAGAAATTGAACTTCCAAATGGATTCTGTTTGGACGGATTGATTGCTAAATATATTGGTGACTTTAAAACCAAACTTCGTGTCAAATTACTGTTCAACGGTCAAATAACATACAGTAATGTTTATGACGGAAAGATCAATAAAAGTCAATTTGAATCAGATGCAACAAATCCTGATGGTAGTTTTTGAAATTTCTAAATGTCTAATGTTGGAAATCAATTTTTTTCCAATAAAAAAGCACAGCCTAGGCCATGCTTCTATATATAAAATATCAATCAAACGATAATAGCGTTTTTCTAATTCGAAAACTAACTTATAATATTGCTTTCTTTTCCAAAACGCTTGTAAGAAAACAACACAGAAAGTGCCGCTACTGTTACCATAACAACATAGCTAATAATTAATAAAATCGGGTCAATTGTCCCGGCCACCATTTCTTTGGTTGCTAAAACTATATTTACGATGGGGATTAATGCTGTTGTGTAGTCCAATTCAATATTTGGTAACATTCCTACAACGGCAGGAAGTAAAATAATGAAATTAACAGGCGTTAAAACACTTTGCGCTTCTTTGAATGATTTAGCATAAATTGTTGCTGGAATCATTATTCCTGCGAAGAAAATCGTTAATGGAAGAAGTAGAACCAATAATCCTAAGATAAATGAGGGAGTTAAAATTCCATCAATAACAGCGCTCAAACCAGGAATATCAACAATGTTAAATAAACGAAGTCCGGCGAACATTCCAACTAGTGCAAACACGGCTGCTGCTATTCCAGAAAGTGAAATCACCATCATTTTACCAATTAAGATTTTCCATCTTGGAACTGGAGTTGTTAATAGTGTTTCAAGGGTTTTTCTTTCCTTTTCTCCAGTAAATAAATCAATTGCGGGATACATACAGCCAATGAAACCAAATATTATGAAAAGGTAAGGAAGGAATCCACCAGCTACTTTACCGATGACTTCTTTTTCACTTGAAATGTCGATGTAAACTTCACTAATTGGCTCTAAAAGCTGAGTTTCTAAATTGAGTCTTTGGAATCTCTCCTCAAGAAAAGTATCTTCTATCAGTGAAATGTAGCCCTTCACCCGATCTTTATTTCCCAGATTAACTCCTTTATGGTAAACCTGAATTACAGACTGCTGGTTAGCAGCTTGTTCTTGATCAAAGCTTGAAGGAATAACAATTGCTAATTGAATCGAATCCAAACTGATCTCTTTTTTCAATCCTATGGTATCTCCTCTAAAAATAAGTTCTTTTGGTCCTAATGAATCTGGAATTGCCGAAAGTCGTTGGGTAAACTGATTTTCTGTAACATCTGATACTACAGCAATTTTCAATACCTCTTCTTTTTGTTTATCAGCAAAATACTTCGAAACAGAAGTTGATAACCCTAATAATATTGGGAAAACTAAAACAGGAACAACTATCATTGCGATAATCGTTCTGCGATCACGTAATGTATCTTTTAATTCTTTTTTAAATATTGTAAATATCATGGCTTAATTATTTGCGTTGATGATGCGTATAAACTCTGCAGTTAAACTATTGGTTTGCATATTCTCACGGAATTCTTGCATTGTACTACGGTGAACAATTTTTCCTTTGTGGATAATCGCTAAATCGTCACATAATAAATCAACTTCACTCATAATGTGTGAAGAGAAAATGACTGTTTTACCTTGAGTTTTACAATCACTAATTAGTTTGATAATGTTCTCTGCAGTAATAACATCCAGACCACTTGTTGGCTCATCAAATATTACAACTTTAGGATCGTGAATCATTGTTCTAGCAATAGAAACTTTTTGTTTCATTCCTGTACTTAATCTTCCAATACGTTTGTCTTGAAAATCATGCATTCCTAATAGAGAGTACAAGTTTTCTTTACGTTTTTCGAAATCTTCTTTTCCTACTCCATAAAGTTTAGCGAAATACTCGATAATTTCATTTGCTGTTAAACGCTCATATAATCCAGTTGAACCAGTTAAAAACCCAATGTCTTTCTTGGCTTCGTTGGCTTGTTTTTGGATATCTAATCCGTTAATCTTAATGGAACCTTGAGTTGGTTTAAGAATACCAGCCAACATACGTAAAGTAGTGGTTTTTCCTGCTCCATTTGGTCCTAGCAAAGAAAAGATGCGTCCTGGTTGACACTCAAAGCCGACATCGTCAACAGCCAGTGCGACTTTATCGGTTGTATTGTTTTCCTTTTGCTGTTTTTTAGTTAATTCAAACTCCTTGCGAATGTTCTCTACTTGAATCATAAGTTTTATATATGTAGTAAAATATTATTCTTGTCGATGATTTTTTAAATCTTAGCTAAAATAAGATTTTTGTTTTGATTGAGGAAATAGAGCGTGGATAATGTTAGTGATAATTACGAATATGGGTTATCCATTTAAATCGCAATAAGCAATTTCGTTTAAATCTATTTATCTTTGTTGTGAAAAAAATTGATAATAAGTAGATTATAAGAGATTCTTCCCTTAGAAAAATTAAAATTTTCCCAAGGTAAAGGATGACAGTTTAATAGGAGGGGGCAATCAAAAATCAGGGTTTGGAAGTGAAGTAAATTTGCTGTTACAATCTGCGACTTAAAGGGGTAGCCCAATTACGAATTATGAATTACGAACGGCTTTAGCCCTCAGCGAAGCTAATTTTTAATTCATAATTTTAAATGATATGCTAGAACTAGGATTTTAGATTTTTTAAGGAGTTTGGAGCAATTAGGCGTTTTGGAATGGTTACACCAGCGCTCTGAAAGAGAAGCTCAGGTTACTCTTTCAACATTCTTTTAAACTTCTCCGCAATTTCTTTTGAATAAAGCGAAGGTCCGCAGATATGACATCCATCAATCTCATAAAACTCCTTAGATTCATTCGCATGATCATAAATTTTTCTTCCCAATGCAATCGGAATTACATCATCTTCACTGCTATGAATTATAAGCACTGGTTTGTGAAAGTTTTGGATGGATTCCACAGCGCTATACTGTTCTTTAACGAATAGTTCACCAAAAAATCCAGCGGTTTCTTTTCCAATATCTTTATGAGAAGAAAAAGCACCTTCTATGACAACTCCATCAACTAAAGACTGATTTTGTTCACCAACAACAGCGGCTAAGTGACCTCCAAGTGACTGACCATAAATAACTATTTTCGTATCCTTTACATCCTCTCTTTTAATCAAATAATTTAAAGCCGAATTCCCATCAATCAGAACATTCTTTCGTGTTGCTTTTCCTTCTGAGAATCCAAATCCGCTGTAATCAAATGCAAACACTTGAAAACCATTGTCTAATAATGGAACTAACGCCCTGTGATGGTCAATTATTGAACCAGCGTTTCCATGAAAATGAAGTAGAGTAATTTCTGGTGAACTGTTTTTCGATTTCAGCATCCAGCCCACAAGAAAGTTGCCATTATTACTCTTGAATTTTACGCTTTCAATGGTATAAGCTAAATCAATTACTTCCTTATTTGGATTTGTAAATGTAGGTTGATAATTGCTTGAATCTATGTGAATCAAGATGGTGTCGGTTGGGGTTGAAATGGTAATGAACTTTAATTCTGGAGGATATTTCGTAGGATATAAGAACATTTTATTGAAACTACACGAAGTTGAAATCGAAAGGAGTAGGAGTGCAGCGAAAATTAATTTCATTTCTTATTTTTTCTTGTTGTATAAAAGTAAAACTATATTTTTATTTTTTTTTAGAAATAAAACTGTATTAACCTAAACCTTATCTTCTTTGGTTTCATTTATTTTTGCTTCATTCGCAGCAATTGCTCCTTCTCTATATTTCAACTGCATTCCATAAAGAAAATTCCTCAAAAACTGATCGTTACATTTTCTGTATTGTCTTTGAGTAGGCTTGCGGAAGAATGCACTTAATTCGTGTTTACTTACACGCATGTTAGCTAAATCTAGAATACTGAGAATTTCTAAATCTTCAAGATTCAAGGCTATTTTTAATTTTCTAAAGACAATGTTGTTATTCAAATTATCCTCTGGACGCATAGGAGGACCGTCCTTTTTACCACGTTTTTCATTGATAAATCCGTTGAGAAATGTTGCCAATTCTTTATCTTCCATCTTAACGTAAGAGTCTTCCTCTTCCTTTTTTAACCAATCACAAACTTGAGAACGTGTAGCTTTTAATCCTGCTGAGGCAAAAATCTCCATCATTTGATCATCGCTGTAATCAAAAGCATAGCGTATTTGGCGTAAAATATCATTATTGGTCATTCTCTATTTCTTATTTTAAATTTCTATAAGTCCTAATTTATATTAAAAATAATTAAACGTTTTAAAACGAATTGATTAGTTTTTTTTTAATCTTTTTCAATATATAAAAAAGGTTTTAGCTTTTCTAATGTAGCAGGTCCAATTCCTCGAATACGCGTTAATTCTTCAAGTTGATCAATACCTCCTTTGCTATCTCTGTATTCTATAATTGAAGCTGCTGTTTTAGGTCCAACTGAAGGAATTAGTGTTAACTCTTCAGCACTCGCTAAATTAATATCTAAAGGAAATAAGTTTTCCATTTTTTGGGCTTGAGGTGTTAACACTTTAGATTTTATAAGCTCTGGAAAAGCCCACATTCCAAGCTTTTCCTCTTTGGCTATTTTCTCGGCCATTTTAAAGCTTAAAATAGAATCTGCTTGTTGACGATTATAGAAAGAGTAGAAGGCATTTCCTGAGGCTATCATTTCATGATTTACTTCAATAATTCCTGAGTCTGTTTTTGCGGTTATATAAGCAGCATATCGACCAAATGCATGTGAAGGAACTTCTTTTCCAGCACTCACTTTTAATGAGGCACCTTTAATTAAAGAAGCTAAATAATTATTTGCTTCTTCTGCATAGAAGAAACTTGAATCCTTGTGTCCAGCCCAAATTCTTGGAATATTTACTCCTAAAAGTTCAACCGGATAAAATATATTTGTTTCCAACTCAATTTCAATATTTCCATTTCTTCCAATTCTAAAATTGTCATACCAAATATTGGTGTCAATAGCTGGATATCGGTGATAGGTTGAACCTTCTGCACGGCTCAAAACTCCTTTGAAATCTTGCAAAAACTGATTGGCAATCTTATTGTCATAAATCATTAAAATATTTTCGTCATTAGCAATTTCTGCCGCAGCCGAGAAGTTATATGAACCAACAATCGTTAAGGCTTTGTGTTTTTCAGGATAAGGATATTGAGCATCAATAATAATGGTTTTAGCATGCAGTTTTCTAACTTCTTTTCCAGCAAGAATTTTTCGATTCCCAAAATTCATTTCAGGTTTAGCCCAAATCTGACCATTGTTTCTATAGCGCGCATAAAAAGCAGGATCAATAACACCTTCAAGGTTAATTTCCCCTCGTCCTGACCTGTCAATTAAAGCCTCACTAATGGGAATGTTAGGACTAATAGCAAAAGCTAAAAAATGAACATCGTGCTTTGCATAATCATTGATTAATTCTGTAATTCTTTTAGAAATACTTGGTTTGGTTTTATCTCTGTCCATAGGACCGAAATAAGCTTCAACCTTAATGTCATTTACAAAATGTATGTTTTGTGAAACGTTTCTTTTGTCTTTATGGAAAAGCGCTTTTTTAGCATTTGGAATTTCAGTTTTACTTCCCCACATTTGTTGAAATTCTTCCCCGTAAATACCAGTTAAACCGCTGTCTTTAATGACAAGTGTAGCATTTGTATTCCAAGGGCCAGTGTAGGTAATGTTCATTGTTCCTGTCCATAAGTAATCGTCTTCTGGATCTTCACTTAACAAATCAAAAACTGCAAATTTATGATGCATATTCGCCCCAGAATTTGGAAGTCTTTCATATAATTCAATGATGCTTCCATCAGGATGATAAGTGGTTCCTCCATCATCAATGTTGAAAATTCCAGCTGCTCTTAAAGTGTCCCACATTGGTTCTAAGAACCGTGGAGCGTGACTTCTGTGAATTATATCTGTAATTACACGAACACGAACACCTCGACGTGCAGCATTTGCAAGTGCATGACCAACCCGCATGTTTTGTAAATCATAGGCCACTAAATCTACACTATATTTTGCACTATCAATACGGTCAACAAGTGGCTGAATCAAATCATGCAAATCGTTTGCTTTATTATCTGGTAAAGCAAAACTGTGGTCTGATGCGCTATTAAAATATACTTTTATCCACTCAACTTTACTCGTGTCTTTATGCGCTGCAAGAAGAGAGCTAGCACAAAATAAGGAGAGGGTTAAAAGTAATTTTTTCATGTTAAAATTCTAATTTTTCGATTCTGTCGTTCCTTAAAATTGGAATAACGTCCATTTGGTTTGGCGTTAAACAGAATTTAATATCTTCATTCAAATTTAATCTTTTTAATCTTCTTCTGTGCGAACTTGATTTTAAGAAACCAAAGTAATTGTCTTTTGCAGCAAGAAATAAGTATTTCGCCGCAACAGAAGTGTCTTCATCTGAAGTGAATTTCCCTGTTTTCAACAAAGCTTCCGCAATTGCACCTGCGCAAATTGTGTCTTCAAGGTTGAATTTGTCTTTCCATCCAGAACAAAGACACAGAACGCTTTTATTTTGTTTGATAAGCCAATCGCATAAGAATTCTAAGTTTGTTAATGCACCAATTACAACGGTAGGAGCATCTTTAGCAATATTTATTGCTCTTGTTCCATTTGTTGTAGAGAGCACAATATCCTTCCCTTTTAGCTCCGGTTTCATATAACTAAATGGAGAGTTTCCAAAATCGAATCCATCCACAATTTCTCCTTGTCTTTCTGCTCCTACAAGATAACCTTGGTCTTGGTATGCTTTGGCTTCTTCAATTGTTGAAACAGGAATTACACTGTTTACGCCATTATGAATCGCTGAGCATATTGCTGATGTAGCTCGGAGTACGTCTATAACTACCACTATATCGAATCGGCCTTTGAAATATTCATAGTCGGCAGGAGTATAACAAACTTCAATTAATTTTTTCTGCATGGGGCGAATTTAATGAATTTCTCTAATTGAAATAGAGTTGTGTCCAATATCGCAGATAAAATTCGAAGTTTGCACCTGATTTTGTTCCGAATTTTATCATCATTTATCTGTTTTTCTAAAAATGGATTAAATCAATCTTATTAAAAAAGGAATCTATATTGCTTTAAATCGCTGCTAATCAAGGGTTTTGATTACTGTTTGGAATTGATACTATTTCAATAGAGGGTATTCAATGGATTTATTTTATTTTTATCGATATTTGTAAGTTAAACCATGAATTTTAAACGCTCCTTGTAACAGTTTACACATGTTGGCGTTCTATATACTTAAGATGAAGCAATTTTTCTCAATTATCACTTTTTTGATTACTTCCATAGCCTTTACTTATGGGCAAAATATCACTTATGATGGAAGTATTACAGATATGGACTCTCAAAAGTCTCTTGCTAATGTTACAGTTTCTGTTTACGCTAATGGCTCTGTTGTAACCAGCTCTACAAGTTCTTCTAGTGGGGGCTATTCCGTAAGTTTTCCTCCTGGGAAAAATTATACGGTAAAATACACCAAACCAGGCTATGTCACAAAAATAATTCTACTTGATGTTGTGAAAGTTATTGGCGAAGATATGCCGGCTGGAGGGAAGATCTTTCCTCCTATAAATTTAGATATGTTTGCTGAAAGACCTGGAACAGACTTTTCATTTTTAGAAACCGAGCCTGTTGTAAAATGGTCTTTGGACAATGGAGACCGAATGAATTATGACAAAGGTCAGATGATGCAGGTTAAAACTAAAATTGAAAATAAACTAAAAGAGGCTCAGAACAGAGAAAAGAATTTAGATGCTGAATACAATCAATTAATCAAAGAGGCCGATGCGTTTTATGCCAGTAAAAAATACCAAGAAGCATTGAATAAATATGTTGCGGCTTTACAAATTCCAGGAAAACAAAAAGAGGCACATCCAAATGCTCAATTGATGAAGATTGAAGAAATGCTCCAAAAGCAAGAGGTAGAAAAGTTAGCATTTCAACAAGAGAATCAAGCCTATCTAAACCTTATTGCGGCAGCAGATAATTTAGCAAGTGCAAAAGAGTATGCTAAGGCAATTGCCAAGTATAATGAAGCCATTGCTATGAAGTCCGACGAACAATATCCAAAAGATAGGGTTAAAGATTTAAAGGAGGAAATGGCCAATGCTGCCAAGAGAGAAGAATATGATAAGATTGTGAAGCGAGCAGATGGTTTCTTTAAGCAAAATAGTTTAGAAGCAGCCCGTGATACCTATATTCAAGCCCAAAAACTATTACCAAAAGAGGAGTATCCTGCTAAACAATTAGAAATTATTAGTGGTAAATTAGAGGCTCAATTAGCGATAAAAGAACAAAAAGATCAGTACAATAATGCTGTTAAAGCAGCAGATGATTTTTATACAGCTGAGAACTACGAACAGGCAATTCTGAAATATAAAGAAGCTTTAACTTATGAAAGTGCTGCAACATATCCTGCAGGTCGTATTAAAATGGCACAAGATATAATTGATGAAAAAGCTGCAGCAGCTGATAAATTAGCATCGTTTAATAAATTAGTAGCAGAAGGTGATGCACATGTTTCTGCAAAAGAGTATGATTTAGCTGTTTCAAAATATACTGCGGCAATTGCTGTAAATGATGATCCTGTAGTTCAAACAAAATTGGAAAAAGCCAAACAATTATTGGCCGATCAAAAGAATAAAGAACAACAGCAAGCACAAATTACTGCTTTAATGGCAAGTGCACAAACAAAGATGACAGCTGAGAAATATGTTAATGCTATAGAGGATTATTCAAGTGTTTTAGCATTGGTTTCAACACATCCTGAAGCATTAGCAGGTAAGAAAAAGGCGGAAGATTTATTGGCTGAAAAACAATCTCAACAAGAGAAAGACAATAGATTTAATGAATTAGTGGCTGCAGCAGATAAAGCATTTACTGGTAAAACATGGCAAGAAGCAAAAGCTAAATACCTTGAAGCTAAAGCGATTTATGATGATAGAGAACATGTAAATAAAAGATTAGTTGAAGTAGAAACCAAAATTGAACAAGATAGTCTGAATGACCAAATTGGTGCTTTAATGACAAGTGCGACAGAGAAAATGGGTTCTGAAAACTATACTGGTGCAATTGCAGACTTTGATGCTGTTCTTGTTCTGAAAACAGGTCATGCCGAAGCAATAGCTGGTAAAAAGAAAGCGGAAGATTTATTAGCTAAAAAAGAATCTCAAAAAGAACAAGAAGCAGCATTTAGTGAAATCGTAGCACAAGCTGATGCTGAATTTGGGAAAGAAAACTGGGAAGTAGCTAAAGAAAAATATTTGGCAGCTAAAAAAATATTCGCCGATAGAGAACATGTGAATACACAATTGACTTTAGTTGAAACAGCAATTAAAAATGCTAAAGCGAAACAAGAAAGTCTTACGAAAATTCAAGTATTATTAGACGAAGCAAGTGCATTGAAACCAGCTAACAAATGGGCTGACGTTATTCAAAAGTACGAACAAGCATTAGCTCTTGATACTGAAAGAAGCGATGTTTCTTCAATGCTTGCTGCTGCGAAAGTGAGTAAAACGGAATGGGAAGCAGCTCAATCACAAGGTGAAGAATTTGCTCAACTAAAGTTATCAGGTAACGAATTGTTAGCGCAAGAAAAATGGAACGATGCAAAGGCTAAATATGAATCAGCTTTACAAATTAAAGCCGATACTGAAATAGACGCGAGTATAAAAATCATTGAGAAAAAATTAGCAGAGATAGCTGCATCTAAAAATAAAGAAGAAGAATACAATTCAAAAATGTCAATCGCAGAAGAGTTTGCTTCTAGTGAAAAATACCAACAAGCATTAACAAGTTTTAATGAAGCATTAAGTGTTAAGGAAGGTGATGCAACTGCAAAAGGTCGTATCAAAGACATGCAAGAAAAACTAGATGCTTTAGCTCAAGCAGAAAGTAAAAACAAAAAATACAGTGATGCGATGAGTCTCGGAAATACTGCAATGGCGAGTAAAGATTATCCAGCGGCAGTTAAAGCATTTGAAGATGCCTTGATTGAAATTCCAGCAGATGCACAGGCTACACGTATGAAAAAAGAAGCCAGGGATAAAGTTATCGAACTTCAAGAAGAGGAAGCGGAATACAATTCATTTATCGCATCAGCTTTAGCAAAATATGATGAAGCATTAGCCGATAACAGTAACATTTCTAAATTAAAAGAGGCAAAAATAATTTTCGGATCAGCTCAAAATATTCGTCCACAAGCTCCTTTGCCACAAAGTAAAATAGTAGAAATCGATAATTTGATTCGTAAAATAGAGGAAGACGCAGCAGCAAGTAACCAAGCAGCAGATATTGATAAGCGTTACCAAGATCAATTGCAATTGGCAAATGTTGCAGCACAAGGCGGTAAGTACAAGAATGCAATTGAATATTTAAAAGAAGCACAGAAGATTAAGCCGCAAGAAGCATTTCCAACTACTGAGATTTTAAGATTACAAACGATTATTGATAATGCTTCAGCTCAAAAAGAACTAGAGGCAAACTATACCTCTTTAATCGCAAAAGCAGATTTAGCTTTTGACAATAAGAAATACGAAAACAGTATTCAATTGTACAACGATGCTTTGAAACTTAAGGAAAACGAAAATTATCCAAAAGCTCAAATTTCAAAAGTACAAGAGGCAATTGCAAATAACGCTGATAATTTAAAAACCCAAGAGTATCAAAACTTCATGAATAAAGCAGATGCTCAATTCTTGAATAAAGAGTTTGAAAATGCTTTGACGAATTATAAATCAGCATTGTCTGTTAAGGAAAACGATCCAGATGCCAAAGATAAAATTGATGAGATACAACAGATTTTAGATAATATTTTAAAAGCAAAAAGAGATAGTGAAACACAAAAACAACGATTTGATCAATTTATAGCAGATGCAGATCAACTGTTTAAAGGTGAGAAATACCTTGAGGCAAGTTCGGTTTATAAACAAGCTTTAGGTATTGATGCCAATGATGCTTATGCTATTCAACAAGTGAGAATAAGTATTGAGAAAGGAAAAGAAAAAGACGCTCAAAACAAAGAGTTAAGATATAAACAATCTATAGGAGTAGCTGACCAATTCTTCCAAAAAGAAGAGTATGACAGAGCAATTGTTGAATACAAGAGAGCAATGAGTATTAAGCCTCTTGAGCAGTATCCAAAAACACAATTGGCGAAAATAGAAGCCATCAAAAACACCAATGTTAAAGCACAAGGAAGCGTTGAGTATATTGGTGAACAATCTAATATTTCAATCCTAGAAGGTGCTGCGTTACTTCAAGAAGGAGAGATTCAAAGAGGTAGACTAAAGCAAGAAGCTGTGCTAAATCGTTTAAGTAAGTTCGAAGGGGAAGAGGAAGACCGTTCCTTAAGTGATTTTGAAGAGCGTTTGGCTTTTGAAAACGAAGTAACTTTTATTAAAGACAAAAGAGAACAATCTTTCCTGAAAGATATAGTGACAAAAAGACAAATTGCAGATGAGGTAGATAGTCAGTTGTTGGATTTCGAAAAAACTACTGAACAAATGAGCAGATTTAAAGATGGAGAATTATCTCGTGCCAGTCAAGAACTCGTATTTGTACTTGATGAATTTGATCAGGAAAATGCTGATTATAGAGCCTTACATAAGGATGCAATCGAACGAATCAAAGAAATCGAAAATCACAGAAGTGATAAAGACGCTACTGAGTTAGCACATCACGATGTAAAAGTAACTGCTGTCAATGAAGAGCTAACCAAAATCGATACTAGATATGATGATTTTATAAAAGTAAATGAGGCATTCCAGCAAGAAACGGAACGACAAGTAAATATTATTAAAGATGCTCGAGATGCGAGAACAGTTATAGAAAATAACGACGAATACATTCAGCTCTTAAGCCTCCAAGATGAAGCTGTTTTGGCTGAAATGAAAGTAGCTGAATCGACAAAAGAGAAAGATCTTATTCAACAGCAATTGAAAGAAGATTTAATCGTTTATGAGGCCGAACTTCAAAGAAAATTTTCTGAGGAAGCAAGTGTTGTTCATTTAGAGCAAATGAAAATTAATGATCTAGTAGCAGGAGCAGAGAAGCAGTATTTAGTAGCTCAAGATGGCAAGGACGATGCTCGTTTATTGGCTGTTGAAAAATTAAAAGCAATAGAACAAGAGCAATTGGATCAAACAAGAGTGCGCTCTGATGAGAAGAAAGAGAGAACTGAAGAAATCTACCTTGAAGTTGAAGCAATTAATGAATTTCAAACAGAAAGATCTCTTCAAAATATTAAGGATTTAACAGTTGTGGACAAGGATGTGACAAATCGTTTGTCAAATTTTGAAAGAGCAAGAGCTCTACAAGCAAGCGAAGAGATCAAACAGCATCAATTGACAGAAAACGAATTATTACGTATTGACAATAACGAAGAAGTATTGCGTGGGGAAAATATAGAAAACATAAAAGAAATCTACAAAGAAGTGACAAATGTAGAGAGTCAATATGTTAAAACACAAGATGGAAAAGACGATTCGCGCTTATTGGCTGTTGAAAAATTAAAAGCAATAGAACAAGAGCAATTGGATCAAACAAGAGTGCGCTCTGATGAGAAGAAAGATAGAACTGAAGAAATCTACCTTGAAGTTGAAGCAATTAATGAGTTTCAAACAGAAAGATCTCTTCAAAATATTAAGGATTTAACAGTTGTGGACAATGATGTGACAAATCGTTTGTCTAATTTTGAAAGAGCAAGAGCATTACAGGCAAGCGAAGAAGTAAGACAACACCATAAAACAGAAAATGAACTTTTACGTATAGAAAAAAATGAAGAATTATCGCGCAGTGAAAACATTGAAAATATAAAAGAAAATTACGAAGAGTTAAAAGGTCAACAAACCAGTATTGAGGATAGAAATCTTAATATTGGTAACGCATCGGCTAAGCAAAAACAAGAAACACAGAAATATGTAGATGGTCTAGAAAACAATAGTGTAAAGTTTGATGAAACTATTGCAAATACTATTGGCGATGATTATCCAGAAGGAGTAACCCAAGAAAATTATGTGCGTAATGACAGTCAAGGTATTCCTATTAGAATTGTAACTCGCAGAATAGTTGTTACAGATGGGAGAGGTGAAGTTTATATTAGAACACAAACAAGAAATGGATTAACGTACAGTAAAAACGGTTCTCCAATCACAGAGCAAAATTGGATCAATGGAACAGAAAACGCAAAACTGGAAAAACATTACTAGGCTTTTATTCATTGGGGGAATCCCTTTCTTCTTAATCAGTTGCACTTCAAACGAAGTTCAAGCGCCAGTTGAAGAAGAAATTGTAGTCTATTCAAACAATACAGAAAATGTTTGGTGGAACAACATGAAAACTATTTCTGGTAATGCTTTAGGAACGACTTTCATCATTAAAACCAGTGATGATTCCTTACTCACAAATCCACAAGAAATCGATGATTTAATTGATGCTTTCAATCTTGAATTATCAACTTATATTCCCAATTCATTAATCAGTGGATTCAATGAAAATGATTCGGTTCTTGATTTGAATTCAACTCAATACTTTAAAGAATGCTTTGAATTGAGTCATGAGATTTACGAAATTACAGAAGGTGCTTTTGATCCTACTGTTTATCCTTTGGTGAGTTTGTGGGGATTCTTTAAAGACATTAAGGTTGCGCCTTCCGATACGGAAATTGATAGTGTTTTGAAGTTTGTTGGTTTTGATAAATCGACGTTTACCTATAAAGATGGAAGTTTGGCTAAAAAAGACCCGCGCTTAAAATTGGTTTTTAATGCCATTGCAAAAGGCCAAGCTGTAGATGTTGTTGCAGATTTCCTAGATTCAAAAGGCCAAGCGAATTATTTTATCGAAATAGGAGGTGAGATCAAAGTTAAAGGAAAAAACGATCATGGAAAGAAATGGGTTATTGGAATTGATGTGCCTGTTGAATCAAATACAGGTGTTGAAGGAGCGGAACAACGTGAGCTAGAAAATTATATCGAAGTAACAAATAAAGCTGTTGCTACTTCAGGGAATTATAGAAAGTTTTATGAATTGGATGGAAGAAAATACAGTCATACCATTAGTCCTATCACTGGCCGACCAGTAAGGCACAATTTACTTAGCGTTACTGTTATTGCCGATGATGCGGCTTCAGCAGACGCCTATGCAACTGCATTTATGGTGATTGGTGTAGAAAAATCATTACAGTTGTTAAAAGATAATCCTGACTTAAACATTGACGCTTACTTATTGTTTGAGAATAAACAAGGACGTATAGAACGTGCTTTTAGTAGAGGGATGAATATGTATTTAATGGATTAATAGTTCAATTAGTCCCTTAACTAAAAATAAAAGACTAACTTAAAGTTATGATGAGAAAAGTATATTTATTATTCGCCGCAATATGGATGAGTTTAGCAACTGCCGCTCAAACTCCGCAACATGTAACGCAAGTCGACAAAGAGCAAACCAACTTCTGGGAATCAGATACCGCAATGATTATTGGAGCAGTTCTGATCTTAGGTTTAATTATCGCTCGATCCTGGTCTAAACGAATTCACAAAAAACGTGATGAAGTGATTAATAAGGAGGAAGAGGAGAAATAATTGATAATGCTGTCGAGTGTGCGGTTTATTGTTCTTATAGTTTGGAACATTAATAAAATATATGGGTTATCCATTTAAATCGCAACAAGCAATTTCGTTTAAATCTATTTATCTTTGTTTATAATGTAGAGGCGCACGACGGTGCGCCTCTATATTATAAATAAACCTATTCTACGGAAAAACATTAAACATTAATCCTTATCTTTCACTTCTATAGTATGTCCCATTCGGTCACGCTTTGTTTCCAAATAAAATTTGTTGTGTTTATTACTTTGGATCTCCAATGAAACATTTTCAACTACTTCCAAACCATAGCCAATAAGACCAGTTCTTTTTGTTGGATTATTAGTCATTAAACGCATTTTACGTACATTCAAATCGCGTATAATTTGTGCTCCAATTCCATAATCTCTTTGGTCTCCCTTAAATCCAAGTTTTTCATTTGCTTGCACAGTGTCGTAACCTTCTTCTTGAAGTTTATAGGCTTTTAATTTATTCATCATTCCGATTCCACGACCTTCTTGATTCATATAAACTATCACACCTTTTCCTTCTTCTTGAATCATGCGCATTGCTTCATGTAATTGTGGTCCACAATCGCATCTGCAAGAACCGAAAATATCACCTGTCATACATGAACTGTGCACTCTAACCAAAACAGGTTCGTTTATATCCCATTCGCCTTTAATTAAAGCTAAATGTTCTTCACCACTGTTTTTATCTTCGTAAGCAATCATTTCAAAATCTCCGAATTCTGTTGGCATTTGGATCTTAACTTGACGTTCAACCAAAGTTTCCTTTTGTAAACGGTATTTAATTAAATCTTCAATGGTGATGATTTTTATTCCGAATCTTTTACCGATTTCAACCAATTCTGGTAAACGGGCCATTGATCCATCTTCATTCAAGATTTCAACAATAACTCCTGCTGGTTGGAATCCTGCTAAACGTGCTAAATCAATAGCTGCTTCAGTATGTCCAGCTCTTCTCAAAACTCCACCACGCTTTGCACGCAATGGGAAAATATGACCTGGTTTACCTAACTCTTCAGGTCTGATATTTGGGTCTATAAGTGCTTTAATAGTTTTATAGCGGTCAATCGCTGAAATTCCTGTTGTACATCCATGTCCAATTAAGTCTACAGAAACAGTAAAAGGTGTTTCGTAGGCTGCCGAGTTAGATTGTACCATTAATTCCAATCCTAATTCATCACATCTGTCTTCAACAAGAGGAGCGCAAATTAATCCACGTCCATGTGTAGCCATGAAATTAATAATCTCAGGGGTTACATTTTCAGCAGCGGTAACAAAATCACCTTCGTTTTCACGGTCTTCGTCGTCAATAACAATAACAACTTTTCCTGCTTTAATGTCCTCGAGCGCCTCTTCTATAGTATTTAATTTATATTGCATTGCTGTCTTCTAAAATTTAATGCAAATTTACGACAATTAAGCCGGATAATAAACTCATTGACGCATAAGTTGGACGAGTTTGTCCGTTACCTTGCTCCATTCATAGTTTTCAACGATGAATGACCTTCCATTTTCAATTATTCGCTGTTTTATTTGAAAATCTTCTGTCAATCGCTGTATCTGATATGCAAATTCTTTTGGGCTGTCTGCAATTAAAATTTCCTTATCTGGTGTGGCTCCTAAAGCATTGTTTGCTAAAGTTGTGGTGATGCAAGGAACGCCTAAAGCCATTGACTCTAAAAGTTTGTTTTGTAGACCAGTTCCTAAAAACATTGGTGCTACGAATATTTCAGCACTGCGGTAGGCATTTTTGATATCTTCCACATAGCCGGTTATCTCCACCTGTTCTGAAGCTAGTCTATTAACTTCTTTTGCCGGATTTGATCCTGCTATTTTTACCTTAATCTTTGAAGGAAGTAGCGGTAAAATGTCATTCACTATGAATTGTGCCGCTGTAACATTAGGTGGATAGGCCATGTTTCCAATAAAAACAAGATCTGCTGTTTTCTCTATGGAATGGTCAATTTCTAAAAAGGATTCATCTACACCATTGGGAACAATAGCAATTTTAGCTCTGTTTTTGTGGAAAATGTATTGCTTATCTTGTTTTGAAATTATAGTATGGTGTTCGAAATATTCAAAAATGGCATTTTCATAGTTCATTAAACGTTTATACTCGCTTTCAAAAACATATTTCTTTATCCACTTAGCATTTAATGAACGCCTTTCAACACCTTTAGAGAAAGCATCCATATAATCAATTGTTTTTGGACAATCATGGTAGTTTTTTACATATTCAGAAGCGCGAATCAACTGACAATAAATATGATCTGGTTGAATTTCTGAAAGTAATTTGTTGATTTTTAATTGTATCGATAAATGATGGAAATAACCAACTTGAATGGGTTTTTTACTGAATAGTTTTGTTGCTACTCCAAAAGCCTTTTGAAAAAAACTTATTGGATAAATGTGAATTGACTTACTAAATGGCCGAAGTTTTTGAATATGTTCTTCCTCAACCTCATGTTCAGAAGTGCTGATGAGATGAACTTCAAAATGTTTTGATAATTCTTTAATCTGATGATAAGCACGTAGTTTATCTCCCTTCTCAAGTGGGAAAGGAAATCGCGAAGTGATAATCACTAATTTTTTATATGTCTTTAAGGAATGCAATGAGTCTTCTGGTAATTTTTTCTTCACTGTAATTGTTGCGAATATACAATTTGGATTGGGTTCCTAGCTTTTTTCTCAGCTTTTCATCTAAATGTAGTTTGTACATCAATTCTCTAAATTCATCAGGATCATCAGCAATTAGTATTTCCTTATTGTGGGTGATATTTACACCACGAACACCTTCGGAGGTAGAAATAATGGGTTTCCCCATTGCCATATTCTCCAATAATTTTATTTTTAAACCACTTCCAGATTGCATAGGAATAATGCAAATCCCATGGGCAGTTATAAAATCAACAGCATTTTTAATTTCACCACAATTTTCTACCGAAGGATGATTAAATTCATTTTTCTTTAAACTTTTCCCTCCTATATAAAGATGAGTTCCTGTTAATCCATTAGGAATTACTTTGTTCAATAACCATTCAACTCCTTCTTGGTTAGGCATCCAATCCATAGCTCCTAAAAAGTAGAAATCCGATTTAGAATAATCTGGCTCTGGAAAATTGGTTTTAACTGATGTCGGAATTGCGGTAGTCATGACTTCAGGTTCAAATTGTTGAAAGAATTTTGCGTCTTCTTCAGTTATAGAAATAATTCCATTCACTTTAGAAAGCTCATTTATTTCGTATGTCAGGAGTTGTTTAGCTAATTTTTTATAGTACCATCTTTTGATAAATAAAGATGAGTTTTCGCCCATTCCAGCCCAAATTTGATGTTCAACATTGTGGGTTCTTACAATTACTTTGATATCCTTTTCTTTGAATAATTGTAAATAGGGAAGAAGGTATATACTTTCAAGTATTGCAATATTATAATTTCCGTTTTCAAGTTCTGCTTTAACTTGTTCTGCTACTTTTTCATCATAAAAACGAGAAACATTATAGGATTTGTTGAGTAGCAAGTGCATCATTGCACCTCGTAGATTGGTTTTTGTATCTATAAAAGCAGATTTAACCTGCATTCTTTTTAACCAAGAGGATGGATATTCATCAATGTTGAAAAAATGTTTGTGCGTATGTAAAGTGAAGTGCGTAACTTTCAAATTGGGAGCAGAAAGTAAAGATTTTAAAATGCTAGAAATAGCGATACATCCTCCATCTTTTAATGGGAAGGGGGGTTTATTGGAAAAGTGAAATACCTTGAGCATTATAATTTATACTTTTTTCTTCTTTTTGAATATTTTCGGTAAAACCACAACACTTCTGTCATTGGCTGCGCTTCTCATCAACAGAAAGGCTATTGGTGCTAAAATAAAATTAGGTCCCCACATTCCTAGGAAAGGTAAAATAACACCGTTATTCGCCATTCCATCACCAATGGTTATCAAAATAAAATAGACCATAAATAGCAAGGCGGCAATTACTACTGGTGCACCAAATCCTCCACGTTTAACAATCGCACCAAGTGGAGCTCCAACAAAAAAGAGAACAATTATGGAAAACGATAAAGCAAATTTTCTATGAAATTCAATTTGGAATTTACGCAATTGGCGGTGTCTATTCTCTTCAATATTAATCTGACTTTCTAAGCCATTGATGTTGTTTCTTAGTTGTGTTTTCATGTGATTCATACTGTTTTCCAATTCTTCATCCGACATATCATCAAAGCTGTAAATTGGAGAAATAAATAGTGCAGAATCAATTTCCTCATTTAAAATAGGTATACTATCCTTTTCAATTTTTCGGCTTTTCTTTTTTTGATAATCCTCTCCTATCAAGTATCGTGTACTATCAGAATAGTTTTCAGCTACGTAGTTAATTGCTTGAAAATAAGGGTGTTTAGATTTAGTGTTGTTGATTAAAATATCCATTAGATCGTTGTATCCTGACCTCATTGAGTCAACGGTTTGATCGATTTGAAACACATTGAGCATCTCATAATCGTTTTTAAACATATCGTCTTTTGTACGTTGTAATTTAAAACCGCTCATATCCATTTTATAGGTAGCTGTTTTAAAATTTGACTTTCTACTAGGGAAAATTCCTCCACTTGAACTTTTATTATCTTGGAAATTGGGAGCGCTTCTTAATTCTTCAATAACATCTCCGTTAAAGAGTTTAAAGAATAAGAATTCTCCATTTTCAGATTGATAAAACTCTCCAGAATCAGCTCTAATTGTTTTTAATTCACTGCTTACTCTGCGGTCATGAATAATGATGTCCTTAAAATCATTGTCTTTTCCTTCTTTAATTTTAATGCTAAACCCATCAATTTCTTGTGTGTAAGTTCCTGGTTTTAAAAAGGAAGTCATCTTTTTTTCTTGAATATCCCAAATGATTGAATGCCACTTATAATTGGCAATTGGGATAACATAGTTGGAAAAATAGAAGGTTCCAATTGCAATTAATATCACAACTCCTGTAAGGGGTCTTAAAATTCTATAGATAGAAAGTCCACTCGATTTTAAAGCGGTTAATTCATTTGATTCTCCCAAATTTCCCATGATAATTAAGGAAGAAAGCAAAATAGCAAGTGGAAGTGCTAATGGAAGCAAACTAGCAGAAACATAGAATAGTAGTTCGAGAATAATACTTATTTCCAAACCTTTACCCATTAAATCATCGATGTATTTCCATAGAAACTGCATAACAAGCATAAACATGGAAATAAAAAAGGTCGCTAGAAACGGCCCCACAAATGATTTTATGAAAAAAATACTGAGTTTTTTCATGATTTTTATTCAATTGCGAATGTACTGAATTAATTTTTATCGGGGCTTAATATAATAGGCTTAATGAAAATATTCTAAATCAGAATTTAAATTGTCATTTGTTAGAGCAATACCAACAATACACTTGTTAATAACTACTCTACTTGTAATAAAAAAGCATAAATCTTTTTTCCATATTTGTAAAATGAATAACTTTCGTTTGGTCACCCTTATATTGATTGTTTTTGGCTTTACTGTTAATGGACAGGAAGATTACTTTCTCACTCCACAAAGCAAAGCTTATTTATATCATACGGTTAGAAAAAGTCCAATTCTAGAACAAAATATTGGACGATATATTGTTTATCAAGGGGAAGAAATCACTTTGCCCAATGGTGAAATCAATTATGATTCTACGGAACAAAAAATCATCAATCAACCAGAGTTGTTGGCGATTTATTCTCATGAAATTAGCCGTTCTCCAAAGGGGATTCTTGCAGAATTGGCCAATAAAATGGCCATCTGGGAATTGAATCAATTGCTGCAATCCAATAGGAATAACAGTTTAATTAAAGATGGTAACGCATCAGATTATGAGCGTTTTGAAGAGTTGTTGATGAATGAACTTCCTGAACAAGCAAAGCGTGAAAAGAAAGATGAAACGGTGCTGAATAAACGTGTTGAAAAGTTGACCAATCCAACATTGACCTTTAAAGATAAAGTGGCTATTTTGGATGGTTTCGGAAGTTGGACAGAGGAAGAAAAATTGCAGGTGATTATTGCTTATAACAATGCAGTAAATACGTGGGTAGCCAATAGAACTCGACAAATATTTTCGCAATTAGGAGGGAAGGCAGACTACTTTGAAAATGTTTTAACTGCTGCAGGAGATGGCTCTACAACTTCTGGTTTATTCGAGGAAAGAGAAAAGGATGAACGTGGAAGATGGAATAAAGGATTGCCAAAAGCAGTGGGACTTTTTCCTTATGAACCATACATAGGTGTAAAGCCAGATTCAAAAAAGAAAAAACCTGAGGTACTGCCTATGGGACATACGAGTCATATTTTTGAAACTCCTGGAAATGGTAGAGAAACGAATATTCACTTGGATGTTTGGGGGTATAATTCTGAAAAGCAAACCACTGTTGTGATTAGAAAAAAGGGAAATTACTATCCGCTTTTTGGTGCGAGTAATACACGGTTTCTTTCGCCTGACTCTAGTTTTGGAGGTGGCGTAACTTATTACTCTTTAATCGCTAAGGTTAAACAGGACATCAATGATATCGAAGAGAAAATCAGTGGTAAAAGAGGATTCGATTATCAAATAAAAACTTTGGAAGGGAAAAAAGATGGATTGAAATTGGAAATTGTTAAAACTGAAAAGGAACTAAACGATATTCGTTACAGTACAATCACAACGAATCATGAAAAGTACAAAACTGATTCAAAACGAGCAAAGAGGAAGAAAAGACAGGATAAATTAGTGCAAGGCTACAATCAATTAAAACACATTGAAAACACAATAAAGAAATTAAAGAAGGAAAAAGAAGATGCCCTCTGGAGTAAATCTATCCTTAGTACAAAAGTTCAAAAAATGTATGACCTGATTGGAACTAAGTGGGTTCCCTATAAAGAAGTTGATGGTTATTATTTATATGAAGACTCTACAACATTTAATTTGTTTACGCAAGAGTTCGTTTTTCCAGCATCAGAGGAAAACGATGTCTTTGATATCACCTTGTTAGCAATGCCGCTTTCTCACATGAGTAACAATTATGATGAAGTGATGCTGCACATTAATATCACTGATGCAATTCCATTGTATACTTCTCAAATTCAATTGCGCATTAATGATTTATTTGATGTAGATAAATATGAATTAAATCAAAAACCACTTTTCCAAGAACAAGATTCAATAGCTGTTGTGGAGTTTTTCGAGGCGCTTCTAGATAAGAAAAAGAATTTCAAAATTATCTCTCGTGGAGGAGGAGTTGGAATGTTTAAAAATGACAAAGTGGTAATTAATTACAACCCAATTGAGCTTTCTAATTACCCAGGAAAAACTCTTGAAGAACGTCAAGCCGCAAGAGAAGATTCGATTTTTAAGAGTTTAAGGACTACAGAAGTGATCATTCATATTGACAGGGAAATTCTTCTGCAAGTCAATAGCTTCACCGATCCAGTAAGAAGTAATTTCAAACCATCAGACGCAGCTTTGCTTTCTTTTATGAATCAAAATAAATTCAGCGGAAATCAAATGTTGAGCGCATACCGTGCCTACACAACTTTGAAAACCCTAAAATATGAACTCAATATTCTAGCAGGTCAATATCTACCGAGAGAACAAGCAACTAAAGTGATTGATAGATTGAATAAGGCAATTGATAAATCAAAGATTACTGTTGGTGCGAGTTCTGTGAAGTATAAGAGTTTTTAGGGAGAAGTGATCGCTATTTTTTTATAAATTTAAAAGAAATATAATTTTGGCTTGCGGAATTACGTTGAGCTGATTACACCGCTCATTATAAAATAATACCATGAAAACACTTTTCACAATATCTATTTTATTTGTTAGTATTTTTTGTACTTCTCAAACTCTCGATGAAAAAGTTGAGGAAATAAATAATCTTATTTCTAATAAGGAATGTAAAAGCATGCGAAAGCTTTAATAAAGCTATAGAATATGGATATAGTAAAGTTTATGGAGATGAAGTAAATCAATTGATAATAGAGAATTGCAGGTAAAGGACTGCTTTCTTCAGAGTTCCTAAAGATAAATACCTTTTAATCCGACCAACAAATCGTTGATAACTGCAGTTTTCTGAAATAATCATTTGAAACTTTGAGATTTAGATAATTTTAAACCTATAGAAATTCGTCAGGATAAAGGAGCTTTGTGGGAGAATTTCCTGATCTCAGAACGGTTGAAACAAAATATTTATAAAATCACTAATGTTAAAATGTTCTTTTGGCGAACGAAGCAACAACAAGAAGTTGATTTGGTTGAGGAAAAAAGATGGAATAATTACAGGATTTGAATTTAAATGGAAAGCAAAGAGCAATTTAAAACTTCCGACGACTTTTGTAAATGAATATAACGCAAAAGAAGTAATAATCGATAGAAATAACTTTAGAGATTTTACGGTGGTTGCTGATTGAAATAAAGAGAATCTTGTCCTCTTATTTATAATCATTATAAATCGCTCTTCTTCATTGTTTTAATAGAATAATTTTGATCTACTTAATTACTTAATTTACTATCTTGTACGAGGTTTAATCAATTTAAAACATACTCTTATGCGATTCCTTATTCCTATAGTTTCAACTTTAGTGTTTTTAAGCTGTAGTACAGATGAAAAAACAATTGTAAGTACTAACCATACTGTTCCAGAACGTGGAGAATTAAGCATGGATTCTAAAATTGTCTTGGGTAACAAATTGTTTTCTGAAAAGACATGTATAAAATGTCACGACATTGATAATGAAAGAACTGCTCCTTCTGTTGTTGATATTATGACTGTTTATAAGGCCCAAAATGGTGATATTGTTTCCTTTTTAAAAGGAAATTCTTTGCCTATTGTAGATACAACTGCCAGCCAAGTTGCTATTATGCAAGATAATATTGATGGCTTTTTAAGACAGATTTCCGATGAAGAATTGGATGCAATATCAACTTATATGATGCACGTAGATCAATTGAATAAACGCTAATGTTTTTGTTAACTATAGAATCATTATTATGGGTGGACTAACATCCACCTCTAATATATGTCATTCGCAGGAGATAAATTTATTTTACTGCCTCGGGTACTTTACCAATAGATTAAAAAACATTAATATCGACTGATTAAAACGTGAGATCTATCTATTTAATAAAATCAAAATTTCATTAATAGATAGGGTCTCTTCTTTTCATCGCTTTACTGGTAAATATCCCGATAAGCATTTCTATTATTAACCGAATCCCATCTTTAAAAACATTACTTTCAGTGAACGTATTCATTTATAGTTATAGCTTTTAGTGAATAGCCTTTAAAAGAACTTGCGCTAACTTTCTAAAACTCCTCCAAATCGTCACCAAAAAACTGTCCATTAAAATTCACCAAATACAGTTTGTCTGTTGCTCTTGTTAAGGCGGTATATAACCACCTGAAATACGATTTATCTAGCATTTCTTCAGTTAAGAAACCTTGATCCACAAAAACGCAAGCCCATTGTCCACCTTGTGATTTGTGGCATGTTACAGCATAAGCGTATTTTACCTGAAGTGCATTGAAGAAAGGATCTGCCATGATCATTTCGTAGCGTTTTTTCTTATTTTTTTCATGAGCATAGTCTTTTTCTACAGCGAAAAACAATTCCTTCATTTTACTTCTCGGTAAATTAGGACCTTCATCATCCAAAACATCTAGCATTATTTTAACCTCAAAAGTATCCGCCTCAGGGTAATCAATTAACTCCACCACTGCATCCACAAAGTCAAAACCATACAAAGTTTCTCTATTCCTTATTCTAACTACTCTAATGGTTTCTCCATTGGCTATAAATCCAAACGGAGAATTGTCGCCCAACCAGAAATAATTATTTCTAACCACCATTAATAAGTCGTTGGCAACTACTTTTTCTTCAAACCAAAATATTCTTGAACGAATTTGCTGATTAAATAGATTTGCCCTTTTATTACTTCTCGTGATAACCAATGTCTCATTAATTCCATAATTAGAAATAGAAGAATCCAATTCATCTTCCAAGTCTCCACCTTCCAAGCGAATCAAATCATTCTCTCCAGTTAAATCAAATGATGGATATGAGTTTTCTGGTGCCGATCGAAGCGCTGTGGCATTTTTTAAAATGTCAGAACCCTCTGCTTGTCGCAATACTTCCGAAAGTTGATAAGCGGAGATATCTAGTTGAGAATAATGATTGGTCATATATTCAAGGTTCAAAGCTGGACTAAAATCAGAGCCAACAGGAGGGAGCTGACCTTCATCACCAATTAGGATTAACTTACAGTTTTTGCCATTGTAAACATAGTTGATCAAGTCTTGCAAAAGATTTTGAGAACTAATTGCTCCTTCATTGCTTTGTGTATAATCTCCAATCATTGAAGCTTCATCAACCAAAAACAATGTATTGGTGTGAAGATTTGGAGCAACGGCAAGTACAATTCCACCACCCGCTACTTTTTCTCGTCTGTAGATTTTCTTGTGTATAGTATAAGCAAGCTTATTTGAACGTTGAGCAAATACTTTTGCCGCCCTCCCTGTTGGGGCTAAAAGAATGGTTTTGCGTTTTAATTCACCTAAAGCTTTTACAAATGCACTTAAAAGACTTGTTTTCCCTGTTCCAGCATATCCTTTCAGTATAAAAAGCGATTGACTATTGGGTTGAATGTAAAAATCGCAGAGTTGAGTCAGTAAATCATCCTGACTTGGTGAAATCTCAAACTCAAAATGCTGTATTGTTGATTTGTATAAGTCCTTATGAATAGCCATGTGGCTAATTTAATGCTATTATCTATCGATTTAATAGAAGTCCAAGATAAAATTTCAAATGGAGTAGAACAATGTTTTAAAATATCGAATTATCAAATTAATTTGATGTCTTACGCTGATTTTTACCTCCGAAAATGATGTTAACGCCATTCTGTTGATTAAACGGTGTAAAAAATCTACCTTTTAATTCAAGGACATTTCAAAATTATTGTAGATTTGTGGAGATACTAAATGAATTTAATTAAGATTGAATAATGAATAATCAGTTTTCTGTATTTGTAAAGCGCTACTTAATAGCAGCAATTATCGCTGTTTTTGGAATTGTAATGATTGTAATGGGAATGAATTCCGATCAGGACTCTCTATTTATGATGGCTGCTGTTAATTTATTTGTGGGTGGAATTTTAGCAATTCTGTTTAGTGCTGGAATTCTTGGACGAAATGTAGTGCTAGGAATTGGCTTTGTTTGTATTGCTGCTTCAGTATATTTCATGGCAATGTCTGTGAAGTCGATTGAGAAAACTCAACAACACCAAATTAATTATGCTAAATCTGAGGCTTTAATGCGTTATTCGCTAACTCAAATAAGAGATATCCAACGCGCTTATAGAGCTAAAAACGGATACTACGCAGCGGATTTTGATGAATTAAAAAACTTTTTTGAGAATGACAAAATTCAGAAAATTGAAGCTTTAGGAGCTGTTCCTTCCCGTAAATTAACAATCGAAGAGCGTGATGCACTTTATAAAGACAAGCGTGCTTTGGATAAAAACATGACGGAACGTGAGGCTGCTTTATTGGTAGAGTTAGGAAATCCAGCGAATGCACAAGATTTAGCAGGATTCAAACGTGATACCTTAATGGTTAACTATAAAGATGAGTTTTTAGGCTCAAGAGCAAGAATTAGAGAACGTGAACAATTGGAATTAGGGGCTTTTTCTATTGATGAATTGAGGTATATTCCAATGACAGACCCTAAAGAAGAGTGGACAATTGAAACACGTAAAAACGTACCTTATCTTCAAAGTGATACAATTTCTACAATCCATGTTTACGGAAAAGAAGCCGTTTCAAGATTTGAAGATGGAAAAAGAAACATTGTTGGATTTGGTAATCTACAAACCAATTCAGACAAAGGAACATGGGAATAATATTAAAATGACGTGATTAATACACAACTTACCATACATATTTCAAGAACCTCAGTACATGTTGCTGAGGTTCTTCGTTCTAATCAAGAAATTATTCAACAACATCACTTTGAATTACTTGAAAGTACGCCTGATGCCTATCGAAGTAAGTTGAAGAGTATATTCAACTCGATTACAACTTTACAAGATGAGTATCTTGAATATACTATGGCTTGGTCAACTCCTAAACATACTCTTGTTCCATTAAGTGTGTTTAATGAATCTTCAGCAAAACCAGTGTTTCATCTAATGTTTGGCGAATCTGTCGATGAAAAAATGATAGATTTTAATCGTTTGATGGAATTGAACATGGTGAATGTTTTTGAAATTCCAGATTGGGTAAAATCTTTTTTCATTATCAGATTTCCACAAATTGTTTTTAAACATGAACATGCAATGACGCTTCGTGCTTTGTTTCAGATGGGAACTTTTAAAAGAAAAATCACGCTTAGTTTTAATGATGAATATCTCAATATTACCATTATCCATAAAAATGAATTGATTTTCTCTAATGGATTTGAGTTTCAAACTGCCGAAGATGTTTTGTATCATCTTCTTTTTGTAATGGAACAACAAAAACTTACCCATGAAGAGGGAGAGTTGAACTTCTATTTTATAGATGAAAAAACAGAGCAAAAGGCACAAGATACAATTGCTTTAATTGAACACCATAAGCCATTTAAAAATATTAAAATAAGTACTATTGATTCTATACTTAAACTTCAGACACTGTGCGTATAATTAGTGGTATATTAAAAAAACAAAGATTTAATCCACCAAAAGGATTTCCATCTCGTCCAACTACAGACTTCGCAAAGGAAGGTTTGTTTAATATTTTGGACAATGAAATTACTATGGCAGACTTAAAAATATTGGATCTTTTTGCCGGTACAGGAAATATCTCTTTTGAGTTTGCCTCTCGTGAAGCTGGACAAATTACTTCAGTGGATATAAACTTTAGATGTACTAAATTTATTAAAGACTTTAGTAAGGAACATGGAATTGCAGATACAATGAACATTGTAAAAGCAGATGCCCTAAAATTCGTTGCCAATAGTCATCAGTACTATGATTTGATCTTCGCTGACCCGCCATTTGAAGAGAAACTTCACCTTGAATTGATCAAGGCAGTTATGGAGGGAGCTATTCTTGCAGAAGATGGTTTATTTATTCTTGAACATGGAAAACATGATAAATTTGAAGATCAAAAAGGTTTTCAACATTCAAGAAGATATGGACATGTTGTGTTTAGTTTTTTCAAACATAATCAGTAAAATTGTTGTAAAACATTAATGCTATGAAGAAAATTGCAGTTTTTCCAGGTTCTTTTGATCCTTTTACTAAAGGACATGAATGTATTATTGTGAAAGCATTAAAGCTTTTCGATGAAGTTGTAATAGCAATTGGACATAATACTTCCAAGAATTATCTTTTCGAATTGAAACTTAGAAAAGAACACATAGAATCAATTTTTGAAGGAAATGATCGTGTGAAAGTGCAAGAGTTTAGTGGTTTAACAGTTGAATTCTGCAAAAAGATTAATGCGGACTTCATTGTGCGTGGATTAAGAGATTCTAAAGATTTTGGATACGAAAGAAGTATTGCTCAAATGAACTATGAAATCTCTGGCATAGAAAGTGTTTTCTTCATGACTGATCCTGAGTTTACACCAATTAATTCAACCATTGTTAGAGAAATACATAAAAGTGGGGGAAGTATTGATTTGTTTGTAACCAATGCAGGAAAACTCGTTAATTAGATACGCCCAAAGTTTAAAAGTGCCTGAAATATAAAATTCTGGTAATTGTGAATAAATACAATTATTCAACTGATTGCTAAGGAAATTTATAATAACACAAAAAAGGGCTAAAATTTTTAAAACTATGTTCAAAATATTAACTCTTTTATTTCTTATTTCTTCTGGATTAATTGTTTCTGCACAGCAGCCAATTACAACCTTGGAAGGATTTGCAAACGACTATGTAGGAAAGGAGGTCAAGGTGTTCTTTATTGAGGATTACCTGAGTCAATTAAGAACTCAAGTAGCAAGCACAATGGTTGAGGCAGATTCTACTTTTAAAATGAGTTTCTATAATTCTCAAACAAGAAAAGTTAGGGTAGAGGTTGATGATAACTATTTTCACATATATCTTCAACCCGGTGCTGATTATCAACTTTTTGTTGGAGCAACATCGCCTTATGTAGATAAGAATGCCAAAGCAGTAGAGGTGGAGTTCTTTTTCTTGGGATTAGACTCAACTGATATCAATTATAAAATTTTGATGTTTGAAGATTATCAATATAATTTTCTGCAATCATACTATCACCCAAGAGCAATAAAATCAACAAGATTTGTTGAGAAACTGGATACTTTTAAGTTGAATATCACTAAGCAATACCAAAGTGATACCAGTCGTTTTTTTAAAACTTATGTAAAGTTTTCAGTTGCTTCCTTGGATGATTTGGCTTTTGTAGGGCATAGGAATGAATATGAGAAATTTGACTTCTACATAAAACCCGAAACGGTTTGGTATCAGAATGATCGTTACATGGGATATATACTCCATTATTACAAATTATACGAAAGTCAACTTTCAAAGAGTGTTAATGAGAAGTTTTATGAAGCTGTAATCCAAAGCAGTCCTAGTCTTGCCATGAATGCTTTAGGCGGTGATTATGCTTTAATGAATTTGAAACTAAGAGAATTAATCATGCTGAAAATGCTTTCTGAAGTGTTTTTTACTAAGGATTATCCACAAACGAATATCTTAACAATGATGGATAGTGTGGCTAATCATGCATTATTTAGCGAAAATAAAATCGTCTCTTCGAATTTAAAATACCGTCTATTAGATTTAGTTCCTGGAACAAAAATGCCGGAATTTAGCCTAATGATTGACGGGAAAAAGAAATATGTAAGTGATTATTCTGGGAAGCATACCTATATCCAATTTGTGAGTATAGATTTGCAAAAATCTTTAAATGATTTAGAGTTGCTCTATAAACTACAACAGAAATATTCAAAAAACACTCAGTTTGTTACGGTATTGGTTGCCGATAAAAATAATCCACTTTTTAATAATCCAATTCCTTTCATCAAGGAACATAAAATTGCTTGGGATTTTGCTGTTATTGAGAAAAACGACCCCATGTTGAAAAGAATGAACGTAACGACATTTCCTCATTATCTTTTGATGGATGCCGAAGGCGTTGTAGTTGCAGCTCCTGCCTTAACTCCACGGCCAAATAATGAGTATGAAACGATTGAGCTGATGCTAATTCAAATCAATAGGAAGTACAGGGCTTTTGAGGAAGAAGATAGAAGGTAGGTAAGGTTTTTCTTTTGCTTCGTTTTTCGATAAAAAACTGCTGCACGGATATGGACATTTTGTTAATCGTCCATAGGTGTGATAAATATTTGTGTTAGCTATAAAGATACTCCCACAAAGTCATTGGTTCATTGTTGTTTTCAGGCACGTTAAGCTCTTTTAAACTCATTTGTATTTCTCTTAAGGTCTTTTTGTTCCATGACATTCCAAAATTAGGAACTAAAATTACTGAAATGAGTTTTGTTAATGTATGTCCGCGTGTTGCTCTAAAAGAGCCATGAATTTCAATAACTGAATAGAGCATAAAGGTGTGATGAGCAGAGGAAATACTGTCAATTTCCAACACCATAGATTTGGATTTCCTTTTTCTATCAATTATTAACTTTCCGGTATCTGGATCAATGACAATTTTCTTAGGGACCCTTCTGTAAAACCCCCAAATAGGAGACATAAATATTGTGAAAAGCACGAAGATTCCTAAAAGACCATATAGATTTGAAACTTCCTCTATTACGTCTTTATTATGTGTCGTGGCTCTTTTTACAGATGTAATAATATGCACAGATAAAACGAACATTAAGAAAATGAGGTAGGCTACAAGGACATCTGTAGATTTTCGTTTCCATTCTTTTTTCATATTCTTAATTTTTTATGATAATTTCATCTCCTCAAAAAAGAAATACAATTGAAAAATATACTTTATTACATAATATAACCATTTATACAAATAGTACCACTTATGTTTAAAGTGTCTGATGGAGCCTGACCATTGTACCATGGATAGGAATGGGCTTTACCTGTAAAAGTTGCTTTTAACGGTTTATAAATCCCATCTACATCAAGATCAGATTTCGTAACATTAAAAACGACATTTGAAACATAAAGACTAAAGGTATCGATATCAATTTCAAAGAAATCTGAACCAAGTGAATCTGCAGAATAGCTTGTACTGCCTAGTTTAAATTTCCCTGGCAATGCAAATCCAACATACATAGGATTAGTATTTTGGTCTTTGCCATAGATAACAAAATGGCTTTCTTCATAACCAGACCAATTGTATAAATTTGTGTAATGTGTTTCACTATCTACAACTAATTCAAAGCTTTGACCGTGTATGTTAATTTTAAAATGACCCGTATTGAATGAACAATTTGGTGAATTTATTGATGTTCCACCAGATTGTGGATTAGGTGCAGGCGTTTTCTCTTTTTTACAAGAAAGGAGTACTAAAAACAATAAGGTTGTTAGTCCAAAAAGTCGGGCGGTTGAAAATAGTGTGTTCATGTTTATAGTTTTATAAATTTCATAAAGGAAATCGAATTTGAATATTTTATTGAATTACAAGATAGAAATTAAAATGTAGATTTGGAAATAGGAATATTAAAAGTTGATTCCCTTCTTTTTCGCTTGCGAAAAAGCATTTGTCGTGGTAGTAAGGACGATTATTCCCTTTGGTCATGAGATCGCTTCGCTAAGTTTGAAAATCGTCCGTATGATGCCTAGGGAAATTTCATTAATGAAATCTGAGGAAAAGGAGTTATCTGAAATTTGAAAAGGAATTGCTTGGATTTAATCTGCCACCTGTCATTTTTCAATAGCCAATTAACTCAAGTTAATCCTATCTTTGCTAAATGCAAGGGATGAAAAATCAAGACAAAAAGAAAGAGAGAAACATGAATGTTTCGTTTAAATGGGCGTTCAAGGAATATATTTGGCCAAGGAAGAAACTGATTTTCTTAGGACTGTTTTTAATATTGATTAAGAGTGCAGTAGGATTAATCTTGCCGTATTCAACAAAGGTTTTCTTGGATGATATCGTACCAAGTGGGAACATGCAAAACCTAATGATTTTAGTTGGAGTGGTGTCTGTGGCGGTTCTTATTCAGGCGGTTACATCTTATTTGCTAACTTTATTATTAAGTGTAGAAGCACAACGTTTAATTTCAATTTTAAGAGCAGAAGTTCAACGAAAATTATTGAAACTACCGATTAGTTTTTTCGATAATAATAAATCAGGTGCTTTGGTTTCTCGCGTGATGAACGATGTTGAAGGAGTACGTAACTTGGTTGGAACAGGTTTGGTTCAGCTGATTGGTGGATCTTTAACTGCCATTTTCTCATTGGTTATTCTTTTGAATATGAATTGGGTAATGACATTATTCACAATTATTCCAGTAGCAATTTTTGGAATTGTGGCTTTGAAATCTTTTAAGAAAATTAGACCGATTTTTAGAGCGCGTGGAAAAATCAACGCTGAAGTAACCGGAAGATTAACGGAAACTTTAAACGGTGTTCGAGTAATCAAAGGATTTAACGCCGAAGAACAAGAGAGTATCGTTTTTGAGAAGGGAGTGGAAAGTTTATTTCAAAATGTGAAGAAAAGTTTAACGACTACCTCATTTATAACAAGTTCCTCAACTTTCTTGCTAGGCTTAGCTTCGGCTGGAATTATCGGATTGAGTGGATATTATATGATTTATGGAACAATGACAGCTGGAGATTTTATCATGTTTACCTTGTTTCTTGGATTTATGATTGCACCAATTGTGCAGATGAGCAATATTGGTTCGCAGTTAACCGATGCCATGGCTGGACTCGATAGAACACAAGAACTCATGAAAATGAAGGAAGAAGATGACAACGATCAACGAACGCATATTCTTAAAGATTTGGTGGGAGATGTTGTCTTTAAAGACGTTCGTTTTAGCTACGAAGAGGAAAAAGAAGTTTTGCATTCTATAAATTTCGAAGCTCCCGCTGGTTCTGTAACCGCCTTAGTTGGCTCCTCAGGTTCTGGAAAATCTACAATTGCTGGATTGGTGGCTACTTTTTTAAATCCAACCGACGGAAAAGTGACGATTGACGGAATAGATTTGGCCACAGTGAATTTATCTTCTTACCGATCAAATTTAGGCGTTGTCTTGCAAGATGATTTCCTTTATGAAGGAACAATCAAAGAAAACATTCTATTCCCAAGACCAAATGCTACGGAAGAGGAGTTACAAAATGCTGTAGTTGGAGCGTATGTAAACGAATTCACAGATAGATTCGACTTAGGATTAGATACTGTCATTGGTGAAAGAGGTGTGAAATTATCGGGCGGCCAGCGACAAAGAATTTCTATTGCCCGTGCTTTATTGGCTAATCCAAAGGTGATTATTTTAGATGAAGCCACTTCAAACCTTGACACACAAAGCGAAATGTTTATTCAGAAAAGTTTGAACCAATTGATGAAAGACAGAACAACTTTTGTTATAGCGCATAGGTTAAGCACAATTCAACAAGCAGATCAAATTTTGGTAATAGAAGACGGAAATATCGTTGAACGAGGAAAGCATAAAGAATTACTGGAAAAGGAGGGAAGGTATTATGAGTTGTATACGTATCAAAGCAGAATCTGATAATTACTAATTACTAATTACTAATTACGAATTGTTTAATTACGCTTAGGAGAATTGTAAATCGTAATAAGCTAAATAAAGATATTCGACGATGCCTAGTAGCGTTTCATCCTATTGGACATATCCATTACATGTCCAGCTCCGTAACTCATGGTTTAATATTTGAGTTTTTATCTTCAATAATTATCCTCATTTTTTTAATTCTTTCTACATATTCAGGAATCCAGAGTCTACTTTCAAGGTTGGCATTGTAATACTTTGGTAGTCTGCCAAAAAGAGATAAGTAATCATCGATAGAGGTAATGTAAAATCTTTTTAATTCCTCCTTAGGGATAATTTTATCTAATTCATTTATAGCTGTTTCTAGTGTTTCTAATTCAGAAGTTAAACGTGATTTCAATGCGTAAGACCTTTCCTTACTGAAAATACAACCGCACCCTAATGGATTTTCCTTATAGCTAATGTAACAACTATTTTCATAAATTGATTTTGCTTGTTGAAGGACTTTCTTGCTTTTTTCAAACTCTTTATTTCCTTCCAAATAAACTATCACTTCAATTAAAGAATCAAATTGCGCATCTTGTTTGTGAGCTTCTTCATCGCTCAACAACATAGAGTCAAGTTCATTGATGATTGATTCAAATGTATTGAATTGTTGAGTTGTCATTAAGATAGAGTCAACTTGACTAAACAAACTTGAAAAGTTCAAAATCAATAGAAATGTCAGTAATATGCTTTTCATCTTATGTTTTATCGTTCAATAATCTACTTTCTTCATTCAATTTATTTACCCAATATCACCTCAATCGCTTTTTCAACTAATTCATCTCTTCCTTGTCTAATTCCTTCGATTGTAGGATGAACTTCTATGTCTGGAACTATCCCAATTCTTTGTGTTTCATCTCCGTTCGGATAATAAACGCCAATGCCTGAAATAGAGGTTCTGAGTCCACCAGGAAGCATAATTGTAGATACATTCCCATCTGCTCCTGCTGTTGTGCTTCCAATAATTGTAGTATTGTCACCAGCTTTAAATGCCATTGCCGTATATTCAGCTTGACTCTGCGAAAGCTCGTTTACCAATACTATTAATTTTCCTTGATAGGTTTCACCTTCACTCGGTATTTCTAAATTTTTGGTGAAAATAAATTCTCCTGGATGATTAATGTTTCCAGCTGTAAATTTCACAAATGGTGTTGAAGAAGAAACGAAAAATGAACCTAAACTGAAAGGAACGAAAGTAGATGGATAATTTCGAATGTCGATGATTATCCCTTTAGTGTTCTTGAATTGATCTTTTATCTGTGAAATGTCCTCCTCTTTTATTGTTTGAAGTGTTACATAACCAATGTTATTGTCCAACATTTTAAAGGATTTTTCTTCGCTGCTTTTATACCAATTAAATAAGTTGAGGCTATCTCTGGGATATAATTTTAAAATCTGTTTTTGTACTTCAGAATTGCTTGAAATAAAATCAATTTCTATTTCATTAGAGTTAGAACGCAAAAGATCTGGCGCAAGGTCTCTTAACTTGGCTGGAATATTTGAAGCAGGGTAATATTTAGACTTTTCTATAATTATTTCGTCAACAGGAACTCCATTTATTCTAGTGATTATATCTCCAATATTTAAACCAACTACTTCTTGTAACTCTTCGTTATAATAATCTGTTACAATTAATTGGTTTTCTATATATCGCAAGTGAACAGGAGGGAAGTTGACACCTTTCCATTCGTGAAATTTATCAATTCCACCCCATAAATTTGCATGACTATCTTGAACATCGCCAATAATTTGGAGCGCAGCCATTTCATAATCCAATTCATTTTCTGTATTAAGAAACAACGGGATATATTCTCTAAGTACAGTGTTCCAATCTTTATCCATCACTTGATTATATGGGAAATAGTAATGAATCATATTCCAATAGCGATAAAGGGATAAAAGCCTAAATCCATCATCTGGATAAGTCATTTTTGAATAAGAAGCTTCATTTTTAAATATAGGATTTCCTACGCCTTGTGTCATTTCAATGTAATACTGATTACCTTGAGAACGGTTCTTGTAAACAAAAAGTAATTTTTCTTTCAATGCTTTATTTTGGTTTTCAATCCATTTCAAGTCTGGTTTTAGGAATGCTTTTTTATCTACAGATTTGCAATTTTTACATTTTTCTATTTCCCCCAAATCATTGATCCAATTTACAATAAGTTGGTCTCTTTCTTTGTCATTATTCGATTCTAAATAGTTAGGTAGAAATCTAAATAACTCATAATCCCAATTGTAATTTCCTTTTGCGATTTCAGGATGATGATATTTTAAGAATCCCCAAACTCTACCTAATAATTCTAGGTCATCATAATTTTTATTGGTCAAATTTTGAAGTTGAATCAAAGAACCATTGTCAAATTCACTATCAATTTGGGCTTTTAATAGTACTTTTTCTACTTCCTTTAGTGTTTGAACATTTTCTCCATCTATTGACAGCGTGAAATCGTCAAACCAAGCCTCTCCATTTCCAGCAAGTATTCCGGCAACATAAATATTCACTGCTTCTTCGGGGTAATCAAGAATTATACGGTATTTTTGCCAGTCTTTAGTTCCGTTTATGTTCTGACTTTGCATATTGTCAAAAGCTAAAAGACCATCATTGCCGTCAATTCTCAACAATAAACCCGCAAATCCATTTTCAACATTTTTGATTTTCATAAATCCTTCAAGCGTAATTTTCTTCCCTGAATAATTAGCTGGTATTTTATAAGCAATACCACCAAAATCACTATGGTTAGTCGAAGTTATTTTTCCGGATTTTGTTCCAGAATGAGCAAGAGAATCTATTTTTAATTCATAATCACCCCATTTAAACCAGCCATCAGCAAGAGAATTTGTATCACTTAGTTTTTCAAAACCTAAATTAAATTTATCGAAATTCTGTGCTTGACAAATAAATGTGATAACCGTTAAGGCTACAATTAGTGTGTTTTTCATCGGTTTGTTTTTAAATAAATAGTGAACACTCAATACTCAGCACTTTTTCAAGTAAGTGAGAAAGATAAAAATAAAATTTCACTTTGTAAATTAATCTAATAAATCCAAAAGTGATTGCTTTCTGGTAATAAGGTCTTATTTAACTTTAAAAAGATAGAGTTACTCTAATTGGCTTTCATAAGAAAGTTAATTTGAAAAAAATGATTTACACTAAAACCTTGATGGAAACGAGTGAAAACTACAATAATCGTTGAAAATCGACTATTTCATTCTTTTTCTTTTTCTTTAGAAAACGGAACTGTAAAAACTGCTTGATAAAAATCGATTGAATTTTTAAAATACTTCTCACTCTCTACAATAAACCCCGCTTTTTTTATTGAATCATCTGTATCTCTATTCAGATTACAGCCATCGCCAATGATCTTCCAAAATGGGTTTACTAAGTTGTACAATAGTCTCCTCGGTTTGTTTTGTGCGTGAATATGTTCTAGAATAATTAGCTTTCCTGAAGGTTTTAACCATTTTTTGAATTTATCAAATGCTGCGTTTTGGTCTGGAATTGTGCATAAAACGAGCGTGCAAATAACGTAGTCTATTGAATTGTCATCAATAATTGAATCTAATTTCTCGTCATCAACGCCCATATTGTAAATCGTAATTTGTGAGTTGTTTGGAAGTTTAACCTTTGATTTTTCTAACATGAAAGATGAAGGCTCCACAGCAATCACTTTTGCTTTTGAATTGTAATGTTCGAAATTCGTACCTGTTCCAGAACCTACCTCCAATATATTCCCTTCCAATTCAGCTATCAATTCTTTTCTAATGGGACCTAATGTCAATTCTATATTCGTCATAAACGAATCATATTTTGATGCAAATATTTTTTGATAGAATTTCATAGTAATGAGAATAATGGATGAGTTGTGGGAGTATTGATGAACTTTTAATTTGTTGTTTGAAAAACTAAATGCTTTTTTTATTGTATAGCTTTAAAGTTAGGAATAGTTTTTTAAATAGGATAGGGGTAATCTTCTTTTAGTTTTTACCTTGTAATAATTATTCTGATTATCTAATAAATGAGTAATATAAGTCTATTGGTTTTAATCGATAATTAGGTATCCCCTCGAGCAACTACACCTCCAAGTTTCCATGGAACAAGTCTTGTAATTTATTGCACGGATAGTCCACTTTGTTGCCGTTTTTGCTAGTGAAAATGTAAAGGTAAGCACTTAATGGATTTAGCTTCATTTCAATTTGGACAGACTCAAAAAATCCATCAAATCCTTTACGCATATCGCATGATTTGACATGTTGAAAGACTTTTGTTAAGTATCTAAACCAAAACTCATTTGAAGACTGTGATTTTAATTCTTGATGGTAAATGTATCTGTAAAGTTTTCTCGTGTTTCACATCGAGAACGGCAACGGATTCTACGACTCAAAAAAAGAGCCCCCTCTCGAAAGCTCTTTTTTTTATACAACTTTTTAACTCTTAAACATCTTTCTTAGCCAAATACCAAGTGGTTTTTTCAAGGGATTCATCTGCTAATCTTTTATTCAGTTCATCCAATGTGCTTGGAGCTGGAACAATTACTTTATCTCCGCGTTTCCAGTCTAATGGCATGGCAACTTTGTGCTTGTCTGACATTTGTAAAGCATCTAACGAACGCAAGATTTCATCCATGTTACGCCCAACGTTTAAAGGGTAATACATGATTAAACGTATTTTCTTTGCTGGGTCGATGAAGAAGACTGCTCTAACTGCTGCTGTTTCGCTTTCGTTTGGTTGTAGCATACCGTATAGTTTTGCCACATTCATGTCGATGTCTGCAATGATTGGATAGTCAAAATAAACTCCTGTCGTTTCTCTTACGTTTTGCACCCAAGCTAAATGGGAATGCAAACTGTCAATACTTAATCCTAAAAGCTCTGTGTTTAAAGCAGTGAACTCAGCTTGTCTAAGCGCGAATCCACTCATTTCTGTTGTACAAACTGGAGTGAAGTCGGCAGGGTGAGAGAACATAACTGTCCATTTGTCTTTTGCAAATTCAGACATTTTTATTTTACCTTTTGTTGTTACCGCTTCAAAATCTGGAGCCATGTCACCAATTCTTGGCATTGGGTAAACTTTTTCTAAGCACTCTTCTTGTTTTTCCATGTGTATATTTTTTAGTTAATTATCTGTTTATCTGATAATTTAAATATACGGATTTATCCTTGCTTATACTGTGACTATTGATACATAGAGGAGGAGACTATAATTTATTAACTAAAAAACATGGAGTAGAATAGCTGTTTAGAAATAAAATCCTAAAAAAAGATGTGTGTTGTTTTTAACTTAATAATTCAACATCCGATTCCTATCGGATCATAATTAAAAAACGATTGTTTTCACCCATCTACGACCATCCAAAGCTGTAATTTTTACAATATAATAACCTGATTTTTCAGTTTGCAGATTAACGCTTGTCTCATTATTAAATCGAGATTCATAAACTAATTTACCTTGCGCAGTATAGACCTGGATTGACTTTTCTGAGTTATCATCCATTACAATATTGAAAAGGCCATGCGATGGATTTGGGAAAATGTTTATTGCCACTTCCTTATTATTTTGTAGAAGTGAAGTATAGTTTGCATCTTTTACGACTGATCCAACTCTATTAATTATCCAATTATTCGGGTCAACGATAACGGTCTGAACAGAGTTTCCAAAGTTAGGAATCAAGAAATGGTCACTATTGCTAGAAATATCGAATCTTATTGTCGTATCAGGTAAGCCAGCTCTTTTGATTTTCAACTCAATTGGATTGGTAAAAGTTGGTGTTGAGCTAGATGTCGTGTGACTTACTCCAAGATATAAATCGTTATTTACAATGTTATATTTGATGCTGTATGTTGGATATCCTTCACCATAATACCATTCATTGAACGCATTATCATAATTCACTGTTGAAACAGCGTTTAAATGATCTCTCACATCTAAACCGACTGCAACACTGTCTTTAAAGTCGGCTAGGAAATTCTTTAACGCTTGATAAAATAAGGTGTCATCATTCATCATAAAGCGCAAAGTATGCACAAATGCTGCTCCTTTGTCATAAGATAATCTACCGCTAAAAATAGCTCCTTCGTTTAAACTATCTGCAACCCAAATACTACCATTTGGAATACTCATCACGTTATTGTGAATATCCGTCATGTTTGGTGCAGCTTCATTTGTGTGTAAATATTCCAACATCAAATGACTTGAATAGGAAGCAAATCCTTCGTTTACCCAAATGTCTGACCAAGAAGCACAAGTAACACTATTTCCCCACCATTGGTGACCTAATTCATGGGCAGTTAAACCTTTTTCAAAGTAACCTTGAGTTGTCATAGTTTGGTGTTCCATTCCTCCGCCAAGAGGGGCTAAACAATGTCCGTATTTCTCATCATCAAAAGGATATCTTCCGTATAATTCAGCAAATAATTCTAAAAAATCGACAGTTTCATCAATGTCATTTTGAAAATATGGGAGTGTTCCAGGATTGTTGTAAACATAATTTTGAATCAAAACTGGATTTGGAGAACCCACAGGGTTTGCATAAACATTGTATTCAACATATTCTGCAACAGCAACAGAAATTAAATAATAAGCAACAGGATGTCTATGAAACCATTCATAACGAGAAGTACCATTTCCAAGGTCAACAACGTTTTCTAGTACGCCAACAGAACCCGCTTTACAATTATTCGGAACTGTAATTTTCATTGAAATACTGTCTGCTTTATCTCTCAAATCTTGTTTGCATGGAAACCATTCATACGCAGAGAAAGGTTCAGACAATGACCAAGTCACTTGATTTCCCCAAGATGGTGAAGAGTCGTTTGACATACCAGAACCACCAAATGGAGTAGCAGTGGAGTTGGGCGGCGTGCCATCATAATCAATTGCAATTTTAAAATTTTGACCTTGATTCAAATTCACAGGTACTTTAACAATTGATCCACTTCTATTATAAGGCGTTGGATTGCCGTTTAATCTAATTTCTGAAATGTTAAAAGTAGAATACAATTCAAACAAAACAGAATCGAGGTTCTCTAAAATTGTTCCATGAATTTCTCCGGTTCCAGCAATATCAGTCGATAAATTGTCCATTTCAACATCAAGTGAATAAAAATGAATGTCATACTTTTTAGTTTTTACCAACTGCTGAAGATTCAAATTTGGACTTTTCAATTGTGTATTTGAAAAAGCATCTCGCTTGGAACAGTAAGTCCTTGTTTCTTGAGAAAAAACAGTAGAGTTTAAAATTAAGGTCAATGAACTTGCTAAAAAGAGGGTTTGAATAATTTTCATAATTGGTTTTCTTATTTCTTAGAGATGATTTTAAACTCCAATTCTAAATTAGTTTTTTTATTTTAATCTATTGTGTTTTTTTTCATTTTCTCGTATTTAAAAGAATCCATGCATCATGGGTAGTGAGTTTTAGGCTTTACGCTATAAGCTTTGAACCTTAAGCTTAATCTACCATTTAAATGAAGGCAATTACGTTCAATTAGCTAGCGGAATTGCGAATTCATGTCTTCACAAATCCTTGAATTCCCGAATACCGAATCTTTGAACGGCGAAGCCCTCAACGCAGTTAATCCTCCTGTTAATAATTCTAAAAAGCCATTAGTTTCTAGTGGTTCAGTTTTGATAAGACAAATTAGGGGTTTTTTGATAGATGTTTCGCTTACTTAGTTTTGATTCTCTATATTTGTTTAAAATTAAAAGAGATATGAAAAAAACATTGTTTTTATTAAGTGGATTAGTAATTAGTATTGCGACTACAGCTCAAGTTAAAACACCTGCATTGAGTCCAAAAGCAGAAGTAGAGCAAACAGTTGGTCTAACAAAATTTGAAGTTGAATATTATCGTCCGTCTTTACGTGGTAGAGATATGCATAAAGATATTCTTCCAGCGGGAGAAGCTTGGCGTTTTGGAGCGAATAAGAACACAACAATTTCTTTTGACACACATATTAACTTTGGTGGAAAAGACGTGAAAGCTGGTGAATATGCAATGTTTGCAGTTCCAGGAGAAAAAGAGTGGAAGATTTCTTTATATAAAGGAACAGATAACTGGGGTTTACCAGAAAAATGGGAAACAGAAAAGGTAGTTGCGGAAATCGTTGTTCCAGTTCAAAAGAACAAGAAATCTGTTGAAACATTCACAATTTCATTCGAAAATTTAGATGTAAATCATTTTGATTTAGTTGTAGAGTGGGAAAACACTATTCTACCAATTAAAGTGAAACTACCAACAAAAGAACTGACGGTTGCTTCTATTAAAGAAACAATGAAAGGAAGTCCTACAGAGCGTGATTACTATAATGCAGCAAACTATTATTTACATGCAAATATAGAGTTGAATGATGCTTTAGTTTATGTAAACAAAGCAATCGAAATGAAAGGTGATGCACCATTTTACTACATTCGTAACAAAGCTTTGATTTTAGGAGCAATGGGTAAGAAAAAAGAAGCTATTGAAACAGCAATGATTTCTTTAGAAATGGCTAAAAAAGCTGGTAGCACTGAGTATATTCGTAAAAACGAAGAATCAATTAAAGAGTGGAGTAAATAATTAGTTTACTTTTTATAACAAGATTAAAGCGGGTGTTCTCAAGGAGAGTGCCCGCTTTTTGTTTTGAAGAAAAACAAGGGAGCAACGCCGATAAAGTATATTGTAAATAATGTATCTATCGGGTACTTTACCAATAGATTAAAAAAATATTAATAGTAGCATCTCTTCCTTTCATCGTTTTACTGGTAAATATCCCGATAAGCATTTTGTAAATTTAAATTCTTGATATAGTAAGCTCTAAGGCCATGAGTTACACAGAAGGTAAACCCGCAGTAGCTAGGTAAACAACCAATAAAAAAAGCGAGAAACAATTAAGTTTCTCGCTTTTGTCGATAGTTACCGCGAGATTTTATCTCGTGGTAACTATCGAACTTAATATGCCAACTATAGGTGGATAACCTCTCCGTACGCCATAGCCGCAGCCTCCATAACAGCCTCCGACATTGTTGGATGAGGATGAACAGTTTTAATTAACTCTTCTCCTGTCGTTTCTAATTTTCTCACTGCTACTAATTCCGCAATCATTTCTGTTACGTTCATACCAATCATGTGACCACCTAGTAACTCACCGTATTTTGCGTCAAAAATTAATTTAACGAAACCTTCTTTTGCTCCAGCAGCACTTGCTTTTCCTGATGCAGAGAATGGGAATTTACCAATCTTTAATTCGTAACCAGCCTCTTTCGCTTGCTCTTCTGTATAACCAACAGATGCAATTTCTGGAGAAGCATAAGTACAACCTGGGATGTTATTGTAGTCTAAAGGCTCTGGATTGTGTCCAGCGATTTTTTCAACACACAAAATTCCTTCTGCACTTGCTACGTGAGCCAAGGCCTGACCAGGTACACAGTCGCCAATTGCGAAATAACCAGGGATATTTGTTTGGTAGAAGTCATTTACCAAAATTTTACCTTTGTCTGTTGCAATACCAACATCTTCTAATCCGATGTTTTGGATATTTGCTTCAATTCCAACAGCAGATAAAACAACATCACATTCGATGTTTTCTTCTCCTTTTTTAGTTTTGATATTTACTTTGCAAACACCTCCTTTAACTTCAACTTTTTCAACTGAAGAACCAGTCATGATTTTAATTCCTTGTTTCTTCAAACTTTTTGCCAATTCCTTAGAAACATCTATGTCCTCAACTGGAACAACGTTATCTTGGAATTCAACAACAGTTACATCTGTTCCTAATGAATTATAGAAATAAGCGAACTCAATTCCTATTGCTCCAGAACCAACAACTACCATTTTCTTAGGTTGTTTTTCTAAAGACATTGCTTCTCTGTATCCAATAATGTTCTTACCATCTTGTGGAAGATTTGGCAATTGACGAGAACGTGCTCCAGTTGCGATGATAACACCTTTACTAGCTGCATACGTTTCTTTCTTACCATTGGCGTCAGTTACTTCAACCTTCTTGCCAGCGATAACTTTACCAGTTCCGTTGATTACGTCAATTTTGTTTTTCTTCATCAAGAATTGAACACCTTTGCTCATTCCATCTGCTACATCACGACTTCTTTTGATGATTTTACCAAAATCAGCCTTAGCCTCTTTTACTGTAATACCGTAATCTTCAGCGTGATTTAAGTAATCAAAAACATTTGCACTTTTCAACAAAGCTTTTGTTGGGATACAACCCCAGTTTAAACAAACTCCACCAAGTGATTCTTTTTCTACTACAGCAGTCTTTAAACCCAACTGTGAAGCACGGATTGCCGTAACATATCCTCCTGGTCCACTACCAACAACAATGATATCGTAACTCATATTCTTAGATTTTTTCAATTTTTCGTAGTGCGAATTTAATGATTTAACCCTTAATAATAGGATAATGGAATAGAATTTTTGAATTGAAGTGAAAGATGTGGGGTTTGTAAGGGTATTTTGCAAAACGTCGATGCCTATCCGCCGTTCAATCTTAAATTATTTCTAACTTTATCAAAAAACAAAAAAGCATGAAATTTACTTTTGATATTAAATCACCGCAACAACAATATATACAAATTACTGCCGAAATTAAAGCGACAGGAAGCGAAACGACAATCTATTTCCCAGCGTGGCGACCAGGAAGGTACGAGTTAGGAGATTTTGCTAAAAATGTAAATCATTTTCAGATTTTTAACGGAGATGGTTCACCTTTAGATTTTCAAAAGAAGAATAAAAATACTTGGATTGTTCAAACAGAAGGCTGTTCGGTTATTACCGTGAAATACAGTTATTATGCAACAGATTTAAATGCAGGATCAACGTATTTAGATGAAACACAATTGTATGTAAATCCTGTGAATTGTTGCTTGTTTACGGATGAATCTTTCAATGACCCTATCACAGTAAAATTGAATATCCCTAAATCTTGGGAAGTCGCACATCCATTAAAAGTAGAGAATAACGTTTTCACAGCAGCGAATTATGATGAATTGGCAGACAGTCCATTTATATGTTCAGCTGGATTACAAAAGGCAACTTATGAAGTGCAAGGAACCACTTTTTATATATGGTTTAATGGAATTGTAAAACCTGACTGGAAACGCATAGTAGATGATTTTAAAGCTTTTACAGAGACTCAAATAAAAAGCTTCTCGAAGTTTCCAACAGATGAGTATCATTTTTTGATTCAGGTATTGCCTTTTCAAAATTATCACGGAGTAGAGCACTCAAAATCTACGGTAATAACTTTAGGACCTAGTTATGCTGTTTTTGAAGAATTATATAGCGAATTATTAGGCGTAAGTTCTCATGAATTATATCACACTTGGAATGTGAAATCTATTCGTCCAAGTGAAATGGTGCCTTATGATTTCAAAAAGGAAAACTATTCTGAATTAGGGTATATTGCCGAAGGTGTAACAACATACATGGGTGATTTGATGCTATACAAAAGTGGAGTTTTCAATTTGAATCAATACCTTTTAGAGATGAACAAGCAAATCCAAAAACACATGGATAATTTTGGGCGTTTTAATTATTCTGTTGCCGAATCTTCCTTTGATACTTGGTTGGACGGTTATGTTCCAGGAGCTCCAAGTAGAAAAGTTTCTATCTATACCGAAGGCTGTCTTTTGGCATTTATTTTAGATGTTCATTTATTAAAGTACACCGATAACCAAAAAAATCTTGATGATGTCATGCGCAGTATGTACCTCAATTATGGTGATCTTGGAATTGGAATTACAGAGAACGATTATCAAAAAGAAATAGAGAAGTTAACAGGGGTTTCCATGCAGTGGTTTTTTGACGATTATGTGCATGGAACAAAAGCCTACACTTCTTTGCTCATCGATTGCCTTGAATACATAGGGTTAGAATACCATAACGAACCTGGGGAAAGTGATTTCGGCGCCTACTTAGGTGCTAAAATAATGGATGTAAATAACGAAACTATTATTGCAGCACTTTATCCGAGAGGTGCATTAGATATCGCAGGAGCAATGATAGGTGATAAAATCATTTCGATAAACGGAATTTTAGTAAACAATGATGCAGACCGTTGGGCGAAATTCTTTAGAAAAGACAATAAAGAAATTGTGGTGAATAGAAGAGGAGTTTTGGTGAATTTACATTTAGCTGCTTCTGATCATCTGTATTACCAAAGGTATTTCCTCAAGCAATCAAAAAATATGGATAAAAACACGATTGAAGCATTTGATGGTTGGAGAATGGTGTAGAGTTAATTTCTGAAGTTTCGGGGTTAATTTTAAGAGGATCTAAACTAGTTTGTAAAATGTAAGAAACTGTTAATGAGGGGGCCTCCCGATGAAAAATGGAAAGGGGGAGGGACAAGGGAAGGACTTTTTAAGTGTAATTTCTTAATTCTATCTTTGATCCTATTTAATAGCTTTTATCGATATTGCTTAAGACTAAGTGTTTAGAAATCTCAGAACTGAATTTACCTTCTAAACTTCAGTTGTTTCTTATTGAAATAGCATTTTTTAAAAATCCATGAATATCTGCGATACTAACGCTAATTGAGCACTCTAAGATAAAGCCTAATTATTTTTGAACTTATTTTTACTTCTTTTAAAAAACCTTTGTCTTCGATACTTTCACTGCCGAAGTGAACCTGTCAATAGTTCGTGTTATCTTCATTCCATTCACATCCATTTATCCAAAACTAAATCTTCCCTTTTTCCGACAACATAATTGCAATAGCTCTAGTAGAAGGGAAGTGGGAAAAGATGATGACCATGATAACAGTAATAGGGACACTTAAAAACATTCCTGTGATTCCCCAAATTGCACCCCAAAATGACAATGCAAATATGGCTACAAAAGGACTAATGTTTAAAGTGTTTCCTGCCAGTTTTGGTTCCAAAATATTTCCTATAAGCATCTGTATTCCTCCCACAATACCCAAAACCATAAAGCCCTTCGTGAAATCACCAAATTGTATTAAACAAAATATTACAGGAAATAGAGTAGCGATTAATGAACCAATTGTGGGAATAAAATTTAAAAGGAAGATTAAAAATGACCAAAATAAGGGAGCATCAACACCTATGAGATACAAAGTTATATAACTTGCAGTACCCGTTAAGAAGCTTACAAATGTTTTGAGGCCAATGTATTTACTCACAGAGGTATCTACTTTGTCGATTACACTAGAGAGCTCCCTAAATTGACTATCAACAGGAATAACAGTTCTTACCTTTGTAATAAAATGAGTTTCTTCGAGAAGTATAAATAAAACATAAATGAGTATAATAAATGTATTGCTCACCAGGTTTGTTATGGACTCTATTATCCTTTGAACAATATTTATAAAATTAAAACTATTGGAATTGGATTTATAATACTCAAGTATATTTATCTGAAATAGTTCGTTTATCTGATGAATTAAAACTTGAACATTTCCTTCATATAAGTAGTAAGACTTCGTTAAAATATTAATGTTTACCATCAATAATCTCGAAATAACTGTAAACAAAGCAATCAATAAAATTGAAGGAATCAAATTCTTCAACCAAAGAGGAAAGTATTTCTCAAAAAACTTAATTCTATTCAGTTGCTCTCTAATATTGCGAACGATAAACCAAAGCAACAATGAAAAAACAAAGGGAATTAAGATGTTTTTTCCTTGGATTAGAATAAAAACTATTGAAATACATATTATAAAAAAGTAAGCCGTTTTTTTCATTGATGTTTAATCTTAATCTCTCTTTGTTCTTATTTGGTAAATTACTGTGAGACGAAGTTAGTTTCATTTAGATATAAAAGTGAGACCCTTAAAAATAAATCTCAATCCCCACATTAAACCCAATTGCAAAAGCTTTCCTAATATAAGCTGATTGCGAATTATAATTATTGGTCAATTGTCTACGTCCTTCAAGCATTGCATACATTCCATAGTTTTCAGAAAACTTAACTTGTGTACCAATTGTTGCTACAGCGTCTATCAAGAAGAAATTGAAATTGTCTTTTTCAATTGTTTTTATCGTTTGCTCATTTCCATTAATATCCAAAGTTGTCGTTTCGTCTTTCATCGAAATAAATGCTTTTGGAATTACCCCTAAAGCACCATAAAAAGAAATTTCATTTCCGTATGAATACGCAATACGCATTGGGAAGTCAATATGTCTATAGGTATTTGAATATTTAAAAACGGAGTCATTTGAAGTGAAATCAAAGGATTCTTTATTGCCGGAATAGCCTACTCCAATTTCTAGTTTTAAGAAATCAGTAACTTTCGTTCTCACTCCAACATTAAATCCCGTAGTCCATTCACCAACTTCTTCATTTCTATGGCCTAAAGGTTTGCCAAATAATCCTTCGTTGATTTCTAATGTTCGAAAAGTATACGAAGGACTCACTCCAACATAAATTTCGGTTCCGGTTTTAATTTTGATTTCTTTTTCAGTAACAATCTCCTTTTTTACTTCAGATGGATTGGTATTGGTGATTATTTGTGCACTTGTCAAAAGGCTTGTTGTTGAAAGCAAGAGAATTAAAAAGTATTTCATAATGTTTTAGTATATCTTGGGAATTAATAATTGGAAATTTCGCTTATATTTAGCTAATTAAAGGAAATTTTTAAAATTAAATACCTATAAAACTATTTTATGTCAACAAAAGAAGATAAAAAGAAGAAATCCATCTGGAAAAGAATACTTCAAATTACTGGAATAAGCTTCCTATTGTTAATTATTGCTATCATTTTAATCCCCTTTTTCTTTAAGGAAGAAATTAAAGAATTGGTATTGAAAGAAGCCAATAAAATGTTGAAAGCCGACGTTGCTGTTGGCGATTTCGATTTAACGATTTTCTCTTCATTCCCAAAAATGAAACTGGTGTTTGATGATGTTTCTGTTACAGGAAGAAATGAATTCGAGGGAATTAAATTAATCGACGTAAAATCTTTTGAAGCTAAACTTGATTTTTGGAGTGTGATCAATATGGAAGATATTGCTGTGCGTTCCATAAAATTAGTTCAACCTAATATTCATGTGAAAATTCTAGAATCGGGAGCTGCCAATTACGACATCATGAAAACGAATGAGGAGATGGCAAAAGAGGAAATTGACACCACTGATTCACCATTTAAGTTTTCTTTGGAATATTATGAAATCAAAGACGGAAATATCAAATATGACGACCGATTGGGAAGTATGTTTGCTGATATCAAAAACATTAATCATTCAGGATCTGGTGATATGACAGCAGATATAATCGATTTTAAGACAAAAACGAAAATTGATGAACTGACTTATAAGATGGAAGGTTTGACATATTTGTCGAAAGTGAAAACTGATTTAGTGATGAATATTTTGATGGAGTTCAAAGAAAACAGTGATAAGTTTACCTTGAAAGAAAACGAATTGAAACTAAATGCATTTAGTTTAACTTTTGATGGATTCTACGAAATGTTTAAAGGCTATGACAATATGGACTTAAAACTCAAAGCTGATAAAACGAGTTTCAAAGATTTACTTTCATTGATTCCTGCTTTTTATCACACAGGTTATGAAAGCATGGTGGCAAAAGGAACAATGAGTTTAAATGCATTTGTAAAAGGTAAATACGATGATGTAAATTATCCTGCTTGGGATGTTGCGGCTAAAGTAAATGGTGCTTCTATTGTTTATCCAGATATGCCAGCTTCAATAGACAACATCAGTATTGTCGGAGGTTCTAAATTTAAAGGTGGATCTGAGTTGGATAATGTTACAGTTGATATCGATGAATTTAAAGCAACATTTGTTGGGAATACAATAGATGCCAATTTCTATTTAAAAAACCCAATGACGGATCCTTATATGAAATCTAAAATCTTCATGAACGTTGATTTATCAACAATTGGTCAAGTTTATCCTTTAGAGCCAGGAGAGCAATATACTGGAGTATTAACTTCGAATATTATAATTGATGGAAGAATGTCAACTATAGACAAAGGGGAGTATGATAAATTCAATGCTGAAGGAACCTTAAACCTAAAAAACTTCCATTATGCTTCTGTAGATTTACCAGCACCAGTTGATATTCAAGATTTACTATTTGAATTTTCGCCTCAACAATTAAAGCTTGCTAATCTTAAAGCTACAATGGGAAAAAGTGATTTTGCTTTAAATGGAGAAGTGAAAAACTATATGGGTTATCTATTCAATGAAGGAGATTTACAAGGAGTTTTTAATTACCACTCTGATAATTTAGATATTGATGATATAATGCCAGCTTCTACGACTACTGGAGAAACTTCTACAGCAGACGCATCGACAGGTGAAAGCAATGCACCTGCAGGTGATGAAGAGGTATTATTAGTCCCTAAGAAAATTGATTTTGTTTTGAATACAACGATAAACAAAATCAAATACGATGGAATGGAAATCAAAGCTGTTAAAGGTCGTGTTGTTCTTAGAAACGAAGAAGCCATTTTAGACGGATTAACTATGCAAACGTTAGGAGGTTCTGTTGGACTGAATGGGAAATACAATACCCAAAATAAAACAGTTCCTAAAATGGAATTTAGCTATAGTTTAAAAGAATTAGATATTATGGAATTAACGAAAAACTTTGTGACCATAGATAAGTTAGCACCTATTGCAAAATATACTTCAGGGAAAATATCATCTGATTTTTCTATGACGACAAATTTAACACCTTCATTTGAGCCAATATATAATACACTAGCTGGAAATGGATCTTTGTTTTCAAATCAAGTAACTATTTCAGGATTCGGTCCTTTAGAGAAGTTGGCTGATGCTGTTAGTATTCCTAAATTAAGTAAGCAAACCATTGATAACATTAGAGCTAATTTTGAATTCTCAGAAGGAAAAGTAAAAGTAAAGCCTTTTGATATTAAAATGGGCAAAATCAACACTACTGTCGGTGGAACAACTTCATTCTTGCAAGAAATTGATTACGAAGTGAAAATGAATATTCCAAAAGAAGAAATTCCTGGAGATTTGTTAAAAGTAGTTGAACAAGCAATTGCAAAAGCGAAGAATATCCCTGGTTTCAACATGAAGGAATTACCTGCTAATATTCCAATTACAGCTTTAATTACGAATACGATTACAGATCCTAAAGTAAAAACAAACATGAAAGAGAAACTGTTGGAGCTTGGAGGAGATATCAAAGGAGGAGTTAAAGACCTAATTGATGACAAAGTTCAAGAGGCTAAAGACAGTATTAGAGGTATTGTCGATGATAAGGTCAAAGATGCAAAAGAAGCAGTAGAGAAAAAGAAGAAAGAATTGTTGGATGCTGCACAAAAGCAAGCAGATAATATTAAAGCAGAAGGAAAAAAACTAGCTGATAAAACCAGAGATGAAGCAGATAAAAATGCACAAAAGTTAATGGACGAAGCAGGCTCGAATCCTTTAAAGAAAAAAGCCGCTGAAATAGCTGGTAAAAAACTTCGAGATAAAGGAGAAGAAACTGCACAGAAAATTGAAAATGATGCCAAAACCAGAGCAGATAATGTGATGACAAGCGCACGTGAAAAAGCGGATAATTTGAAATAGATTATTCATTCAATAAAATCAAAAAAAGGAAAGTGAAAGCTTTCCTTTTTTTTTGATCCTTAACTCACACTTGAATTACATTTAGAGATACGAAATCTTCAGTCTGCTTTTAATTTGAAAAAAACAATCAGCCTCATGGCGTTGTCATCCTTTAATGACTAAAAATCTTTGATTTTTTGTTATTGAAGGATCTTGTTAGAGAGCGAAGCCCTGAATTTATTTTTAGAGGTTTTTTGTCACATGTTATCAGATCACTTGTAATGTCTAAAAGTCTGAGCTTATAAATGAATTGGTGGTTTTAATTCATTCCATTCAGAATTCATTTGGTTGATTAATTCTACTTTCTTTGAACGAGGTAAACGTTTCAATTGTTTTTCTCTTTTTATTGCCTCTTTGACCCATTGAAAAGTTTCATAGTAAACGAGTTTGTTTATATTGTATTTCTCTGTGAATCCTTTGTTTAACTTGTTTTTATGCTCATAAACACGTCTTGCTAAATTATTAGTTATACCGACATAAATAGTTTTATTGTTTCTATTCGTAAGGATGTAGACATAGTATGTTTTGGTGGCTATCATAGGTATTAAGTTAATAAATATTAATTAAAGTAAACAGATAATCAAACTCTATTCTTTAATATAATCAGCATTTAATACTAACAAGATCCCTCACAAATATTACTTTACAAGAAGTTGTAAAGTAATATTTGCAAGGGATGACAGCGCTTGAGTGGGGCTGATTGAAAAAACGGGAAAATAAATAATGATGCTGCGCATCGTTATTTATTTTCCCGTTTTTTCACCTCATACACCCCATGGCGTTGTCATCCTTTAATGACTAAAAATCTTTGATTTTTTGTTATTGAAGGATCTTGTTAGAGAGCGAAGCCCTGAATTTATTTTCAAAGGTTTTTTGTCACATGTTATCAGATCACTCGTAATGTCTAAGAGTCTGAGCTTATAAATGAATTGGTGGTTTTAATTCATTTCATTCAGAATTCATTTGATTAATTCTTCTTTTTTTGAACGAGATAAACGTTTCAATTGTTTTTCCCGTTTTTTCACCTTATACACCCCATTGCGATGTCATCCTTTAATGACTGAAAATTTTTGATTTTTCGTCATTAAAGGATCTTGTTAGAGAGCGAAGCCTTGAATTTATTTTTAGAGGTTTTTTGTTTATTTTCTTCTTCTAGCTCAATCCAAGCCCATTTTATATGAATTTGAAGTATTATTAGTCTATAAACATCAACATTTGACCAAACATTATTATTTTAGCACTCCTAATCACATAAAAACAAAAAATTAATGATAGATCAAATAAAGTTCGGTACAGATGGCTGGAGAGCAGTTATCGGAGATACATACACAGTTAGAAATATTGCTCGTGTAGCGGAAGGAACTGCTAAGTGGGTGAAAAATCAATCAAATGAACCATCTATAGTTATTGGTCACGATTGTCGTTTTAACGGTAAATTATTTATGGAAACTGCTATTAAAGTTTACCTTCACTATGGAATTAAGGTTTACTATGCAGATGGCTTTGTTTCAACGCCTATGGTTTCCATGGGAACAAAACAATACAATGCAAATATTGGAGTAGTGCTAACAGCTTCTCACAATCCACCTTCTTATGGAGGTTATAAGTTAAAGTCTAATTTCGGTGGACCACTTTTGCCAGACAAAATTCAAGAAGTTGAAGATTTAATTCCTGATGCTGTTGATGATGAAATTTTATTAACCGATTTAGATAAAGCAATTGCAGACAAAAGATTAATCCAAGTTGATTTAGAAACAACTTACATCGATGCTGTTAAAGCTAATTTCGATATCGAAGCAATTAAAAAATCTGGATTAAGATTGGCTTTTGATGCAATGTATGGGTCAGGTCAAAATGTGTTAAAACCATTGTTTCCTGATATGGCAATGTTACATTGTGAGCACAACCCAGGATTTATGGGGCAAGCACCAGAACCAATTGCGAAGAACTTACAAGAATTAGAAGCTTTTATTAAAGAAGACGGAAACATAGATGCTGCTCTAGCCACTGATGGTGATGCAGACAGAATTGGTTTATATGGAAAAGATGGAGAATTTATCGATTCTCACCACATTATTCTATTGCTGATTCACTACATGGTGAAATACAAAGGCATGACAGGAAAAGTGGTTACCGCTTTTAGTTGTTCGCCTAAGATTGCTAAGATGTGTGAACATTATGGATTAGAGCACCAAACAGTTAAGATTGGTTTCAAGCACATTGCTGGAATTATGATTGATGAAGATGTATTACTTGGTGGAGAAGAATCTGGAGGAATCGCAACCAAAGGACATATTCCAGAACGCGATGGAATATGGATGGGAATGATCATTTGGGAGTTTATGGCGAAATCAGGAAAATCTCTCGAATCTCTAATTGAAGAGGTGTATGAAATTGTTGGAGCTTTCAAATTCGAGAGAAGTGATTTGCATATCGACGAAGAATTAAAACAAGAGATTATAACGAATTGCAAAAATAACGCCTATACTACTTTTGGAGAATATAAAGTCGAAAGGGTTGAAACTATTGATGGATTTAAATTTTTCCTTCCAAACGACAGTTGGGTGATGATTCGTCCGTCTGGAACAGAACCTGTTTTGAGAATTTACGCTGAAGCTATTGATTTAGATGAAGTTCGCAACATCTTAAGAGCGACAGAAGAAACGGTTACCAAGAAATAATAAATGGTGGGAAACTCAATTGGTCATACTTTTAAATTAACCACCTTTGGTGAATCTCATGGAAAAGCCATTGGTGGTATTATTGATGGTGTTCCTTCTAATTTTAAATTAAATTTAGAAGCTGTTCAAATAGAGATAGACCGCAGACGTCCTGGACAATCGGATATTGTTACGCAACGTAAAGAATCAGATACTGTGCGCTTTCTTTCTGGAATATTTGAAGGAAAAACTACCGGTTCACCCATAGGATTTGTAATTGAAAACGAAAACCAAAAACCAAAAGATTACAGTCATATAAAAGATGTTTACCGTCCTTCCCATGCAGATTTTACCTACGATAAAAAGTATGGTCATAGAGATTATAGAGGTGGAGGACGATCAAGTGCACGAGAAACAGCGAGTAGAGTTGTGGCGGGTGCAATTGCAAAACAGTTTTTACAGCATTTAGGAATACAAATCAACGCTTTTGTCTCGCAAGTTGGAACACTCAAGTTGGAAGGTGATTTAACTCAAATTGCTTTACCTAAAGAAGAAAATAGTGTACGCTGTCCAGATGCAGGAATGGCTGAAAAAATGATTGATTATATCAAAGCTATTCGCAAGGAAGGGGACACGGTTGGTGGTGTTGTGTTTGCTAAAATCACAGGCGTTCCAATAGGATTGGGCGCTCCAGTCTTTGATAAACTACATGCTGATTTAGGAAAAGCTATGCTTTCAATCAATGCTGTTAAAGGTTTTGAATATGGCTCTGGCTTCGCTGGTGTTGAAATGAAAGGAAGTCAGCACAATGACGTAATTCAAACTGATGGAAGCACATTAACCAACCACAGTGGTGGAATTCAAGGAGGAATTTCAAATGGAGAACCTATTTTCTTTCGTGTAGCTTTTAAACCTATTGCGACAATTATGCAGAACCAAGATTCTGTAAATTATAAAATGGAAAAAGTAAAGGTAGAAGGTAAAGGTCGCCACGATCCATGTGTTGTTCCAAGAGCTGTTCCCATTGTAGAGGCGATGGCTGCGATTACCTTGTTTGACCACTATTTACGCAACAAAATGACACAAATCTAGAATATGTCGAAGGAAACGAAGAAAAAGAAACTTGCCTTGCATTGGAAAATCCTTATTGGAATGGGACTTGGAGTCTTCTTTAGTTTGGCTTTATTAAGTACTTCTTGGGGAGCAGACATGACGACCATCAAAGTAAAAGGTAAAGATTTTCCCATTTCAAATGCTGAACTTTTTGTCCGTAATTGGGTAAAACCATTTGGGAATATGTTTATTAATGCCTTGAAGTTAATTGCAGTTCCGTTGATTTTAGGTTCATTAATTAAAGGAGTATCAGATTTAAAGGATATTTCTAAGTTGTCGAAAATGGGAATGCGAACCATTTTAACTTATTTAGTAACCACAGTTGTTGCTGTAACAATAGGTTTAATGATTGTGAATGTTATTCAACCTGGGAAAACAATTTCCGATGAAACCAGAGAGAACTTAATAGAAAATTATAGTGGCGAAGCAGATAAAAGAATTTCAAGTGCTGAAGCACAAAAAGAAAATGGTCCATTACGTGCATTGGAAGATTTAATTCCTGATAATATCTTTTCAGCAGCTTCTAATAACGGAAATATGCTGCAAGTTATAGTGTTTGCAGTCTTCTTTGGTGTTGGTCTAATTTTAATTCCCAACGATAAGTCTGATCCTGTAAAAGCATTTTTTGATGGTTTTAATGAAGTGATTCTTAAACTCATTGATTTAATTATGCTTGTAGCACCAATTGGAGTTTTTGCACTTATGGCCGGACTCGTCGTAGAATCCCCAAGTCAAGATTTATTCGTTGCTCTTCTTTGGTATGCAATCAGCGTTGTTTTAGGACTTCTAATAATGATTGGTATCTATGTTTTACTAGTCTATGCTTTTACCAAAAGAACGCCGCGTTTTTTCCTCAACGGAATTTCTCCAGCTCAATTGTTAGCTTTTAGCACCAGTTCTTCTGCTGCTACGCTTCCTGTAACTATGGAAAGAGTAGAGGAACACCTTGGAGTTAAAGAAGAAGTTTCAAGTTTCGTTTTGCCTATTGGTGCTACAATTAATATGGATGGCACAAGTTTATATCAAGCTGTTGCAGCCATCTTTATTGCCCAAGCCTTTGGGATGAATCTGGATTTATATGCCCAATTGGGAATTATTGTAACAGCTACTTTGGCGAGTATTGGTTCAGCTGCCGTTCCAGGTGCTGGAATGGTAATGTTGGTCATTGTTTTAGCACAAGCAGGAATTCCAGAAGCTGGATTGGCATTGATTTTCGCCATTGATAGACCTTTAGACATGCTAAGAACGACTGTTAACGTTACAGGGGACGCAGCAGTATCTATGTTGATTGCTAAATCAGTTGGGAAATTAGGAGATCCTCAAGTGAAAGATTGGGATGATCATTATAAGAGAGAAGCCTAGGAAATGTACACTTTTAAGTTGCTGGATACTGTTCTACAAGGAATTGCTTTTCTAAGCGCTTTAATTCTGCTGATTGTATTTGATGCAGAAGGATATTTCTATTGGATTAGTGTTGGTATTTTAATTTGGATTGCAATCAGCATAGTATTGAATTTAATCTTTCTAAAACCTCAGCCAACCATCAGATTAATCACCTCATTATTTCTAATCGTGTTGGTCATTATTTTTGCTTTTTATTATTATTCAGGTACTCCAATTTCACAATTAAATTTCTATTTCCAACCCTTCTCAATTGTCATTATTGTGTTCTATTTTTTTACCTCAATTTTAGAGATGTTAAAAATGAAAAATAAAGGAGAAATTGATCTTGATTTCTAAAGTGATAACAAGCCGAGATGTTACTGTTTAAAGCTGTTTTAGACATTAGTACACCAGCTCCATTCTAATGTCCCAAGCTATCTTTGGAATTGTTGATAACCCCGTTGAAAAACCTTTGATTTAAGCCTGTTCTTAGTCTTAAATTTCGTATATTTGCTGGTGTCTCAGAATTTTTGAGACATGAGATTACATTTTAAAATTATTTGTAAACAAATGAGTGAAACTGAAATAAATAAAGACGATTATTCCGCGGATAATATTCAGATACTTGAAGGATTAGAAGCTGTGAGAAAGCGTCCTGCAATGTATATTGGAGACGTTGGAGTAAAAGGATTACACCATTTGGTGTATGAGGTAATAGATAACTCTATTGATGAAGCAATGGCAGGCCATTGTGATACTATTCGGGTTTCTATTAACGAAGGAAATTCAATTACGGTGGAGGACAATGGACGTGGGATTCCTACGGCTATGCACACAAAAGAGAAGAAATCTGCTCTTGAAATCGTAATGACCGTTCTGCACGCAGGAGGGAAATTCGATAAAGATACTTACAAGGTATCTGGTGGACTTCACGGTGTTGGGGTATCTTGTGTGAACGCTTTATCGTCAGATTTGTCTGCGATAATTCACAGAGATGGTAAGATTTACCAGCAAGAGTACAAAATAGGTGTACCTCAATATGATGTAAAAGAAATTGGTGTTTCAGATAAATCTGGTACGATCGTGACTTTTAGTCCTGATCCAACTATTTTTGATGAAGTAAATTATAGCTATAGTACGTTAAAAGCACGTATGCGTGAATTGGCATTCTTGAATAAAGGATTAACCATTACAATATCAGATAATAGAGAAGAGTCTAAAGATGAAAACGGGAAGTCTCCATCTGAAACTTTTCATTCTGAAGGAGGTTTAAGAGAATTCGTAAAGTTTCTCGATAAAAGTAGAGAACCACTTATTGAAGAGGTGATTTACATGGACGGAGAAAAAGACGGTATTCCAGTCGAAGTAGCTATGATGTATAACCATTCTTATACAGAAAACATTCTTGCTTACGTTAACAATATTAATACGCATGAAGGTGGTACTCACCTTACTGGATTCCGACGTGGTTTAACTACTACATTGAAGAAATATGCAGATGAATCTGGATTATTAGCCAAAGAAAAAATTGAAATTGCTGGAGATGATTTTCGTGAAGGATTAACAGCTATTATCTCAATTAAGGTTCAAGAACCACAATTTGAAGGCCAAACCAAAACAAAATTGGGTAACAGAGAAGTACAAGCTCCAGTTTCTCAAGCAGTTTCAGAAATGTTGACCAATTATTTGGAGGAACACCCAGCAGATGCTAAAAGAATCGTTGAAAAAATTATCATCGCTGCTCGTGCTAGAAATGCTGCGCGTAAAGCACGTGAGATGGTTCAACGTAAGAGTGTAATGTCAGGTAGTGGTTTGCCAGGTAAATTGGCTGACTGTTCTGAAAAAGACCCTGCACTTTGTGAAGTATTCCTTGTCGAGGGAGATTCGGCAGGTGGAACTGCAAAACAAGGTCGGGATAGAAATTTCCAAGCAATCATGCCTTTGCGTGGTAAGATTTTGAATGTTGAAAAAGCAATGCAACACAAAATCTTCGAAAACGAAGAGATTAAAAATATTTACACCGCACTTGGTGTTAGGGTAGGAACAGAAGAAGATCCAAAAGCATTAAATACTGAAAAGTTAAGATACCACAAAGTGGTGATTATGTGTGACGCCGACGTCGATGGGGCGCACATCGAAACCTTAATTTTGACTTTCTTCTTCCGTTATATGAAAGAATTGATTGATCAAGGTTATATTTATATCGCAACTCCGCCACTTTACTTGTTGAAAAGAGGAGCGAAATCAGAATATGCGTGGAATGATGACCAACGTGATGCAATCATTGAGAAATTGAGAGGAAATGCTCCAAGATCATCTGTTGGAATCCAGCGTTATAAAGGTCTTGGAGAGATGAATGCAACCCAACTATGGGACACAACAATGAACCCAGAACATAGAACGCTTCGTCAAGTTACTATTGATAATGCTGCAGAAGCAGATCAAATTTTCTCAATGTTAATGGGAGACGATGTTCCACCTCGTAGAGAGTTTATTGAGAAGAATGCAAGATATGCAAAAATTGATACTTAGGATTGACTATATTCTAATGAAAATTTAAATATTAAAAAGCCGTATTCGTGAGAGTACGGCTTTTTTTAATATATATACATCATTTGCATTCGGATGATTTCGATTGGCATATCCGAAGGATTTTGATTTGATTGTGGGCGAAATATTTTAATTTGGAGAAGTAGGGACGATTTGAAAATCGTCCCTACTTCCAAAAATCATTTATCCGTTTAATCACTTCCTTTTCTTTTTCTAAATGGGGTGCATGTCCGCAATCTTCAATAAAACTGGCTTTTGCATTTTTCAATAAATCCACAATTCCATTCACTTGCTGGTCGGTTCCATATTGGTCGTCACTTCCTTGAATAATTAATGCAGGAATAGAATTGTCTTTAATATCTTCAGAAATGTCCCAATCCTTAAAGTCAGGTTTTAACCATGTGTTTGCCCAAGCGAAAAATAAACGCTCTGTTTTTTCTCCATGGAAGTATTCTAATCCTTTTAATTTCCCTGAATTCCATGCATCAATTGCAGGTTGGATTCCGGCTTTTGTTTCATTTTCATTAATGTAATGCGCAGCCATGGTTACAATTCCTTTAACATTAGCAGGATGCTTAGTACTGTATAGTAAAGCATTCGTACCGCCATCTGAATGTCCAACAATTAACAATGGATTTTTTAATTGTATAGCTTCGATAAACGCTGGAAGATAATCTAAAGCAAATTCATGTAAGTATTTAGCATTTCTGGATTTGTCTTCATTTTCACTAAATCCATAACCTGGGAATTCAATTACTATTCCTGGAAGGTGTAATGCCCTGCATAAGTTTTTTGGAAATTTCTGCCATTGTGCTATAGAACCAATCGCTTCATGAAGGAATAAAACAACAGTTTCTGATTCAGATTGAATGTTTCCAATTGTTTCAAAAGCTATTGCTCCAAATGGAGTAGAGGTCCATTGATAATTTAAACTCTCTAGCTGAATTGATATTAGTCGTGCTACGTGTTTTGGGCTAATAAATCCCATCGGATGAATCATGCTCGGCACTTCAAAGTAGTGCCCGAATTTAAGTCCATCTTTTATAATTAACGTTTCCTCTTTTGAAACCATTCTGTCCTTTCCTCCACGGGTAAGTCGAACAGGAATGCTTAAGCTTTTAACACTTTCCTTCGAAATAATCGGGTTTTCACCTAATAATGTCATGAATTTAGCAGTTTTTTCTAATAATTCATGTAAATATTCTCCGTGAAGTTCAAGTAGATAATTATAGAAATTCTCAGCTTTAGAAGACAGGAATTCAACATTCAGAGTGGACGTTTCTTTTTCAGCAGCTCCTTTTGTCCAATTGAACTTGGTTCCTTGCGTAACGATTCCTTTGAAATTTGATTCATCTTTCTGGGCGGCTGCAATAGCTAAATATCCACCTAAACTGAATCCGTAAACATAACTCGGACCAATTTTATTTAAGAATTTCAAAAAGTCTTGGACAAGAGCATTGATCTCAAAAGCTACTTTCGAATCTTGATAATTTCCATGGTGAGGAATTTCAAAAGCGTGGATTTCATACTCATTTGTTAAAAAGGGGACTATTTGATCGAATTCAGAATAGTTGCCTAAAGCACCGTGAATTAAAACTAGTTTTTCCATTGTTATTCAAAATAAAAAAGCCTCGACAGTATAGTCGGGGCTCTTAATAATTGTTGAGAGAATAAATTATTTTATTCTTTCGACGTATTCACCTTTTTCGGTATTTACTCTGATTCTTTCACCTGTATCAATAAACAATGGAACCCTAATTTCTGCTCCTGTGTCAATTGTTGCTGGTTTCATTGTGTTTGTTGCGGTATCCCCTTTGATTCCTGGCTCAGTATAAGTAATCTCAGCTTCAATGTACAATGGTAATTCTACGATAAGTGGATTTTCTTCTTCAGCGTGGAAAGTGATATCACAAATCATCCCTTCACGTAAGAATAGAGGATTATCAATAAGTACACTTCTAATTACAACTTGTTCGTAATTCTCAGTATTCATAAAGTGATAACCAATGTTTTCCTCTGCGTATAAAAATTGGTATTGTCTTTTCTCAATACGCACTACATCAATCTTGTGTCCTGCTGAGAATGTATGATCTAAAACCTTTCCTGATTCGATTTCTCTCAGCTTTGTGCGTACAAATGCAGGACCTTTACCTGGTTTTACGTGCTGAAATTCAATAATGGTAGATAACTTACCATTAAGGTTGATACAAAGACCATTTTTAATATCTGATGTATTTGCCATAATTTTATTTTATTCGGTTTCAAATATAAGAACATTAAGTCAATTTTTAGAGGGTTTCAAAGAGTTTATTTGCCTGTGGCAGCTCAAAAGCTTGGCTACAGAGTAAGAGTGAATAAAGTAAGATTCTTTACCTTCATTTTGGCTATTCTCTGTTTGCAAAATGACACTAAACAACTCACCTTAAAGATTCCTATGTGATAACTCTTTGATCTACTATTAATTTGAATTTACGATTTTGTCTTTTTAAGATTTAAGCTCGTAGGTAAATGCCAATTAAACCTAACAGAAAGCAATCGGAATAAAACTACAGAGACTAGGCAGGTCACTTCACTAATAAGGATTGGTTCTTCTAATTTATATAAAAGAAAGAAGATGACTCCTCCAAAAATGCAAGTTGTTGCATAAATTTCTTTCTGGAAAACCAATGGAATATTACTCAAAGAGACATCTCGTATTACACCTTTCAGAAACTGTATCTACAAATTTATCGACATCTCCATTACTAAACGCAGTAAACATTTATCGACTACTGACTTTGCTGAATTTTTCATATCTCCCTAAAAATATTTTAGTTAACGATTGTTTCTACCCATTTTTCAAAAGCCACCATAAAGCTTTTTAAGAAGTCTTTTGTTGAATCATTGGTAAGGTTTCCTTTCTCATCAAAAAGATCTGTTGCTCCACCAATATATGCTTCTGGTTGACCCATAGTAGGTGCATTTACGAATGCCAATGATTGCCTTAAGTGGTGATTCGCTCCAAAACCGCTAATATTTCCAATTGAAACACTTACAATTGCGGCCGGCTTTTCATTCCAAACGTTTTTATTATAAGGGCGTGAACCTACATCGATTGCATTTTTTAATAGTGCAGGAACAGATCGATTGTATTCAGGCGTTAAGAATAGAAGACCATCAACTGCTGAAATATCTTTTCGTAATCTCTCCCATTCTTTTGGTGGTGTAGCCTCTAAATCTTCATTGTAAAATGGAAGATCATCAATCTTAATGATTTCAAAAGAGAATGAATCAGGTGCAAGTGATATTAATGCTTTGGCTGTTTTTAAATTAAAGGATTCTTTACGGTTACTTCCTACAAGAACGGCAATTTTATATTTTTTCATACTTCTGTGCTTTAGTTTAGTTTAATAATTTTTAATAGCGTCAAGGTTTTAAATCGTATCGGTGTCACTTCCATTGATTCGAAAATATGGACGGACAGTTGAATTTTTACAACTATTGTTGTCCAATTCTTACCAATGTGTTTAAAAAAAAGTCCTCCAATCTTAACTCGAACAATCGAATTTAAAATTGGAGGAATCTCTCAAAAAATGAATTTACTCTTTTGAAAATTCTATAAAGAGACTTTTAGTTTCCAATTCATACCTTATCTCTGTGAGTTTTTGTAAACCTACAAAGAGTATTGAATATTATTGTTTAGCAAATTGTAGGTGAATGATAAGCTTCACATCTTTAGCGATTCCTGAAGCGGTAGGATCAAAATTCACGTTATAATCAAATCTATTGATTGTTGTTTCAGCTTTCATACCTAACTTTTCACCTTGGTCGCTTTTCGCTGAACCACCATAATGAACATCAAATATAACGTCTTTAGTTACATCCTTAATGGTTAGTTTACCATGCAATAAATAATGACCTTTTTTCTTCGTTGCTTCAATCTTTGTGCTTTTAAAAGTCATGTTTGGATATTTATCAACTTCAAAAAAATCTGCACTCCTCAGGTGCTCATCTCTTTTTTCCACATTTGTATTTATACTGTTTACTTTGACAGTAAAATCAAATTTTGCATTTTCAAGTGCTTCACCTTCCGTAGTTAAGCTACCAACATATTCCAAAAACTTCCCATTTACAATGCTAATTCCAGAATGGGCGATGTCGAAATTTAAAGAGGAGTGGTATGGATCTACTTTCCATTGTGTTTGTGCAAATGTTCCAATGCTCAAAAGGATTGAAACCATAAAGAATAATATTTTTTTCATAATTGTATATTGGTTTTTGTTAATTACTAATATAATGAAAAACAACAGATTTAATGCAGTTCAATTGGTAATAAGAGTTAAATGTTTCTTGTTGCTTGTGTTGCACAACATGAGCAAAGCTGCTGCGCAACACAGTAAAAAGCAAATACTATTTCAATTTATAAGGCTGTATCAAAAACGTACTCAACAAAACAATCGTTATAGAACTAATTGGCATAAGTATCGCCGCAAAAAGTGGGGTTACATAACCCAGAAAAGCAAATGTAATTCCGAAAGTATTATAGGTTAATGAGAAATACATACAAATACGCAATACTCTTTTGGCATGAAAGCCAAAGTTAAAGAAGCTTTTTAGGTTTTTGATTTTATCGCTTTCAATAATAGCATCACATTTTGGTGTAAATCTAAATTCATCTTCAGAAACGCTGATTCCCAATTCAGCTTCTTCAAGCGCTTCGGAGTCATTTAAACCATCTCCAATAAATGCCACTACATCTCCCGATTCATTAAAACGGATGATATGATTCTTTTTATCAGTAGGAGAGAGGTTAAAATGCATATTTATTGGTTCCTCCAAGTCTTTGAATAATACCTCGTCTGTTGTTTGGTCTCCAGAAAGTAAAGTGACTTTGTATTCTTTTTGAAGTTTGTTAATTTGCTCTATTATTCCTTCACGTAACTGAGATTGGAATTTAAAAAACCCAATGACTTCATCGTTTACGCTAATGTAACTGCCACTTTCGTTGAATTTCTCCTTTGCATTTGTGAAACTGGCATTTCCAACTTTGATGGTATTTCCATTTGTTGTTTTTGCTTCAACACCTTGACCTGAAACTTCAAAATAATCTGTAATTGTATCAACATGATCCACTTTGTCTTCTAAGAATTTAGTGATGCTTTTAGAATAAGGATGCGTTGATTGTCTAGTTAATGCGAAAACTTGTCCCATTAATTCTTCAGACATTTCTTTCCCTTCATAGTTCACTCCTTCAATCCTGTCTTTGGTTAAAGTCCCTGTTTTATCAAAAACAATATGATTGACTTTATTCATTTTTTGAATTTCATGACTGTTTCTAAAATACAATCCAGATTTTCCTAGTTTACGTAGAGCATTTCCATAAACGAATGGGAAGGATATCGCCAAAGCACAAGGACAAGCAACCACCAAAATCGCAGTAACGATTTCTAAAATTCTACTGGGATCAATGAAAGCCCAAGTAATTGCAGCCGCTGTAGAAACTACTCCAACGATAATCAAGAAATATTTACTTAGTAAATTCTCTCTATTTTGAACAATTGATTTTGTTGTTTTCGCTGATTTATTCCAAATGCTTGCAAACTTACTTCTGCTTGTTGTGCTTAATGCTTTTACTTGAATAGCAGAGCCGATTAACTTACTCCCAGCATAGATTTTATCTCCAGCTTTTAAGGTGGCTAAATTTGCTTCTCCAGTAATAAAACTTGTGTCAATGACTGCTTTAATAGAAATCAATTCTGCGTCACATGGGATAATTTCTTCGTTAAATATCTTTAGAATGTCATCTTTTTCAATGGATTCTATTTTTATAACTTCCTCTTCATTAGTGATGTCGTTTAGTTTGTGAACTCCCAATGGGAAATATGCTTTTGGATCATTGTCGAAGGACATATTTCTATACGTCTTGGATTGAAACCATTTTCCGATTAAAAGAAAGAATACAAATCCAGTAAATGAATCCATATAACTAGAGCCTTCTTGCATTAAAATTGAGCTTGAACTTTTGACGAACAAGACCAAAATACCTAATGCAACAGGAATGTCTAAATTGAGTTGTTTGGTTCTAATTGCTGTATAGGCCGAAATGAAATATCCAGAAGCAGAATAAAATAATACCGGAATCGAAACAAGCAATGTTAAGTAGGCTGAGAAGTTTCTGAAATTCTCAAACATATCATCCAGTCCTAAATATTCAGGAACAGACCATAGCATTACGTTTCCAAAAGCAAATCCTGCAACTCCTAATTGAAGTAATAATTTCCTATCGTAACTGCTTGTTTTTTCTTTTCCTCGGCGAAGTTCAGGTTTGTAACCAATACTTTCAAGTAAGGAAGCAACATCAGATAGTTTTCTGCTCTTTTTAATAGTTAATGTAAGTGTTCTTGCAGTAAAGTTTGATTCACTTTCAAGAATGTCTGAATTTAACTTTTTAAGATTCTCAAGCAAGTAAATACAAGAGCTGCAGTGAATAGCAGGAAGGAAAAACGACACTATATAGACATCGTCATTCTGAAATTCGATAAAATCATCAAATATTTCAGGTACATCTAATGCCGTGTATTTTGCATTTCCCTCTGTTGCTGGTTTTATCCCACTTTGCTGATTAAATTCGTAGAATTGACCTAAACCGTTATCGCTTAATATTTCGTAAACAGTTAAACATCCAGAGCAACAAAAATTTTTCTCTTCTTTTGAAATTGGTTTTCCAATAATCTTATCCCCACAATGATAGCACCCCATATTTTTGAACTACTTAAGCTGATTTAAAACTATCCTTCTAAAGATATTGGATAGTCATTAAACCGATTTACTAAATCTTCCTTGTGTTGGAATTTTATTCGCGTACGGATCTAACGTCATACATACATTACGGGAGAATGGTTTACCATCTTCAGTAACAATGATTTCATTTTCATTCCATTCGATTATTCCATCCTTTTGAAATTCATCCAAGGCATCTTTGAATGATAAAACATGTTTTTTCATCCATTGATCGTCTGCGAAGGTAGTTTTAAATTGACACATTAATTGCGTGACATGTTCTTTTAATGTAGCATCTGTCTTTGAGTGAACATGGCCTTTTACGATGGGCAATTCATTAGCATCAATCATTCCGTGATATCCTCGAGTACTTTTGATGTTTTGGGCATATCCGAATCCATATTCTGAAATTGCAGAAGCTCCTAAACCAATCATCCTGGCTGTTGTATTGGTGGTGTAGCCCATGAATGTTCTGTTTAATGCTCCTCCTCTTAAAGCGATAGCCAGAATATCTGAAGGCAAAGCAAAATGGTCCATTCCAATTTCAACATAACCATGTGCTAATAATTGTTCTTTAGATTTTTCATACAGTGCTCTTTTCTCATCTCCTGATGGTAAATCCTCTTCAGAGAAGCCACGTTGACCTGTTCCTTTTACCCATGGAACATGTGCATAGGAATACAAAGAAATTGCATCTGGTTTTAATTGAATTGTTTTAGCAATAGTGTCCATCATATCTTCCATTGTTTGCATTGGAAGTCCGAATACTAAATCGTGACTTATTGAAGTAAATCCAACTTCTCTAGATGCAATAGTCACTTTTTCAACGGTTTCAAATGGTTGAATTCTGTTAATTGCTTTTTGAACTACAGGACTATAAGATTGAACTCCAAAGCTTACTCGCCTAAATCCTAAATCGTATAACGTTTGTAGCTGTTCGTCACTGGTATGGTTGGGATGTCCTTCAAAACTAAACAAAGGATCTGGTCCAACTTTAACTTTTATGGCTTCAATTAATCTTTTTAATTGCGCTGCTGCGAAAAAAGTTGGAGTTCCACCACCTAAATGAATTTCATCAACTTGTATACTTTCCCCATTGAGTTTCTCATACATTTGCCATTCTTTGATGACTGCATCAATATAAGGTGCCTCAACGCTGTGTTGTTTTGTGATGTGTTTATGGCACCCACAAAAAGTACACAAACTCTCGCAAAAAGGAAGGTGAACATAAACACTTGTACTGTGGTGTTTGTTTTGTTCTGCTTTTACAAATATAGGTGCAAATTCAGCCGCTGAAAACTCCATTCTGTTCCAATCTAAAATGGTTGGATAGGAAGTATAGCGCGGACTTGAAATGTTGTATTTGTTGATAATCTCTTCACTTAGCATAATCTCTCTTTATCTTTTTTACGCTTGCAAATATCGTGTATTTAGGAAGAAGAAACAAATGATAAAAGTCAGTTTGCAAAAGAATCAATTGTCAACGGCAAAGCCCTCAATGCGATGAAATAAGATATGCTAGCTTGTCGAACTGAAGTTAATAATCAATTATCTCCTGGAGTTTCGGGGTAAACTTTATGAGGATGTAAACTGAAAAAAAAATGTTAATGAGGACTTTCTCCCGGTGGAAATCAGTGAGGGGACAAGAGGGAGGACATTTTAAGTGTAATTTCTCAATTTTATCTTTAATATTATTTAATAGTTTTAGTGATATTCCATAAAATTAGGTACTTAGAAACCACAGAACTAAATCTAACTCCGAAACTTTAGTTATCTCTAAATAAGATAAGCCTTTTTCTCGCCTACTAAATCTACCTCAATTCTATCCTGTAAGGTAGTCGATAGTGTTAGCCCAACATAATCACATCGTATTGGGAAGTTTCTGTGTTTTCTATCAACAAGAGCAACTGTTTTTACTCGTTTTGTTGGACGTTCCAACAGCTTAATTAATGCATATTGCATTGTTCGTCCAGAGTTAATTACATCGTCTACTAAAATAATTGTTTGATGATCAAATTCTTCTAATGAAATACTTGTTGTGATTTCATGCTCAAGTGGCATTTTCTTGTCAATAGTTAATTCACTCACATTGATTTTCTGCTGACCAATATTTTCAAGTCTTTTTCCAAGTTCTAAGGCTATTTCGTATCCATTTCCTATAATTCCAACAAGAAATATTTGTTCTTCCTCAAAGTTGTTTTCAACAATTTCATAGGCTATTCTGTCTAGCTTTTGATTGATTTGTCTTTCGTTGAGCACAAGTGTTTTCATAATTCTATAAATAATTTACCTATTTCTTATCCATTGTTGAAACTCAGCAGCGTTTCTATTGTGTTGCGCTAAAGTTTTAGCAAAGTTGTGTAAACCATCACCCTTAGGTTTTGCACACATATACATGTAATCATTGTTTTCAGCGTTTAACACTGCATCAACAACCTCTGCAGGCGGTATAAAGATGGGACCTGGAGGAAGTCCAGCATAAATATATGTGTTGTAAGGACAATCTCTGTCACGGTGTTCGTAGGTTAATCTTTCCACACCGTCCAATTCGTCACCCCAGCAAAATCTAAATGTTGGATCAGATTGAAGTTTCCATCCATTTCTGATTCTATTCAGATATAATCCTGCAATTGTTTTCCATTCTTCAGGATATTTATCTTGTTCCTTGTAAACAATAGAAGCTAAGGTTACTGCATCAGATTGACTATTTAAACCTACTTGTTTTAATTTTTCAATTCGTTCAGCTGTCCAGAATTTTTTAAATTCACTTGCCATTTTTTCAACAAATGCTACATGATCTGTATCCCAAAAAACACGGTAAGTATTGGGTAGGAAAAGTGCGCCTATTTTTGCTTCGTTAAACCCATATTTGTTCAATATAGAATCAGATAAAATATAATTCACGAATGTTGCACTGTCCATTTCAATTTGAGCGGAAACTTTACCTGCTACATCTCTGATGTGTTGACAGTTATTAAAAGTTATCTCAACTTCTACTTCTTTGTTACCATTGCCTAAACTATTGATTGTAAATCCATTTATTAAGGTGTTATATTCTGTTTTTGGAGCGATTATATATTTACCTGCTCCAATTTTATTATCCTTAAATTCTTTATAATCTAATACCGCTTGAAATGCATTGGCATCATCGATAATTTGATGAAGAACCAGAAGGTTTTTTAGTTCCTCAATTCCTGTTCCAGTAGGAATGTAAAAGCCGGTATCATTTTGATTCAAGGTTTCTTTTTTACCACCAAAATAAGCTGTAATGGAAGAACAAGAGTTCAGCAAAACCAGAAGTGCTAAAACCCATAAAAAGTTTAATTTGCGAAGTCGCTTATTCATTTCTTAAATAAATTTTTGATAAAAATAAGCATCGATTGTTTGGTCCTTATAGATATACCAGTTTTTTCTTGTTCCAGTTTTTTCAAAACCTCCATTTTCAAAAAGTGTTATACTTGCTTTGTTGTCCGCCTGAATGTCACAATATAATTGACTTAAACCGAGTCTGCGAGCTGCAAATCCCGACATCAATTCCAGTGCTTCTTGAGCATATCCTTTATTTCTATTTTCTTTATTTGCAACCAATATTCCTACTCCAGCGCGTTGGTTTTTAAAATCAATTTCAAATAAATCGATTGTACCAATGGCTAGATCGTTTTCGTTTAGGCAAATAATTAAACGCATTTGTTGATTTTGTCTAACGTGGCTTGCGTTTCTTACATAATGTTCGAGTTGATGCAATGAAAACGGAGCTTCAGATTCACTGTATCTCCAATTTTCTGTGTCATTTTCCCACAATAATAATATGTTCACGTCATCTTCTTCTAATTGTCGAAGATAAATTTTCTTTCCTTTTAGCATTGTAGTTCAAATATACAATTTTCAATTTCATTTGTCGTGTAATCTTCTTTTCCTAGAAGGTTTTCAGCTACTACAAACGAATAAACTTCTTTTAAATGACGATTGTCATTCAGTATTTTAACTTTTTGTGTTTTAAATAGAAATCTTTCCATCGAACACTTTTTCAGCAGGTCCAATTAAATAAATAGAATCAAATGTATCTCCGAAACGTTCAGCTTTTACTGCTAATTCACCACCTTTTACATTGATCAATACATCTATCTCATCATAATCTAAAACAAGTGCATAAGCCAAGGCAGCTGCAGTGGCACCAGTTCCACATGAATAAGTTTCATCTTCAACACCGCGCTCATAGGTAAGCATGTCCAAATGATTGTCGGCAAGAACTTCAACTAAATTTACGTTAATTCCTTCTGTTTTATATTTATCTGAATAACGAATTGCTTTACCATATTCAACGATATTCTCATCATCAAGGTTGGCAGCGAATTTAATGTAATGCGGACTACCTGTATCAATGATAAAAGCAGTTTCATCTTTCTTAAACCCTTCAACTTTATTCATTTTCAAAGCAATTATATTCTCATTAATAGAGGCTTTATGAACACCATCAATGGCTTCGAAATTAGTTATGGTTTTGAACATTCCTAATGAATTTGCAAAATGAACAGCACAACGAGCGCCATTTCCACAGAAGCTTTGAGATCCATCAGAGTTATAATAGGTCATTGTGAAATCTAAGGTAGGATGCTTGGAAATTAGAATTATACCATCGGCTCCAATTCCGAATCGTCTATCGCAGAGTGCACTAATTTGTTCATTGTCTAACTCTAACTTAGTAGCGGAGGTACAATCCACCATAATAAAGTCATTTCCTGTGCCGTGGTACTTTGTAAATGAAAAGGTCATCTTAATTTTAATGTCTTAAATTGTTTAGATTTCTGAAGTACTATGCTCATCGACTCCGTATTGAGTAGGATTTGCTCTTCATTTTTGTCCAATTGCAAAGAAATTGATTCATTTGGATTAAAGCCAAATAATTTAAGCTTATTTCTTGTCAACTCATAACCTGTTATATTCAATGGACTTTGCCAAAACTCCACAATAATGTCTTTTGAAAATGCGGAACTTTTTAGATTGAGCATTTCAGAAACATCTGTTGAGTCATTTGGAGAGGGTTCAAGTGGAATAGTGCGTTGGGAGATTAATTCTTCCATAATAATGATTTCATCAGACTCGTCATAGTTTGAATTGTCAGCTTCGTCTAGGTAAGATGCCAAAGTGTCTGACAAATAGACAGTGTCTGTAATAAATACAGAATCAGCAGGTGCAGGAGTTTTGACATGTTCCTTGATTTTAACAGTGTCTATAGTTTTCTGTTTTTTATTTTTGCTAAAGTAGATTTTTTTAGGATCGTTTTGATCAGCTCCTTCTCCTTCTGAATTGTTGTTGAGTAGGTAGCCTATCCCAATCCCCACAAGCACTAGTAATAAATATAAAAATGTTTTTTTCATTAAATTTTACTAAATATATAGCTTCGCAAAAATACATAAAAAGATTGATTAATTGCTTAACAACTTTTAACACGTTTTGTACCACTATCAGTGACTTTTGGTGTTAATATTGAAGTAGTCTTAACGAATCAAATTAAAAAAACAAGAATTATGAAAAGAAATATGAAATCAATAGGTCTAGGGATACTAGGAGGCCTTCTACCATTGGGAATATTTTTTATGCTGGATTCTTCAAATTATACAGCAAACAATGGAACTCAAAATAGTTTAATAGAAGAAACAGGTGCGCCGGTATCAAAGGTGAATTTTGTTTCCTCAGAAATAGATAGTAAACTAGATTTTACTAAGGCCAGCGAAGAAAGTGTTCATTCGGTTGTTCACGTTAAAACCAAAGTAGTTCAGTCCTATGTTCAAAGGGATCCGTTTCTAGAGTTCTTTTATGGACCTGGAGCAGGAAGGGAACGAAAACAATACGGAAGTGGATCGGGATCTGGTGTAATTGTATCACAAGATGGATATATTGTTACAAATAATCACGTTATTCAAAATGCAAGTGAAATTCAAGTAACTCTAAACGATAATACAACCTTCGATGCTGAAATTGTTGGAACAGATCCTTCAACAGATATAGCTGTTCTGAAGATAGAAAAAACTGGCTTACGTGCAATGCCAATTGCAAATAGTGATGATGTTAAAGTAGGGCAGTGGGTACTTGCAGTTGGAAATCCATTCAACTTAAACTCAACTGTTACTGCTGGAATTGTTTCAGCTAAAGCCAGAAACATTAACATTATAGGAAGTCAAAATAAAGAAATTATTCCAATTGAATCTTTTATACAGACTGATGCAGCAGTAAATCCAGGAAACTCAGGAGGAGCTTTGATTAACACTCAAGGTCAATTAATCGGAATAAACACAGCGATTGCTTCTCAAACAGGAAATTATGCTGGATATTCATTTGCTGTTCCTTCAAGATTGGTAGCGAAAATCATGACGGATTTAATTGATTATGGAATGGTTCAACGAGGATTCTTAGGTGTACAAATTCAAGAAATTACACAAGAACTAATTAATGAAAAGAATTTATCAGATGCAAAAGGTTTGTATGTTGCAGGAGTAAATGAAGGTTCTGGTGCTGAAAAGTCAAAAGTTAAAATAGGAGATATAATCCTGAAGATAGGAGCTAAATCAGTTAACTCTGTTGCAGAATTACAAGAAGAAGTTGGTAGAAGAAGACCAGGTGACATTGTAACTTTAACAATAAGAAGAGACGGAGACTTAATAACCAAAGACGTTTTATTGAAAAATATTGATGGGAACACTGAATTAACTTCAAAAGACGAATTGGAAAGACATTCGGCGCTTGGTGCAACATTCTCAGAACTAACAAAAGCAGAGAAGAAAGAGTTGAATATTAAAAATGGTGTAAAGATTTCTTCTATATCGACAGGTAAATTAAGATCTATCGGATTGACAAAAGGAATTATTATTACAAAAATAAATAATATTGATGTAACTAGTGTAGAACAGCTTACAGAGTATTTAAAACGCAAAGATCAGAAAGGTGTTTTATTGGAAATCATGACTGAAAGCGGAAAGAAAGATTATGTTGGATTTGGACTGTAACCTTTCCTAATTGTATACGTTATAAAAACGCTCTTAATGAAAATAGTTGAGGGCGTTTTTTATTAAAATTATTATCAGTATTATTGCACCACATCAGCTTATTATCTCTTTATAATAGTGGCTCTTATTTATTTAGAAAGGTAAATTAAAAATTTGCCACCACTTATATTTTGTAGTATAGTTTAATTGGTGTAATTTTGCCACACTTTATTTCCCATTATTAAAATAAGGATTAGAAAAACATGAGACAGCTTAAAATTACAAAGTCGATAACTAACCGCGAAAGTCAATCATTAGATAAGTATCTACAAGACATTGGTAAGGAAGAATTGATTACAGCCGATGAAGAGGTTGAGTTAGCAAGGAAAATCAAACAAGGTGACCAACGCGCTTTAGAGAAATTGACAAGAGCTAACCTAAGATTCGTTGTCTCAGTTGCAAAGCAATATCAAAACCAAGGACTTACACTTCCAGATTTAATTAACGAAGGTAACTTAGGGTTGATCAAAGCAGCTCAGAAGTTTGATGAAACACGTGGATTCAAATTTATCTCCTATGCAGTTTGGTGGATTCGTCAATCTATTTTATCTGCATTGGCAGAACAAGCACGTATTGTTCGTTTGCCTTTGAACCAAGTAGGTTCGTTGAATAAAATCAATAAAGCATTTTCTCGTTTAGAACAAGAATACGAACGTCCTCCATCAGCTGAAGAATTAGCTGAGGCATTGGAAGTTCCAGAAGATAAGATTAAAGAAAGTATGAACGTTTCAGGACGTCACGTTTCTATGGATGCACCATTGTCAGCAAATGAGGATGGTGGTACCCTGATGGATGTCATGGCTAATGCTGATTCACCAAAAGCAGATGCTTTATTAATGGCTGAATCATTACAACGTGAAATCGAACGTTCACTTTCAACATTAACAGATAAAGAACGTGAAATTATTCGTTTATTCTTCGGAATTGGAATGAATCATGGGCTTACTTTGGAAGAAATTGGATCTAAATTCAATTTAACGAGAGAGAGAGTTAGACAGATTAAAGAAAAAGCTATTAGAAGATTGCGACACACTTCGCGAAATAAACTATTAAAAGCTTATTTAGGATAAGAAATTTCGGGGCTGCTAATATTAGCAGCCCCTTTTTTATACGAAAAAATTTAAACCAAATCATAAACAAAACAATATGAATACTTCAAACGGGTATGAAGAACAGTTAGATGCTCATGTTAAAAGAGAAAGAGCAGCTGTTAAATTAGCCAGTAAAACAGGACAACTTCTTTACGATAAAGGAGTGGAGTTAGTATTATTTAGAAACCACCTTGTGAGTTTAACGATTTCAGAAATCATGAATTTACATGAATATTCTCGCAAAGTAGTTCAGAAACCAATAGATGTGTACACAACTTCTGCGATGGCTCAAGCACTTTTGTCTTTAGACCTTACTCCTTCAAAACTAGACATTGGCCGATTAGCATTTGAGTACAATGAAGCAAAAGATAAGTATGTAGATGAAACAGCGTTTTTAAAAGATACTTTGAAGGACTTTATCGGTCAAGATAAGTTTTCAATGGAACCTCGTGATGTTGTACTTTATGGATTCGGTCGTATCGGACGCCTTGCAGCCCGTGAGTTAATTAAGCAAGCTGGGAAAGGACAACAATTGCGATTAAGAGCAATTGTGACAAGAGATGTTTCAGCAGATATAATTAAAAAGCGTGCTGCTTTATTTATGAATGACTCTGTTCACGGTGCCTTTGATGGAATCGTTGATATTGATACAGACAATGAAGTCTTGAATATTAATGGAATGAAGGTTCACATGATTGAAGCGAAAAATCCAGAAGATATCGATTATACTAAGTATGGAATTAGCAATGCCTTAATTATTGATAATACAGGAGTTTTTACGGATAAAGAAAGTTTGTCGAGACACTTACAATCAAAAGGAGCTGCACGTGTAATTTTAACTGCACCTGGAAAAGGAATTCCAAATATTGTTTATGGAATAAACCAAGGTACTCTAGATCTTGAAAATGAAAAGATTTTCTCTGCTGCTTCTTGTACAACAAATGCGATCTCACCAATTCTAAATGTGGTGAACGATAATTTTGGAGTTGTAAAAGGACACATTGAAACAGTTCATGCATATACCAACGATCAAAACTTGTTGGATAACATGCACAACAAACCAAGAAGAGGGCGCTCTGCGGCTATAAATATGGTTATTACTTCAACTGGTGCGGGTAAAGCAGTAACGAAAGTAATTCCAGATTTAGAGAATAAATTGACTGCAAATGCTGTACGTGTTCCAACACCAAATGGCTCTTTGGCGATTCTTGCACTAGAATTAAATAAAGAAGTTACTGTTGAGGAAGTGAATCAAGCAGTTAAATATGCAGCATTGAATGGTAATTTGATTAACCAAATTCATTATTCAATTGATGAGGAATTGGTATCAAGTGATATTATCGGAAATACGTGTTGTTCAGTATATGATTCCCCTGCAACTATAGTGTCAAACGATAAGAAAAACGTTGTTCTTTATACTTGGTATGATAACGAGTTTGGTTACACTAAACAAGTTATTCGTTTAGCTAAATATGTAGCGAAAGTAAGAAGATTGATTTATTATTAGGATTTATTTTACGCCCATAAGTTGAAAACTTGAGGTAATTTAAAATAAAATATAGTTGGATAATATAATGAATAAGCCAAGTAGCGATACTTGGCTTATTTGGTAATATAAATATGTTAAGATGTTCGCAGGCATGTTTTATTAGAGCCTACCTACTGCACATCTAAAACCGTTAATTCATATTCTAAAATTGTATTTGCTGGGATAATCTCAGAGCTTTTGTCGGCATAACCCATTTGTGGAGGAATGATAATATGAATACTTCCACCTTTTTTCAACATCATTAAAGCATCTTGCCAACCAATGATTAATTGACTTACCTTAAAACTTAAAGGATCATTTTTCGAAATAGCTTGGAAAGTATTTCCAGTTAAGAAGGAACCTTTGTAGTAAAATGTAACTAGATCATTATAGGCAATATATTCTTCGCCTTCACCTTCTTCAAGAATAGAGTAGTAGAGCCCTTCTTCGGTTCTCTGCATTTTTATTCCTGTAGAATCAAGATAATGTTGAATTTGTTCATCGAAAGACGCTAATTCCGTTTCAGAATATGTTGAACAACTTGTAATTGAAAATAAAAGTACAATAATACCAATCCACTTCATATTTATAATTTTACAGGTGTTAAAGTATAACCTTCGGCTTTTAATAACTCAATTACTCCGTTTGGACCTCCTAAATGTGCAGCACCAACAGCGATAAATGATTTGTTTTTCTTGATGATGGATTTAATTGGTTCAATCCAGTTTTTATTTCTATTGTTTAAGAAATCTTCTTCAAATTCTGGTGAACTCATCTCAGAGCTAATCGTATAATTGTGAATTTTGTTAATGTCTTGGGATAAGTAGACATCAATTAATTTTCTCATTTCACTTCCTCCATCACCTCCAGATCTCAAAGCTTCCATAATCATATTTACTTGGTCTTCCGGACTCAAATTATCAATAAAACCCATTTGTTCTTCAATGGTTTCAAGTCCTAAAACTCTAATTTCATTTTCTTTGGCAAGCAATTCTAATGACATTTCATAACTCTGTGGATTCTCTCCAAAAGCATCTTTTGTAAATAATTGCAATAATACGAAAGGTTTCATTTTTCCAAAAGCCAATCGCATTTGTTCTTCTTCAAAACCTAGGCTTTCTTTGATATAAATAAAAATCGAATCCAATTGTTCTTCTGTAAAATAATCAAACATAGATCCTGAATCCAACATCATTAGTTGCATTGCTTTCATTTGTTCATTTAGCCCTCCGATTTCCATTACTAAAATTTCAGAAGCTCTCACCTTATCTTGTAATGTTTCTGGAAATAGGAAATCCTCATTAGGGATTAAGTGCATCGTTCCAAAAATATAGGATGGAGATTTCACTTTTTTTCCTGTAACTTCCCAAAGTAGGGAAGAGCTAAGAGTTTCCTGAGCGATTCCAAAATGAATGGCGAAAAATAAGGAAAGAAATATTGTTATTATTTTCATATTTGTTTTGTTAATTGAACCAAGAATGAGTTCTCGTCTTCTTGGAGTAAAGTTAATGATAGTCCAACATCGTTCGCAAGCATTTCCATTTTTTCAATGTCCAGATAAATCCAGTTGAACCAACCACTTTCGGAATCTTTGTACTTCATATTGAATTTGAATTCTCCGTAATAATTAGCATTCAAATCTACCCAAAGTGCGCCATCATCATCTTCGAAAATGTTTTGAACATCTGTGGAATCGCATAGAATACTTCCTCCAGGTGCCAATAAACTGGATACATGTTCAAAAAAAGGAATTACTTCGTTTAATGTTCCAGCAAGTCCGATACCATTCATTAACAATAGAATGGTATCATAAGATCCATTATTAAAATCTAATATAGGAGTTGAATAATGTGTTGCTTGAGGAATTACTTCTTGCAAATAGCGATAGGCGAGCGGACTTACTTCAAGTGTGGTGACATCGAATCCTTTTTCAATCAAGTATTTCGCATGTGGACCAGCAGCAGCACCAATATCTAGAATCTTTCCTTTGCAATGTTGCATCGCTGTAGCTTCTAGTATTGGAAAATCTTCATAACTGCGCAATAGATGATCTATGGGGAGGAAGTCATCTTCTACTAGATCAGATTCTACAATAATGTCTTGAGGATTATTATTCGTGTGATAATCCCAGATTGCATTTCCGATCGGGTCTTTTAATTCCATTCTTTAAATATCGTAATCGTCAATATTATCAAACTGACCATTGCCAAAATCATCATCGAAATCATCGAGGTCGTCAAAATCACCAAAATCTTCTGCATTTGGATCTCGATCTGTTTCAAACTTCATGTCTTCAAGATTTTTAGGACCTTTGTCTTTAGTTTCTTGAGAAATATCACCAACTTCTAAAAGTAATTGAGGGTGCTCAACTACTTCATCAGTAATTTCGTGCAATTCAATTAAGAAAATCCACATTGATAAAAAGTCATGAACCAGGATGAAACGTTGTTTTGGTTCAGAAATACGATCTTTTAATTTTAAAGAACTCATTTCAATAGGGGCTTCTTCTTCATCTAGTTGTCCAAAAGACATGTCCATCAAAGAAATTTCCTCTCCTTTATTCCAGTCTTCATCACTTACAAAAAATGACGCCATTTGGTCATTTGAAAAACCAAAAGCATCTAGAATAGTATTGTAAAAGTGTTCAAAGTTAAAATCATCACTGATTAAAATATCTCTAAATACTTCAGTGTTTTCTACACTGTCGAGTAATATCCTAAATTTAAGTCCTGCCATATTTACATTTCCTATTAAACAATCAGCGAAGGTAATAGTTTTCTATCTTTCTAAACCCAATTCTTCTCCTAATTTAAGCATCATTTGAAATGCTTCATCATAGTCGTTTTGAATGTTTCCTTCTAAAATAGCTTCTTTTATACTGTTTTTTATTGTCCCGATTTCACTACAAGGCTCTAAATTGAAGGTTTCCATTATTATTTTACCGTCAATTGGGGGTTGGAAATTACGAACACTGTCTTTTTCTTCAACAGATTTTAGTTTTTCTTCTACCAGTTTAAAGTTATTGCGGTATTTCTTTACTTTAAATTCATTTTTTGAGGTAATATCCGCATTGCAAAGTAACATTAAGTCATCAATATCATCTCCTGCCTCATTCAATAATCTACGAATAGCTGAATCAGTGACATCTCCTTTCACCAAAGCAATTGGACGTAAATGTAAACGCACAAGTTTTTGAACGTATTTCATTTTAGCATCCATAGGTAATTTCATTCTACGAAAAATTTTAGGAACCATTTTTGCCCCTAAATCTTCATGTCCGTGAAATGTCCAACCTATTTTTTCATTGTATCTTTTCGTCGGGGGTTTAGCTATATCATGCATGATTGCTGCCCATCTTAACCAAAGATCGTCTGTGTTTTCAGCTATATTATCGAGGACTTCTAATGTGTGATAGAAATTGTCTTTGTGCGAATGTCCATTAATTGTCTCAACTCCTGCCAAGTTTACCATCTCTGGAAAGAATTGATGGAGTAGGTGGGTTGAATTCAATAATTTAAAACCTCTTGAAGGTGTATCACTCAAAATTATTTTATTGAGTTCTTCGCTGATTCTTTCTGCTGAAATAATTGAAAGCCTTTCCGCATTATCTTTAATAGCATTTAAACTCTCTATTTCAATTTTAAAATCCAATTGTGTTGCAAAACGAATAGCACGCAACATTCTCAAAGGATCATCAGAATAAGTTGTTTCAGGATGTAAAGGGGTACGAATAATTCCTTTCTCTAAGTCTGCTAGTCCATTAAAAGGATCGATTAAATCTCCAAAATTGTCTTCATGTAAACTCAAGGCCAAAGCATTGATTGTAAAATCTCTTCTTTTCTGGTCTTCCTCCAGTGTTCCGTCTTCAACAATCGGTTTTCTAGAATCTCTATTATAAGATTCCTTTCGAGCACCAACAAATTCAATATCAAGATCTTTGTATTTGAAATGTGCTGTTCCAAATGATTTAAAACGGGTCACTTTTTTAACTCGTAGTTTTGCTGCAACTTTTTCAGCCAATTCAAGTCCGTCTCCCACCACAACGATATCGATATCTTTGGACGGTCTGTCCAATAGTAAATCTCTAACATAACCACCGATAACATAAGATTCTAGACCTAGTTCGGTAATAATATCTCGTGTGACTTTAAAAACGGGATGCTTAAGCTTTTCTTTGTAATTCAATTTCATTTCGAGGGCAAATATACTGAACATTTGGGAAAAAGTAGAAGGTTGGTGGAAGTTGAATAATTTAGTAGATGGATTGGGCGTTTAATGTCTAATTGGTCCTTCTTAGGAGGGAATAGTATATACTGAGTATAACTAAAAAATATTTAAAGTTTTTTTTACTTTTAGTTATTCTTGACCCATTTTGGGTTTCTATTGGTGCCTTTATTTACAATGATTAGCATTGGTTTTATACATTTTATTTGTCAAAAATTTAGTAAACATTTGTGACAAAAAGACGATAGCGATTGTAATAAATCAATATAAAATTCTCTATACCCCTCAATCACAAATTCTTCGTCGTATTCACCACCTTAATCCACCCATAAACTCCTTTATTCTTAAAGTTCGTATAATTCAAAACCATGCTTTGTTCTTCAGCAATACCGTTAAAGAAAACAACAAATTGCCAATTGTCTTTCTCATGAAGAACTTTATAAACTGCTCCTTTATTGTAGTTTATAATTAAATTTGACTCTGTCCAATCCTCAAAAGCGTTTTCATTAACCACAGCAGGTGACCAGCGAACTTCAGTTCTTTCATTTAGTTTGAAATATTTTTCAGAAAATGTTACTTTCTCAGGGAAAAAAGGTCCAACCATATCACCAGAGTCCCGTCCTACAAAAAAGCGATCATTTATTTTTAGACCATCTTTTGTTTTTCTAATGCGGTAAACATTATGACTGGCGCTTTTACAACAAGGATATTTGTGTGTGTAAAGAATAACTTCGCCAGTTAATGGATGAATTTTATAGGCTAACAAACGCCCAACTTCGCTGAATATATTACGTTGGTTTCTTTCTTTTTCAGTATCAAACAATTCGATATATTCTCTCTCGTCATCATTGTTTTTCAAACCTTTAAACAATAGTAATGGTGTTTGTTCTCTATTGAAATAGATATAAAACCATTGCGATTTATACCGCTTCCAATATTCATTAAAATTATTAGTTATCACTGTTAAATCATGGCCTAACTCGTTATAACTATGGAGTACTTTTACTTTTTCTTCAATAGATGCATCTTGTTTGAGAACTTCACCAAAATTTGTTTTTCCATCATTTACAAAAACTTCATGAGGAATATTCACTAAGTTTGGATTCACCTGAGCTTGATAGTTATTGATAGATGCAGCAAGTAATAGAAATAAAGATAGTTTTTTCATATTTTAAAAATAAAAAAGGGAGCATTAAAACACCCCCTTTGTCAATTAAATCCTAAAATTTATTTTTCATCTTCTTTTGAATTATTCACTTTCTTTTCTCCTTTAACTATTTCTGTAGCTAAACCAGTTTTTTCCTCATTTAAAGTAAGCTTGATAGTATCGCCTTCTTTAATATGAGCGTTAATGATTTGCTCAGCTAAAGGGTCTTCGATGTACTTTTGAATTGCACGACTTAATGGTCGGGCACCAAACTTAGTATCGTAACCTTTATCTACGATAAAGTCTTTTGCTTCCTTGTTCAACTTGATATCATAACCTAAGTCATTGATACGTTTGTATAAGTGAACCAGTTCCAAGTCAATAATTTTATGAATATCCTCACGTTCAAGAGATTTGAACATAATCAGATCATCAACACGGTTTAAGAATTCTGGAGAGAAAGCTTTACGCAATGCACTTTGGATAACAGACTTCTGATCATCATCGGTTGCAGATAATCTTGCAGCAGTTCCAAAACCTACACCTGTTCCAAAATCTTGTAATTGTCTAGCTCCAATATTCGAAGTCATGATAATAATGGTGTTCTTAAAGTCAATTTTACGACCCAAACCATCTGTCATGTGTCCCTCATCCAAAGCTTGAAGTAAGATATTAAATACATCTGGATGCGCTTTTTCTATCTCATCCAAAAGAATGATAGAGTAGGGCTTTCTTCTCACTTTTTCAGTCAACTGTCCACCTTCTTCGTATCCTACGTACCCTGGAGGTGCACCAACTAATCTAGAAATCGAGAATTTCTCCATGTATTCAGACATATCCACTCTAATAAGAGCATCTTCAGAGTCAAACATTTGTTTTGCTAGAACTTTAGCAAGTAATGTTTTTCCAACCCCTGTTGGACCTAGGAAGAAGAACGAACCAATTGGCTTATTTGGATCTTTCAATCCTGCACGATTTCTTTGAATTGCTTTAACAACTTTAGAAACCGCTTCATCTTGACCAATGATTTGACTTCTTACTTCGTCATACATTTTAGCCAATTTTCCACTTTCTTTTTCTGCAATTCTCTGAACAGGAATCCCAGTCATCATTGCCACAACGTCTGCAACATCTTCTTCTGTTACAGTTACTTTATGGTTTTTAGTATCTTCTTCCCATTTGATTTTCTCTTCTTCGAGTTGATCTTGAAGTTTCTTTTCAGAATCACGTAATTCAGCAGCTTTTTCATATTGCTGAGATTTAATTACATCATTCTTTCTAATTTTAATTTCTTCGATTTTCGCCTCAATTTCAATTATTTGCTTCGGAACATTGATATTCGTTATGTGAACACGAGAACCTACTTCATCTAAAGCGTCAATTGCTTTGTCTGGCAAATGTCTATCAGAGATGTAGCGCTCAGTCAATGAAACACAAGCTCTGATTGCTTCAGGAGTATAAATCACACTGTGGTGATCTTCGTAACGTTCCTTAATATTGTCTAGAATTTGAATTGTTTCTTCAAAAGTAGTTGGCTCAATCAATACCTTTTGGAATCGGCGCTCTAATGCACCATCTTTTTCAATGTGTTGACGGTACTCATCAAGTGTTGTAGCTCCAATTGCTTGAAGTTCTCCTCTTGCTAATGCTGGTTTGAACATATTTGAAGCATCTAGTGATCCACTTGCTCCACCAGCACCAACAATGGTGTGAATTTCATCAATAAAAAGAATAACATCTCTGTTCTTTTCGATTTCAGCCATTACAGCTTTCATACGCTCTTCAAACTGACCACGGTATTTTGTACCTGCAACAAGTGAAGCTAAATCCAGAGAAACGATTCTTTTATCAAACAATACACGTGAAACTTTACGTTGCACTATTCTTAAAGCAAGACCTTCTGCAATGGCACTTTTACCAACACCAGGTTCACCTATAAGGATAGGGTTGTTCTTTTTTCTACGTGATAAAATTTGACTTACACGTTCAATTTCTTTTTCTCGACCTACAATAGGGTCTAATTGATCATTTTCTGCAAGTTTGGTTAAATCTCTTCCGAAATTATCAAGTACAGGCGTTTTTGACTTTGTGTCTCCTGCTTTTCTTGCACCTCCTCCTGTTGGACCGCCAGCAAATCCAGCATCTCCACTATCATCCCCGGTACCTGGGAAATCAGCTCTCGGATTATTTTCTTCTAACATAGCTTCAATTTCATCTTTAATGTTGTCATAAATTACTCCATATCTATTTAAAGTTCGACAAGCTACATTGTTTTCATCCTTTAGGATGGATAATAATAAATGTTCAGTACCAATTACTGGACTTTTAAATAGCTTAGCTTCTAGATATGTTATTTTCAATACTTTTTCAGCTTGCTTCACCAATGGAATGTTGGTTAAATCTTTAGCTGTGTTATTTGTCGACTTATTCAAATACGATTCAATTTGATAACGGATTTGTTCTAAATCTAAATTAAATTCTTTTAAAACGCGAATACCTAGACCTTCTCCTTCACGAATAAGGCCAAGCAGCAGGTGTTCTACACCTATATAATCATTCCCTAGTCTTAAGGCTTCCTCACGACTAAAGTTAATAACATCTTTTACTCTTGGCGAAAATTTTGCTTCCATAGTTTTACGAATATACATAAATTTTGTGTTGCACACTTGCTAGGTAATTAACACTTTCAAAAATAAAACGATTTAATAAGAGAATAGTTTAAGTTCTCCTTAATTATTCACAGGTTTTTGTTTATAATTTATAAAATTCCTGTTGCCTAACTTGATTTAAATCCTTATTTTCGGGCATTCTAAATGCACGCAACTTTCGTGCAGTAATAAATTAAATGACAAGATGGCAGAAGGAGAAAGAATCATTAAGATTAATATCGAAGATGAAATGAAATCCGCTTACATCGATTACTCGATGTCAGTTATTGTTTCGCGTGCTCTTCCAGATGTACGTGATGGATTTAAACCAGTACATAGACGTGTGCTTTACGGAATGCAAGATTTAGGAGTTTACTCCAATAAAGCACATAAGAAATCAGCGAGAATCGTTGGTGAGGTATTGGGTAAATATCACCCGCATGGAGATAGTTCCGTTTATGATACAATGGTGCGTATGGCTCAATATTGGTCGTTGCGTTATCCTTTAGTTGATGGACAAGGTAACTTCGGGTCAATGGATGGAGATAGTCCAGCCGCTATGCGTTATACGGAGGCTCGTTTAAGAAAGATTTCCGAAGAAATGTTGAGTGATCTCGACAAGGACACAGTTGATTTTACCCCTAACTTTGATGATAGTTTAACTGAGCCTACTGTTTTACCAACAAAAGTACCAAACCTTTTAATTAATGGTGCAAGTGGTATTGCGGTTGGTATGGCAACTAATATGGCACCTCATAACCTAACGGAGGTAATTGATGGTACAATTGCATATATCGAAAATAACGATATAGAGGTAGAAGGATTAATGAAGTATATAACTGCTCCTGATTTCCCAACTGGTGGAATCATTTATGGTTATGATGGAGTGAAATCTGCATTCGAAACTGGAAAGGGACGTATTGTTATACGTGCAAAAGCTAATATTGAAGAGAATAATGGCGGTCGTGAGCATATCGTTGTTACTGAGGTTCCATACCAAGTAAACAAAGCGGATATGATTAAAAGAACCGCTGATATGGTAAACGAAGGAAGAATCGAGGGGATTACTGATATCCGTGATGAATCTGACCGTAATGGATTGCGTATTGTTTACGAATTAAAACGTGATGCAATACCTAACGTGGTTTTAAATAAACTATTTAAATTCACTGCATTACAAACCTCATTTTCAGTTAATAACATTTGTTTAGTTGATGGTCGACCTGAGTTGTTGAACCTAAAACAAATGATCGAGAAATTTGTTGCTTTCCGTCACGAAGTTGTGATTAGAAGAACAAAATTCGAATTGCGTAAGGCAGAAGAAAGAGCACACCTTTTAGAGGGTTTAATTATTGCATCGGATAATATTGATGAAGTAATTAAAATTATTCGTGCTTCGAGCAGCCCAGACGAGGCAAGAGAGAGTTTAATGAAGCGTTTTGAGCTTTCAGATCTTCAATCTCGTGCAATTGTTGAAATGCGATTGAGACAATTGACAGGACTAGAGCAAGATAAGCTAAGAGCTGAATATGCTGAGTTAATGTTAACAATTGAGGACTTAAAAGATATTCTAGAACATGAGTCGCGAAGAATGGCTATAATTAAAGAAGAACTAGAATATATCAAAGAAAAATACGGTGACGAGCGACGTTCAATTATTGAATACTCAGCATCAGAAATGAGAATTGAGGATTTAATACCAGATGATGAAGTTGTTGTAACAATATCGCATGCTGGATATATTAAACGTACAAGCTTAAGCGAATACAAAGTACAGAATAGAGGAGGAACTGGTTCTAAAGGTTCAACAACTAGAGATAAAGATTTCTTAGAAACTATCTTTGTGGCTACAAACCACAATTACTTAATGGTATTTACTGAAAAAGGTAAATGCTTCTGGATGCGTGTATTTGAGATTCCTGAAGGAAGTAAAACGTCTAAAGGACGTGCAATTCAAAATTTAATCAACATCGAGCAAGATGATAAGATTAAAGCATACATCAATGTTGAGGACTTAACAGATGAAGAATATGTTGATAATAATTTCATTGTGATGGTGACTAAGAAGGGAATTATCAAGAAAACGAAATTAGAAGCTTATTCTAGACCACGTTCAAATGGTATTAATGCTATTAATATTAATGAAGATGATGAATTATTGAGTGCTAAACTGACAAATGGTTCACAAGAAATTATTTTGGCTAAAAAATCAGGATATGCAATTCGTTTCAATGAGTCAACGGTAAGAACGGTTGGAAGAAATTCAATTGGAGTGAAGGGTGTTACGATGAGTACTCCAAATGACGAAGTTGTAGGAATGATTTGTTTAGAGCCAGATAGTGAAAACAGTATTCTTGTTGTATCTGAAAATGGATATGGAAAACGTTCATTCTTTAACGACCCTGTAACTGGAGATCCAATTTATCGTGTAACGAACCGTGGTGGTAAAGGAGTAAAAACAATTTCTGTAACTGAAAAAACAGGAAATCTAATTGCCATTAAGAACGTTACAGATGAAGATGATTTAATGATTATTACTAAGCGAGGTATTACAATTCGTTTAAAAGTAGATCAAATTAGAGTAATGGGGCGTGCTGCACAAGGTGTGAAGGTAATTAATCTTTCTAAAGGTGGTGAAATTGCTGCAGTTGCAGTGGTACCAAAAGAAGAAGAGGTTGAAGGAGCTAAAGATCTTGATGGAGAAGTTGTTGATGGAGAGTTGATCGATGGAATGGATGTAGATTCAAAGGACAACAATGATGAGACGCCAGACGCATCTGAAGAGGATGGCACAGAAAATGATACAACTGAAGAATAAGAAATAAAAAACAGAACAAAATGAATTTGAACAAAGTAAATTTAGGAATCCTTTGTGCGACACTTTTTATAGGAGCGCAAGGATTCTCACAAAACAGCAATGTAGTTTCTGCTGCACTTGAGTTTCAGAAATACGAGCCGGCCTTAGCTCAACAAGATTTAGTGAAGGCGAAGAGTTATTTGTTAGAAGCTAAAAAATATATTGATCCTGCAATGAAGGATGAGTCAACGAAGGCTGACCCAAAAGCAAATTACTATAATGCGGTTATCAACTACAGCTTGATGGAGATGTCAGCATTGCCTAATTCTGAAGATTTAGAGATTTATAAAAGTGATTCTATATTAGGAGTAATTGAAAGATCGATAAAGCTAACAGAATCAAAAAAACGTTATAGATCTGATATTGATTTATTCTTTAACCGAAGAGTTGCTCAGGCAGTAACAATCGGTGAAATGATGTTTAAGCAAAAGAATTTTGAAATGGCATTTGCAGGTTTTGCTGGTGCATATCAAGTAAAGAAAATTGCAAACATTGAAGAGGAGCGTGATGCAATGAGAACGAATGCGATTATTGCAGCTAGAAACTACATCGATACTTTAACTAAAACTGGTGATTCAGAAAAAGCATTGGAATTTATTTCTGGAGCTTTAGAAATGTTTCCGGAAAGTGAAGACTTAGCAATCGCTGGAGTAAATATCGCTTTAGATAAAGATGATTTGGTGAAAGCAGAAGCGTATTTTAATGCTGCAGCCAAATCTTCTCCAAACAATAAAGTTTTGTTTTCTAACATGGGGTCTATTTATTTGACTGCTGCTGATAAAGCTTACAACGATTTCGCTAAAATGGATATCACTGATGCAGGGTATCAACAGAAATCTGATGAAGTAGAAAGCTTGTACACTAAAGCAGAAAATAATCTTGGTCGTGCTATTGAAATCGACTCATTATATGCTGAAGCAGCATATAACCTTGGAGTTCTTTATTTGGGTAGAGGTGAGAAATTGAAAACTACAGCAAGTCAGATGGATTTCAATAACCCTGATTACGATAAAGTAAGTGAGAGAAGTCAAGAGATGTATAAAAAGGCAATTGTTCCTTTAGAGATTTACATTAAACAAGACCCTAATAATGCGGGAGTATTGAACGTATTGTTTCAAGTTCACAGAAATGCTGGAAATACTGAAAAGGCATTAGAGTATAAAAGACGTGCTGATGCAGCTGCTTCAGAAGGAAAATAGAATTTATTCTTAAAAATAGAGGAGAGGTTGTTGCGAAAGTGACAGCCTCTTTTTGTTTTGTGGAAGAAAGAAGAGGTATGAGTAAAAAAAACTGAAGAGACATCCATATAATACAGTAGAGACATACGTTATAAAGAGTAGAGACACACGTTTAAAACAGTAGAGACATACGGCCGTGTGTCTCTACTGTTTTATTATACGTGTTCCATGATTGAATATTATTCAAATTACAACAACTCAATTGTTGTATCTGTTAATTTAATCTTTTTGTTCTTGTATAAATTTCCAACTGCTTTTTTGAAGGACTTTTTACTCATACCTAATTCGGTTCTTATCAAATCTGGACTAGATTTATCTGTAACCGTACTTACACCGTTGTTTTCTTTTAAATAGTCTAGTAATTGTTCAGAAAATTCATCGAACTTTTCAAGTCCAATTGGCACAAGTGAAATATCTAGTTTGCCATCTTCACGAATAAACTCTACAAACCCTTTTGTACGTTCTCCGTTTCTTAATGGACGAACGAGGCGGTCTTTAAAGATAAGTCCATTGTACTTTTCGTTAACGATAACTTTTCTGCCTAAGTCAGTCACTTCAGCGACAAACAAGTCTACTTCATCACCTTCTTCTAAGTCAGTGACTTCATCTTCCAGATAACGGTTGATTCTAGCAGATCCAACCAAACGATTTGTTTGGTCATCTCTGTAAAGACGGATTAAATAAACTCCATCTTCCACCATTTTTGCTGTTTGTTCTTTAAAAGGAACAAGTAAATCTTTTTCTAGTCCCCAATCGAGGAAAGCACCAAAGCTACTTACTGCTTTTACTTTTAAGAAAGCAAAATCGTTTAATTTTATTTTTGGAGTTTCTGTTGTCGCCACTGGTCGATCTTCAGAATCGTTGTAAATATACACGTTAATGGTTTGATCAACTTCCATTTCATCTGTTAGATATTTATTCGGCAGTAACACTTCAAAACCTTTATCATCCTCCAAGTATGCTCCAACACTTGTGAAACGATCAATTCTTAAGTCTGCGTATTCTCCAATATAAACCATATTCTATTTTTACTAAGTGCAAAGATAAGCTAACTTTTTTAGTAATACAGTTTTGAGAGCAACTTAGCGTTAACAATTAAGCAAGGGAAATTTCCTTCATTTGTGATTAAATTTTGAGTGTATTTTTCGAACTGAGAAAACAAGCTAGCAGAATGATGAGAAACTGCAATCATATCGCATTGATTAGCCTTAGCATATTCTACCACCAACGTGTGAAATGGTTTCTTTTCTTTTAAGATATGTACTTCCGCATCAATACCTCTTTCCTCAAATTGATTTTTCACCAATGAGATACGCACTTTAAGTTGCTGAGATAATCGTTGGTCAGATTGGTGCTCTGCAATTACGTGAATTTTACTGTCAAATGTTTTTGCAATTTCACCAGCAATGTGAATTACCTGAAGACTTTCTTTTGAAGTAGTGATAGGTACAACTATATTGTCTAGTGTTTTTCTTTCAACGTTATCTTGAACAACAAGGAAAGGCACAGATGAATTAGTAATCACTTTCATAGCGTATGAACCTAAAAGCTTTTGCATTCCTTTCGCTCCGTGAGTTCCCATGATAATTAAACGTGCGTCTTTTTCTTCTGAAAATTTCGCAATATCTTCAAAAATAGTTCCTTGAACTACTTTGGCTTCAAGCGCTATGCCCTCAGGAGGGTTTTTCAGATTAGCAATAATTTGATTCAATTTTACATAAGCAGACTCCTCATCGTTTTTGCTACTCACTATATGCAATAACATAATTGAGGTATTTCTTGGTTCAGCTAAAAAAACTGCGTAGTTCAATGCAGCATCTCCAACACTTGTAAAGTCATGTGGTACAATAAATAAGTTAGCGCTCATAGAAGTATAAGTTTTTGTATATACCAAATATAAGAAAAAAAAAGGAAAATAATGACAAATTATTGATTGCTGTAAAGAATATATAATCAATGAGTTAATGTAGACCTGTTAATAATCATGAAAATTAAAGCAATTTAAAGCAACCTCTCCAAGTCAGTACTCGTCTATGGTGCAAGTATTAACACTACTACTAATGAAAGCGGAAAATAAGTCTGAGCAATTGGACTTATTTTTTTTTGCACGTATATACGAAAGCAGGAGGTAAGTTGTTGGCAGTAAATTGTATATCTATTGAGCTAAATATTTTAATCAACAATTTTCTTGCATTTAAAGAGTATTGAAACTGAATATATTGTCCTTCATTTTTCAGAACAATTTCAGCTGATTTTAATATTCTCATTGTTAATTTCTGATCGAAATTTGTAAGTGGTAAAGACGAGATAATTACATCGGCAAATTTTTTATTGTCTGCTTCCAGGTATTTTCTAACATTTGCAGCACTATCATAAATTATTTGAACTCTGTCGTCATTTTCAAATTCCTTTTGAAGCTTGATGTAAAAGGGTTCATGCAATTCAAAAACATATAGACTTGCATCGGGTTTCATTTGTTCAATGATACGACGAGTAAAAACTCCTGTTCCAGGACCAAATTCCACAAGTACATTTGAATTTTGGAAGTCAACATTTTTTAACATTTTTTTCGCAAGAGATTTAGAGCTAGGACGAATAGCGCCAACTGTCTTACGTTCTTTAAAAAATTCTTTTAGAAAGTTGTTCTTCTTTTTATCCAAGGGGTCTAAATATTTATAGTAAGTGTATTGTTCTTAATAATTCCGATTGCTTTTCCTTTCATTTTTTGGCCAAAAAATGGAGAGTTTTCACTTTTCGAAAGATTTGAATCCTTGTCTAATTTCCATTCTATTGTTGGATCAAAAATTGTTAGATCGGCTTCATTGTTTTCGTTGATGCTAGTATCTAGAGCAAAATTAGCAATTACACGTGGTTGAACAGAGATTTTATCAATAAAATCAATTTGATCATTCAAATTTTTCTCTACCAGTGAAGCGTAGAAACTTTGTAGTGTAGTGCTACCAAATGCAGCATTATCAAATTCAATGTCTTTTTCCTCAATTGTTTTCGGTTGGTGATTGGAAACTATACAATCAATAGTACCATCTTTAATTCCTTCCCAAAGTGCCAATCTATCTTCTTCTCTGCGGTATGGTGGAAAAACCTTGTGATTGGTATCGTAATTTAAAGTGTCTAATTCAGTGAAAATCAATTGATGCACATGAACATCACAAGTAACTTTAGCACCTTTGACTTTAGCTTCGCGAATTAATTCTAGTGATGCAGCAGAAGAAATTCCAGAGAAATGTAATTCTCCATCTGTATATTCTACTAAACTTAAATCTCTTTGCACTTGTATCTTTTCTCCAATCGCAGGAATGGCTTTTAATCCTGTTTTTAGTGAAGCGGTTCCTTCGTTGACTTGGCCACCATGGCTAATAGATTCATTTTGTGGAAAAGAAATTATTTTACCACCAAAATTCTTAACGTAAAGCAATGCTCTGAATAAAATTCCAGCTGAAATAAAATGAGTGTTATCTGTAAACAAACGCACACCAACCTTATACATATCGTACATTTCAGAAAGACTTTCGCCTTTGGCAGCTTTTGTGACAGCACCCATAGGATACAAGTCTGTGATATGATTTGAACTTTCCGCTTTTAAATAATTCACTTGACCTTTACTATCTACAACCGGAGAAGTAGTTGGGACAATGAATACATGACCAAAACCACCATTTGCAGCAGCAGCCAAACCAGTTTGAACATCTTCATTGTACTCAAAACCAGGATCACAAAAATCAGCTTTTAAATCTACCCAACTTTGTGAAACGTAAAGTTCCTTGCTAGAGATTTCTTTAGCACCTTCTTCAATTATACTGTCTGCTATATTAGTAATCTTTCCATCTGTAATTAAGATGTCCTTTCGCTGATTAAAATAAGCAGAAGCGCGGTCTAAAATAGTTGCTTGTTTGAGTAAGATTTTCATTTTATACTTTCCAAAATATGAGTATTAACATTTCTAAAAGAAAAAACGTTAAGGCCAAAATTAAGAGAATTCTCCAAAATTCGTTCGGTTTTTTCAGTGTTAATTGCTGAATATCTGATAGACTTGAAATTCCCTCAGTGTTGAGTTTCGTAACATTTAAACTTTTAAAGTAGCTTGTTATTTCATTTTCAGAGGCATAATCCATATCCGATTCAAAACGATTATAATTTAGTGCTAATTTTCCAATTTCACTTCCACCATTCAAAACACTATAAACCCCATCATTTATAAACTGATTATCGATAGAATTGCGAACAGAGATAGAATTAAAGCCAGCATTTCTATTCATTTCAGGGATAAATTCCGTTTCCTCTTGCTTTAAAATTATTGCACTTTCATTTTGCCCTAACATTCGGATTCTATATTCATCTGAGGAACCAATTGTGAGTGATAATGGCAATTGGCCTTGACTTTTTTCACCAACTCTTAAAACGAGGGAAGAAAATAAAGCTGATTTTCCAAAGTTGTTGAAGTTTGGATCAATAGGGGAGTAGAGCGCATATACGTTCTTTCCTTTGGCTTGTTCAACAAGTAATGGCATTCCGTTCTCATATTGAATGAGGAGATTGTAATTTGCATTGGTATAGGTTGAAGAAGAAATGTATTTTTTTAAAGGAGGCATTCTGATATTATCAACATTTCCTTCAAACATTCCGGTGAAAAAATCTAAATCAGAAGAAATTTTTCCAATTCTAATCTCTTGTTCAGCTACTTCACGGTAAAGTGGCAATTGAAAAGAACTCAATAAATTATTGTAAGATTTACTGTCGAAATCCGGAGAAGGAATAATTAAAACATGGATTCCATTGGCTGCAAGTTGACTCAATTGAGTTTGGATTCCAGAACTTATGGTGTTTAATTCATTTAAAACAATTAAATCTGCCTCGTTTAAAGAATTGCTTTTTAATTGTGCTAATGAAGTTTGTTCTACCTTATAGAAATCATCCGTTTCGTACACCATTCTTGGGTAAGGCGTACTTTTATCATCATTTATAATTAGTATTTTAATTGATTCTTCTACATTATAGGTAAAATAGAATCTATTATCAAAGAATAAATTCTCATCAATAACTTCAATAATTCCTTCTTTAACCCCTGTTGATTTATCAGTATAATTCATTGTGACCACAGTGCTGCTATTTGCTTCTAAATCGGTAAGTATCTGTCTTTTAGAACCTCCTACACTTAAGTTTAATTCCACATTGGTCAATTTCTCTGCTCCTGTATTGTGAACACGAATATTTAAAGAATTATTGCTATTCACCCTTTGGAAAGGCTGCTCAAACCAAATAGAATCGATGTATAAGTTGCGATAGACCTGAGGAGCGAGCTGTAAAAACGAATAATTTGCACTGGTGTCAATTGCAGCCTTACTTTCTTTTAGATTGCGCTGTTGAAAATCTGAAATCACATAATAATGAAGATTGCCTTCATAAGCGATAGAGTTCAAATACTCTTTTATACTTTCTAAAGGATTGGTAACTGAGCGAGAAATTGGAGAGAGTTTAACATATTCTAATTTGTCTTCCATTTCAGAACGGGTAATAACTCTATGTTCGGTTCCATCCAGTGAATTTGTCACTAATAAATAGCGCTGACCTTTTGGATAGGCATCAGCAATTCGTTGAACAGTTGTTTTGGCTTGATTTAATAAATCGCCATTACTTCCTCTAGCAGACATAGAAAAAGAATTGTCTAAATAAATAGGAATAAGGTTTTCGTAAGATTTTGTTTGCGTTGAAGTTGGTATATAAGGTTGCGCAAAAGCAAAAATCAAAGCAGTAAAAGCAAGCATTCTACAAGCTAGAATGATGTAATGTCTTAAGTTTTTCGTTGCATTGGTTTCTTTCTCAACCTTTTTAATAAACTGTAAACTTGAGAAATACAGTTTTTTATATCGCCTAAAATTGAACAGGTGAATGATAATCGGTATGATTAGCAACAACAGTAAATACAGGATATTTGGGTATACAAAATTCATCCTTTCAAAATTAATAGAATTCAGTAGTTTGGGAGGTGTTTCGTGGAATTTATTTTATAGTTGTATTTAATTAAGCATTAGGAGCTTTCACTTTTCTTATTTTAGCTTGTCGAAAGAAAATGATTTGATTTTTTTATAATCAAGCACTTTTATCAATAATTATTTGACTTTGAGAAGTGTAGATTTAGTTATTCAATATTATCAATTTGTTTATTGAAATAATCTCTTTCTTTTCTTTTAAATGAAGGAAATATAGACCGAAAGGAAGATTTTCACGGAAAAAAAGAATGGATTGTCCTGAAATATTATCTATTTTCCTTACCTCTTGACCGAAGGAGTTGTAAACTATGAGTGTCGCATTCTCTAAAGTTTTGTCTGTATTTATAGTGGTTTGAGTAGAGAATGGATTGGGGAAAACAGATACTTTAAAATTGTCTTGTAACTCTATATTACCTGCTGTTTGTCCTCCATTACTTGTTTTGTGAATTCCGAGACTTCCCATTGCATCAATGATTGAAGGAGCGAAGCCAGAGATGGATTTAAGACATTTGAAGGAGTGATTTGTTTTTTCTAATACCACATTCAGTCAAAGCATTTCAATCTAAAGTTGAATCAAATAACCAAGGGAATATAATAATCATCCCATTTCCACGACCTTTTGCTATATTTGAAATTCATTGTGATTTTCTAAATCCATTAACTAAATTTCTTATGAACTTATCTGACTTTCTAATTTCCTCAGTTCCTTTTAATCCAGAAGAATTAGAAGATATTTTGTCTTGTTTTGAAAAGAAAAATATTGCTAAAAACACTATGTTGATTGCTCAAGGTGAGATTTGTAGGGAGCTCCACTTTGTAGAGAGTGGGATAGGTAGAAGTTATTTCTTAAAAGAAGATGGAAAAGAAATTACACAATGGTTTTTCGGTTCGGGAAAGTTTATGTCTAGTGTAGACAGCTTCTTTCAACAAACGCCTAGCTTATATTATTTAGAAATCCTCGAAGATTCTGTTGTATATTCAATATCTAAAAATAAAATTGATGAATTGTTTTCCAAATACCACAAAATGGAACACTTTGGTCGGCAGGTTTCCATCGAAATGCTAACCAAAGTGGTCAATAAATTAAACGCTATTCAGTTTCAAACTGCCCGAGAACGCTATGAATACATGTTGGAAGAATTTCCAGATATTTCTCATCGTGTTGCTTTAGGGCATATTGCTTCGTATTTGGGAATGACACAGGAGACTTTAAGTAGAATAAGGCGACTATAAAGTCAGTGGAGAGAGTGAGTCTTGAGTGTGGAGACCAAACCAGATGCATCCTCTCTATTTAAATATATTGTTAAAATGATGTTTAATAAACTTATTTCCAGCTAAATACATTCCGTTTGCGTATTTCACTCCATCAGGTTCAAGCCATTTCGTTTTTTCACTGTAATTGCTTCCTCGAATGATAACAATTGGGTTTTGTAAGGTTGCTGTTGCTTGAGTTTGGGTAGAATATGCTGCAACTTTTTCTTTTGCTAAAACGCCATTAATTTCTAAGTCCGATTTCATATATCCTAAATATTGAGATGCTGCCGATCCTCCGATTTTCAGTTTACCCCGTGTGAAATTTACATGGCTTTGAAGTCCGACAGATTGTTTTGATTTATCAACAAAACTCGTTAGTCCTGAAGAAGTGTTTTCATCTGATACAGTGTAGTTGTTTGCTAATCTGTAGTTTACAAATATTTTCACTTTCGCTTGATTTCCAATATTCCAATCATTACCTACTTCTGTAAAAACATAAACTAGAGAAATATCAGCAATAAGCGCATTATCGAGGTCTTCTGACAAATTTTGTGGTGTTTTGGCAAATCCTTGTATTGTATTTGTGAATGCAGTTCTATCTTTGTAATAAAAAGAGTGTCCTGTAGGTACAACAGATAGAATTCCAGTCATATCTGTTTCAAAGATGGCAGGGCCAGATGAGTTTTTCCATCCTTTATAAGTTTCTGTCTTCCCAGCTTCTTCCGCTGAAATAATTTCATAACCCTCCTTTTTTACATCATTTATAAACTCAGTATACAGTTGATCTGCTTTTTGTTGTAATGCATCTTTGTCTAAAGAAGACAATCCAATGGCAGCTTTTGCTTTCGCGCCACTTTTTACCGATCTACCAAATCCACCTGCTTGTTTTTTGTCAACTGCCTCTTTATATATTTCAAAATTGATGTTAAAGCTTGAAATGTAAAGCTTTTTAGAACCTTCATTGAGTTTTTTGTCTTTGTATGAATCTTCTTTTGGTTTGAATTCACCTAATTCTTGTGAATATCCCAGTGAGAAATTTAGGACAAGGAATAGTGCTAAGACTTTGCTGAAAATTTTCATAATTAAATATTTTATTGTTACAAACAAAGGTAGCGCAGGCATTCAATAGATTATATACGGCATTTGACTGATTTATTTGCTTTTTCAGTTAGTTAAAATTGTTTTTTGATTTATGTCAAAGGAATAGGTATTCTGTATCTAGATATTTGCAATGAATTATTAAAACTAAAACAATGCAAGTAAACAAATTTTTGAAAAGCCTCGTGCTTGTTCCGCTTATCGGACTTGTTTCGTTTTCTGGCTTTTCACAAGAATTGGATCCTTATCTCCAAGAATTGATAAGCAAAGGACTAAACAAAAGTCAAACGGTAAAAATTAATGACATTAATGAGGAGCAAGCGGTGTTAGATCAGCGATTGGCAAAATCTACATTTATTCCCAAGGTAACTTTAAACGGAAGTTTTACGCGTTTGAATGACGATTTAACATTTGACCAAGAAACGCAAGATTTATTAATGGCAACACAAAAGCTATTGATAAAGGAAGCGGTTGGATTACCATTTAATATGCCATTTCCAGATGGAATTCCATTAAGAGATGCTCCAAATCTTCAAGACAAAAATATTTTAAAATCTTCTGTTGAAGTTGATTGGGTCTTATTCAGCGGATTGGAAGCTACAAATGCAATTAAAGCCAGTAAGCACAAGGCATCTTCTTTGAATTATTTAGGAATGGCGGAGAAAGATAGAATCGCTATTCAAATAATTACCGCTTACGACCAATTGGCTTTGGTATATGCTTCTGAAAAGGTTTTAACAACTTCTGAAGAGTATTTGATGGAGCAAGATAATTTTGTTAGAAAAGCAATTCAGAATGGTTTAGCCACACCAATAGGACGAAAAAAGATTGAATTAGCACAACAGCAATTAGAAGGTAAAAAGCTTGATTTTCAGCACAACAAAGTTTTGTTAATTGAACAATTACATCAGTTAACAGGAGAAAGTAAAGAGCAGTTAAGATTAATGACTCCGAAATTACAAATAGTTGGACTCAACAAGATGGCGGAGACTGAAAAAAGAAATGAAATTAAGGCTTTAGAGTCAGCAGAACAAGCGACACTTTACAAGTCTAAAATGGAGAAAAGCAACTTCATTCCTAAAGTAGCTGTGAAAGGACATTATGAGTTTCTAGATGAAGGTTTATCTCTTCTTGATCCTAAATGGTATGTTGGTGTTGGGGTAAAATGGAACATATTTGATGGAAATCAGTCGCGAATTAAAGCAAAGAAAACACAACTAGAAAGCTTGAAATACCGAGAAAGAATTGAAGAAGCTGAAGAAATGATTGCTTTAAGTGTTGTTAACGCTCAACTCAATTATGAAGCTCAACTCCAATCAGTTAAGATCGTTGAAAAAGAAGTTGAATTGGCTCGGGACACTTATGAAATGGTAAACAGTCAATACAAAAGTAATCTATCATCAATCAATGATGTCTTAGATGCTTTAACAGAATTAGAGAAGGCAAATTTTAAATATCAAGAAGCTGTATTTAATCAACGCAGAGCAATCACGGAATTATTACATGCCAAAGGAACATTAAGCTATTAATTAGAACCAAAATCATTAAAAAGAGAAAATATGAAATCAATAAAAATATTAATCATGAGCAGCATCGTTTTATTAAGTGTAAGCTCATGTTCGACAAACGATAAAATCACTCCAAACAGAGGGAAAGTGAAATTTGAAACGATATCTGTTAGTGGAAAACTAGCAGGAAGAGTAGCTAAAATATATGTTGAAGAAGGTCAACAAGTAATGAAGGGTGATACATTGGCATTCATCGATGTACCTGAAGTTTTAGCAAAAATGATGCAAGCTGAAGGAGCAATTATGGCTGCGGAAGGTCAATTGGATATGGCTTTCAATGGTGCAACAACAGAGCAATTGAGTCAAGTAGATCAAAAACTAAAATCTGCACAAGCACAGTTAGATTTCGCTCAAGAATCTTTCAACCGTTTGGAAGGAATGTACAAAGATTCATTGGTGAGTCAGCAGCAATTTGACGAAGTAAAAATGAAATTAGCAATGGCTAAAGCACAAGTAGATGCTGTTGAAGCCAAGCAACAAGAAGTAAAAAAAGGTGCACGTTCTGAGCAAATTAGTCAAGCAAAAGGTCAATTGGATCGTGCTTTAGGAGCAAAAGAAGAAGTTGCTGTTGCATCGAATGAAAAATACTTGATTGCGCCATCAGATATGTCGATTGAAACAATCAGTTTAAAAGAAGGGGAGTTGTTGACACCTGGATATACAATGTTTAACGGTTACAAAAGAAGCAGTGTATATTTTCGTTTTACTATTCCTGAATCTAAGATTTACGACTTTAAAGTAAATCAAGAATTAACGTTGACAAATCCTTATACGAAAGAGGATTACAAAGGGAGAATTGTTGCAATAAAACAATTGGCACATTATGCTGACATCACAAGTACAGCGCCTTTGTATGAATTGGATGAGTCTATTTATGAACTAAAAATTGATCCTGTTGGTAAAGTTGATGGTCAATCATTTTACTTAAACAGCACAATTTTGATTAAACAATAAAAGCCATGAAAAAATTCATAGAATTACTCCGAATAGAGTTTAAGCGTATTTTTTCAAACGGTGTTTTAATGGCGATATTTTTTGGAGCGCCTGTACTTTACGGATTCCTGTTTGGATATGTTTACCAACAAGCCAAAGTAGTTGATTTACCCATTGTTATTGTAGATCAAGACAGAAGTCCGATGTCTGATATATTCATCGATGCTTTTCAAGACAACGAAGGATTAATGGTGAAAGATATACGTTTTACAGCGGGAAATATCATAGATGAAATGCCAACAGAGCAATATGCCGCTGTAATCACTTTGCCTAGTAATTTTGAAGCACAATTATTACAGAAAAACCGTCCGGAAGTTCATGTAGATTTAAACATGGCGAATATTTTGAATGCCAATACAGCGAGTAAACATATTCAATCTGTTTTGATGACGCTGAACGCAGGAATAGAAATTGAAGGACTTCAAAAACAAGGAATGCACCCAGATCAAGCGATGGCTTCCTATGAAAGTTTCAAGATTAACTTTAATAAATTGTATAACTCAACAGGAAACTACGTAACGTTTATGTTGCCTGGTTTATTGGCTGGAATAATGCAACAAATCATCTTTTTAGCGATGGCTTTAGTTTTCGCAAGAGACTTTGAAGATGGCTATTTTGGAAAATTGGTGAGTTACAGTAAGAATTCATTGTATCATATATTTTTAAAGGCAACACCGTTTTTATTAATGTTACCAATTATGTGGTTCGGAATTAGTTTTTTCTTGCCATTCTTTAACGCAGATGTCTCGATATTCAATGTGCCAATGATGGCCTTGGCTGCTCTGTTAACACTAGCATCAATGTCAATTGGAATGTTGTTTTCGATAGCGATACCAAATCAATTAAAAGCAACTGAGTTGTTGATGGTAATTTCTACTCCAGCATTTATTTTAAGTGGATTTACATGGCCAACAATGGCAATTCCTACAGCGATTACAAATATTGCTCAGTTTATTCCATTGACACAGTTCCTAGAAGGATTTAGAAAAGTAGCTTTCTATGGTGGTGATATGTCGTCCATACAATCCGAAATTGGAATGTTGACCTTGATTACATTGGTTGCTTTTTCTACAATGGTGATTTTACTGCAATTGAAGATTTACTTATTCAATAAAAAAGCAAAAAAGAGTAGTACGGTTGTTGAAGCATAAATCAGTTTAAATATTTAAGGAACAATCATAAGTTTTAATAATTCAAGAAAACTGTTCCTTGAGTGGGGTGGAATTAAACGAATCTAATCGAGACGTTTGATTCCACCTTTTTTTTATCAAAAAAAACTCCGTCCAAAATTGAACGGAGTTTAAAAAATATATGTTTACAATTTAACTCACATCAACATCTTTAATATCGATATTTAAAGCTTTAGCAACGCCTTCTCCATAAGCTGGGTCTGCTTTGTAGCAATTTCTAATATGTCTTTTTTGGATGAATTCAGCAGCTCCAGTCATGTTACGGGCAGTGTTTTCAAACAAAACTTGCTGCTGTTCTGGCGACATTATTCTGAATAAATTTCCAGGTTGAGTATAATAATCATCGTCTTCTCTATGATCGTAGTGGAAAGCATCGCCTTCTAATGGTGAAGCTGGTTCAGCAAATTGCTTGCTTTCCGACCATTGTCCGTAGCTGTTTGGTTCGTAATGTATAGTTGAACCTTCATTTCCGTCAACGCGCATTGCACCATCTCTGTGTGGATTATGGAATGGACATTGTGGCTTGTTTACTGGGATTTGGTAATGATTTACGCCTAATCTGTAACGTTGTGCGTCTCCATAAGAGAACAAACGACCTTGCAACATTCTGTCTGGTGAAAACCCAATTCCTGGAACAACGTTTGCCGGATTAAAAGCAGCTTGTTCAACATCAGCGAAATAATTTTCTGGATTTCTGTTCAATTCAAATTCCCCAACATCGTGCAAAGGGTAATCAGAATGAGGCCAAACCTTCGTTAAATCAAAAGGATTAAATCGATAGTCTTTAGCGTCTTCCTCAGGCATGATTTGAACTTTCAAGTGCCATTTTGGAAAATTTCCTTTCTCAATAGCTTCAAATAAATCACGTTGGTTACTTTCTCTGTCTTTTCCAACAAGTGCTTCAGCTTCTTGGTCGGTAATGTTTTCAATGCCTTGAGCTGTTTTAAAATGGAATTTAACCCAGCTTCTTTTATTGTTTGCATCTAAAAAACTAAAAGTGTGACTTCCATAACCATTCATGTGCCTGTATGACTTTGGAATTCCTCTATCACTCATCGTAATTGTTACCTGGTGCAAAGCTTCAGGAAGAAGAGACCAGAAATCCCAGTTGTGGTTTGGGCATCTTAAATTTGATTTCGGATCACGTTTCACCGCTTTATTTAAGTCTGGGAATTTGTAAGGATCTTTCATAAAGAAAACAGGCGTATTATTTCCTGCTAAATCCCAATTTCCTTCTTCAGTATAAAATTTCATAGCGAAACCTCTGATGTCTCTTTCCGCATCAGCAGCACCTCTTTCTCCAGCAACAGTCGAGAAACGAACAAACATTTCTGTTTTTTTACCTATTTCAGAAAATATTTTGGCTTTTGTGTACTTTGTAATATCATGGGTGACAGTAAATGTTCCAAAAGCACCAGAACCTTTAGCGTGCATTCTTCTTTCAGGAATTACTTCTCTGTCGAAATGAGCTAGTTTTTCTAAATACCAGTAATCTTCCATTAGCATTGGACCTCTTTTCCCAGCTGTTTTAACATTCTGATTTTCTGCAATTGGTCGCCCTGAAACAGAGGTTAGTTTTTTCTTTTCTTCGTCTTTCATAATGTTGGTTTTATATTGAATTCTTTTTTATAGCAATAGTAGACTACCACTTTCGCTAATTTACTAAAAATAAGAATACAAAATAGGGCAGTTTCAAGATTGTTGATTTCATATAAGTCGTTAATTATTGTAATAAGAGAAGATCAGCAAAATAGAGAAAAAAGGTAATCTAGCTTAACGTTAGAATAAGTATCGCCTTAAACTTACTGAATTTAAAATAGTTATGTGACAAAAGTAGCGTATCGTCTTGTAAAGTAGAACTACATTTATAAGTATAAAACTAAACGATATGTCGAAAATTGTAATTTTAGGAGCTGGAATATCTGGTCATGTTGCAGCTTCACATTTAAGGAGGAAGCTAGGGAAGGAGCATGAAGTTTTGGTTGTTTCACCAAATAGTAACTACCAATGGATTCCTTCCAATATTTGGGTTGGAACTGGAAGAATGAAATCCAAGCAGATTTTATTTCCATTGGCTCCTTTGTACAAAAAGAAAAACATTGGATTTAAGCAAGCGAAAGTAGTTACTTTTCATCCAGAAGGTGACGCAACAGAAGCGAAACCTTATGTTTTAGTGGAGTATGTTACAGGAAATGAAAGCGGCAAACAGGAAAAAGTTTCTTACGATTACTTAATTAACGGAACTGGACCAAAATTAGCTTTTGATTTAACAGAAGGACTGATTCCAGGAACCAACAGGGCTTATTCAGTTTGTACCTATACTCATGCCGAACACGCTTGGAGTGCTTTGGATTCCTTAATTTCTGAGATGAAGAAAGGAAAGAAAACAAAAATTTTAATTGGAACAGGACACGGAAAATCAACTTGTCAAGGTGCAGCGTTTGAATACATTCTCAATGTTGAACAAGAATTAAGGCGACATAAAGTTAGAGATATGGCGGAAATCACTTGGATTTCAAATGAGTACAAGCTGGGTGATTTTGGAATGGACGGCATGTTGCTGAGTTATGGAAGAAAAACGATGCAATCTTACGACATGGTTGAAATGGTTTTTAGAGACAGAGGAATAAAATGGATTTTAGGAGCTGGAGTAAATAAAGTTGAAGATGGAATAGCGCATTATGAAAATTTAGAAGGAGAAAATAAATCAGAGAATTATGATTTTGCAATGCTCATCCCAGCGTTTTCTGGACATGGCTTTAAGGCTTATGACAAAAATCAAGAGGAGATTACGGAGAAACTTTTCAAAGGGTTTATGATTGTGGATGCCGATTATACAGAAAAACCGTATGAAGAATGGTCGGTTTGAGATTGGCCTGAAACATATCAAAATCCGTCTTATGCTAATATTTTCGCACCAGGAATTGCATTTGCACCGCCACACGCAATTTCAAAACCGCGTAAAAGTAAAAATGGTACAGTTATTTCTCCAGCGCCTCCAAGAACAGGAATGCCATCTGGAATTACAGCTAAAATAGTTGCGGATAATATTATTGATTCCATAAAAGGGAAAAAGATATCACTAGACCACAAAGGTTCGATGGGAAATATGGGAGCAGCGTGTATTGCTTCGGCAGGATTCGGATTAACAAAAGGGAGTGGAGTTAGTATTACAACTTTTCCAATTGTTCCAGATTATGAAAAGTATCCAGATACGCAAGGAAGACAATTGGGTAAAACCTTTGGTGAGATTGGTTTAGCAGGACATTGGTTAAAGCTTTTCTTGCACTACACATTTATTTATAAAGCGAAAATGAAGCCATTTTGGTGGTTAATTCCTGAATAGAAGTAGGAGGGAATAGTGGAACGGAAACTCAATTTTATATTTAATAATCTCAAAAAACAATGGAAAAGAAAATAACAAGATTTCAGCGCTTTGTAATGATGAATCCAGTGATTCAATTCTTTAAATTCATTTACTTGTCTTTAAAGATAATGTTTATTGTTGCTGGCGGACATGGGGGGACGAGAACTTAAAGATAGATTTATTCTAGTTCTTTATAATTTTTCTAATCTGAGTAGAATTATTCATTTTTAGATGAAAGAAATATGCTCCTGGATTAAGGTTTTTTAAGGAAAGTTCATCCGCAAAATATTGTTTTGCCATAATTTTTCCAAAGGTGTCATAAATAGTAATTTCATCAATTATTTGGTCTAATTTCACTAGATAATTAAATGGATTTAGATAGATATTGACGAGGTTTTTTAATTCTTCATTTTGAATATTTAATAATTTGTTATCCACTTCAATTGTCCATAATTTGGCTGGAAAAACTAAAGTATTGGTTCCACTTGAATTTGTAAATCTTTCGTTGGAAAGGTAGAGCTGAGATTTTGTAGGTGAAATTGTATAAAGCGCTATGCCTTCAATCTGATTTCCTATAGGAACAATATTTGAGATTTTATCAGAGACTTTACCAGTGAAAACATCCAAATTGTTACCTGGAATGTCGTGAATTGTATAAATAAATGGAGCTTGAGAAACACTGTATCCAGTAAGAAAAATCTGGCTTTCATCTGGAGAAATATCAGCTCCGGTAATGAGTCCTGCTGTATTATAACTACTTTCTAATTGGGCTATATAATTCCCACTCGACTTTGGAATTGAATAAACATTCACTTGATTATCTGTCCAGTTTTTTGTAAAAATAAGTAGGTTATCGCCCAATGAAATTAATCCTTCAGCATCCCAATTTGTATTGTGAAGGTTTGGAGTAAAATCAAGTTGGTCAGCATAGGAAAATGAAATAATTTCCGCCATTGCTGTATTATTTATTCCATTGTAATCGACTTTTGAAATTTTATAAATCTTTAAATCTGTTCTGTTTCCTAAGTTATTCCCAATATCTCCAATGTATATGTAGTTTGAATCTTGTGCGATATCTTCCCAGTCAACATTGCTTGCATTGTTTATAGTAACTGTTCTTGAAATAATCCCTGTATTGATTTCAATTTCATATAATTCAGCTTCATTGCCACTGTCATTAAAAGTAATCACTTTATTGTTATAGAAAAGTAGTCCAGAGGTTTCGTCTAAAGCAGGAGTTTCGAGATTTACTAAAACTGTCGCCGTTTGCGACCAAATCGAAATTACTGTAGACAAGAAGAAGAGTGTAGTATGGGCTTTATTCAATTTGTCTTTATTTGAAAAAGTAATGAGTTCGCAAAATACTAAAAATACATTGCTGTTCTGTAAAATAATTGAGATCTAATTAAATCCATTAATAATGTCCGCAAGAAAACTAATCATTTTGAAGTCTGTGATAAGAAGACTTCAAAGACTAATTAAAGTTCACACGCATTCCAAATCCATGACGGAAATTCACTTTATTCATGGTTTCAAGTTCTGGAATTGTATTAAAACTTAGAGTAGGTTGAACTTCGTAGAACAGGTGTGTCTTCTTCCAAAACTCTTTCTTTTTGCCTATTCTAAAATCAACCCCTAAAGGAATGTAGGCAGAAAATCCATAATTTGTTTTATTCGTGAAAAATTCGAATTCATTTTCTATAGAATTCCTTCTCTGATAATTGTTGTTCGAATACGCAGTATTATTCTGGATTACCTCTTTCCATTCTTCTGAAGAGTAATGAATACTCGTGTTGGCATTAATTGAAACACCAGCAGTGAAGCCTATTCCACTGAATATTGACCACCTTTCCTCAGGATCAGTTCTAAAGATCATGGACGCATTAACTTGAATTTGTTGTGACTCATAATTCATCGAGTAATATTCTGCATAGATAGAGTCAATATATGTTTCTTCTCCTGTTAGAGAAGACGTTAAGGTATCAAAAGGACTACGAATGTCTCCATAATTATAAGAACTTAAACTAGAGCCTGATGAATAAGTAAGTCCAAGTCTTAATAAAGGGTTGGGTCTATAATCATTTCTGTCTTTATCACTAAATTGGAATCCTACTAACACAGAAAAATTATTATTAGTCATATAGGAATAGCCTTGATTTTTATTGACAATTAGCATTTCTTGTTTCAATAATTCAGACTCTGGTGCAAGTGCTTTAAAATCATTAAGCATTCCTCGATTTGTGCGTTCAAACGAAGTTCCACTGTAAAGAAGGAAATCTGAAATTTTTATTCTTTTTACTGGTGTTTCTTGACTAAAAACATTAAAAGTGAATGTTATGAGAACGAGAGTAGTTATAAAATTGATTGTTTTCATAAATTAATTTTTAGAGAATTTTGTGTTTTCCTTTAAAACCGTTATTTAGAATGATTAACTCTTACAAAGCGCTTAACGTTTAAAGATATATATTTATTGCATAGCTTGATGAGAAGGAATTTGTTAAAATCTGTAATTCCGATAGGGATCGGATGAATGGGTGAGAATAATCCTTTATCATGTAGCACTTCCGTTATCGGAATCATCTTCAAAAAAACATAAAGCGACCCGCCAGCTGTACGAGACCGAAATAAAACCAATTTACAATTATGAATTAGTGATTTTTGTTATCTACGGCGACCTAGAATTTATGCTTTTAAATCACTATTGTCCGATAAAAACAATCTTTAGCTTTAAGGAATAAGTCTTTCCTAAAACAAAATTCTTTTTTCATTTTTTTATTCAATCCATAAAGCTTTTCAGATGTTTTCATGAGCTTGCTTCGCTGCGGTTCTTGATAAAAAAACGAAACAACCGACCAAAGGGAGCTCACAGCCTGTCCCGAAAAACGGGAAACACAAAAGAAAAGAACAAAAGTGAGTAACAAAATCAATGGAATTCCAAGGCGAATGCTGCGCACCATGAGATTAGCTTCGCTGCTTCGTGGTTTCTAATGCTGAATGCTATATTTCTTTTCAAGAAATGCAATTCTGCATGAAAACTCATTTTCGCTGTGGAATCCCAAGCGCTTCGATTTTAGCACTTCAGAAAAATCAAGCTTCTTGCATATCAAACTAGCTATACACCAGAAAAACAAGGTAAATATCAAAGAATGGAAACTTTTAATCGGACAACAATACTTTTAAATATTACTTTTATTTACAAAATGGTTAGAGGCTAAATATTTCTCATCCCGATTTTAACCAGGAATAAAAAAGGTTTTTTCGACCAACACTATTTAGAAATAGACCTATAAAAATGATAAATTAACCTTCCTTCCCTTTGATTATACTTTGAAGTCTATACATTTCATCACGTAAACGCGCGGCTTCCATGAAGTCTAGGTCTTTGGCGGCTTTTTTCATTTGACGTTCCGCATTTTTCATGCTTTTTTCCAATTCCTTTACATCCATGTATTGTTCTACTGGATCAGCCGCAATCATGCTATTGTCTTCTTCTTCAGTTCTGTAGTGGAATGCGTTTTCGTTGGTTTTATTTAACGCAGTCGGAACCAAACCGTGTTCTTCGTTGTATGCAATTTGAATTGCCCTTCTACGGTAGGTTTCTTCGATTGTACGTTCCATTGAGTTTGTCATTTTATCGGCGTACATAATTACCATTCCATTTACATTTCTAGCTGCTCGACCAACAGTTTGGACTAGAGAGCGTTCATTTCTCAAGAACCCTTCTTTATCCGCATCAAGAATTGCAACTAAACTCACTTCAGGTAAGTCAAGTCCTTCACGGAGTAAATTCACACCAATCAACACATCAAAAACTCCTTCTCTTAATTGTTGAAGAATCTCCACGCGTTCCAAAGTATCCACTTCACTGTGAATATAGCGACATAGAATTCCCATTCGATCTAGATACTTTTGTAATTCTTCCGCCATTCTTTTAGTTAAGGTAGTCACCAACGTTCTTTCCTTTAATTGAATTCGTTTTTGAATTTCCTCAATTAAATTATCAATTTGGTTGAGACTTGGTCTAACATCAATTTCAGGATCAAGCAGCCCAGTTGGACGAATAACTTGTTCCACAATTACACCCTCTGATTTTTCAATTTCAAAATCTGCTGGAGTTGCACTGACATAGATGGTTTGGTTAACAATAGATTCAAACTCTTCAAACTTTAAAGGACGATTATCCATTGCGGCTTGCAAGCGGAAACCGTATTCAACAAGATTGATTTTTCTAGCCCTATCCCCACCGTACATTGCTCTGATTTGCGGTAAAGTCACGTGACTTTCATCCACAACCATTAAGAAATCCTCAGGGAAATAATCCAATAAGCAGAAAGGACGTGTTCCAGGAAGTCGTTTGTCAAAGTAGCGAGAATAGTTCTCAATTCCTTGACAATAGCCCAATTCTCGAATCATTTCAAGATCATATTCTGTACGTTCGAGTAATCTTTTGGCCTCAACATGTTTTCCTTCTTCTTTAAAAGCTTCCACTTGAATAACCATATCATCTTGGATAAATTCTATAGCTGCTTTTGTTGTTTCAGGTGAACTCACAAAAATATTAGCTGGATAAATATTAATTGATTTTAATTCATCAATGACGTCGTTGCTTTCTGGATCAATCGTATAAATTCCTTCAATATCATCATCCCAAAACTCTATGCGCAAAGCATAATCAGCATAGGCCAGATAAACATCTACGGTGTCTCCAGTAACACGAAAAGTTCCCCGATTGAATTCATCTCCCGCACGGGAATAGAGGTTTTCTACTAATTTGAATAGAAATTTATTTCTCAAAATCACATCTCCTACAGAAATAGGAATAATGCTTTTTTCAAATTCATTTGGATTTCCAATACCATAAATACAAGAAACAGAAGAAACCACAATTACATCTCTACGTCCCGAAAGTAGGGCAGAGGTAGCGGATAAACGAAGTTTTTCAATTTCATCATTAATGGCTAAATCCTTTTCAATAAAAGTATCTGATATCGGTAAATATGCTTCAGGTTGATAATAATCGTAATAGGAAACGAAATATTCAACTGCATTTTCAGGGAAAAACTGTTTAAATTCATTGTATAACTGGGCGGCCAATGTCTTGTTATGTGAAAGAACCAAAGTTGGTTTCTTAACATTCTTAATCACATTCGCAATCGTAAAAGTTTTACCACTTCCAGTTACACCAAGCAAAGTTTGATTTTTAATATCATTTTGAACTCCAGCAGTTAATTCTTTAATTGCTTGTGGTTGGTCACCCGTAGGTTCAAAAGGAGAAACAAGTTTAAAATCCATAATGCAAACTTAAATATTTTGAGGCTTACATTAATGTAATATTATTAAAAGAGCTTGATAATTGTTAATTCGTCAATTGTCAGACAAATATGTTAACATGATTTAATTACTAGATGTTTGCATGTATATGTTAAAAGCATTTGGATTCAAGTATTTAGCTAACTTGGTTTAAAGTAGAAATAGGAAGGGGAACGGTATTAATGAATTGGGAAGAAAAGACCGAATAATTACTAATTTTACACTCTGAAAAATTTTGAGTTTTAACAATAAAAAATATAAAATGAACGAGCCGATTACAATAAATAGAGATGCAGTTTTAATCATTCCTAAGCAAGCATTTTTTGACTGGGCAAATGCTGTGTTTCCCGAAGACCCTACAAGTGCTGATGATTATTTAGATTACAATTCATATTTAATTGCCGAAGAGAGTTTCCAAGGAGATGCAAAAGAAGCTTTGGAGAATTATTGGGAATTTATTTTCGAAAGCGAGCTTTTTGATATTTCAACAGATGAAGAAGATTGGCCAGAAGAAATATCATGGGAATTATTTACGAAGTTTTTTAAATTTCATTTTAGCTGCTTTGTAACTGATTTAGAGGACAATCCATTTTATGTAGAGAATTAATAGATTGGGCTACCCCTTTAAGTCGCAGATTGTAACAGCAAATTTACTTCACTTCCAATAACATGGTTTTATATCGATAATCAGGATATTGCATCCTTGTTATCAATTGGAATAAATCAAAACAGATCCTTCGGAAAATAAAAAACGGATTTTTTTTTATTTTCACATCAGGATGACAAGCTTAATAGTGTTAGGAGGCAAAAATCAGGGTTTGGAAGTGATGGCACGCTGCGCCATCACTTCCAAACCCTGATTTTTGATTGACCCCCCCTATGAAACTGTCAACCTGAACCTTGGAAAAATTTTAATTTTTCTAAGGGAAGGATCTCTAATAATCTATTTATTATCAATCTTTTTCACAACAAAGATAAATAGATTTAAACGAAATTGCTTATTGCGATTTAAATGGATAACCCATATAATTTATAAGGTTACCCATTTAAATCTCATTATATTTAAATAGCTACACTTCACAAATAAAGCCTCATAATGACTTTGTTATGAGTCGGTTGTAACCTGTAAGGATTTTTTATCATAATGATCTAGAATCTTAACAGGAATTCAGGAGCGTTCAATTATAAAGCTAAATATAAGTTGATTTCGGACGCGCTTTATATTTTTTTGAAGATGAAGCGTGCTAGATGACGCTAATAATGGCGGAAGCTCCTCAACTTGCTTTCCCGATAAATCGGGACGACATTATCGTCATGTAGGAGTGGAGGCAATAACCGCAGCGAAGCAAGCTCACGGCCTGTCCCGAAAATCGGGAAAAACAAATAAAAG
>Ga0265293_10000294_pt1 | contig 122923 bp, 119 predicted proteins | sample Munlanlewell138R_FD_192505 | JGI IMG/M metagenome (GOLD analysis project Ga0265293, IMG submission 192505) | Leachate microbial communities from a municipal landfill in Southern Ontario, Canada - Leachate well 138R | ecosystem: Engineered > Solid waste > Landfill > Unclassified | place...
CCTTAATGAAATTTAGCTATAATGACACAATTTAATAAAAGGGATGAGAATGTATAAAAATATTGAAGTATTGGACAAGGAAAAATCAAAGGGGTTGAAATTTGATGATGCGAATTTAACGCTTGTGGGTAAGAATGTGGGGCTTATTCCTTTAGGCTTTAGTGAGGTTTGGCATGCGAGTGCTAACAGTGCTGTAGTTATTAGTGCAGGGCAGAGTGCTGAGTTTTTAGCGTTTACAGGCATTACAACTGAGATTTCTATTTTTAATAAGCCTGATGTGTATTTGCCGGCTTTTATACGAAGTTATCCTTTTTTAAATATTGAAGTTAAAGATGATAAGGGTGCATTAAACAGTGTGATTGCTTTTGATAACAACAAAGAGTTTGTGGGTAAAAACAAAGCGCATGCTATGATTGAAAAAGATAAAAGTTTAAGTAAAGAAGCCAATACCAAAGTGGAGTTGGTGCGAGAGTTGAATCGTCAAAGAGATGTCTCTAAAAAAATCATTGCTGAACTTAAATCGCATGATTTGTTGGTTAAAAAAGATTTAAAAGTCAATGTCAACAATGAAGAGAAAACGATTTTGGATGAGTTTTATGTGATTGATATTGAAAAATTAGTGAAGCTTGATGATGCGACATTGGCTTCGTGGGCACGCAAAGGATGGATTGGTATTTTTGATGCCCATATTAAATCATTGAATAATTTTCAAAAAGTGTTACAATCAAATAAATAACACAACACATGGAAGATAAAAAACAGCAACTTTTAAATGTAGCACAAGCTGCTTTAAATAATAAAGATGTACCCAAAGCCATTGAGTGTTTGATAAAAATTGTGCAACAAAAACAAGCCGATGCACGTATTTTGTGTAATCTTGCACGGCTTTTTGTGCAAACTAAACAGTTTCAAAATGCGGTGAATGCGTATCAAGAGGCTTTAAAATATGATGCAAGCTTTGTGCAAACGTACCATGAGTTTGGCAATTTGCTTAAAAATCTTAAAAAATATGATGAGGCACTCAAAGTCTTTGTTATGGGGGTGCGACAGCATCCCAAAGATTTTCATTTGCACAATCAAATTGGTATGGTGTATGAACTGCTTAATCAAAATACTCATGCCATAGAAGCGTATAAAAATGCGGTGCGAATTAATCCTAAGTTTGCAAAAGCGGTGAATAATATTGCCGTGGTATTGTATAAGCAACAACGCTACAATGAATCGGCACAAATGTTTGAACTGGCACTTAAAGTGGACCCTAATTATGTGGAAGTGTACAGTAATTTAGGAGCAGCATTAAATAAATCCAAACAGTATGATAAAGCCATTAAAATGCTTGAAATAGCCATTGCAAAATTGCCTAAAAGTGCTGGAGCGTATACCAATTTAGGAAATGTGTACAATAAATTATATGAATATAAAAAAGCACAAAAACTGCATGAAAAAAGTATTGAACTTGATCCTAAAGGCAGCAATGCGTATGCCAATTTAGGCTGTGCATTAAAAAATCAAGGTTTAATGAAGCAGTCCATAAAAAGGTATGAACAAGCCATTGCCCTAGATCCTAATTTTGTTAATGCTCATTTTGACTTATCCACAGCATTTTTAACCATAGGAGCATTTGAACAAGGCTTTAAAGAGTATGAATGGCGATTTAAAAAAGAGGAGATGCATTCGCACATTGTTAAATACAAAGAGATATTCTCAAAGCCCATGTTATCTCAATACAGTGATGCGAAAAACAAAATTGTTTTAGTGCACAGTGAACAAGGCTTTGGTGATAGTTTGATGTTTGTTCGATTTATTCCACAACTTAAAAAGAAGTTTGAATGTCGTGTCATTTTCAAAGCACGAGATGAATTAGTTGAGTTATTTAAAAACAACTGTTCTATCGATGAGGTCGTCTATAGAAGTCAACCAACACCTGAATTTGATTTTCACTTACCTGTGATGAGTTTGGCGTATGTATTAAATATTAAAACACGTGAAATGTGTCATAATACCCCCTATTTAAAAATAAATGTATTAAACCATCAATTAAAAATTAACAAAAAAAATAAAAAACCCAATATCGGAATTTGTTGGAGTGCCAGTACGACTGGGGAAAGTTATGAGGGAAAAGTATTTGATTTAAATTATTTTGAACCACTTATTCGTTCCAATAAGTTTAATATTTACTCTTTACAAGTAGGAGAAGGCAAAAAAGATATTAAAAAGTATCATTTTAAAGATTCAATTATTGATGTCACTGACGTATTTGTAGATTTTGAAAAAACAGCAATTTTGGCAAAACAACTGGATTTAGTAATTACATCAGATACGAGTGTTGCTCATTTATGTGGAGCTTTAGGGGTTAATACTTGGACTTTGTTACAAAAATATCCCGATTGGCGTTGGGGCAATAAAGGGGAGATTTCTTATTGGTATGGGTCAATGAAACTGATACGACAAAAAATAAATCAAAATTGGGATAGTGTTTTTCAAAGTGTTTATGATAGAATACAACGAGAATTTAAGCTAAAATTATAGAGTAGGAGAACTGTTTTGCTAAAAGTTTTATTGGGATTGTTTTTTGCTTTTAACGTCTATGCCACTGATGCTAAAGAGGTTTATTCTTTAAAAGATGTGATTTTAAAAAAGCACAATTCATATTATACGATTGTTTTAGCCACAGTTCTTCCTTCTCAAAATTATCAAAAAATAATTACGGACAACAACATTGGATACAATGCTGTGGCGTATCATTTTGGTCAAAAAGATAAGTATGTTAAAGTCCTTTTTGGTGCCTATGAAAGCTATGAAGAGGCATTTGATTCTTTAATAAAACTTGATACCAATTTACTCTCTAACAAACCGTATATTGAAAAAATTGATAAACATATTACACTTTTTCATAAATATGAAAATCAGCTGTGAGACGGTATGACAGTCACTCAATCATTTGAAAAATTAAAAAAAATTAATACCGCAGGATTGGTACTTCGACCCAATTCTCCTGAAATGAAAACCACCTATATTGAAATCAAAGAAGCCTTTCAAAAAGCCAATATTGAAGTATTGTTGGAAAAATCCAGTGCAGCAATGATTGGACATAAAGAGGGTGTTGAGTTTGAAACCATGTGCAAACAAAGCGACTTTTTGGTCTCCATTGGAGGCGATGGAACATTAATATCTGTTGCTAGGCGGAGTTTTGAATACGATATTCCTGTGTTAGGGGTTCATTTGGGAACATTGGGTTTTTTGACCGATATTACTTTGCATGAATTGCCTGCTTTTATTGAAAAACTCAAGCAAAACCAATATCGTATCGATAATCGAATGATGATAAAAGGAAGTGCCAATATCAATACGTTTTGGGCATTTAACGACATTGTTATTTCAAGAAAATCCATTTCAAATATGTTGCGAGTGGATGCTAAAATCGATGGCAAACTTTTTAACAGTTATTACGGGGACGGTTTAATTATCTCAACGCCTACGGGTTCAACCGCGTATAATCTTTCTGCAGGAGGTCCTGTGGTTTTTCCTTTGACCGATGCTTTTATTGTAACACCCGTAGCTCCTCACAGTTTGACCCAACGACCTTTGGTTTTACCAGCAGATTTTGAAATTGAGTTTTTTATCCCTGACAGTTTGGGTGCTGTGGTTATCGTTGATGGACAAGATATTTATGAAATTCCTGAAAATGAGAGTATAAAAATTCAAATTGCCAATAAAAAAGCCAAATTGATACACCGATGTGAACGAAACTATTTTGAAGTGTTAAATAAAAAACTTCAATGGGGAAATTAAGATGATTGCCAGAGTATATTTTGAAGATTTTTTATCGTTTGAAAAAGTGGATTTAGAGTTTGAAAAAGGATTAATGGTTTTCACAGGACCCAGTGGTGCGGGAAAATCGATTCTTATGGAAGCCTTTTTATCGTTATTTGCTTACAAAGAAGCCAAAGCAAAAATAGGTGAAATCGTAATTGAAAATCAAAATATTGAAAATGAAAACTTTATGATTGAACAAGGCGATGATATTGTGTTAAAAGCGGTCAAAAAAGATAAAGTGCGATATTTTATCAATAATCAAACCGTTTCAAAACGCAACTTGCTTGATTTTTCCCAAACCTTAGTTAAATTTTTACATTTAAAAGATACCAGTGATTTTCAAAGTGCTAATTTGATTGCTTTTTTGGATAAATTAGCGGCGATTCAAGACGCTAATTTTGCCCAAATTAAAGAGGAGTTTGACACCTGTTTTGCCCAATTTAAAGCCACAGAAAAAAAGTTACTCAAAATTCAAAACGATGAAAAACAACTTGAAGAACTCAAAGAGTTTGCCTCTTTTGAAATCAATAAAATTGCGGCAATTGACCCAAAAATAGAGGAGTATGAAGAGCTTAATTCTTTAAAACGAAGTTTGTCAAAAAAAGATAAAATTCAAGATGCCATCAGCAGTGCCTCGGCTATTTTTGCGCACACGCATAATGTATCACAAGCATTGGAACTTTTAGAAGTCGATTCAGGGTTTTTTGATGAAGCCATCAATGAAGTGAACAATCAATTTGAAAAATTCAATGACAGTTTAAGTGAATTAGAAGAGGTCAATATTGAGTTTGTACTGGATCGAATCGAAAAACTTTCAAGCCTACAAAAAAAGTTTGGTTCCATTCAATCGGCATTAGAGTATAAAGAACAAAAAGAGAAAGAACTTGCTTCGTATGAAAACATCAGTTTTGAAAAAGTGCAATTGCAAAAAGAGTTCAAGCAGCTACAAGAAAAAATCAATACTTGTTGTGAAGAGCTTACATCAAAACGAAAAGCAGCAGCCATAGAGTTAGAAAAACGTATTAATGAGTATTTAAAAGAACTTTATTTAACGAATGCCAAAATTGAATTAACAGCAATTCCTATGGACAATACAGGAAAAGATGGAGTCAATTTTGAACTCAATGGGGTCAATTTACAAACCATTAGTTCAGGAGAGTTTAACCGTTTACGACTGGCACTACTAACGGTAATGAGTGAAATCCAAATTGTCAATAACGGCATTTTATTTTTAGATGAAATTGATGCCAATTTAAGTGGAAAAGAGAGCAGTGCTATTGCTAAAGTGTTAAGTACGCTTTCTAAGAGTTATCAAATTTTTGCCATTTCTCACCAACCTCAATTAACTGCCAGTGCCACGGGGCATTTTTTGGTCGATAAACACAATGGAGTCTCTACGGTTAAAAAACTGACTCAAGAAGAAAGAACGGCTGAAATTGCTCGTATGATCAGCGGCGAAAATATTACTCAAGAAGCCAAAGATTTTGCATCAAATCTTTTGAAATAAATAGTAAGTAGTAAGAAGTGAGAAGTGAGTAGTGAGTGGTACAACTTTTTACTTCTTACCTCTCACTACTTACCATTCACTTCTCACTTTTCTCTCAATTTTTCAATAACGACAAAAATGTAATATTATTAAAAAGAGCCTTTATGCGTAAAAACAGGCTTGACATTTAAGCCATTCAAAAGATAAAATAACCTAATAATAGTCGCTTGAAGCGATAAGGAGGTAGTTGTGCTAAGTCGGTTATCCATAAAAGGGAAGTTAATTATACTCTCCCTTATAACAATAATTGTAGTTGCAGTTGTTGTGGGCGTAAATTCTATTATTTCGATAAATAATTTATCCAAAGAGAATGTTGCCAATTTTGAAAAAGAGGCGTATGCCAAAAAAGAAGCAGAACTGAAAAACTATGTTTCTCTTGCAATGAAAACGGTGGACTCTTTTTATCAAAGAACTTCTAAAGAGAAAGTTAAAGTTGAAGTTCAATCGTATTTAAAAGGACAAGCGGAATTTTTGTTTTCTATTTTAGAAGGTGAATATAAAAAGTACAACGGCAAAATTCCAACCAGTGAATTAAAACAAAAACTCATTGAGATAATTAATTCAACTCGTTATGGAACAGAAGGCTACTTTTGGGTTAATGATACCGATGCGGTGATTGTGATTCACCCCATTAAAAGAGAACTGGATGGAAAAAATCTGTATGCTTGGAAAGACCAAGGTGGTAAGCAAATTTTTAAAGAGTTTTCAGAAGTTGCCAGTAAAAATGGAGATGGATTTGTAGACTATGTTTGGCCAAAACCAGGTTTTGAAAAACCACAAGACAAAGTATCGTATGTCAAACTGTTTAAACCATTTAATTGGGTTGTAGGAACAGGGGAGTATGTCGATAATGTTACTTCAAAATTACAAGCAGAGGCGTTAAAAACCATTGGTGAAATGCGATATGGAGTTGATGGGTATTTTTGGATTAATGATTCTAAACCTGTGATGATTATGCATCCTATTAATCCAAAACTCGATGGAAAAGATTTATCTGGATTTAAAGACCCCAACGGGAAGTTTTTATTCAATGAGTTTGTCAAAGCAACCGCTAAAAATAAAGCCGGTGGTTTGGTTGATTATTTATGGCCAAAACCAGGTAAAGAAGCCCCTCAGTTAAAATTCTCGTATGTTCAAAAATTTGAAGCATGGGATTGGATTATTGGTACGGGTGAATATGTTGATAACATTGAAGATCAAGTATTGGCAATGAAAACCAAAACCAATGAAGAGATTAATGGTATTTTATTTTCAATGGCGATATTTACGTTAGTTTGTATTGTAATTTTATATTTGATTGTAAGCTTTTTACTCAAAAAAGCGGTGGTTTCACCACTTGAAGAACTTGATGATGCCATTCAAAATTTAATTAGCAGTAAAGGTACTATCAAAGGCAATATTAAAAAAGCCAATGACGATGAAATTGGAAAAATTGTTGACAGTTTTAACGGCTATTTAAATTTACTCAATGAAAATGCCAAACAAGATGAAGTGGTCATTAAAGAAGTTGAAGAGGTTATTTCTAAAGTCAATAACGGTTTTTATGCCTACAGAGTTCATGCCACTTCAAATAATCCATTGGTAGAAGAGTTAAGAGTATCCATTAATTCTATGATTGATAGAGCGTACACCAATTTATCACAAATCAATGCTAACTTAGTGGAGTATGTTAAATCAAATTATAATCTTCAAACCAATACAAAAGATGACCATTCGGGTGGAATTATTGCATCGATTGCAAAAAGTTCGGTTTTGGTAGGGCATAACATTTCTGAATTCTTATGTATGATTAATCAAGCGGGTGATAAGTTAAATGAAGATACTAAAATTTTGTCAACTGCTGCGAATTCATTGTCAACATCAGCCAATGAACAAGCGGCTTCTTTAGAAGAAACAGCCGCTGCCATTGAACAAATTACCAGTAACATTAAGCACAATACTGAAAACGTCAATAAGATGTCTTATTTGGCCAATGATTTAAATGCTTCTGCTACAACAGGACAAGATTTAGCAACCAAAACAACAAAAGCGATGGAAGATATTGATACGCAAGTTAATTCAATCAATGATGCGATTACTGTCATTGACCAAATTGCTTTCCAAACCAATATTCTAAGCTTAAATGCAGCGGTTGAAGCAGCCACAGCAGGTGAAGCCGGTAAAGGATTTGCCGTTGTTGCACAAGAGGTGAGAAATCTGGCTTCAAGAAGTGCCGAAGCCGCTAAAGAGATTAAATCGATTGTTGAGAGTGCAACCAATAAAGCCAACGAAGGTAAAGTTATTGCTAATAATATGATTGCCGGGTATTCAAGCTTAAATGAAAAAATCAGTCAAACCATTGATTTGATTGCCGATGTTTCAAGTGCGAGTAAAGAACAAGAATCAGGAATTGTGCAAATTAATGATACGGTTGCTGTTCTTGACCGAGCAACACAAGTGAATGCCTCTTCGGCGTCTGAAATCAATCGATTATCCAATGAAGTGCGAGGAATGGCTGAAAATTTATTGAACATTGCAAGTAAAGCAACGTATGATAAAAGCAGAAGCAATCAAACGTGCGATGTGGATATGGTATTCCAAATTGCTCGACTTAAAAATGACCACATAGTTTTCAAAAATACCAATTTTGCTAAACTCAGTGCAAAAGGAGTTACTGCTTGGAAAGTAACAGACCACCACAGTTGTAATTTAGGAAAATGGATTGATGAACAAGAAGCCAAAGGGCAATCATTTACTAAATCATCAACTTGGACCGAGTTAAAAGAAGCACATAAATTAGTGCATGGCAATGTACAACGATATATTGATGACAATGCGCAACATAAAGATGGCGCGTCATTATTAACCGTCTCAAATGACTTAGAGCAAAGTATGTGTAAAGTATTTGAGCTTTTGGATAAAATTAAAATAGAAAATTGTAATTTACCGGTACGACAAGAACAAAAAGCGGTAGCAACCCAAAAAGTGCAAAACAGTAAACCTATTGAGCACAAAGCCGTTGAACATAAAAAAGAGCATCCTGCTGCAATGACTGCACCTAAGAGCAATATTACAAAAAAACCCGAAGTGATAACTTCAAAATCTAAAGACGATGATGAATGGGAAAGCTTTTAAGCTTTCCTTTTTATCTACTGCTTTGTGCTTTTAAAGCATCTCAAACACATTTTAGCTATAATTTCAAAAATAAATAATCGTGTAATATAATGCACAAGGAAAAGAATGAATAAAATAGAACTGTTAAGCCCTGCTGGAAATTTAGAGAAATTAAAAATTGCATTTGCTTACGGAGCAGATGCTGTATATGGTGGGGTAAGTCACTTTTCATTGCGAATTCGAAGCGGAAAAGAGTTTACGTTTGAAACCTTTAAAGAGGGGATTGATTATGCTCACTCTTTGGGAAAAAAAGTCTATGCGACCATCAATGGATTTCCTTTTAATTCTCAAATTGATTTATTGAAAAAACATATTATTGACATGGCAAAACTTAATCCCGATGCTCTTATTGTTGCCGCACCAGGAGTCGTGAGATTGTGTCGCCAATTGGCTCCGCATATTCCCATTCATCTCTCCACTCAAGCCAATGTAATGAATTATTTAGATGCACAAGTCTATTATGATATGGGAGTCAGACGAATTATTGCTGCTCGTGAGATCAGTTTAAGAGATGTTCAAGAGATTAAAAAACAGCTTCCCGATATGGAAATAGAGATTTTTGTGCATGGTTCAATGTGCTTTGCTTACAGCGGACGATGTTTGGTCAGTGCTGTTCAAATGGGACGAGTTCCTAATCGTGGAAGTTGTGCAAACGATTGTCGATTTCAATACACCTTATATGCTGCCAATGAGGAGCATGGCACACTGTTTCGGCTTGAAGAAGAAGAGGGTGTGGGTACCTATATTTTTAATGCCAAAGATATGAATTTGGCGAGTTATGTTGATGAAATCATTGCCTCAGGTGCAGTAGATTCAATTAAAATTGAAGGACGAACCAAATCACCTTATTACGCCGCAGTAACAGCGTATACGTATCGACAAGCCATAGATGATTACTATGCCAATTGTTTTGATGCATCAAAATATCAAAAAGAGTTAGCCACCACTAAAAACAGAGGATTTACGGATGCTTATTTAATGCATCGACCTTTTGATAAAACCGATTCGCAAAACCATGATTATGCTTTAAGTAAGGGCAGTTTTGAAGTCAGTGGATTGGTGTGTGAAGATGAAGAGCATTTTATGTGCAAATATAAAACCTATCCCAATGAAGACATAGAAATTTTTGCTCCCATTGAGGCTGTTATTACCCCTTGTGAAAATGAAATTGGCTCAATTTTTCAAAAAGAAGAGGGCAAATTTTATGTGCGATTTAAAAAAATACTCACCGAAACCAATAAAGAGTTAGCCTCTGTTCACAGTGGTAACACCAATAAAATAAAACTGCCAGGGAAATTGCCTTATTTAACGATGCTACGTGTTGAAAATGATGAAGAGGAAATGTGTTCTAACGAATGATTTATTTTAGTGTAACAAATAATATCAACATTAAACTCGTTGATTCTACGTTGGTTGAATACAAACGATTTGTTAAAGATGGCTTATGGGTCAATGAAAATATTTACTGTACGACTTACGATGATTTTAAAGATATCAAAAAGATTTTTGTCAATTTACAGCAAAAAGATTTTAAGTTTGAAATTATTGATGAAAAACGATTTGTTAAATCGACACTTTTCCCTAAAAAGGTGGGAGTGAGTTTTGTTAATGAGTTTCAAACTGCACAAGAGCATGAATCGTTATTGCTCAAACAAAATTTTGTTTTGTCTCATTTTAAGCAAAAAAATTTAGAAGGGTATTTCCAAGAGGATTATACGGCTTTTGAAAGCATTGATTTTTTAAAAAATAAAATAAATTTAGCCATTGTAGGGTATTGCAGTAAAAACTTAGGTGAAATTATCAATTTTTGCAGTGCCATTCGTATTTTGCATGCCAAATTAAAAGAGCAATGCCAAGACCTTACGATTGATATTTATCTTCAAGCTTCTTCAAACAATTATTACAAACGAGATAAAGAGCTGTTTGAAACGTATACTTTTATTCATAAAGTGATGCCTTTAAGTCTCAGTATTCAAGCACTGTGTCAATATGACTATTTTATTGATATGAGCAATTGTACCCAATCGTTTTATTATGATGAGTTGCCCTACATTGATTTTTTCTTGCGTCATTTTGGACTTGCCTATGATGCTATTTTGGATAAAGAAAAATACAATGAATTGAATTTGCATAAGTATCATATCAATCCCAAATTACAAGAAAAAATAAATGAGCTCAAACAAAAAGGAAAATTGCTTCTTTTTCATCCCTATTCAGCTCATGCAACTCGCAGTATTCCGATTGAAAATTCTAAAAAGATTTTAGATAAATTGGTGAATTTTAGTCAAGAGTATGTTGTGGTATCGGCATTAAAAATTGATAACACAAAAAATGAGAATTTTATCGATCTTTCTTTGTATTCCAAAACGTTTTTTGATTTTGTTTATATTATCTCTCAAATGGATTATGTCTTAACAGTTGACACAGCAACGTACCATATCAGTGATGCTTTTTTTATTCCAACGGTTGTTTTATTTACCCATGAAGAGCTGATACTAAAACGCGTCAAATATTACAGTTATGTTAAACCCATTAAAGTCAAAAATGAACCTAAAAGCTATTCTCACTTTATTTTTAAAAATGATGCCTTGTATGTGGATGATTTTCACAGTTGGAATGAGATGAAAATTGCTAAGGTAATTAAATTATTAGAAAAAATTAGATAAAATAGCCAAAATTTTAAAAAAAGGAATTGTAATGCATTTTGTATCAATTATTATGGGAAGTAAATCAGATTATGAAATTATGAAAAATTGTGCGCAAACGTTTGAAGAGTTTAATGTCAAATATGAGATGATAATCTCATCGGCTCACAGAAGTCCTCAACGAACCAAAGAGTACATTAAAAGTGCTGAAGCCAAAGGGGCTGTGGCATTTATTGCAGCAGCTGGTATGGCAGCTCACCTTGCTGGTGCGGTTGCAGCAACAACAACAAAACCGGTTATTGGAGTACCTATGAAAGGGGGAGCAATGGATGGAATGGATGCGATGCTTTCAACCGTTCAAATGCCTTCAGGAATGCCTGTAGCAACCGTTGCTTTGGGAAAAGCAGGTGCAATTAATGCCGCTTATTTGGCCATGCAAATTTTAGCCATTAGCGACAAAGAATTGGCTGCTAAATTAACTGAAGACAGAATTGTTAAAGAAAAAGCAGTCAGTATTGATTCGAAAGAAATTGAAGTTATTTTATAATAACGTAGACATATGAATCCGCCTATTGCACTGTTTACATTACCAAATTGTAAATGGTGCAATGAGGCTAAAGCCTATTTAAAATCTCATCATTTTAAGTACAATGAAATTGATTTGACAAAAAATAAACAAGCACTCAAAGATTGTCAAAAGCATAAATGCAAAGGGGCTCCTGTCTTTCTTATAGGAAACCGTTGGATTTGTGGTTTTGATACAACAAAAATAAATAAAGCATTAGGGATTAAATAAATGGTAACCTTTTCAGAACTTCTTTTAAAACTTCAACAATTTTGGGCACAACAAGGGTGTAATATCGTTCAACCCTATGATATACCTGCAGGAGCAGGAACCTTCCATCCTGCTACACTGCTTAGAAGTTTAGACTCAAAACCTTGGAGTGTTGCGTATGTTGCACCCAGTCGTAGACCAACAGATGGAAGATACGGTGAAAACCCTAATCGATTGGGTTCATATTATCAATTTCAAGTATTAATTAAACCAAGCCCAGCTAATATCCAAGATTTATATTTACAATCATTGGAGTTTTTAGGGTTAGATGTCTCTAAACATGATATTCGATTTGTAGAAGACAATTGGGAATCTCCCACTTTAGGTGCTTGGGGATTGGGTTGGGAAGTATGGCTTGATGGAATGGAAGTGACCCAATTTACCTATTTTCAACAAGTAGGAGGTCTGGCTTGTGATCCGGTTGCTGTGGAGATTACCTATGGAACAGAACGACTTGCTATGTATTTGCAAGGGGTAGATACGGTTTTTGATATTGTGTGGAATACCAATGAGCATGGCACAACTACGTATAAAGATATCCATTTAGAAGGAGAAATTGAGTTTTCAAAATACAATTTTGAAATCGCTGATACTTCAATGCTGTTTAAACATTTTGATGATGCTTTTAATGAGTGCAAACGATGTTTAGAAGCAGGACTTCCTTTACCTGCGTATGATCAATGTATGGTAGCAAGTCATGCGTTTAATACCCTAGATGCCCGAAAAGCAATCTCAGTTACCCAACGACAAAATTATATTCTAAGAGTCAGAGAATTGGCACAAGGGTGTGCAGTGTTGTATAAAGAACAAGAAAGCGATCGTTTAAAAAGATTGGGTTATTAATTGTGAAAATTAAAGAAATTTATGGCTTCTTAAATGAAATTTCCCCTTTTGATTTGCAAGAAAAGTGGGATAACTCAGGATTGCTTGTGGGAAATGAAGAAGATGAAATTCAAAAAGTCTATATCAGTTTGGATTTAGATGATGAGTTGTTAGAAGATGTTGAAGAAAATTCTTTGATTATTACCCATCATCCTTTGATTTTTTCACCCCTAAGACGTGTCAATTTTGATTCATTTGCTACTAAGAGCTTAAGAACATTGATTCAAAAAAATATTGCTCTAATTTGTATGCACACCAATTTTGATAAAACCCATTTAAATGCGTATGTTGCCAAAGAGATTTTAGGGTTAGAGCCTGTTTCAAAAGATGAGTATATTTGTTATGCCAATGTTGAAAGTTCTTTTGAAAATTTTTTAGAACAAATGAGTTCAAAACTGCAATTAGAGTATAAAAAATATGTGCAATGCCATAAAACAATAAAAAGTGTGGCTTTGGTTACGGGTGCGGGTATGTCTTTACTTAATGAGGTCAAAGCCGACTGTTTTTTAACAGGAGACATAAAATATCATGATGCCATTGAAGCCAAGAGCAGAGGAATATCGTTGATTGATATTGGACATTATGAGAGTGAAAAACACTTTAGTACGTTACTTTTTGGGATTTGTAACAATTATTTGAAAAAAAATAAAATACAAGCTATAATGTCAAATTCGAAAAACCCATTTATGTTTCATTAATAAGGAGAAACGGTTGAATAAATATTTAGAACAGTTAGTACAGTTATCAAAGTATGATGGCAAAATCAGTGCATATGAGCCAAAAATTGAGAATGAAAAAAGTAAATTAACACTTTTTTTACAAACAGCAGATTCAATTTCTTCAACAATCAGTGCAGTTGCAAATGAAATTGAAGATTTAAAATCAAAAAAATCAAAAAACAATACTCATTTAGCTGAGTTAAAAACAAAGCTTGATGAAATTTCAAAGAAACATAATAGTATTCAAAATGAAAAAGAGTTAAAAGCATTACAACTAGAAGAAGAGATTACCAAAGAACAAATCTCTTTTGCCAATGAAGAGATTTCACGACTTGATACGTTAATTGAATCAAAAGAAGAGAACTTAAAAGAGTTAGAAGGTAAGCTTGAAGGGGAAAAAGAAGAGATTAATGAAATTCAAGTGTCTGTTGATAATGCCATTGAAGAGTTGAATAAAGATCGAAATGAAGTCTATGCACAACGAGCGCAATTATTAGAAAAGTTTGACAATAAAATTTTAACTTTTTATGAAAAAATCAGAAGATGGGCAAAAGATGCAGCGGTTGTTCCTGTAAGAAAACAAGCATGTTGTGGATGTTATATGAAAATCAGCGATAAAGCCTATGCCGATGTGCTTAAAGCAGAAGAGATTGTTAATTGTCCGCACTGTGGAAGAATTTTATACAAAGAAGTAGAATCTGAAGAGGCTTAATTTGAGCCTTTTTAGTGTCGTTTATTATACGTTTAGTACACTGCTTTATCTGTTTGCTTTACCCTATTTATGGGTTAAATCAAAAAACCTTAAATATAAAGATGCTATCCCTGCAAAATTTTTTTTAAAAAACAACCCTTTCTTTGCTGAAAATGGAATTTGGTTTCACTGTTGTTCTTTTGGTGAAACAAGAGCGATTAAACCACTTCTTGAAGAGCTACAAAAAGATGATGTTCGTTTGTCTGTTATTACCAATACAGGCTATGAAGAAGCTAAAAAAATAACCTCAAACGTTCGATATTTGCCTTTTGAGATTTTTCTGCCATTTTGGGTGAAGAGACAAAAAGCACTTTTTGTGATGGAAGCAGAGTTGTGGTATATGCTTTTTTTATGTGCTAAAGCCAAAGGAAGCAGAACCTATTTAATTAATGCACGAATCTCAGATAAATCGCATCGATCGTATCAACGATTTGTGTTTTTTTATAAAAAAGTGTTTGCCCATATTGATAAAGTGTTTGCACAAAGCCAAAAAGACAAAGAGAGATTGGAATCTTTGGGGGCAAAAAATGTTGAAGTTATTGGCAATATAAAATTAGCTCAATTGCCTGTGGTGACACGTACTTTTGAAAAACCCAATGCCTATGTGATAACAGCAGGAAGCACTCATGAAAATGAAGAAAAACTTATTTTAGAGGCATATCGTAAAAGCATGGGGAAACTCATTATTGTGCCACGACACCCTGAAAGATTTGAAAAAGTTGATTTGCTTATTCAATCATTTATTAAAGACAAAACGATTACCTATAATCGATTTTCACACGAAGAAAACTTTGAAAGTGATATTATTTTAATGGATAAAATGGGTGAACTGAATAATATTTATGCCATCAGTGATGCGGTTATTTTAGGAGGTGCTTTTGAAAAAATTGGGGGACACAATCCTGTGGAACCGGCATTTTTTAATTGTGTCTTAATCAGTGGGGAACATATTTTTAATCAAGTGCCTTTGTTTGAAGCCATTGAAAATTATACGTTAGTAAGCAAAGAAGGATTAAAAAAGAGTATGGAACATTTGCCTCATTTAGAAAAATCAAGATTAGTTAATATTGGTTCGCTAGAGCCTATTATAAAGGAAATTCATGCAATACGATAAAGCCTATAAATTAGTAGCACAACAAGAGAAAATTTCAAACTCAAAAGCCAAAGAGTTGATTGATAAAGGGTTGGTTTATGTGGGCAATAAAAAAGTGCTAATTGCCCGTGGTGAAATTGGTGTTGATACCAGTTTTAATATTAAAGAAGTATCAAAAATCAAAGTGCTTTTTGAAGACAATGATATTTTAGCGATTGATAAACCGGCATTTTTAACGGCCGATGAAATATCAAAAAAGTATCCCAATTATCTTTTGTTAAATCGTTTGGACAAAGAGACCAGTGGAGTTATGCTGTTTGCAAAAAATGAAGAGTTTCAAAAAAAAGCCATCAAAGAGTTCAAAGAGAATCGTGTTTATAAAGAGTATGTGGCAATAGTGGACGGAAAAGTGATTGAACAAATAGAGATTGATAAACCCATTTTAACACTCAAAACCAAAGGTGTGGCTAAAAGTAAAGTGGATATGAAATTGGGTAAACCAGCGAAAACAACAGTTTATCCGATGTTTGTCGAAGGAAATAAGTCAAAAGTAAAAATTGTTATTGATACGGGAAGAACACATCAAATTCGAGTTCATTTGAACCATTTGGGTTTTCCAATTATTGGTGATGCCATTTATGGAAAAACAGCCGCTAATATTAAACGAGTCCTGTTGCATTCGAAAAAAACAGAAATCTTTGATTACTCTTTTGAAGCAAGAGAACCCAAAGAGTTCAATGTTTTTGGATTGGGCAGTTAAATAACACAAATTCAGTTAGATTTAAGAGTATAAAATAGGAGTATTCCTATTTTATGGCTTTTATATGATTTATACGCATTAAAATTAACTTAAAGTTTTACCTTGCATTTAATCTATACTAAAGAATAATTTGTCTATAATCGCACCACTAAAAATATTTGGAGAGTGGTTGTGTTTGATGTATTAACCGGATCGTTTAAAAATGCGATTAATAAAATTCGATTTAAAGATGATATTAATTCACTTAAAAAAGCCACCGCAGAGCTTAAAAAATCACTTTTAAAAGCGGATGTTCATCATAAAACAACAAAAGATTTAGTTTACAATATTGAAATTTCAACGAAGCAATTGGGCATAGGGCAAGACTCTTTTTTAAAATCATTGCAAAAAGAGCTGACCCATGTTTTAACAGCCGTAGGAAATCAAGGATTTGTATTTTCAAATACACCTCCAACGGTTATTTTAATGACGGGTTTACAAGGAAGTGGTAAAACCACAACAACCGGTAAACTTGCCAATTATTTAAAACTCAGAAAAAAGAAAGTCTTGGTTGCTGCGTGTGACTTGCAACGTTTAGCTGCTGTTGAACAGTTAAAACAAATTGCCGCACAAATCGATGTTGATATCTATTTTGATGATAATGAAAAAGACCCCATTAAAATTGCAACAGCAGCTAAACAAAAAGCCATTGCAGGTTTGTATGATGTTTTATTAATTGATACCGCAGGTCGGTTGGCGATTGATGAAGAGTTAATGAAACAACTTAGTGATGTAAAAAATGCCATCAATCCTAATGAAATTTTTTATGTGGCAGATGCTCTTACGGGACACGACGCAACAAGAACAGCAACAACGTTTAAAGAGAAAATTGGTATCGATGGGGTTATTTTATCCAAATTTGATGGAGACACAAACGGTGGAGTTGCTTTATCAATAGCTCATCAAGTACAAGTGCCACTACGATTTATTGGAACGGGTGAAAAAATGCCCGATTTGGAAGTATTTATTCCCGATAGAATTGTCAGCCGTCTTATGGGAGCAGGTGATATTGAAGGTTTGGCCGAAAAGACTTCCGCTATTATTGATGAGAAAAAAGCCAAAGAGGTCAGTAAAAAGATTAAAAAAGGTGACTTCAACTACAATGACTTTTTAGAACAGCTTAATATGATGAGTAAGCTTGGAAGTATGAAATCAATTATTTCAATGATTCCTGGCTTGAATCAAATGGCCGGACAACTCAAAGATATGGATTTGGAAAACTCCAGTGAAATTGTACGAATAAAAGCATTAATAGGTTCAATGACACCCAAAGAGAGAGAAAACCCAGATTTGATGAATCCCAGCCGAAAAAAAAGAATTTCAAAAGGGTCAGGCCTTTCAGAAGTTCAAATCAACAAAGTACTTAAGCAGTTTAAAAATGCCTCTAAAATGGCTAAAAAACTCTCAAGTAAAGGTGGCATGAAAGGCTTACAAAATATGATGAGTCAAATGCAAGGAATGCCTGGCGGAATGCCAAAACTTCCAAGATAATCAACTTACAATAGTATTGAGTTGTAAACTTCAAAGGGTGAGTTTAGAATTCAATACTATAAATTAAAATAAAAGGGAAAATATGACAGCGATTAGATTAACACGAATGGGAAGAAACAAAAAACCATTTTACAGAATAGTAGTAACAGATTCAAGAAAAAGAAGAGATTCAGGATGGATTGAATCAATTGGTTATTACAATCCAGTTTCAGAACCAAAAGTTCTTAAAATTGATGAAGAGAGATACAACTATTGGTTAAGCGTTGGTGCACAACCAAGCGAAAAAGTTAAAAAGCTCGCAGCTAAATAACGTAATTATGATTACTAATTTTATTGAAAACTATGCAAAACTTATTGTTAGTTTTCCAGAAGATATCGCCATTAGCAAGAATGTTATTGACGATACTTTTGCCGAAATAATCATTACTGCAAACAGTGCAGATATTGGGAAACTCATTGGAAAAAACGGGAATATGATCAATGCAATTAAAACCATGGCAAATGGCTGCAAAGCAAAAGATGGTATTTCTTATAAAATTCAAGTGATTTCAAAATAGAAATGGCATTGGACGATAAAATTTATGTAGCAAAGTTGGGGAAAACCGTTGGTTTAGATGGTTCACTTAAAATTTACAGTGAGTCAGATTTCCCCCAACAATTTAAAAAAGAAGCTACGTTTACTACCAATAAAGGATTAACCCTTGTGGTTAAAAGCTACAATCACAACAGAGGTATTATAAAATTTGATGCCATTGATACCCCTGATGAAGCAAAAAAACTTATCAATCAACAACTTTTTACTACAATAGAAGCAACACGAAAGAACTGTTCATTAAAAGAAAATGAATTTTTCTGGTTTGATTTAATGGGTTGCAAAATTGTTGACAATGATAACATGGTTTTGGGTGAAATAAAAGAGATACAACGTCTTCCAAGCAGTGACTACTTTGAAATAGAGACTTCAAAAGATTTACAAGAAAAAGGTCTTCCTAAAACTTTTTTAATCCCATATATAAAGTTGTATGTGACTAAAATTGATGTTGCGTCAAAGAGAGTTTACACTCAAGATTGCTTCGCTATTTTAGAAAACTCATAAGATATACAATTTAATTTTCATAGACCATACATCGGTTGGCAAACTCTTCTTTTGTTATCTCAATTAACATAATACTCTTTGAGAGATTCAATTTTTTAACGGCTTCAATAAGTTCTGTACTTGCTTCATCTTCATTTAAAGGGCCAATAAACACTTCAATGATATTGTTAATGTTTCGACATGCATGAATACGAGTATCGATGACTTTTAACTCTTTAAGGTACGATTTATAGATAACTTTTTTATTGGTATTAATTTGAATGAACTTAAGAAAAGAGTGACCTTCTATTGTTTCTTCATTGGGCATAACTTCTTGAGTGTTTTGGGTAACGGCTGTATCAATGGCTTCATTTTCCACAGTATGGGTTTCTTCTATGGGTTGTTGAGTTTCTTGGGTTTGTTGAGCTTGTTGGGCTTCTTGTTCGAGTTTAAGTTTTTCTTGTAAAGCCAGTTCTTCTTCTTTGGCTTTTTCCAATGCTTCTTTTTCTAATGCCTCTTTTTCTAATTTGAGTTTAAGTTCTTCTTCCTCTTGGGCTTTTCTAAGAGCTTTAAGTTTTTCTTCTTTTAAATACTCTTCTTCTGTCATCCCCAAAAGTTCATATTTTGTGAGGTTTTCTAATTTTTTATTGAGTCTTGAAACATTGATGTGGTCAAGTTTAAATTCATAGGTTTCTAAAGGAGCTAACTCTTCACTTTTTGTCATCACAACAGGTTTTTCTTCAATGGGTTTTTCAGAAGTACTCATATAAATAAAAGCAAGAATAGCAATAATTAAAAGAGCTAAAACAGCCAGTAATATTCGAATATTTTTTGCTTCTTTGAGTCTCTCTTTTAAACTTCTTTTTTGAAGTTCGTCTTTATGATTTACAGGCTCATCAACATCTTTAGCTGTTTTGAGTTTTCCCTCAGGTAAAATCTCAAGGGGTTCAACTTCCTCATCATTGGGCGTCTCATTTTGAGGTTTTTTATTCTCCTCATCTAAGGGTAAATCTCTTTCTAAGCCTTCAATGTCATCAATATTGATGCTGTCATCATCTGTTTCATTTTCTTTGTTTTCTATATCATTTGCCATTTGAACTCTTTAATTTTCTTTTTTCTTTTTGCTTTTGTAAAATTGCTTCTTTGTTTTTTTCGTAATACTCTTTTCGGTAGGCTTTTAGTTTTTCTTTCTTTTTGTCACGATAGACTTTGTCATATTGTAACCTTTTTTCTCTGTTTTGTTCATAATATTTTTGCTTTTGCTCTTTATAGGCAACCAGCTTTTCAATGATCTTTTCTTTTCGGCTATCTACATGCGATTTTTGTTTTTTTGCAATCTCTTTAATGGTTTGTGCAAAAAAATCGCCTCGTAACTCTTTTTCATAATCAATTTCAGGCTTTATTATAGCACCTGAAGAGAGTTTTTGCTCAAGTTTTTTCTTTAAGTAATACTCTTTTTTCTTCTTTTTGTGTTTAAGAATGTTCTCTTTACGAATACGTTTAAGTTCTTCTAAACTCATTTTAACGGATTATTATCGTTTTAATCGGTTAACAATATCTAACATATCATCTGTTGTCGATATTGATTTTGAATTCGCTTCATACGCTCTTTGAGCAGTAATTAAATCAACCATTTCATTGACTAAAGCAACATTTGAGGATTCAATCATTGATTGTCGAATACCACCAAAAGCATCTTCTGTTGGAATTCCTTCTATTGGGTCACCTGAGGCAGTGGTTGCTTGAAATAAAGAATCTCCCAATGGGCTTAATCCTGCTGGATTGATAAAATCCACAATCGTAATTTGACCCAACTCTTCAGTAATTCCTGTAACAGGGTCAAGGGCTGTTACGGTTCCATCTTTGGCAACAGAAACATCAACAAACGTATTTGGAATAACAATTTCAGGCTCGAGTCGATACCCGCTTCCATTAACCAAAGCACCTTCTTCGTCCAATTTAAAAGCCCCATTTCGGCTGTATGCAATCTCTCCATTGGGAAGAGTAATTTGAAAAAACCCTTTACCTTCAATTGCCATATCTAAGGGATTTCCCGTAGTTTTTAAGTCCCCTTGGATAAAGTTTTTTTGAATACCAGAAACTCGAACTCCTAATCCAACATCAATCCCTGTAGGGTTGAGAGTGGTTTCGGAAGTTCTTCCTGCTGTATAATTTAAAGATTCATACATTAAATCTTGAAATTCCGCTCGATCTTTTTTAAAACCTATGGTGTTTACGTTGGCAATATTGTTTGACGTAACATCAATTTGATGCTGTTGGGCATTCATTCCAGTTGCAGCAGTGTATAAGCCTCTGATCATTTTAAATCCTTCTTAATAGACTTGTCATAATTTGTAGATTATATTTAAAGAACTTTTAAAGTTAGATTAAAGATAATGCAATTTTTTTTAAATCATTAAGTATAAATTTAAATCAATTTAAATATAATGTATCAAATTTTATTAATTTGACTGCTAAGGGTACAAAGATGAAAATTCTTATTGTTGATGATAGTTCTACTATGAGAAGAATTATAGGTAATGTTGTAATGCAACTGGGATTTACTAAAGATGATTTTGACGAAGCTGAGGATGGTTTGAAAGCGTGGAAAGAGTTATCGAATAAAAAATATGATGTTATTTTAACGGATTGGAACATGCCTAATATGAACGGCTTAGAACTGGTAAAGCGTGTAAGAAGTGAGGGAGCTCATCAAAGTATTCCAATTATTATGATTACTACTGAGGGTGGGAAAAGTGAGGTTATTACCGCATTAAAAGCAGGTGTTAATAACTACATTGTTAAACCCTTTAGTGCAGAAATACTAAAAGAAAAATTAGACGGTGTTTTAAAATAATATAAGTTAATAAAGGGTTTGACAATGAGTATGAGTCAAGAAGAAATTGAAGCATTGATGAACGGACTTGAAGTCCCAGAAGAGGATTCTACTTCCAGTGAAGAAACAGAAGAAGAGAGTATTGAAGAGGATACACCCTCTCAATCAATGAGCGAAGATGATATTGCGAAACTGCTCTCTTCAACGGATGAGGAAGAGGAGATAATTGAAGATAACGAGAGTAAAAATGCCGATGTCAAAGATGATATTTCAGAAGTACTAAATGAAATTGATAATATGGAAGACGATGATATTAGCAGTGATGACGAGGATATGTTAAGTCAAAACGATTTAGAAGAAGAGACAGAAGAGTCAAATGAGTTTTTGGAAGAAGATAACAGTGATGATGCTGAATTTACTGAAAAAGCAAAAAATTGGACAGAAAAGAAAATCACCAAAGGGGAGTTCCCTTTTCCCGCTGAACCCAGTACCAAAGTTGTCAGCCAGTTAAATGAAGTCGCCAATGACAGTGAAGAAAAAGCCGGACAAATTTTTGATGTATTGAGTTTTATTTTAGATGATAATGCCGTAATTCAAAAAAGCAATAAAAATATGGTTTCTTTTCTTGACAAAGAGATTGAACTGTTAAATGCTTTGAGTAATAAATTTCCCAATATTAACATCTTTGATGAACGATTAAAAGAAGCTCAATCGATGAAAGAGATTACCAGTGATATTGCCAATCGAATCAGTGCAGAAGATATGCGTTTATTTGAAGCAATGGAATTGATGCAGTTTCATGATATTAATCGTCAAAAAATTGAGCGAGTTATGTCGGTTATTCGAAAATTAACGGTCTATTTAAATAACTTATTTGAAGAAGATGACGATTATGAAGAGATTGCGGTTGCTAAACATATTCATGGTGACAGCAATTCAGATTTAGTTGGAGCAGAAGATTTAGATGCTTTGATTGCAGAGTTTAGTAAATAATCAATAAAGGAGAAGGTCATGAATTCAAACTACCCATTAGCAGCAGCCATGATTAACCAGTTAAACCGAGTTGATATGCTTTCCAATAATTTAGCCAATGCCAATACCAATGGGTATAAACAAACCAGCATGACAGAAGGGACTTTTAATAACTATTTAACAAAAGCTCACAAACACTCTCCTTTGATTTCAAAACTTAATACCATTAATAACAATGTACCCAAGTTGGATTCAAAATTTACCAATGAGGAGTTAGGTTCTCTTGTTCAAACAGGCAATGGCTTAGATTTTGCGTTAAAACATAAAGATACCTTTTTTAAAGTTCAAAACAGTAACGGAGAGATGATTTTAACTCGAGATGGCTCTTTTAAAGTGGTTGATAATCTTTTGGTTACGAGCGAAAACCTTCCTGTGTTGTCTGCCCAAAATGAGCCCATAGAAATTGAAGAGGGAGAAGAGTTTTCAAATTTAATTGGAGTTGTTAGAACCAATTTTAATAATTTGGAAAAAATGGGAAATAACAATTATACCATCATCAATCAAAATGAAATGGAAAACCTAGCTGAAGATAATACGCAGTATATTTTAAGTGGAACGCTTGAAAAGTCTAATGTCAATGCTGTTAATACCATGGTGGCATTAATTGATGCACACCGTCGATTTGAGCAGTCACAAAAAGCGATTCAAAGTTTAGGTGAAATGAGTACAGCGCTGCTTGAAAAAATTGGTTCCAACAAATAAATTAAATAAGGAGAGATAATGCAACCCAGTAATGTAACATCGACACTGTTTGACAACTTAAGTTTTCGAAGTGAACGGCAAAAGGTTATTTCTGGAAATATTGCCAATATTAATACTCCAAATTATAAAACAAAAGAGTTGGTTTTTGAACAAGAATTACAACAAGCCAATGACGATTTAAAATTAAAAACCACACACCATAAACATATTGCTTTTGATTTAGAAAATCCAAAAACAACAGGACCACAACTTGTTGAAGTGCAAAATTTATTGGAACAAAACGATGGAAATAACGTCAGCTTGGACAAACAAATCAGTGAAATGTCAAAAAACACTGTGATATTTAACGCATTACAAGCTTCCATCAAAAAAGATTCACAATGGTTAAAAGCCATTATAGATTCATCGGCAAAAAATTAATAGGAATTATCATATATGAACCAACTGCTTAAGTTTATTAATAATTTAAATGCTGCACAACGAGCAGTTATCATAGGAGGATTTTCTCTTCTGTTTGTTTTGCTTGTTGGCTTACTGATTTGGTCTAATATTAAAGCTCAAGATGAAAAACTCAACTATACCATTGCGGCAAATTTGACTAAAAATCAAGTGATGCTAGCAAGCAGTGAGTTAGAGGCTTCAGGTATCCCTTTTTTAGTTATTGGTTCAGGTAATACGTTAACGCTTAAAACCAGTAAAGAGTTTATTAACATTGCTAAAATAAAGCTGGTAACAAGTGAAGCGGCAACCAACAAACACACAGGTTGGGAAATTTTCGAAAAGTCCTCTTTGGGAACAACCAATTTTGAAAATAAAGTTAAATATTTACGAGCACTTGAAGGTGAACTGTCTCGTTCTTTGGAGTCTTTATCGGGGGTATTACGTGCCAGTGTTAAAATTGCTATTCCCAAAGATACGGTTTTTACACAAAGAAAAACATTGCCTACTGCATCAGCAGTGTTAACCATAAAACCAGGGATTTATTTAACACAAAAACAAATTGATGGGATTAAAAATTTTATCTCTTCAGCGGTTTCTGATTTAACGGCTGAAAATATTAAACTTATTGACCAAGATGGGTCATTGCTTGAACACTCCAAAGATGAAATTGATAATACTCGAGTTAAAGCTCAAAACAAGTATAAAGAAGAGATAGAAAAAGATTATGAAAATAAGATAATTGCACTTTTAGAACCCATTGTAGGTATGGGAAGAGTGGTTGCAAGAGTTTCTGTTGATTTAGAGTTTATTAAAAGAGACATTTATGAAGAAGTGTATGAACCAGAAGGAACCATACGAAGTCAACAAATCACTGAAAATACTATGAACTCACAAGGGGTAGAGACTCAAATTGGAGGAGAACCAGGCGTTCAATCCAACATTGAAAACAATACCAACACCAATGGAAACAGTGCCAATAACAGTTCAAAAGAAGAGCTTAAAAATATTGTTAACTATGAGATTTCCAAAAAAATTATTAATTACGAAGATACTGCATTTGCTTCAGTTAAACGAGTCACTGCCGCAGTTACTTTTGATTCAACTGTTTTAGCCGATGTGGAAAATAAAGAAGATTATATGACGTCAATTGCATCTGTGGTACAAGATACGATTGGATACAATCAAAAAAGAGGGGATCAAATTACTGTTAAAGATTTTAAGTTTTTAACACAAGCCACGACACCTGGCGCTGGCGTAATGGTTGATGCCAATGGTCAGGTGATTGATGTTAATGAAACAACCGATACCATCTCTTTTATTAAAGCCATTTTAAAAGAGTTCAGTGAATACATTCAATATATTATTGCTGCCATTTTGCTTTTGGTATTTTATAAAAAGTTTATTGCCAAACACGATATTATTGTTTTAGATGATAACGGAAACAAAGTTGACCAAAATGGAAATGTTGTTGATGACGATGGACAAATTATTAAAGATTATGAAAACCAATTTGACAAAGAGACGGCACATGGAAGACTTAAAGCAAAAGTAAGAAGTCAATTATTGAATAACATAGAAGGTTTAGATGAAGAAGCTGCAGCTAAATATGAAGTTTTAGTGGATGAAATTGATAAACAAATCAATGATCGACCAGAAGAGATTGCCGCGATGATTGAATTGCTTTTAACCGAAGGTGATGCAAAATTTAAATTGCGTGAAGCGGCAAAACAAAAAAGGGCATAAAGCATGGATTTATTAGAAGAGGATTATAAAGAGATTTTAAAAGGCATGCCAATGGTCGAAAGAGTAGCAACATTTTGCATACTCTTAGGCGAAGGAGCAACCGTTAAAATTTTTCAACATTTGCCCAAACATTTTGTGGAAGATGTTTCCACTGCTATTACTCAAATTAAATCCATTGATAAAGATACTTCATTAGCAATTTTAAATGAGTTTCATATTTTAATCAAATCCAGTGGATATATCAGTTCAGGTGGATATGAATATGCCAAAGAGATTTTGTATAAATCTTTGGGGAGAGGTGAAGCCGATGAAGTTCTGGCTCGATTGTCTAAAATTAAATTGGCATCACAAGCATTTTCTTATTTGGATGCAATTAATCCTAAGCAATTAGCAGACTTTATTAAAGATGAATCTCCTCAAACCATTGCTGTAATTTTGGCACATATGGAAGCAGCAGGTGCGGCTGAAGTATTGATGCAGCTTGAAGAAGATGTGAAAGTCAAAGTAACCATGCAAATGGCAACCATTAAAGACGTTTCTCCGGATGTTGTACGAACCGTATCATTGATTTTAGAGAAAAAACTCGAATCATTACTCTCTTCTATTGTTGATGTGGGTGGGGTTAAAGTTGTTGCCGATATGTTAAACCGAGTGGGACCCAAATCACAAGATATTTTAAAAAACATCAATGGAGTGGATACTTTATTGGCAACAAAAATCAAAGAAAATATGTTTGTATTTGAGGATTTACTCAATTTGGATACCGATTATATTATGAAAATTTTACAAAATTGTGAGATGGCAGATGTTGCTGTTGCTATGAAAAATGCCACAAGTGAAGATTTAGAAAATGTAACATCAGCTATGAGTCAAAGGGCTAAAGACAGATTCCTAGAAGAGTTTGAAATGTTGACAAAAGTTAAAATTAAAGATATTGAAGCGGCACAAAGAAAAATGCTGGATGTTGCACAAAAACTCATTGAAGAGGGTGTAATTGACAGAGAAATGGATAACAACTAATGCAAAAAAATAACGTGTATTCTAATGCTACGATTGTCAAAGGCAATAAAGAGAAAGACAAAGAACTTCAAGCGTATCAGTTGGGCTCTTTTTATAACGATGAGGTCAATGTTCAAAATGAAAGAATGCAACAAGTTGCCTCTTTAGGAGAACAAAAACCTGCTGGTTATGTGGATCCTTTATTAACCGAATTACAAGCGCTTAAAGCCCATATGCAAGCAATTGAATCGAAAGTCAGTAACATTGAAACCAATGGGGTAACGGGAAGAGATTTGGACAAACAAGTCGTACAAGCCATTAAAGATTTGAAAAATTATGCGTCGTTTTTTGAACAAGCCACTTTTCAATTGGAGAGTAAAATTTTAAAAACATCCATGGCAATTGCTAAAAAAATTATCACTATAGAAATTGGAGAAAATTCTTCTTTGATTGCAAAAGAGACCATCAAACATCTGCTTAATAAAGTCAAAACAGCTTCGAAAATTCAAATTCATCTTAATCCTAAAGATTACATTGCATTAAAAGACCAACTTAAATTAGACTCTTTCATTGAATTGCATGAAGACATTAATGTAACGGCTGGTGGTGTTGTTATTGCCAGTGATTTGGGAAATTTTGATGGCAATATTGAGGCAAAAGTTAACTCCATGCTTGAATCATTAGAAAGCGTCATTTAAAACTCTACTTTTATTAATATTTGCTTAATAGGCGAATTATTCTTATAAATTCACTTTTTTTATTATTTTTTTACGCAGTGGTGTCGCTTGCTTTATGTTATAATTTTTTATATTACGAGAAAGAGTTTTTATGGTAGATATTACAGAAAGAGATTATGACTTATTAGTAGATACGGAAATAGTCGTAGATGTAATTCTGGGTAATGCACAACTGACTATCCGAGATTTTTTAAACTTAAGTGAGGGTGATATTATTACACTTGATAAATATGCGGGTAGTGGTGGTGATATTTATGTGAATACAAGAATCGTAGGAACAGGAGATATTATTGTAATCGATGAAAAGCTTGCAGTAAGACTTCAAGACGCTATGGATTCAGATAATGTTGTTCGATACTTCTTCGAAGAACAAATGATTTAAGGAAAATACAATGTCTGTAGATAATGTACAAGTCAACACGGTAGTTGATGCAAATGGGAATACCTATACAAGTGCTGTAAGCAACGACAAATTAACCAACTCAGACTTTTTGAAGTTAATGCTTGAAGAGTTAAAGTTACAAGATCCAACAAAGCCGATGGATTCAAGTCAGATGATGCAAAATCAAATGCAGATGTCAACCATTGAAACCAACACAGCTACGATTGAAGCAATGAAATCTTTACAAAATTCTTTTGCCCAATCAACACTGGCAAGTGCATCTAATATTATAGGGCAAGTAATTGAAAATGGTGAAATAGGAGAGAGTGGTATTTCAAAACAGTTTAAAGTCAATTCCGTTGAATCGATAGATGGGACTCTTTATTTGGAAGGATATCAAATTGTAGGATACAACAGTGAAACCAATCAACTGATTTATGATACTGAACCCACTCGAATCAATTATAACAATATTACACGAGTAGTGGACGGAAGTATGTTATGATTTCAGCAATGTATAATGGGATTTCTGGATTAGATTCTTTCCAGAAAGCGCTGAATGTAGAGTCAAATAATATTGCCAATGTCAATACGGTTGGATACAAATCAGATAGAATTAACTTTACAGACTTAATGTATCAAGACCGAATTGGTAAAGGTTCTGCAACACAAACCGTTCAAAAAGATTTTACGAATGGAAGTTATAAACAAACGGGTAACAGTTATGATGTAGCTATTCAAGGAAATGGTTTTTTTATTGTATCAGATCCAAATACTGGAGGTATTTTTTATACCAAAGCAGGGGATTTAAAACAAGGTGTTGATGGAAAACTGATTACCTCCGGTGGGAATTATGTTCAAGGGGTTGGTGCAACGATAACAGGAGATATGATTAATACGAGTTTGTATACACAGTTTATTGCTTCAAAAGTTATTGAATCAGACACTTCTGTGGATACCATTAACGCAAAAGCAACCGATTATCGGCAGAGTGCTGCCAATGATGTTGATCCAATTACAGGAAGAGTAACTAAAACAGCTGGATCAAAAATAGAAAATATTCAATTATTGCAAGAAGACTATAGAAATAAGTTAAATGCATATGGAACAAATCAAGTTCAAGGAACAGCTTCAACCAATCAAACAGCAACAGCATCTTACAATGATTATGCAACACAATTAATTGATTCAAATGATGTTGTGTCTATTTACGTAGGTAATACAAAAATTACGCAAACATTTACAGATGATGCAGCTACCACGATGGCTTTATTGGCGGAAAAGATATCCTCTTTGGAAGGAATAAAAGAAGCAACGTTTGATTCTGTTTCAGGAGATTTAACAATTAATACATTGGTACCTGGTAAAAACTTGACTATTTCAGATGCCCTTATCAATGATAATGCTTATACTCTTACTAAAATTGATGCGATTGCAGGAAGTGGTTTGGCAGATGTTGAAGCAAGTTTTACTGCACTTGAAGAAGCATTAACACGGGCTGATGCAGAAATTACACAAGTTACAACATCAGTCAGTAAAGTCTTACAACCTAATCAAGCTTTAAATATGACAAGTGTGGATGATTTGCAATTAAATTTAACCAGTTTAGGTATTTCAGATAATCAATTTAGCAGTCCAGAAATTATTAATGGTATTATTTATATGGTTCAAGGAGATAACAAATATGCAGTTGGACGAATTCAAACGGCAGCTTTTGCAGATGAATTATCATTGGACCCTCAAGGTGGAAATTTATTTGCGGCGACAAGAAATTCGGGAGAACCTTTAGATGCAACGAGTAGCTCAAAAATAATTGGAAAGACATTAGAATTAAGTAACGCTGAATTGGGTGAAAACTTAGTAAACTTGATGGTGTATCAGCGTGCCTATGAAGCTAATTCAAAATCAATTACGACCAGTGATGAATTTTTAAGTATTGCCATACAACTTAAAAAATAAGTTGTATGGTTTGGTATTTAAATATCAGTATTTTTTTAAATATTGATATTTGAATATCTTATATTCAAAGATTAAAGATTATAGAAGAGTTAACTCTTAAAAAGGATTTATTATGATTGGTGCACTATGGACAGGAATTAGCGGATTATCTTCGCATCAAAAAGCATTGGATAATGAAGCACATAATATTGCAAACGTTAACACAGTAGGATACAAAGCATCAAGAATTGCATTTGCAGATCAAATGTATCAAGACAGAATCGGTAAAGGTTCAAAAGTTCTTGATGCTGAAAAAATATATGAACAAGGAACATTGAAACCTACTGGAGTTGCATACGATGTTGCTTTATCAGGAGATGGTTTTTTAACGGTTGCCAATAAAGATAATGGCGGGGGAACAGCCGAAACGTATTATACCCGAGCAGGTAACCTAAGAATGGGTGATAACGGTACCCTTCAAGATGCTGCAGGAAATGAAGTTCAAGGCTGGATTATGACTCAACTTGATACTGATGCAGATGTAATTTCAACCAACCCAAATATTACTAGATTTACGAATGATTATACAAAATTAGTTAGTACTGAAATTGTTAGTCATGCTAACTATGTTGAAACCATTACTGCTAAAACAACAGATTATAATACGACATCTAAATCAGATTCTTCTGCGGTCTTTAGTGGAGTAGGTTATAAAACAGAATCAGGTAAAATTGCAGATATTGAAGAGCTTTCAACAGCATATGCAGCAGCATTACAAAAATATAAAGAGAATCCAGATGGACTCTCTGCTTCTGCTGTAAGCCAAATTTCTTTTATTGACTTTGATGATCAAGGTGGTATTGTTAATGGTGATAGTGATATTATTTCTGTATATGTCAACGGTGTTCATAAAACACAAGAATGGGACACAGATTATGCAACAACGATGAAAAAATTGGCCGATCAAATCTCTTCAATACCAGGATTAAAAGCGTATATGGTTGATGCAGCACTCAATGAAAGTACTTTAACCGCTGATGTAAATTTAGGGATTATGAAAATTGAATCGCTGATTCCAGGAGAGCCTTTTTTAGTCAGTGGTGTTTTATCTCAATCAGGAACGACTGAAGTTAATGGAACAGTACGAACAACTGATGGAAGGGATGCGGTTGAAGGAAGTGGTTTTGCGGCATTAGAATCGGTTCGAAATAAACTTTCTGAAGCAGTAACAGGAAAACAAAGAGATGTTTTTCTACCAACTGATTTATTTGATGTTGCACCAGCAGGAACAATTACAGCAGGATATGATTTTGATTTTAGATTAACTATTTGGGATAAAGATGCCAAAGCAAATGAATCCGTACCCGCAGGTGGACCAATTTCGATACCTGCTGGAAACACTACAAGTACAGATCCCGCTACAGCTGCACAAGAAATTGCAACTGAAATTAATGCCAATATAGAATTAAATCAATATATTGTGGCAAAAGTTGTTAATGGGGCTTTGGTTTTTGAGACAAAAGATTCAAATTTTGATGTAGAGTACAGTACGACTTTGAATAGAACAACAAATCCAGATGTAGCTTTAAATACAGGTGTTATTGAAAAAAATGCTACTCACAGTGGAAGAGAAGGGGCCGGAGCTGAATTTATTGAGTTAAGAAATAAAATTGACCAAACTGCTTCAAGAGATTCTTTACAATTAAGATTAGATACATTAGGCATTTCAGATACAGCATTGGGAGAGTTTTCCGTTGATAAAACAGGGCTTATCACAATCAAACAAGATGGTGTCTCTTTTGCTATTGGGCAATTAGCTATTGCTTTATTTAATAACAACAGAGGGCTTGAACCAGTGGGAGATAACTTATTAGCAAAAACCAATGAATCGGGAAGTCCAATGTACAATATCAATAATGCTAAAGCAGCCGAAGTTCAAGGGCGAACGTTGGAATTGAGTGAAGCCGATTTAAGTGAAAGTTTGGTTAACCTTATGGTATTTCAACGAGCATTTGAAGCCAATGCAAAATCAATTACAACATCAGATGAGTTGTTAAATACACTGATTAATTTAAAACGATAATTTTAATTTTACAAACAAATAGAGCTTTCTATTTGTTTGTTTTAAGGGCTGACATTGGAAAACTTTTTACTGCTTACACTTCTTGGTATTTTAGCATTGTATTTCTTTTCGAGTATGAATGTGTATAAAAGTTTATACAAAAAAGTCAATGAAGAGAAGAATATTTTAGAACAAGAGATTAAAAAACTTGAAGAGTTGAAAAAAAATTATGAGCAAAAAATCAAAGGAAGTATTTCGGCTTTAGAGTCAAAACACGATAACTTACAAGTGGCACGAAATGACTTACAATCTTTACGTATTGAAAATACTGAGCTTAAGCACAAAGTTGATGTACTTGAACGTCGTTGTGATGACTTATATGCACAAATTCATACCATGGTGTAAATAACGCATATGAAACTCTTTTTTCTTTTAACGCTAATGGTTACCATCTCTTTGGCACGGGTCAATGACACCATAGAAGCGCTACCGAATATTTTATTTACCTACGATAAACTTAAAAAACAACAAAACGTAACCACCTTGCAAGTTGATTTTAATAAAGGGGTTGCTTTGTTGGAAAAAAAAGAGTACGAAAAAGCGATTGATATTTTTAAACAAACCGCACAAGTGCTGAGAGTTCCTTCTTTTTTAAATATTGGTATTGCCTATTACAAACTCAATTCTTTTAAGAATGCCACAATATATTTAAATCAAATTTACAATGTTAAAGAGTTGATGTTTTCAGATACCTACTCTTTTATGAGCAGTGCTTATTATTTATATAAAATAACCAATGAAGATCACTATTTGCAAGACTTAATTAATGCAGCAAAAAATAATCCCAATTTATCCGATAATGAAAAACGAATGCTTGCAGATACCTTTATTGTACTTAAAGAGTATAAAAATGCGTTAAGAATTTTGGAAAATGTTTCTAAAGGGGTTGATTTTAAAAAAGCATTGTTACATTTAAAACTCAATGATTTTAAAAAAAGTGAGGCTTTTTTAGAACGGGCATATAAAGAAGCGTTAAGTGAAAATCAAGTCGATACCATTTTGTGGTTTATGATTTATCGAGATTTAAAGTCCAACAGTTTAACAAAACTGCAAGAGCATCTTAATATTTTAGAGGAGCGACGACTCAATTTTACCGTTAATCAAGAGTTGCCTATTACGATTGCTTTTAATGAAACCAAATATTCCAGTGATGAGTATTTAGATTTTGTTACACAATACTCTTTGTATCGACAAATAGATATGGCATTTTATTTTGCTCCCTTTGTTTTTTCAGATAATCAAGAGATTATTTATGACAATTCCAAAGGATTTATTTTTAATTCAAAGCAAAATTTGCAAAGTTTAGAAAATATGATTAAATATAATTCCCAATTTATTAATATTATCAAAGAAGACCCTATTGTAAGAGTTAAAAAACTTAAAGACCTTATTAAACATAAAGAGACAAAATCCTATGTTTACTATAATTTGGCTCTCTCTTTAGCTCAAATTCATGATTTTCAAAATGCACATGCTTATTTTTTAAAAGCATATAAACTTAATCCGGGCAATAAGTTGTACGCAGCTATGACATTGGTCAGTGCAAAACGAATCAATAAAGAGGTCAAAGATAAAAGTTATATTGAAAGAAATATGAGTTCAGAGTATGGGCTATACAACTATTTTGGACAAACCCTTTATTCGTTATTTATTAATAATAAAGCCAATGTTAAACAAGAAGCACAAGGGTATAAAAATACGATTTTATACAGCTTTTTGGAACTATTAGAAAAATTGAAAAAAAATGAGCCCATTTTAGGTAACGAAGAACTCTTTGCAAAATACTACAAAGATCCTTTGGTTTATTTAATGAATAAAGCCATTAAACAACCCAATGAAAACAAATTTAACTATATTGCTCGATTACAAGATACTCTTCCTTTACAAATCAACAATAACTTTTTAGAAGGTTCGGTGATTATAACGGAGTTTTATATTGATATCTTAAAAGCGTTAGCGTTATTTGATCGAGCCAATTTTAATATCGACAACTACTACTCTCCTTCTTACATACGAACACTTGCCATTAAACTTATTCACGACAATAATTCCAATGCAGCCATTGGTATTTTGGAGTATTTGCAAAATCGTTATGAACTCAAAGACAAATATACTCTTTATTTGATGGTTGCTGCGTATTTACAACAAAAAGAGTACAATGAAGCATCATTACAAATCTCGCTAATAAAAGCATTGATCAATGATTCAGGAGCCAATTTTCTCAATGGAGTACAACTTATACAAGAACTTAAAATCAACAGTGCAAAACAGTTCTTTTCGTATCCGTATTATGATACATTCATTGATTTTGATTTAATAGGCTTCGATGAATTTTTAGAATCGTTATAAAGGGATTTATACAGAAATATTAACTTTTAAAATATTTTTGGTATAATAATTTAAAACTATGATTTGGCAAGGAGGATATTATGGATATAGGTAGAGTTGAAATGATTGACCAATCAAAAGTCAATCATATTGAAAAGATGCAAAAAGTTCAAGAAACCGATGAAAAGGAGAAAGTTGTTCCAAATGAACAGTATAAAAATGCAAAACCCAATGAAATCATTGACGATGCAAATGAGGGTATTTTAGATAACATCAAGTTTGGATACAACAAAAGTTCTCAAGACTTTTTTGTGAAAGTAACACGAGGAGATGCTGAGTACAAATATCCCACTGAGGATATGATGAAAATGAAAGCACAGCTGCTTCAATTGATGGAACAACAAGAAAATAAATAACAAAAAGGTTAATTTTTGGCATCAGATTTATCAAATATAATCAAAGAAGAGTTAGCAAATACTCTTGAACAGCTATTGTCTAAAAAAACTTCTGTACAAAGTGCTTCTAAAGCGGATATAAAAGAGTATGAATCGACTCAATCAATCGAAGTTGGCGTGAAATTTGAGTTCAAAAATCTTACTTCTACTTGGAAGTTTTTTGTTCCTACTGTAACTGCTGCAAAGTTTGAGTATTTTATGCTCGGTGGCATGGGTGAACTTAAAGAGCATATTGATGATGAAGTCGCTGATGCCGTCAATGAAATCGTTTCTAATATTTGTGGCAGTATAACCACTTCCGTTAATGCCCAAGGATATGAGGATTTGGGCAGCGTCAAATTTGAATCTTTGGGCAGCGAGATAGTTGCCGGTGAAAAGTTAAAAGAAAATGATGATATTTACAATATTAGTGTAAATATGGAAGATGAAGTTTTACCTGTTTTAATTGCCTTTGATAAACTCTTTTTGCCTTATATTTATGATATCAGTGGTGTTGAAGCTCAAGAGAGCGTTAAACCACAAGCTCAAAATTCGGCTAATGCCGCTTCATTATCAAGTAACAGAAATGCTCCTATTGTCAACGATGAAGTTTCAGGATTGTTGTCTTTATTGGGAGAAGACTCAATTACCAATTTAAAGCTTCTGTTTGATATTAAACTCAAACTCAGCGTTCGTTTGGGAAGTAAAAACTTCTTACTTAAAGATATTTTGCGTTGGGATATTGGTGAAATTATTGAATTGGAACAAATGGTAAATGAACCTTTAGAAATTTTAGTCAATGGGATTAAAATTGGTGAGGGAGAAGCGGTTATTGTTGAAGGGAAATTTGGTTTAAAAATTAAAAAAATCGGAAGTGAACAATCTCGTTTGGCTCACATGGGTTTAGGTAAATAGTATGGATAAAACAACTGTCATAGGGTTAGCCGCGGGTTGGTCTTTTGTATTTTTTGCAATAGCTTTAGGGGGAGTTGGTCTTGGTCCTTATATTGATATTCCCTCTTTTTTGATTGTTGTAGGGGGAACAATTTCTGTTACTGTGGGGCAGTTTGAATCGGCTGATTTAAAACGTATTGGAGCTGCCCTTAAAGTTTCTATGCGAAGTGTGAAAGTTGAAGCGGTACCTGAACTGGTTGAAAAAATCATATTTTATGCAACAGAAATTAAAAAACATGGGGTTATGCACGTAGAACAAAAAGTTTTAGAAGAACAAAATCCTTTTTTTAAAGAGGCATTTCAATTGCTTGTAGATGGGGTCAAAGCTGAAGTTTTGGTTCCTTTGATGGAAACCAAACTGCAACACATGGAAAAAAGACATTTGATTATGATCCGAATATTTGGAAACATAGGTGGAATCGCAGGTTCGATGGGAATGATTGGAACATTAGTAGGATTGGTTGCAATGTTGGCGAATTTGTCTGATCCAGCAGCCGTTGGTCCTGCTATGGCAGTTGCGTTGATTACTACACTTTACGGGGCATTAATTGGTACTGTATTTGCAGGAATTATTGAAAATAAACTCAGTTCAAAACATAATGTTGAAGTTATCAATTGTGAAATTATTATTGAAGGGGCTTCAATGATTGCAGCAGAAGAGTCGATTGGTAATATTAAAATGAGACTTAATGCAACGCTTGTTGATGTGTTAGAGTAGATTATGGCAAAAGAAAAATGTCCAGAGTGTCCTAAATGTCTTCCAGGGTGGTTAGTACAATTTGGTGATTTAATGTCACTGCTATTGACATTTTTTATTTTACTTTTATCCATGGCAGTCATGGATAAAAAGAAAGTTGAAGAGTATTTCGAAATTATGAAAAAAGCCATGGGGTTTTTATCGGATAATGATACGGTTGTCGATCATACTGAAAAACACTCAGAAAGTCCAGTTGTGGCTGAAACAAGGGAGATACAAGATTCCAGTGACAATCAAGAGATTGTTGATGAGGTGATTGAGATTGTTAAAGTTGCCAATGAAACACTTGAAACGTTTGAAACCATTCAACTCGTACAAGGGAAAAATGAGTTTGTTTTGGATATTCCAACAACCGTGATGTTTGAAGAGGGTGAATATAACGTAACCAAACCAGAAGCCAAAGCGTTTATTCGTAAAATTGCACGGGTGGTTCGAACCATGCCCAATATTTATAATATTGAGATTATGGGACATACGTCAAGAAATACTTACACCAGCAATACAATTCCCAGAGATAACTGGGATTTATCGGCATTAAGAGCAGTGGGCGTTGTTAAAGAGTTAATTAAAAACAGAATTGACCCTTCCCAATTAAAAGTATCGGCTTTTGCTTCGTATCAGCCAAAAAGTGATAATGCCATTGAAAACAGACGAGTAGAGATGCGATTTTATGCCCATCAAGGCAATCAAGATATTTTAGAAGAAGAGAACTTTTTCGATAGGATTGAAGAATGATGAATGTAGATACCACTTTTGTGAATAAAACACAATACGATGACAGTGCTTTAAAACAGTTAAATACTAAAAATATTCAAGATGAGAATCTAAAAAAAGTGTGTGATGAGTTTGAATCTTTTTTTACACAACAATTTTTGGATGTTTCGTTAAAAGAGAGTAAAATTGCAGGAGAAGGTACGGGTTCGGATATTATTAAAGGCTTATATACAGAAGCACTTTCAAGAAACTCGAGTGGAACATTTGGCATCAGTGATATGCTGTATAAATTTTTAAGTGAGAACAACAAATGATTGAAACAACTGTAAACAAAATGTTGATGACGATAGAAAATCTTAAGCAAGCCATTAAAGATGATATTGAAGATATTAAGTTAGCCAATCACGAAAAGCTTTTAGAACGAAATGAGAAAAAACAAGCTTATATGGATGATATTGTGGATTTAAAGAATGAATTAAATCAAGGATTGGTTCAAGCGGTTAAAAATGGGGTTGATGTCAATATTTATCGTAACAGTGTGAATCATTTAGAAGATGAACTCAAAGAGTTATACACATTAAATGGAAAGTTGGCTTCCATTGTTCTTCCTGTAAAACAGATGTACAAAGAGATTGTTGATGAATTAACCGAGCGAAGCGGAGGTAATATTTTTGAGATTAAAGCTTGATTTTAATGGCAAAACCATTTTACTGTTGTTGATTTTTTCTTCAACACTTTTTTCTTATGAGGTATTAACAACCCGTAAAGATATAAAGTTTAAAGAAAAAATTACCAAAGAGAATTTAGTTTTAAAACAAGTCGACACATTAAGTAAGAATTGTACCCCTTTAAGTTTGCAAGAGTTAGACAATGGAGTATTTACGGCTTCACACTATATTTTTAAAGATTCAATTTTATGCAGCAATGATGTTGTAAAATATGAAAAGGAGTCCGTTATATTTGATTTTGGCAGTTTACAAATTGAGCATGAGGGTAAAATTATTTATGAAAATGACCAATACATTCGTATAAAAAAACAAGATGGCACAATAGAAAAAATATATAAAAATGGAAAAATAGAATGAATATGCTCTCTTTTTTAGGAGAAACTCCTACCATAGCACTTCAAAATGCACAAAAAGAGTGCGGCGAAAATGCGTATGTCATTTCAACCAAAAAGATTTCAGATGCGTTTGAAAATGGTAAAAACATGTATGAAGTTATTGTTGCCATTGAGAATGAAAACGAAAGAAAAGAGCAGAGTTTTAAACGAAAAATTGTTGCTAAAGATTTAAAAAATGGTACTCAAGTAAAAGCTCAATTTTATGATTTTAGAGAAGAAATTCTTAAAATGCAAGATGCCATACAACAAGTGCAAAAATCGATTTGGGATCCTAAAAGTCAACTCTATGACTTAACCATTCCTCCTGAATTTGTCGATATTTACTCTTTGTTTGAACAAAATGAGTTTGATCAAGAGATGACCTATACCATTATGAAAAAAACCATACGACAACTTCCTCTTGCGATGAAATCCAATTCAAAAAAAATCAATGATTTTTTTAAGTTAATTTTACGTCGAATTATTCCCATTAAGCATGAAGAACCCTTACGAAAACATCAACGAAAAATTGTGATGATGGTAGGGCCTACTGGAGTAGGAAAAACAACCACAATAGCTAAACTGGCTGCTCGATATGCGTATAAAATGAGTGCCAATTATAAAGTAGGAATTGTGACACTAGACTCGTTTAGAGTGGGTGCAATTGAACAACTGCAAGCGTATACGAACATAATGAGATTGCCTTTGGAAGTGGTTAAAAAACCAGAAGATTTAATCGAAGCACTTTTACGTTTAAAAGATTGCAACTATATTTTTATTGATACAGCGGGAAGCAGCCAATATGATGTGGATAAAATTGAGTTAATCAATGAGTATCAAATCAAAGTGGATGAGCTGCCGATTGAAAAAACATTGGTCTTACCTGCCAATGTTAAACAAAGTGATTTGCAAGAGATTTATGCCAATTATTCTCGATTAAATATCAATTATTTGACGTTTACAAAATTGGATGAAACTCGAAGTTTTGGGAATCTAATCTCTTTTGCTCATAAAACAAAAAAATCGATTACCTACTTTTCAATCGGACAAAATGTCCCCGATGATTTAATTGTTGCGGATTCTTCTTTTTTAATCAATTGTTTTATGAACAGAAATTGTCAAAGGGTATAATTTTTGTTTAATTCAATTTCTGCACAAGCATCAAAGCTTGTCAATTTAACCAATAAAAGCACAGGAATAAATCATCAATCAAAAACAAAACTCTTAACCATCACCTCAGGAAAAGGAGGGGTTGGTAAATCAACGTTCACAGCAAATATTGCCTATTTACTCTCTTTACGAGGCTATAAAGTTGCGGTTATAGATGCCGATATTGGTTTGGCCAATATGCAAGTGTTGCTTAATGTACGACCACACTATACGATTTTTGATTATATTGATGCGAAAGCTTCTTTAGAAGAGATTATTCTTGAAACACCGTACAGAAATATTTTTTTACTTGCGGGAAAAAGCGGGTATAAATACTCCAATCACTCCAATTCCTTTGTTTTGTCTCGCATAGTTGAAGATACCATTAATTTAGATGTATTTGATTTTGTACTGGTTGATACGGGGGCGGGATTAAATGATTATGTGAAAGAATTTTTAAAAATTTCGGACAATATTTTGGCGTTGACAACAACGGATCCCAGTGCCTTAACAGATGTGTACGCTTTGATGAAAATGCTTTCCAAAGATAAAAATTCGCTTATGTTATGCTTTAATCACACAAAAACCTATAAAATCGGAGATACGATTTCAAAATCTTTGGAAAATTTAGCACGAAAAAATAGGCTAAATTCTAATTTTATGTTAAAATATATAGGTAATGTGTCGACATCTGATACGATTTCAACCACCAGCAGACTCAGAAAATTGTTTGCTTGTGAGTTTTTAGATGAAACGGTAACTCAAGAGTTACATCAAGTTATAGACGCATTACTTAAAAACATAAATCAGGGAAAAGATGAAAGAAGTTTCAATTGATAGATTGACATTTTATTATTGTACAAACAGAGGCTTATCTTGGTAGTAGAAAAGTTTTCTCAAGGCGTAATCAATAGTGGAGTTTTAAGACTATACATTGCAACAGGGTTTTTTGCAACTTTGATATTTTTTGTGGTCAATTCAGATTTGTTCACCCCTTTAGAGATGCTTTTTGGCATTGTGGGTGTGACGATTATTCTTAAAGGCGTTTCTAACATTATGCTCTCTTTGATCATTTTTTTATTCAGTTTAGAGAATAAAAAAGAGGAGTTGGAGTTTAAACATAACTCTGATAAAATTGATGCCATGCTTGCTGATTTGACCATACAAGATGCAGCGAATAATTAAACAAGGAAGTTTAGATGAATATTTCAGAAATTTCAAATAATTTAGGTATAGGAAAAACAGCCTTAGGACAAGAGACAAAAGCTGCTTCGGGAGAATCTTTTTCTGATATGTTAAAAAGTGCCGTGCATGAAGTGAATCAAAAACAAGTCAATGCGTATGATGCCATGCAAGGCATAGCAACAGGGAAAGTGGCCAATTTGCAAGAAGCTGTACAGCGAATTGAAGAAGCTGATTTGACTTTGAAACTCTCTCTTGAAGTGAAAAATAAAGCACTCAATGCCTATAAAGAAATTATGAAAATGCAAGTGTAATTAAGGAGTTAATATGGGTTTATTTGATGGATACAATGTCGCTTCATCGGGGATGAGCGCACAACGAACGCGAGTAAATGTTGTTACTGCAAATATTGCCAATGCTCAAACAACACATACCCTTGAGGGCGGACCTTATCGAAAAAAGAATGTGGTATTTCAAGAGATATTGCTCAATCAACAAGAAGCCAACAAAAGCAAGACCTCTTTTGAAGGTAAGGAGAAGTTTGTCCCTCCTTTAAGTGGAGTAGCTGTTAGAGAAGTGATTGATGCAAAAGGGGAACCGGTTATGAAATATGAACCCAGTCATCCCGATGCCAATGAAGATGGATACGTAGCTTATCCCAATATTAATCCCGTAATTGAAATGGTTGATTTACTTGAAGCGACAAAGTCGTATGAGGCAAATGTATCGGCATTTACAACACATAAAACAATCGATACACAAACATTGGATATCTTAAAAGGCTAGAACATGACTAAAGAGGCAGGTTTCTTAGAAACAATAGTAAAAGATTCAAAAACAGTTTCAACTGCTAAAACATCGTCAAATCAAAACGAAGTAAAAACAGAAGCCTCTTTATTTGATTCTATGCTAAAAAATGCAAAAAACATACAAGAAGAATCCCGTGTAACTCAAGCTAATGGTGTAGTTGTTAATGAAAGTAAAACTTCTGTGGAAAATCCAAAAACAACAACAAGTGAAAATAAAACACAAGGTGTTCAAAGCAGCAAAATTCTTTTAGAAAAAGAAGAAAATACTTTAAAAACAAACACCAAATCACCTTCTTTTTTTGATAAATTGATACAAGAAACACTTAATACGACACAAACCGATGTGGAGACCGATGATTTACAAAACCTAAATAAAGCCCTTGAAACTCAAAAGGGTACAGACAAAAATCCTTTGCTTGAAAAAGAAAAGGGTTCATTGCAAGAGAATAAAACCCATGCAACCACTCAAGCCAATCCTAATAAACAAGAAATAAGCCCTAATCAATCAAACACTTCTTTAATGGATAAACTGGTACAGCAAGCCACTACCTCTATTCAAAATGAAACACAAATACCAAAAGTTCTAGAGAATCAAACCACAGAAGAGTTACCAAGCAATACTCCCACTAAACCCACACTCGTAGAAAATTCAGGGCAAAATGTTGAAAACACCAAAGTAGCCACACAAAACAATAAACATAATACACAAACCAATCAAGCCGTACCAACAACTTCTGTGGATAAAGAGAGTGTGGCACAAAGCAATACACAACAAACAACAGGAACACCTCCTTCTTTATTGGATAAATTGTTGCAAGAAGCCAATGCTCAAATTCAAAATGAAATAACAAAAAATACAGCGCTTGATAGCAGTGAAGCACAAACTCTTAAAACGACTCAAGTTAAAGAGGTTGAAAATAAAATTATAAGCACTTCACAAGAACAACAAAGTGTTCAAGTCAAAGAAGTTATTACGAAAGAAGTGACCTTAAATACGGAAAAAACCACAGTTCAAACGCAAGTGGTAAAAGAAAATATTACCGTATTGGCAAGTAATGTCAATGAAAAAGTTGCCAATGAATTGGCAAAAATTTCAGAGAATAATCCTTCAAAAGTTAATTTGACCAAAGAGGATGTGGTGGCTTTAAAAGGAGCTAATGAGGAACTCAAAAGCAGTGAAAAAGAGCCTTCTAAATCATTATTAGATCGACTTCTTGATGAAAACAAAGCCAATAAAATATCTCAAGAAAACAGCGTAGCTGCTAAAGCAACTTCAGAACAAAACAGTGGAAAATTGCCCAGTGAATCGTTGTTGAATAATATCTATTTAAGTTCACTCAATAAAGCTTCTCAGAATGCTTTTTTGGAAAAAACACATGAAGTTAAAACACTTGTTGCCAATGCTTCAAGTGTTAAAGAGGTGCAAAAAGGTGCAGAGGCATTAAATCTTGGATTGCAAAGCAGTGAAATCATTGTTGAAGAAGAACAGTTTAAAGAGAATGTAAAAAATGAATTTTTAAATAAGTTATCGGTTACAAGAGATATTATTAAACATGATATTACTAAAATGAGTGAAGAGATTGTTTCTCAAAGTAAAACGGTTAAAAATGAAGCCATGACGGCAGCTACGAATAATCTTATTAATACTTCTAAGTTACCTGAAGTTGAAGTAACAGTCTCTTCAACGGTTGCATATAATATTGAGAACCGTATTATTGGGGCAAGACAACATATGAATTCAATGATGTCGGATATGGCAAGAAATATGTATTTAAATTATAAGCCTCCTGTAACAGCCTTCCGTATGAATTTAAATCCAGGAAACTTAGGTTCCATTGCAGTTTTAATTAAAAATGATAAAGAGAGTGGGTTAAGTATCAGTTTAAATATGAGTAATGTCGCTACATTGGACTCTTTTGTTGATAATCAAGCGGCACTAAGAGCGGCATTGGCAAAAAACTTTAATACCAATACCAATATTAATTTGGAATTTAATATGCAAGATGGTGGACAACAACAAGGCAATAATGGGCAACACAATAAAAAGCAACAACAAAATCATCAAGCCACAAATGATATTTTGGAATCATTAAATAACAACAGTGAATCCAATAATAAAATCACCAATTACATGTAATGGAAGCACTGTTATCGCTTTTAGATGAGAATTTTCTTTACTCATTTTTATTGCTTTTAGCTCGTGTTTTAGCCTTTTTGGTTTTTATGCCTGTTTTCTCGCACACGGCTGTATCTCCTACCATTCGTATTGCCTTAGGATTTTATTTTACGGTATTTATTTACCCGTTTGTTAATCTTCAAAACGATGTTACTCAAGAAGTTTTTATAGAAGCCCTCATCAGTGAGATAACCCTGGGACTCATTGCTTCATTTTTAATGAACATAATATTTTCAGCCATTACTATTATTGGGGATTTTGTCAGTTACGCTACGGCTTTATCTATGGCAAATATGTTTGACCCTGCAACAGGGTCTAATCAAGGAATTGTCAGTCGATTTTTATACATTATTGCCATTTTGATTTTTTTTGAAACGGGCATGTATGAAATTACTATTATGATGTTGGTTAAAAGCTTTGATATGGTTCAATTAGGGGCATTTAATATTTTTGCCTTTGATGGAATCCAAATTGCGATTGATGAAATTAAACGTATGTTTGCTTTTGCTTTCTCTTTTGCCTTTCCTCTGTTTTTTATTGCTTTTATTTTGGATATTTATTATGGGTATGGAACAAAATCTATGCCGGCATTTTCTCCTTTTATTGTTACGTTTCAATTGAAATTTTTATTGGTTTTTCTTTTTATGATGTTTGGCTTTGAAATTTTTGTTCAAAGCTTTAAAGACTACTTTATTGCAAAATTTAGCTAGTATTTTACTATGATAGCTTATAATATATAAGCAAATAATGTGTAGGAACCTCAATGGCTGATGATGAAGACAAAACAGAAGAACCCACCGCCAAACGAATAGAAGATGCAAAAAACGACGGGAATGTTCCCAAATCATCAGAAGTTGTAGGAGCAACTGCTCTTTTTTTTGGTACGGTATATTTACTTTTTCTTTTCTCTTTTAGTTCTGTTGAAATCAAAAAAATGATGTTGTTTTCATACAGTTTTATTGGCAGTGAGATGGATGGACCTCTTTTTTATTCCATAACACATACGATTATTACGACAATGATGTACGCACTGTTACCCATTTTTGTATTGATTATGATATTGATTTTTGTATCAAACTGGGCACAGTTTGGGTTAGTATTTACGCCCTTAAAATTTAAATTGGATAAACTCAATCCTATTTCAGGATTAAAAAATGTTTTTTCTTTAAAAAAAGCCTTAGAAGCACTAAAATTGATGTTTAAGTTGCTGGTTATATTTACCGTTATGGTGGTTTTATTTTTACTGACAGGGGACTCTTTTTTAGCCATGATGGATAAAGAAGTTCAAGCTTCATTGGATGCGATGCATACCCTGTTGGTCTATTTTCTTTTTACCATACTGGCGATTATAATAATTTTTGCTATAATAGATTTTTATTTTACACGATACTACTATTTTAAGTCATTGCGAATGAGTAAGCAAGACATTAAAGATGAGTTTAAAAATATGGAAGGGGATCCCAGAGTTAAAGCTCGAATTCGTTCAATTCAAATGCAAATGTTTAGAAAAAGAATGATGGCAAATGTTCCCGATGCGGATGTAGTCATTACCAATCCAACACATTATGCTGTGGCATTAAAGTATGATCAAAGTAAAAATTCAGCTCCCGTAGTGGTTGCTAAGGGAGCTGATTTTATTGCATTAAAAATTAAAGAAATTGCACGAGAGAATAAAATCCCCATTATAGAAAATCCCTCTTTAGCAAGAGCGTTGCATGCGCAAATTGAAGTTGATCAACAAATTCCTGAAGAGTTTTATAAAGCCATTGCAGAGATTTTCTCTTATGTGTATGAATTAAAAGGAAAAAGGTAATCCATTTGAAAAAAATTGTTTTAGTACTCTTATTACTTGTGTCATTTCTTGTTGCCAAACAAGATTTTTATTACAGTTTTATTGATTCCAATTCACAACAAATCAGTCAAGAAGATAAAGATACGATTATTGATGGATTTACTATATTAGAAAATATTAAAATTCTCTCAAAAGATGGAAAACTTGATGAAGCGTATGAGCGATTAAAAAGCTTTAAAAAACGAACCGATATTGAACTGCTTCGTTCGGATATTATTTTATTGGAGAGTGAGCTTTTGCTTAAAAAAGTTCAAAAACGTTTTATTTTGGAAGGGGAACAACTTTTAGAAACTTCCATTAATCGCTCTTACATCAATGAAGATGATTTGCCCAAAGGGTATATGATTTTGATTGAGTTAAAGTTGGGATTAAATAAAGTCGATGAAGCCAAATATTTTATTGATACGCTGAGCAATAATTTTAACACCGATATTGTCAAAGCCTATGGAAAAATCTATTTAGCAAAGTTACATGTGCATAAAAGCGATTATAAACGTGCCATTAATACCTTATATGAAATTTTAATTAAAACCACCAATATTGATGTAGCAACGGTGGTAGCAGATGAACTGTTTGATGTATATTTATTGGATAATCAAAGAGATGAAGCCCATAAATTAGCTGAACAAGTTATTGAAAGAAATATTGATTATTATGCCAATGACAGTTATTTAGCCATGCTTAAAGTTAATAAACTCATACGCAATGATATGCCAAAATTGGCTGCTAAGATTTTGGAGGAGTTGTTAAAACGAACCAAAAATAGCCAAGCCATAGAAGAGTTCAAATTCCAATTGGCACAAACGTATATGCTGATGTATGAAGGGAAAATGGATATTTTATATAAAGCCAAAGAGTTATATTCTCAAGTGTTAAATGATTATCCCAAAGGAGAAAATGCCAAAGAGGCTAAAATGATAATCGATGAGATTTTAATGAGAGAAGGTAAAGTTGAACCTTCAGTGGTTTACTCTAAATATCCTGAATTTCCCTCTATGCAACAAAAAGTATTGATGCAAGAGATTTTGAACCATATTAAAAAAGAAGAGTATGAGTTTATTTTAAAATCTGAACGGGTCTATAAAAAGATTTCTGAAACCATTTTTAAACGTTTTGGTTATGAGAGTTTAGAAGATTTATTTGATGAAGTCAGAGTATTGTTGATTAAACAATATTTACTCAATGCCAAATGTAAAGATTTGGATGAAGCTTTGGAAAAATCAACCAAAGAGGCTCTTAAAAAAGTGATTGATGATGCCTATTTGCAGTATGCTTATTTTGAGTGTTTATTGGAGTATCCCAAAGAAGAGGGGTATATGCTGACCAAAGAAGCTTTGTTTGATTCTCGTGATTCAAAAACCTATTTGTATTTGGAACGATTGGCATTGAAGCTGGGTAAATATGAAGAAGCACTCACTTTTTCAGCCAAATTAGAGATGTTAAATGAGCCCTCTTTTTTAGAAGAAGAGTTTTTGGTTCGTTTCCAAATTGTTAATGCCATGCAAAACCCTCTTTCAAAAAGAAAATTTTTTAAATATGCCAATGACAATTTGTCATTAATTAATGCGAATAAAAATAAACCAATGATTATAGATTTTTATTATCAGTACTACTTTTATTTACTTGAAGTCAATCAACGCAACGAGGCCAAAATGATTCTTAATGAGTTGTACGCAAAACAAAAAGAGTATCAGGCTTTTATTTATTCTCCTTTAGTTGAAATAGAGTTGGCAAAACAAGCAAAACTTGAAAACAAATATGAAAGCGCACTTGAATATTTGCAACAAAGTCTTGAAAATACACGAAAAATTAAAAATAATGAAGCAGCGGAAGTTTATTATGAAATGATTAAATTGTATGAATTAACGAATAATCAAACACTGTATAATGAAACATTACAAAAATGCAAAGCCTTGGATGCAACGACAACCAGCTTATACAAAAAAATGTGTGATGAGATGTAATGATTGACATTGAGAATTTTTTAAACAGCATTAACGATGACAGTTTGGTATTGCCTTTTGGACGAATTAAATACATAAGTACCACTACCATAACCGCAACAGGCTTGGAAGTTGCTGTGGGAGATATTGTAAAAATTGAATCTCAACAACATATTTATTCAGTGCTAGGGATGGTGGCTTCCATTCAAAGCGATGATTTTACGATTGTGCCGTTTTCATTTATTGATGGTTTTCGAATTCACGATAAAGTTTTTTTACAAAAAGATGGATTGAGTGTAAAAAGTGGGTATGGACTTTTAGGTCGTGTCGTCAATGCCTTGGGTGAACCCATTGATAATAAAGGAAAAGTAACCAATCTTGAGGAGAATTCCTCCATTAATAAGCTCTCAATGCCCGCACTTGAAAGAGGGATTATAAATCAACGATTTTCCACGGGAGTTAAATCCATTGATGCCATGTTGACAGCAGGGAAAGGACAAAAAGTAGGTATTTTTGCAGGAAGTGGAGTCGGTAAATCAACCCTTATGGGAATGATCGTTCAAGGATGTGAAGCACAAATAAAAGTGGTTGCACTTATTGGTGAACGAGGTCGTGAAATTCCAGAGTTTATCCACTATAACCTAAATGACAATTTGGAAAATACCATTATTGTTGCAGCAACAAGTGATGAATCGGCATTGATGCGAAAATACGGAGCGTTTACAGCGATGGCAATTGCAGAATTTTTCAGAGATAAAGGGCATGATGTTTTATTGATGATGGATTCTGTAACACGATTTGCTATGGCACAACGAGAAATTGGCTTAAGTACGGGAGAACCTCCTGTAAGTCGAGGGTATCCTCCTTCTGTTTTTGCTTTATTGCCTCAATTGATGGAGCGAGCGGGAAACAACAAAAAAGGTTCAATTACGGCATTTTTTACGGTTTTAGTTGATGGAGATGATATGAATGATCCCATTGCCGATCAAAGTCGTTCTATTTTAGATGGTCACATTGTTTTAACACGAGAATTAACCGAACAAGGGTTTTATCCGCCCATTGATTTACTTAAATCTGCGTCAAGAGTTATGGACAAAGTGGTAAATAAAGAGCATTATAATGGATTTTTAAAGTTAAAAAGAGTATTATCATTGATAAAAGAGAATGAAGTATTAGTAAGAGTGGGTGCGTATAAGTCTGGAATGGATAAAGAACTGGATAAAGCACTCGCAAGTAAAGAGAAAATACGAGAGTTTTTAACTCAAGGAACTCAAGAGAAGTACGATTTTGAGAAGATTGTAAGCCTATTCAAGGAGGTGACAAATGATTAATATTACTGATCAAATGATGTTTAATTTGAACAATTTAAACAAAGAGAATATACGAATCAATTATCAGATGAGCACAGGAAAGCTTTTACAACAAGGAAGTGATGACGGTGCAGTATTTTCAAAGCAACTCTATTTTGACGATAAAATTAGAGTTTATGAAGGTGTTCAAGAGCAAATTAAACGAGCAATGACACTGAATGATTCCGTTGATTCAACCTTAGCAAATGTAAAATTAGAACTGGATGTGATTAAAACGAGTATGCTTAAAACCCTAAATGCGGGAATGCAACAAAGTGATAAACTCGCGGTTGCCACAGAAATTGAAGGGATTAAGGAAAACTTTTTTGCTTGGGCAAATACCAATATTAACAATGAGTATATTTTTGCTGGGTCAAACTCGACAGAGCAACCTTTTGTTAAAGATGCCAATGGGAAAATCAGTTATGTTGGCGATAATGTATTAAAGCAAGTCCCTGTTGAACCCAACAGTTATCGTGACAGAGGAGCAACGGGTTATGATGCGTTTATGTACACGACAGATACAGCAAAAGTGGGAGAACCCTTAGAGTTTTTAGCCAGTGAAAAGATTGTCGATAATGAGGGAAATACTTGGGGCTTTCCTGAAACAAGTGGGGTAGGAGAAAAATTGGATTTTTTTGCCACAGATACCATCACAGATAACAATGGAGCAACGTGGACATTGAATGTTTTGGATTCAAAACTTGAAGATGGAAATGGGGCTTCAATCGATTTGGTTAAATTCAATGGTGGTTATCAGTTTAAAAGTAATTTGCCTGATGCCTTTACCGATGGGTTAAGTAACAGTGTAACTTCATTTACAGCAACATCAGCCAGTGCCCCGGCTTTAGAAGTCAGACAATATGATAAATATGGTAATTTGACAGGAGAAGTATTGGCTGTTACTGAAATTGATAATGGAGATGGCATTGTTGATGGAGGAGATGATACAGGGTTATTGGAACCCAAATATCGAACAGCCAATGTTACCGATCCGGCTTTAATTATAGAGTCCAAACACAATATTTTTAACGATTTGGACGATATTATTACCACGCTTAATGGAAAAAGTTTAAGCGATGGGGTGACTCCCATTACCGAAGCAGAGCAAAATGATATTATTCGTTCGATGTTAGACAAAGTGACGGCTTCTTTTGATGCGGTTAATATTGCACACTCAAAAGTGGGTTCACGAAATAAAATTATTTCTGATGCCAGTGTTAATATTTCAGCAAAAATTACAAACTTTAATATTTTATCACTGGAAAATGGGCAAGCCAATTTAACCAAAGTAGCCATGGAAGCTAAATCACTGGAATTGACTTATACAGCGTTGTATTCGACGGTATCAAGAATGCATAATCTTAATTTAGTCAATTTCTTAAAATAGTTTAAAGTTATTTAACCGTACATGAATTTAAAAAGGATATTTTCAAAAGATTTAATTACAGTTGGGTTATTTGTCGCAATATTAATGATTATTATTGTGCCTTTACCCAAACTGTTATTGGATTTCTTTTTGATTGTATCTTTAAGTTTAGGTCTGTTGATTTTACTTATTTCGTTGTATATTCAAAAACCTTCAGACTTAACCACTTTCCCGACATTAATCTTAATTCTTGCTCTTTTTAGACTGGCACTAAATATTGCTACCACACGATCTATTTTATCAGAAGGACACAATGGCCCTGAAGCAGTCAGTTCGATTATTTCTGCTTTTGGTGAATTTGTTGTGGGCGGAAATATGGTCATTGGGATTATTGTCTTTATTATTTTAGTCTTAATTAACTTTATGGTGGTTACTAAAGGGGCCACAAGAGTTGCAGAAGTAACGGCACGGTTTACGCTTGATTCGATGCCCGGTAAACAAATGGCGATTGATGCAGACTTAAATGCAGGATTTATTGACGATAAAGAAGCCCAAATAAGACGACACTCTTTAATTTCAGAAGCCAACTTTTATGGAGCCATGGATGGGTCTTCTAAATTTGTTAAAGGGGATGCGGTTGCAGGGATTATTATTACTTTAGTCAATTTGATTGGGGGATTACTTATTGGGCTTTTTCAACACGATATGACCGTGGCTGAAAGTGGTGAGATTTATACCATTTTAACCATTGGTGATGGATTGGTCGCTCAAATTCCTGCGTTGATTCTTTCAACTGCAACAGCCATTATTATTACGCGTTCAAATCTGGATGAAGAACGATTTGCTAATCAATCTATTACTCAACTGTTTAAAGACAGTAAAGCTCTTATTCTTGTAGGTATTGGCTTGTTTTTATTTGGTTTAGTTCCAGGGTTTCCTACGGGAATTTTAATGATTATGGGATTGTTATTGGCATTTGTAGGATATGCGATATTTATGATTGATGATAATCAAAGTAATTCCATTACACGATTTTTCAAAGCCAAAGAAGAACCCAAAACGGTTCATGGTAAAGATTTGGATGAAATCAAACGAGAAAAACTTGAATCAACACGAAATAATGAAGAGCAAAATTTAGAATCCATTATGAAAATGGATGTACTGGAGTTGAAATTGGGAGTAAGGCTACTTCAATTAGTCCAAGGTAATTCAGAGTTACTGGATAAAATTCGAGGTATTCGAAAATCCATTGCCAGTGAGTTAGGTTTTGTGATTCCTCAAATTCGAATTTCAGACGATGTCAATTTGCAACCCGATCAATATGCTTTGCATTTAAAACGAATCCCCATTATTAATGGCAGTGTACAACCCAAAAAATTCTTAGCGATGGGTGGAGTAGGCAAAGATTCACTTAAAGGGCTTAAGGTCAAAGAGCCGGTTTTTAACCTTGATGCTATTTGGATTGAAGAGAATTTAAAAGAAGAGGCATTAATGAAAGGATTTACCGTTGTTGATGCTCCCACTATTATTTCAACTCATTTGTCTGAAACCATTAAAAAACATGCAGAAGATATTATCACTCGACAAGATATTGTGGATATTGTGGAACGATTAAAAAAAGATTTTCCTATTGTCATAGAAGAAGCGATGAAAATCACTTCGTATGGAACATTGCTTAAAGTGTGTCGAGATTTATTGCATGAGAAAATTCCCATTGTGGATATGCTTACCATTATTGAATCCATTGCCGATATTGCAGAATTTACAAAAGCGCCGGATATTTTACTTGAACATGTTCGAAGTAAGTTGTATCGTTTAATTACACAACGCTTTAAAGGGGCAGATAATATTTTACATATTATTACCATTAAACCAGATTTAGAGCAACAATTTATTGGAAAATTGCAAGAGCAACACGGTGTTTCACAATTGATGTTAAGTATTGGAGAAATCAACTCTTTAGTGACCAAAACCAAAGAATTGATTGAAAAAATTGATGCCAAAGGAATCCCTAAAATTTGTATGGTTGTGGATCCTTTATTGCGAAAACGAATATCAGAGATTTATGAAAAGTTTGGTTTACAAGTAGCCGTTTTAAGCCATGCAGAATTGGATTCAAAAGCCAATTTTGCCATTGAAGGCACCTTAGAGTTTTAAACACAATTATAAAGGAAATATATGAAGATTTTATTGCTTTTATCTTTTTTACTGGCAAGTTTGTTTGCCAACGAATATTATGCCAAAATAGAGCCCATACAAAGTTATGTTATTAAAGCAGCAACCAGCGGAGAAGTGATTTATACCAATGATGCCATCGAAGGTGAATTGGCTTCAAACAGTGTGATTGTTGAATTGGATTCTTCTGTTGACCAAGTCGATTTACAGCAAACTCAAAATAAATTACTTCTTTTTGAGAAAATGATTGAGATTGAACAAACCAATTATGAACGACTTAAAAAAGTAACCACACGTTCTGATTTTGACAAAGATGCCCAACTGCTTAAATCGATTAATTTGCAATCTACTAAAGCAGATTTACTGATTAAAATTGCCCAACTCAAAGAAAATATTGCCAATAAAAAATTGGTTGAAAAAACCCATTATATTTATAATATTGCTGTGAAAAAAGGGGATTATGTCAATGCAGGAACGCTTTTATATGAAGCCAAAGATTTATCCAAAGGAAAATTAGAACTCTTTGTTCCCATTGCCCAAACTTCTGATTTACATGAGAAACAAATTTATATCAATGATGAAGCAACAAATTTAAAAATTCACAAAATTTATCAAGTTGCTGATGCAAAAAATATTTCATCGTATAAAGTAGAAATTATTATTGACCAACCTAAAATGTTCTCTTCTTTAGTTAAAGTCGAATTTAAATAGGATATGGTCATCATTGAAATACCGTGAACTTTTTAGGATATATCCTGTTGTAGGACAACTCTCGCTCTTACAACTTATTGCGTATTTTGGAGCGTGGTTCTCCAATGTTGCTATTTATACGTTGTTAGTTGAGTTTGGTTCTTCGGATTTTGCCATTGCAACAGTGGCTGCCATGCATTTAATTCCTGCTGTTGTGATTGCACCTTTTTCGGGTGTTATTATCGATAAATTTCGATTAAAACCGTTGATGTTTACCCTTTTATGCACCGAATTAATTATGACACTACTTTTTTTAACCATTACTGAAAAATCCGATTTATGGTTATTGATGCTGTTGATTTTTATTCGAATGGCAAGTGCTTCCATGTTTTTTTCCACAGAAATGTCGTTGTTGCCTAAACTGATTTCGGGTGTTGCTTTACAAAAAGCCAATGAAGTTCACTCCATTATTTGGTCCTTTACCTTTGCTGTTGGAATGGCACTAAGTGGTATTGTTGTTAATTATTATGGGGTAAGAACAGCCATTATTTTAGATGCACTCTTTTTTGTTGTTGCCATTATTGTTTTTCTTAATATCAATTTTAAAGTTGAAATTATCCATACCAAAGAGAAATTTTTGCGTATGATTGTGGATGGTTTTTTATACATTAAAAATCATAAAGCGGTCATACATTTAATTATCTTGCATGCGAGTGTGGGAATCACTTCTTTTGATGCACTGGTGACTTTATTGGCTAAAAATGAGTATAAAACTATTATTGCCGTGCCTTTAGCTATTGGTATTACCAATGCCGTTCGTGCTTTAGCTTTGATGATTGGTCCTTTGCTTATTGGCAATTGGGTCAATAAACAAAGACTCTTTTATATTTTTATTTTTCAAGGACTTTCCATTATTTTATGGGGAATATTTCAATCCCATTTTTATATGTCACTCATTGCCGTGTTTTTTACAGGATTTACCACCACAACCATTTGGTCAATTACTTATGCGTTTATTCAAGAAAATGTCGAGCAACGTTATTTGGGCAGAGTGATTTCATACAATGATATGATTTTTATGCTTTCGAATGTTATTACCACTTTATTTATTGGTTTAATGGCAAGTTTAATATCTCTTGATATAATAACACTGTTACTTGGAGTTGCTTTTTTTGCAGTAGCTTGGTATTATAAAAGGATACAATCGTGGATATAGAAACACGCGTTTTATTGTTAGGTATTTTAAAAAAACATAACGATGAAACCTTAAATGATGTGATACTCAAACTGGAACAATCTCACCTTTTTACACTTAAAGAGGGTAAAAAACGGTTAAAAGAGTTAAAAAACAGTGGATTTATTGGTGAAAATGCACTGACCATAAAAGGTGAACTTGAAGCTAAAAATATTGAAAAAGAGTTTAAAATATAGTTATGTTTAATGAAAAGAATCTTCCAAAACTCATCCTTTTTACCCCCATATTTTTTATGGCATTGATTTTATTTGCGGCAACATACATTCAAATTGTTGATTTTAATGCTTTGTATGATGAAGAGACAGAACAATTGCAACATATACTTTTAACCAAAGAAGAACCTCAGTTGACTAAAAAAGAGATAGAGTCTTTTATTAAAGAAAAAGCCACCAATAAAAAAGTTACCATTGAAAAGATTGTTGTTCTCTCTTTTATTATTTTGATTTTTATGTCCTTGGTTGCTTTTGTTATTTCAAAAAAGATGGCGTTGCTGTTAAACAATTATAAACACGATATTGAAAAGAGTAAAAATGAACTGTTGGATATCAATTTACGTTTAGAAGAAAAAATCAAAAGCAAAACCAAAAAGCTTGAAAAATTTAATGAAAAACTTAAAAAAGAGATAGAAAAAGAGGTTTCAATAAGCAGACAAAAAGACAGTGCTTTATTTCAACAATCCAAAATGGCAGCCATAGGAGAAATGCTTGAAAATATAGCGCATCAGTGGCGACAACCCTTAAGTACGATTTCAACTATTGCCAGTGGCATGGCGTTGAAATTGGAGTACAATATTTTCAATCAAGATGAAGCAAAAAATGAATTGCGTCATGTTGTGGATACCACAAAAAAACTCTCTTCCACAATTGATTATTTTCAAAAATATTTTTCAAAAAGCAATGTATTTGAGGATTTCAATTTAAGTGATATTATCAAATCCAATTTGGCTTTTTTAGAAACTACCATGAAAAGCAATCATATTGATGTGGTAACCAATTTTAAGGATGATATTACGATTTTTGGTTTGAAAAATGAGTTTGCCCAAGCGTTGATGAATATTTTAAATAATGCCAAAGATGCTCTTATTGCAAACATTGATATAAAATATAAAAGAGTCATTTGTATTAATTTATACAAAGAAAAAGGCAAAACCATTATTGATATTACGGATAATGCAGGGGGTGTTTCAGAAGAAATTATAGATAAAATTTTTGACCCTTATTTTACCACCAAACACAAATCGCAAGGTGTAGGTATTGGACTTTATATGGTTCAAGAGATTATTGTCAAGCATATGAAAGGGAGTTTAAACGTACAAAATACCAACTTTGTGTTAGATGGAAGCGATTATAAAGGCGCTAAATTTACCATTGTTTTGGATGTTTTAGAACAAAGTAATTAATGAAAGGTGAGTAGTGAGAAGTAAGAAGTAAATGGTAAGTGGTAAGTTAATGTTATTTTTTACTACTCACTTCTTACCATTTACTTCTCACTAAGTTAAAGGTACTTGATTTCATCAAAATAGGCTTCATAAAAAGGCAAGGTAATGGCGCTAAATGTTTCTTTATCTTTGTATAAGTTAATGTACCAATCAAACTCGATGTGTCTGTTTTTTAACGCTTCCATGCTAAGTAAAGTATCATTAATACTGCCTAAGTGGCTAGGTACAATTAAAAAGGCTTTTGCATGTAAGGTTTTGATTAAATCAATCATAAAATACTCTTTTTCAATGGGAACCATTAACCCTCCAGCACCTTCAATAATTAATATATCGCAAAAATTAAGTAAATGGTGCATTTTTTGTACTATAACATTAATATCGATTTTACTCTTCTTTTTAGCAACATAAGGAGCAGCAGGCAGTTCAAATTGATAGGGAACGACATCAAAAAGAGTAACCATAAAATCGGGATTAAGTTCTTGAGTAAGCTTTAATAATCGCGTGCCATCCAATGGCGTGGGATTGACGCCTGTTTCAATGGGTTTAAAATAGCCCACTTTTAATCCCTCTTTGGAATATTTTTTTAAAAAGTGCTCACACGCATAGCTCTTGCCTACATCGGTGTTGGTTGCTGTTATAAAAAGGATTTGTTTATTTTTTAGCAAAGCAGTTGGTTTCATTGTAATTTCTTTTTTGGTATAATGATTTTTTAATATAGGGCACCTCTAAAAATTAGAACACCTATAAACGTCAAAGGAGTGTTTCTAGGTTAAAGAGTTTTAAAGTAGGACTACTTTAGTAATTCAAGTTAAAACTCTTTAAGATAGGAATACTCATTTGTCGCCCCAAGGGTAGTACATTAAGGCACAATCTTTTAAAAAAAAGAGTCTCGAATTAGCTACGGCTAGTCCTTCACCTCTTTTTTTTAAAACCTTATACCTTACTGTACTCTTTATAGGTATTCTAATTTTTAGTGGTGCCCTTGACACAATTTTATCTAAAAAGGTTTTAATAAGTGGCAAGTGAATTAGAAATAGAATTGAACGATGATATACAGTTACAAGAACCTAAAAAATATAAAGTCTTTTTGCTCAATGATGATTATTCGACGATGGATTTTGTGATTGACGTCTTAACCAAAGTATTTCGAAAAACGGTTGATGAAGCAACCATTATTATGTTGAATATTCATAACAATGGAAGAGAGATATGCGGTATTTATACCCATGAAATTGCCTCAACAAAAGTGGCACAAGTTAAAAATATGGCGCGAAGTAAAGGATTTCCTTTAAAAGCCGTTATGGAAGAAGAATAAAATGATCAGTAAAGAGTTAAGAGATGTATTTTCTCAAGCCGTTGCTTATGCTAAAATAAGCAAACATGAATATTTAACCTTAGAACATGTTTTTCTTATTTTACTCAACAATGAAATGATTACTTCTTTGTTTGATGATTTGGGATTGGATCGAAAAAGAATTTATCAAGAAACCAAAGAGCATATTGAAAAAAATACGCCTAAACTGCCTGAAGATATCAATGATGAACCCATGGAAACCTTGAGTTTAACTTCAACGATTGAGCATATGGTGGCACACACACAAACCTCAGGTAAAGGAAATGCTTCAGTTGAAGATATGTTTGTTGCCATTTTAAAAAATGAAAAATCGTTTGCAACGTATGTGTTAAAACAGCAAGGGGTTGAACGTATAGATATTTTAGAAGAGATTTCTCATAAAGAGTTTGATGAAAATTCATTTAATAACAATCAAAATGAAGAAAAAGAGAACGATGTTTTAGCCAAAAATTCTACCGAATTGGTCTCTTTGGCTAAAAAAGGAGAAATTGATCCTATCATTGGGCGAGAAACGGAAATTGCTCGTGTGATTGAAATTCTCAGTCGACGCAAAAAAAACAATCCCTTGCTTGTGGGAGAACCGGGTGTGGGGAAAACAGCTATTGCTGAAGGGTTGGCTTTGGAAATTGCTCAAAAGCGAGTGTCCAGCAGTTTACAACACTCCAAAGTTTTTTCTTTGGATATGGGTTCAATGGTAGCAGGGACCAAATATCGAGGAGATTTTGAGAAAAAACTTAAAAGTTTGCTCAAAGAGATCAGCCAAGTCAAAGATGCCATTTTATTTATTGATGAGATTCATACCATTGTGGGAGCGGGAAGTGTCAGTGGCAGTTCCATGGATGCTTCTAATATTTTAAAACCTCTTTTAGCCAATGGAAAACTCCGATGTATTGGAGCAACAACATTTGCTGAGTATCGCAATGATTTCAGTAAAGACAAAGCTCTTAGCCGTCGATTTGCCAAAGTGGATGTCAATGAACCCTCATCAGAAGATACTATTACCATTTTAAATGGATTAAAAGAAAAATATGAAGAGTTTCATGGGGTAAAATATGCACCAAGTGCGATTAAAATGGCAGTAGAACTGAGTAAGAAATTTATTCAAGACAGATTTTTACCCGACAGTGCCATTGACGTCATTGATGAGGTGGGTGCTACGAAAAAACTTGAAATAGAAGCCAAAAAAACAAAAACTAAAACAGTGACCATCTCTTCAAAAGATGTGGAACAAACAGTGGCTAAAATGGCACATATCCCGCCTAAATCAGCCACAAAGTCAGATTTAACTCTTTTAAAATCTTTAGAAAAAAGTATGCAAAAACGTATTTTTGGTCAAGATAAAGCAATCAGCACAATTGTTCAAGCCATTAAAATCAACAAAGCAGGTCTTGGTGGCGATAAAAAACCCATTGGAAGTTTTCTGTTTACTGGACCCACAGGTGTGGGAAAAACAGAAGTTGCCAAAGAGTTATCTTTTCAATTAGGGATTCACTTTGAGCGATTTGATATGAGTGAATATATGGAAGCGCATACGATTTCACGGCTTATTGGTGCTCCTGCTGGGTATGTGGGATTTGAAAAGGGAGGGTTATTAACCGAAGCCATACGAAAGCATCCTCATTGTGTGTTGTTACTTGATGAAATAGAAAAAGCTCATCCCGATTTGATGAGTCTATTATTACAAGTCATGGACAATGCTGAATTAACGGACAATAATGGTAACAAAGCCGATTTTCAAAATGTCATTTTAATTATGACTTCCAATTTGGGTGCGAGTGAAGCCAATGTGATGGGCTTTACCAAAGATGAAAAACTCAATGAAGATAAAGCCATCAAAAAATTCTTTGCCCCTGAATTTAGAAACAGACTTGATGCCACAGTTAATTTTGGTGCATTATCTTTAGATGTTGTTGCTCAAGTGGTTTCAAAGTTTATAAGCGATTTGGAAACACAAATTAGCAATAAAAATATTAAAATATCACTCAGCGCCAAAGCCAAAAAAGAGTTGGCACGTTTAGGATACGATAAACTTATGGGAGCAAGACCACTTAATCGAGTCATTGCGCAACACATCAAACAGCCTTTGACCGATGAGATTTTATTTGGTCAATTAAAAAACGGTGGAAGTGTGCATATTGATTTTGTACACAATGCCTTTCAATTTGAATATACAAAACTTTAAAAGGAGATACAATGAAAAAAACAGTGATCAGTTTAGTTGCAGTTGGAATGATTATTTTTACGGGATGCAGTGATGAAAAAGAGAAAAGCAGTACTTATGTTGAGCAAAAAGCTCCCAATGTGATGAGTCAAGAAGAAAAAAGTAATCTTATAGATAAAGCGAAAGAAGAAGCTTCTAAAGTAGCAGAACAAGTCAAAGAAAGTACCAATGCGGTTGTAGAAGAGGTCAAAAAAGAAGCCACTCCTATGGTTGAGAGTGTCAAAGAAGATGTCACTGAAAAAATGGAAGCGGTACAAGCCCAAGTTGCCAGTGCAACAGCTAAAGTCAGCAGTGAAGTTGAGCAAAAAGTAGAAGCCGTGACACAAGCTATGACACCACAAAAAAGTAAAGGGGCTGAACTTTATGCCAAATGTGCTGCTTGTCATGGACAAAATGCTGAGAAAAAAGCGTTGGGTACTTCGCAAATTATTAAAGGATGGAGTGTAGAACAAACGGTAAACTCTTTAAAAGGATACCAAAACAAAACTTACGGCGGAAATATGAAAACCATTATGATTGGTCAAGTGGCAAATCTAAGCGATGAAGATATTGAAGCCTTAGCTCAACATATTTCAAGTTTATAAAAATTCAGGGCACCTCTAAAAATTAGAGTACCTATAAATAGTACAGTAAGGTATAAGGTTTTAAAAAAAAGAGGTGAAGGACTAGCCGTAGCTAATTCGAGACTCTTTTTTTTAAAAGATTGTGCCTTAATGTACTACCCTTGGGGCGACAAATGAGTATTCCTATCTTAAAGAGTTTTAACTTGAATTACTAAAGTAGTCCTACTTTAAAACTCTTTAACCTAGAAACACTCCTTTGACGTTTATAGGTGTTCTAATTTTTAGAGGTGCCCTAAAGTCATTTGACTTTACTTTTACAAGGCAATATTTGAATATCTTACCGTTAAGTTCTTACTCTCATACTTTTCCCAATCCTTTGTATGCCAACGATGAAGGCTTATTGGCGTATGGTGGTGATTTACATCCCAATCGCATTATGAAAGCGTATATGAGTGGAATTTTTCCTTGGTACAACAAAGAAGATCCCATTTTGTGGTGGAGTCCCAATCCACGATTTGTACTTTTTTTAGAGGATTTTAAAGTTTCAAAATCTTTAAAAAAACGAATACATAGCAATATATATGAAGTAAAATTCAATCACAATTTCAAACAAATCATGCAAGAGTGTTCCAAAATCCCACGAGCAGGGCAAAAGGGTACTTGGATACATCAAGATGTCATAGAAGCGTATTGTAAACTTCATGAAATGGGTTATGCCCACAGTTTTGAGGCGTACTATCAAGGTGAATTAATCGGTGGTGGATATGGCTTAAGTATAGGAAATATGTTTTGCGGAGAGTCAATGTTTGCACATAAAACAGACGCTTCAAAAGTGGCATTGTATCATTTGGTACAACATTTAAAAAAACAAGGGTTTTTGCTTATTGATTGCCAAATTCCTACACCTCATTTAGGTTCATTGGGAGCCAAAGAGATTTCACGCAAGAAATTTTTAACCCTTGTTAAAAATGCACTTGAAAATCCCAAAGAGTTTAAAACTTTTAAATAAAAGCACCTCAAAATCTTTCCCTATTATAGCAATCATATAAAACCTTCAAAAATTTTTTGAATTTTAATAAATTTGAAAATTCTTTCCAATTTTTCTATTTTCCGTCACCGTTCCGACACCGATTTTGTAAAATAATTGAAATGATTATGAAAAAGGAAAGAAAAATGAGATTTAAACCTGATTACAGTTCACGATTTCGTATCTTAAAAGGTGGGAAGATATCTTTAGTAGTATCCGCTTTTTTAGGAAGTGTAACGCTTAGCTTTGCGGCACCTAGTGGTGGAGTTGTTACAAGTGGGAGTGCTACAATTAACCAAAGTGGGAAAGTAACCAATATCAACCAATCTACACAAAAAGCCAGTATCAACTGGCAAAAGTTTAATGTAGCTATAGATGAAACAGTAAATTTCAACCAACCCAATGTAAACTCTATCACTTTAAATAGAGTTGTTGGAAAAGAAAGAAGTGTCATCAATGGCGCACTTAATGCCAATGGGCAAGTTTGGATACTCAACTCAAATGGAGTGTTGTTTGGTAAAAATGCAAGTATAAATACCGCAGGACTTCTAGCAACTACAAAAGAACTAAGTGATCAAGACTTTCAAGCAGGAAACTATACTTTTAAAGGAGATTCAACTGCTTCCGTTATCAACTTAGGGGAGATAGATATAAGTGACAGTGGTTATGTAACACTTTTAGCAAACTCTGTTTCAAATGAAGGAAGTATAAAAGCGATAAAAGGAAGTGTAAGACTCATAGGGGCAAATGAAGTTGCTATTAATTTCAATGGAAACTCAATCGTTGACTTAACAGTAAATAAAGGAGTACTCGATGCTTTAGTGGAAAACAAAGGGGCTATCTATGCTGATGGTGGGCAAGTTTACTTAACAACCAATGCCGTAGATGAACTTCTTAAAGGGGTTGTTAACAATGAAGGGATTATTGAAGCCAACTCTTTTGAGAGTGTTACAGGATATGTAGAGTTGTTTGCTCATGGTGGTACGGCTAATATATCAGGAAATATCAATGCAGTTGATGGATTTGTGGAAACATCAGGAGACAGAGTAAAAATAGATGATGACTTTAGAGTTAAAGCCAATAAATGGCTCATAGACCCAAAAGATTTTACCATAGCTGCAAGTGGTGGAGATATTACGGGTGCTACTTTGTCTTCAAATTTAGAAAATGCTAGTGTAGAGATACAAAGTGTAAATGGTGCAACGGATGGAGATGGAGATATTTTTGTCAATGATGCTATCTCTTGGGATGCCGCTACAAAGCTAACTTTAAATGCACAAAATGATATTTTTATCAATCAATCAATCACTGCAACAAATGCAGCTGGACAACTTGCTTTGTATTATGGACAAGGAGCAGTTTCAACTGGAAATACGGCAGACTACTATGTTAAAGCACCCATAAATCTAAAAGCAGGAAATAACTTCTTTATAAAAAAAGGAAATAATGGTGCGGAGACTATTTGGACGGTTATTACACATGAGAATCTTGCAACTGCTATCACAACAGGAGGCTTAGGACACAACTATGTACTAGGAAGTAACCTTAATTTGAGCGGTATCGCATGGAGTCCAATAGGAACAAGCTCTGCAAATGCTTTTACAGGGAACTTCGATGGTCTGGGACATGTCATAGATAACTTAACAATAAACGATAACTCCCTGGCTCCGGCTGGATTATTTGGATATACGACAGATGCTACTATTAAAAATATAGGATTAACAAATGTAAATATATCAGCAAGAGCAAGAATAGGAGGCTTAGTTGGTCAAGCTAATAATACAACTATTAAAAATGTTTTTGCAGAAGGCTTCATTACTGGAGCCACCAATGATAGAATTGGTGGCTTGGTAGGATATAGCAATGGAAGCAACATTGATAATTCATACGCCAAAGTTAATATAATAATATCAGATAACAGCAGTGTTTCTCAAGCAGTAGGAGGGTTAGTAGGGTGGAACTATTCTGCGAGTAGTGTAATAAAGAACTCTTATTCTTCAGGAACAATAACTCTTAATACAGACAGCAGTTCAAGGACTAATATAGGAGGATTAGTAGGAAAAAATGATGGGAATATAAATACATCATACTATGATAAAAACAGAAACACAGCGAATATGGCTGATAGTGCTACCTATGGCAAAACAAAAGCAGAGATCGTTACAGCACTCTCAAGTCTAGATGCATGGACAGCTGGAGACGCTGGCGGAGATAGTGTAGAGGGATACTCAACGGCTACAGCGTTAACACTTCCACAACTTGTAGCATTTTATACTTCAAATGGCGAAATCTTATTTGCAGGTGGATTTGGTACAGAAGCTGACCCTTATACGATAACAAACTGGACACAGTTGCAAAATATCAACCACGTCGCAGATGGTGGCTATGCCTTTGAACTCTCAAATAATATTGATCTTCAAGGTATAATCTGGACGCCAATTGGTGCTAGTGACAGAATGTTTAACGGCAATTTTAATGGTCAAAACAATACCATCAGCAACTTAACCATTGATGTTCCAAGTGAAGGTCATCAAGCCCTTTTTGGCTATATGGAAAATGGTACTATTAAAAATCTAAAACTTAATGATACTTCCATCACAGCCGAGAGTTATGTCGCTGGACTTGTTGGGAATATCAATGCCACTACGGATGCCAATATTCGCATTGAAAATATCGAGTTTAACAACCTGACTATTAATGCTTATGCAGATTCTAATAGTGATACCTATGCTGGTGGTGTGGTTGGAAGAATCGAAGTTCAGGATGAAACCAGCAATATTGCGCTGGAAAGCATCATGATCAACGGTCTTAAGATCATTCAATCCGGCACTGGAAGCTATATCGGTGGTATCACTGGGATGTCTCAACATTATAATGAAGATGCAGATGCAGGTCAAATTACCCTGAGAAAATTGGCCGTTCGTGATGCTGTGATTGATGCTAAAGAAAGTGAGTATGTCGGTGGTCTAGTTGGGCGTCTTAGAGAGAACTCTTCTCTAGATGATCGAAATCTGTTTATTGGTACCGTAGATGGTGGTTACCGTGTTGGTGGTTTGGTTGGGCGTTTATCTTCAAACTCTGTCCTTAACTTTGGTTATGTGCAGGCAGATGTAACAGGTCATGCTTATGGAGTTGGGTATGGAGAAGTTGGTCTAATTGCAGGTTATACATCTAATAAGGATCAAACAGTGACAGAGATATATGCTGCAGGTACCGCAAGCCATTCTGATCCATCTATTCTTAATTGGGGTCAGGAAATAGGAGTGATTGGTTCTTCAGGTAGTGATGGAGACCTTTACGAAGATGTCTACTACCATGTTACAGACGGGACTTTGCCATTTTTTGGTAATGACGACGCTCAGCCAACGATGACTAATGTAACAGAACTGACCCAAACCCAAATGCAAGGTAGTAACGCCAAAGAAAATATGGAAGGGGTAGCCGATACAAGCCGCTGGGATTTTGATACCAACTGGCTGGCAAATAAAGATGCCTATCCAATCTTTAAGTGGGAATCCGACGAGTTTGATGTGGCTTTTGAAGATCCAACACCAAATCCAGATCCAACACCAGATCCAAAACCTGACACTCTAGTAAAAGTAGATAAAGTGATCACAACAATCGTAAATAAAAAAGTTACAAAAGTAAATATCCCAGCATTTAAAACAACTACAACCACCCCAAACAATGCAGGGCAAAATGTAGCCATTAACTTTAATATAGGTGGAAACCAAATGCTTATCTCTCAACCAATCGAAGGACAACTTACCCAAAGAATCACACTAGGAGAAGCACGACAGATGCAACTAGAAAGTGGAGTAAGTGGTGAAGAGGTTCGAATTCCACTTTCAAGAAGTTCGATGATTGAGTTAGTTAATGGTGGAGTAAATTTACCCGATGGTGTAGAGCAAGAGTTTTATGTAGCAGAGAATAATTAAGGACAATAAAAGATGAAAAAAACAAATTTAATAGCAGTATCATTAATCACCAGTATATCACTTCACGCAGCCAGTGTTCCAAACATTGGCGATGCTTTAAAACAAGTTAAACCACCAAAAATTGAACGAGAGAAAAAAGAGATACCTCAAATCAAAACACAAGAAGAGCAAGTTCCAAAAGAGCTTCAAGATGGGAAGAAAATAGAGGTAAAAAAGTTTTTAATCACGGGGGCAGTACATCTAAGCAATGAGGTGCTTAAATCTATCGTAGAACCTTATGAAAATCAAAACTTAAGCTTCAATCAAATGCTTGAAATCACAAGCTTGATTACCAAAGCTTATAGAGAAAAAGGGTACTTTGTAGCACGAGCTTATATCCCACCACAAAATATCCTTACTCAAAATGGAAGTTTGAAAATCAATATCATAGAGGGAAATTATGGAAAGTTTATTTTAGAAAATAATTCACTAGTAAATGATGAGATAGTACAATCAAACTTAGATGATATCAAAGAGAAAAATATCGTCTCAAGTCAAACTTTAGAGCGAGTGATGCTGATTATCAATGATACCCCAGGAGTAACCGTCTCTAAAGCAGAAGTACGACCTGGAAAAGAATTGGGTACGAGTGATTTTATCATAGGAACTGATGCAACAAAACCTTATAATGGCTATATTATAGGTGACAACTATGGTTCTCAATATACAGGCAAACATAGAATTATGGCTGGAGTGGATATCAACTCCCCTTTTAAAATAGGAGATAAAATCACAGCTTTTGCCATGACCAGTGAAAAGACAGGGCTTTTAAGTGGAAAAGTAGGTTATGAGTTTCCACTACATGCCAATGGAACAAGAGCAGAGATAAGCTACTCTAAAACCACGTATGAGTTGGGAAGTACCTATAAAAACTTAGATGCAGTGGGAAGTTCAGACAGTATTGCTGCAAAAGTAAGTTACCCAATCATACGAACACGACTTGAAAACTTAAACAGCTATGCACAAATTTCATATAATAAAATGAAAGATGAAATCCAAAGTGCGAATTCTATGGTTAAAAAAGATACCTATGTGGCTGTTGCAGGATTGGATTATACTAAAGATGAACTACTGTTTTCAAAAAACTCACAAACAAGAGCAGGATTATCTTTAAGTGCTGGACGACTAAGCTTTGAAGATGTTGCAGATAAACAAAACGATAAAGCAGGAGCAAATACTCAAGGACAATTTTCAAAGCTTAACCTAGAACTGGGAAAAGATATAGAACTGCTTCCAACTCTAAAATGGGAAAACTCTTTTCAAGCCCAATATGCTTTTGGGAACAAAAACCTAGATGGAAGCCAAGATTTAAGCTTGGGTGGGATAAATGGAGTGAAGTTTTATCCAGATGGGGAGCAAAGTGCGGAAAACGGATATATTTTTAATACAGAACTGCTTTATACCTTGCCTTCATTTCAAGCTCTTAACTCTACTGTTTCTGTTTTTTATGATATAGGAAGAGTCTCTATGAGTGATAATTTTTCAAATGAAGAGTTTAGAACACTTCAAGACTTTGGAGTAGGATATTATGGTTCTTTTAAAGACTTCTTTTTAAATGCCCATTTGGCATATAATATTGCTCATGATGTTGAATCGCAAGATGATTATGGCAATAGAGTTATGATACAAGGTGGGTGGGTGTTTTAATTATTGTAATACACATCTGTTAATATAGTTTAAACTTACATTTTGTATTTGTAAGTTTAAACTTTTAAAATATACCCAAAATTTATCACCGTTTCTATTTTTAAATGAGGCGTTTTTTTCTTTAATCTTGAAATCGTGTCTCGAATGGTTGAATAAGCAATCTCTTTATCGTTCCATACATAAGTACTTAACGATTCATATGAGATGTTTTTATTGAGATTTTTACACAAGACAGATAAAATATCAGACTCTTTTTTAGTTAATGGAACAACAAGATTTTTAATATAAAAAGTGGAGTTATCAAGATTAAATTTTTGATAATTTCCCAATTCGATAATATTATTGACAGTATTATGTAGTTGTGTATTATCGTGCATATTAATACTTCTTAAAGCAACCAATAAAGAAGATTCGACTTGACTTTTTTCAAAAGGTTTGATGAGATAGCCAAATACATTTGTGTCACAAGCCCCTTGAATGGTTACTGAATCGGCATAGGCAGTAGTGTAAATAATGGGGATGAAATACTCTTTATTTAAAATTCTTGCACTGTTTATCCCATCAATAGAGCCATCGATATTAATGTCCATAAAAATCAAATCGATATGTACTTGAGTTATAACATCCAAAGCTTCGTAAAAACTGCTTGCCTCATAAATACAAGTTATTCCTAACTTTTCCAAAATATTATACAAATAAGCACTGGCAATAATCTCATCTTCGACAATTAAAATATGTAAATCAAGATTTTTCAAGATTTCCCCTTATATCAAAATACAATTCAAATTTTACTCCCTTATCAAAGCTAAAAGAAGAGTGTCCATTAGGCAATTTTTTACAAAATTGGTTGATAAGTTTAAGACCCAAGCCTTTTGAATTTTGGTTTTCAAATGCCTTTCCATTGTCTTGAATCGATAAATACAGACAGTGAGGTGAGTTTTTTTTATACAATTGTATATGAAGTATAATATTTTCATTATTTGGATTATGTTTGATGGAATTGGTTAACACTTCATTGATGATAATACCCAAAGACAAGGCGTGGTCAAAGTTTAAAGCAAAATTTTGACTTTCAAAAGTGATGCTAACTTTAGGATAACTGTTTTGTAAGTTTTGAATCAGGTTTTCAATATAACTGTCAGTATCAATGTAGGAGAGATTTTTATTGGAGTATAAATATTCGTGAATCATTGACATTGATTTCACTCGATTAATCAACCCTATAAAATCGATTTGCGTTTTCTCTTTTTCCAAATAAAGCATGGCAATAAGCATATGAAAATTGTTTTTTACCCGATGAAAAACCTCTTTGAGTAAGAGTTCTCTTTCTTCAACTAAAAAGTTTAACTCTTTGGTTTGCTGTTTCACTTCTGCTTCAAGATAGTTTTGAACACTTTGTTTGGAAAGGTCATACCTATTTGCCAACAAATATGAAAACAGAAGCATCTCTATGATTATCCCAATGACAAAACCATATCTTGTCATTAAGCTGTATTCAAAATATCCCTTTATCATAAAAGTAAATAAAACCACCGATACAAGATAAAGCATCATTGCTAATGTGTAGTATTTAGATTGTAAATGCCCTTTGAAATATACCACAACAGAGATAATAATCAGTAAAATACAGACCAGACCAACACCATTGTTAAGAATCATATTCCAAGGTTGATACGAGTAAAATATTAAAACCCCAATCACAAAAAATAAGAGTGTTAAAAGGGTTAGAAGAGTATCAACTTTGGGAAGATATTTTTTTGTTTGAAGGTACTCTTTAGAAAACAGCGCTAAAAAACCCATCATAAAAGAAGCGGTAAGTTGAAACTTGTAGATATACGTTTGCAAATTAAGATAGACCAAAAGTCCTGTGATGTTTATAAAATAGAGCAACATAAAAAAACTGTAACCGACATAATACAAATATATTTTTTCTTTGGTTTTTGAGTATAAGAAAAAAGTAAAAAATATCAACATAAAGATGATACCAAGAGCAAACATAAAAGCAAGGTTGAGTCCATGACTCTCTTTGAGGTAGAAATACTCTTTTTCTAAAATTTCCACTTTTCCAAAATAGGCGTATTTCCCTTTTAGTTCTAAATAAAAAGTTTGAGGTTGATTTTGTGGTAATTTTATCTCAAATGCCAATTTATTGGATTTGACTTCTCTTTTTGAAACAGGAGTAAACAAAGAGTTTGAAAGTTTTTCTGTATTTTCATTGTTTTCATAATACAAATTGGCTTTTTCATAAAAATGCTCATTTAACGTAAGGATGAAAGCTTCAGTATCACTTCTGTTTTCGACAATGATTTTAAACCAAATTGAGCCTTTTTTATAGCCAAGATTGAAGTTGTTTTTTGAAGTTTGTATAAACTCTTGTTTTACAATATCTTCAATACTCAAAGCAGAAGTGTCATCGTTGAAATAGTGCATCACAAATTTGTTGGTGGTATTTTCACTTTTGATGTGCAAATTTGACGCAAACAGGCTATAACATAATAAAAAAAAGAACAGTAAAACTCGTAACATATATCTCTTCTGTTTTAAATAATCAATAAATAATGATTCCAATAGTAGCATAATATGAGTCGATTATAGCTTATAATCATTCTATTTTTTCATTTAGTCTATTTTTAATAAATTTCAAAATTTCTCCTATTTTTTTCATTTTCCGACACCGTTCCGACACCAATTTTATAAAATAATCGAAATGATTATAAAAAGGAAGGAAAATGAAAAAAACAAACGATCAAAGCTTGCTTTCAAACCTAAGCTTCTCATATAACTTCCAAGGGGAAGGAAGTGATTATATCAACCATGTAATCAGTGCGAAATATACGTATAAGTTTTAAAAATAAAGAGGAGATTTTTTCTTCTCTTTATTGAACAAAATTAAATATTTTAATCGAAAAGAAAAAAACTTTTGTTATAATAACACGAGTTATCATAACGGAGGTTTCTATAGTGAAATTTTATAATCGAGAAAAAGAACTTGAAATCTTAAAAAAAGCAGACAAGTTAAAATCACACCAATCTGTAATGACTATGCTCATTGGTAGAAGAAGAGTAGGCAAAACAACTCTTGCTTTACAAAACTATTCACACGATAAAGTGTTGTACTTTTTTGTCTCAAAAAAAAGTGAACCACTTCTTTGTGAGGAGTTTTCACAAGAGTTAAGTGAAAAACTTGGAGTAAAGATTTTTGGAAAACTCACAAAGTTTGAAGAGCTTTTTGGGTATATCCTCGAACTTGGAAAAACAAAGTCATTTACTTTGATAATAGATGAATTTCAAGAGTTTTTTAAAATCAATGAGTCAATTTATTCATCGATGCAAAAACTTTGGGATTTAAACAAAGACAAAACACATATACACCTCATAACGTGTGGTTCTGTTTACTCTCTCATGAAAAAAATTTATGAAGACAATAAAGAACCTCTTTTTGGCAGATGTGATTTTAAAATTGATTTAAAACCTCTTAAAGTCTCTGTTTTAAAAGAGATTTTAAATGATTACAACTCTTATTCAAATGAAAATCTTCTTGACTTTTATCTTTTAACGGGTGGGGTTGCAAAATATATTGAGCTTTTTATTTTACACAACAGTTTTAACTTGTCATCTATGATAGATACTATTATAGATCCAAACTCAATGTTTTTAGAAGAGGGTAAAAATAGACTTATTGAAGAGTTTGGAAAAGAGTATGGAACATATTTTTCAATTCTTGCTTTAATATCTGATTCAAAAACTTCAAGAAGTGAGATAGAATCTATTTTGGAAAAAAATATTTCTGGGCATTTAGTCAGACTTGAAAACGACTATAACATCATAAAATCAATCAAACCTATTAACGCAAAACCAAACTCAAAAGTACAAAAATATGAGATAGTAGATAACTTTTTGGCTTTTTGGTTTCGATTTGTTTTTAAATACCAATCACTGATTGAAGCTGAAAATTTTGATAGATTAAAAGAGATTATTTATAGAGACATCTCAACTTTTAAAGGAAAATTTTTAGAAAAACTATTTGTAGAAAAGTTTAAAGAAAATCAAACTTTTACAAAGATTGGTTCATATTGGGAAAGAAACCATCAAAATGAAATTGATATAGTGGCGGTTGATGATTTAAACAAAAAGCTTCTTCTTTGTGAAGTAAAACTCAACGAAAAAAGACTCAATCAAAATGAACTGGTTTTAAAATCACAAAAGTTGATTTTGGAGTACAAAAATTATGAGATAGAATATAAGCTTTTGTCTTTAAAAGATATATAAAGCTATGAGATATATGTCAAAATTAATTATTGGTTTAATGCTGTTAAGTTTAACTTTATTAGTCTTATTTACAGGATGTGGAAAAAATATCCCAACTTTACAAGAGAGAAAAGCAACTGCTTTTTCTCTTTCTAAAGAGCAAAATCTCCAAGAAAGAATCTATCAAACTCCTTTTAATCTATTGTCCTATCAAACCTCTTTGCAAGGGTGTGAAAATATCAATATTTTTATAGAGGGGGATGGATTAGCATGGGTTACAAAACATACTGTATCTTCCAATCCTACTCCACTTAATCCAGTAGGGCTTAAATTGATGCTCAAAAATAACTCAGCGTGTAAACTCTATTTAGCAAGACCTTGTCAATATATAGATTCTCAAATGTGTGAAAAAAAATATTGGACTTCTCATCGATTTAATGAGAAAGTCATAGAGAGTTATGTGAAAGTATTAGATGAGATAAAAAGTATGTACAAGAATAAAAGTTTTATTTTGCATGGTTATAGTGGTGGCGGTGTGATTGCTACTATTGTAAGTACAAAAAGAGAAGATGTCAAAACTTTGGTTACCTATGCAGGAAATTTAGATACAGATAAATGGACAACACTTCATAAAATTACACCCTTAACAGGCTCACTAAATCCAGCTGATTTTACACAAAATTTGCAAAACTTACCTCAAACACACTATGTAGGGATAAAAGATAAAGTGATTCCTATAGAAATATTTCAGAGTTTCTGTTCTAAATTTACTCATAGACATAATATAAAACTGATACTTCTTGATTCAACACATACGAATATAGCAGAAAAATTCTAATCCAAAAATCTCAACAAACTTTTAAAAACTTTGACTATAATTCCACCAAAAAGTATAAGGTTTTCTTATGATACAAAAATTGGATATTAACTCGGATGAGTTTATCAATGAATTGGAAATGACGAAAAAATTTACCGATAAAGTGTGTACGCAATTTGGATTTGTCTATAATCCTGAAAATGATGTGAATGAATCGGTACAACAAGGTTTGACTCGAAATAAAATCATTTATGGCAAACGATTTTGCCCCTGTTTTATGGTTATTGGGCAAACCAAAGAAGAACAAAAAGCAGCCAATAACCGAGTATGTCCTTGCAAACCAGCTCTTGAAGTGGAGATTCCTAACGACGGGAAATGTCGATGTGGGATTTTTTGCACCCCACAATATGCACAAGAGAACGCTTTGAAAAATGAAGTAGAAGAGGTTACTCATACGCACAGTCGTACGTTGACAAAAAAAGAGTGTGAGGTGCTGTTACATAAAAATAATATTGATTCGAGTGAATTAGAAGCGCTTTTGTTGGCTCGAGAAGAAAATGTGGTTGATTTTAATTTGGTTGATGTCCGTGAATGGATGGAGTGGGCAGGAGCTAGAATTAAAGGTACGGATTATTTGATTCCTACGACTTCATTTTATAATGCACTGGAGCAAATAAACAATAAAAAAGAGCAGCCTTTGGTAGTTTATTGCCATATTGGAAGTCGAAGTGCGTATTGTCAACGAATTTTAAGAGATTTAGGATTTAAAACCGTAAGCAACTTGGAGCATGGAATTGTCGAATTTCAAGGCGAAATAGTAAGTGGTAAGGAGTGAATGGTGAATGGTGAATGGTGAATGGTGAATGGTGAATGGTGAATGGTGAATGGTGAATGGTGAATGGTGAATGGTGAATGGTGAATGGTGAGGTAATGTGACTTTATCTTACCACTCACTACTCACCACTTACTTTTTACTAATTACTCGTCACTCGTTTATTGTATTTCTTAATAAGTTGCATAATGGAGATAAAAAACGTTACCAATGCGGGTCCAATTATCATCCCCCAAAATCCAATCGTGGAAAGCCCTGCAATAATTGAGAAGAAAATCAGCAATTCATTCACTGCTGTGGGCGTTTTCACGACTCTTTTATTGATGTATTTGATAATCATCGGTTTAATAAAGGTATCGGCAATAATGGAAATGACTATAATCGAGTAAAAGGAAATATACACTGCATTGGAAATGGAACCTGAAAAGATTTCAAACAAGGCAATGGGTAACCACATAATGGCACCTCCTATGATGGGAATCAGTGAAGCAAAACCATAAAGTACACCGTATAAAATTCCGTCGTATCCAAAAAAAGCGATAAAAATCCCAAACAACAAGCCCTCAAAAATGGCCGTGACTAAAATGGAGTATAACACGATACTCATAACATTAGCCGATTCGAAAAAGAGTGTTTTGCTCTCTTCATGATTTAATGGTATGAGTTCAATAATAAAGCTTGAAAATTCTTTGCTGTATAAGTTCATAAAAAAATAAAAAGTTAAAATCAAAAACATATCTATCATAAATTTTGCAGAGTTTTTACCCACTATTGCCCCAAAAGAGAGTGTCTTATCAAACATCGTAGCAACATTAATTTGTGATAAAGATTGCAGTAAATAGTCTTTGATAAAGCTATAATCATTGGGTAAGGCTTCCACAAAATTTAGAGAAAAATTATAAATATCCACAACGGCTTGTTTGTCAATGTGATTGATATAGTTGATAAAAGAGAAAATAAAATATAATAAAGGAACAAAAAAGACTGCGCCTAAAAACAAAGTGACAAAAATTGAACTGATCAGCCGATTATTAATTTTATAGTAGATAAAAGTGTGAAAGTTGCTTGTCGCAATAACCAAAAGTAATGCCACTAAAATGGCTTTTAAAAAGGGTTGAAATAAATCTGAAAGAAAATATAAGACAAGTGCCGCAACGGCCAATAAAAAGTGCTGTGGTTTCAAAAAAGTTGCCCTTCTTCTGGTTTTGTTTTAGGAGGTGTGAGTCTAAAAAGTTCATAACTTTTAACACTGGCAACTCTTCCTCTTGCTGTTCTTTCAATATAGCCATTGGCGAGTAAATAAGGCTCAATCGCATCTTCTATTGTTCCCTCATCTTCACTTAAAGCAGCTGCAATAGTCGAAAGCCCCATGGGTTTTCCTTTGTTGGAAATGAGTAATTCTAAAAGATTTAAGTCCATTTCATCAAATCCTTTGTCATTGACTCCCAATTCATCTAAGGCATATTTACATCGTTTTAAAAGAATATTGCTTTCATTTTCAACTTCTGCAAAATCTCGTACACGACGTAAAAGTCTTAAAGCCACTCTGGGTGTTCCTCGGCTTCGTCTGGCAATTTCACTGCTGGCATCGTCTTGGCAAAATTTATCCAGTTTCAATGAAGCTTTTTGCACAATTTTTGCCAATTCATCATCGGTATAAAACTGCATTCGAAAATGCATACCAAAACGTTCTCGCAAAGGATTGGATAACATTCCTGCTCGTGTGGTTGCTCCAATAAGAGTAAAGCGTGGCAAATCGATTTTGACTGTTTGCGCAGCAGGTCCTGAGCCTATGATAATATCGAGTCGGTAATCTTCCATTGCGGGATATAATATCTCTTCAACAGCAGGACTTAAACGATGAATTTCGTCGATAAATAAAATATCTCCTTCATCCAAATTTGTAAGAATGGCAGCTAAATCACCGCTTTTTTCAATCATAGGACCGGCTGTTATTTTAATATTACAGTTCATTTCATGGCTGATTAAATAACTTAATGTTGTTTTTCCCAATCCCGGAGGACCATAAAATAAAATATGATCCAAAGCTTCATTTCTTTTTTTACTGGCATCTATAAAAACTCTTAAGTTTTTTTTGATTTTTTCTTGACCGATATAATCATCCCACGAAGAAGGACGAAGACTTGCTTCTTGATTGTTCTCTTCAAATGAGACTTGTTCTACTTCTACAAGTCTTTCCATTTTAAAGCTCCACTATCAATGGTAAGAAGTAAGAAGTCAGAAGTGAGAAGTGAGAAGTGATGAGTGACGAGTGAATGTTTTTTTTCATTTAGTACTCTTCTTCTTGGCTGGGGAAAGTGCTGTTTTGTACGTCATTTACGTACTCTTTTATAGATTCTCTTACGAGTTTACCGCCTTGTAAATAGCGTCGTACAAATTTGGGTTTGAAACTTTCAAAAAATCCTAACATATCTGACCAAACTAAAACTTGTCCATCCGTAACATTACCTGCACCAATACCAATAATAGGGATACTCACAGCTTGTGTGATTTGTTTGGCTGCTTCGGTTTTAACTCCTTCAAGAACAATGCAAAAAGCACCTGCTTCTTCAATGGCTTTAGCATCACGGATGAGTTGTTTCGTATCTTCAGGTGTTTTTCCTCGTACGATGTAGCCACCTTCGCTTCTGACATATTGTGGCATAAGACCAATGTGTCCCATAACAGCAATAGAGTTAGAGGTTAAATGTTTGACAATATGAGCTCGATCTGCTCCACCTTCAATTTTAACTGCAGCGGCATTGGTTTGGGCATAGACCTTAATAGAGTTTTCTAAGGCTTCTTTTTCATTGATGTAACTTCCAAAAGGCATATCACAAATGACAAAAGCATCTGAAGCTCCATTGCACACTGCTTGAGTGTGATAAATCATTTGATCAAGCGTCGCACTTAGAGTATCGGGTTTTCCTGCAAAAGACATGTTTAAACTGTCACCAACTAAAATCATATCCACTTCATGTTCAAAGAGTTTTGCAAACAGTGCATCATACGCAGTTATCATCGTTATTTTTTTAGTGTTTTTAAATTTTTTAATTTTTGATAAGGTTATTTTTTCTTTAAACACTTCATTGTTTGTGATACTCACGTGATAATCTCCTAAAAAATATTTTAATTTTTATTATATCAAATATTTTCTTTTTAAGTTCAAAATTTAGAAAATCAGACAAAAACATGGTCTTTATCAAGAGGTATTAAATATGAGCTTTGTTATAATTTATCCAAGACTATTATAAAGTACCTGCTATGAATAACAACAAAATGCACACGCATCTCACCGAACAAACCATAATGTTTGCCAGTATCACCAAATGGATTTTACTCTCTTCTGTCATTGGCGCAATTATTGGAGCCGTTGTCTCTTTATTTTTAAAATTATTAGAGTATTTTGAGCATTCGAGGAGTTTGCTGCCTTTTTCATACTATTATACGTTACCCTTTGCTTTGGTAATTACTGTATTTATTGTCAAAAAGTTTGCGCCCAATGCAAAAGGACATGGAACAGAAAAAGTCATTGAAGCTGTGCATAAAAGTTCAGGGAAAATGGATTTTGCCGTTATTCCTGTGAAACTTGTTGCAACGATTATCACTATTTTTTCAGGGGGATCTGTTGGAAAAGAAGGTCCTGGGGCTCAAATAGGAGCTGCAACGGCTTCTTTTATTGCAACATTATTTAAATTCAGTAAGAAAGATCGAAAAAAAGTGGTGATTTGTGGTATCAGTGCAGGGTTTGCCTCTGTTTTTGGGACCCCTTTAGCAGGGGCTATTTTTGGGGTTGAAATCTTAATTGTGGGGGCATTAATGTATGATATTTTGCTTCCTTCTATTGTAGCAGGGTTTTCGGCTTTTTTTGTGGCTAAGATGTTTGGTATTAGCTATACGTATTTTGATATTGCTTTTTATTCCAAATTTGATTTTAATTATATTTTAATATTAAAAATTATTTTAGGGGGAATCTTTTTTGGATTAGTGGCGGATTTTATTATTACAACTTTAAAAGTAGCTCATCAAAAGATTTCAGCTATAAAGTTAAACTATATGCTCAAAGCGTTCTTAGGAGGTGTTTTTATTGTTATTTTAACCCTTATTGTAGGAGAAGAATATTTGGGATTGGGGTTTACAACTATTGTGGATTCTTTATCTCCATATGCTGTTGATAACAGTGAAATTCCTTGGTATGCATTTATTTTAAAAACGGTGTTTACGGCACTAACTTTAGGTTTTGGAGGCAGTGGAGGGGTTATTACCCCCATTTTTTATGTGGGAGCCACCAGTGGTAACTTTTTTGGTTGGTTGGTTGATGGGTATATCCCTTTGTTTGCAGCATTGGGATTTGTAAGTGTTCTTGCTGGAACCACCAGTGCTCCAATTGCCGCCATGATTATGGCAGTTGAACTTTTTGGAATGAATGTGGCACATTATGCGGCGTTATCCATCATCATTGCATTTTTAATGACAGGACATCGCAGTGTATTTCCTTCTCAATTGCTTGCCATGAAAAAATCTGAAGCATTAAGTGTCAATTTAGGGGAAGAGATTATCAACACTGAAGCAACGTATACAACAAGATTTTTTCAAAATATCAATGTTATTTTCAGACGAATATGGCTTAAAATAAAAGAGACTAAAGATGAAAAAGATGCCAAAGAGTAGTTTGATATGAATTTTGATAAAATAGACGAATTAAAATATAGGACAACATATTGAAAAAATTAGTAGGATATATTACGGCATCGTTCCCTAACAATAATTTTACCGTGGATTTAGGCTTGAGTATGGCTGAAGCTGGAGTGGATATTTTAGAATTAGGGATTCCTTTTTCTGATCCAGTTGCCGATGGTCCTGTCATTGAAAAAGCCAATTTAATAAGTTTACAAAATGGGTTTAAAATGAAAGACCTGTTTGAGGTTTCGGCAAAAATTGCTCCCAATATTGAAACGTTGTGGATGGGATATATGAACTCTTTTTACCACCAAGGTATGGAAAATATTGTTCAAAAAGCACAAAACTTAGGTGTACAAGGAGCAATTATCCCTGATTTGCCTTATGAGGAAGCCCAAAGTTATCAAGAACTTTTTTTAAAATATCATCAAGCATTGATAAGCTTTGTAGCCCCTACTGATACGAAAGAGCGTATATCAACAGTTGTTAAAGATGCTCAAAAATTTATTTATTTGGTGGCATATACAGGAATTACAGGAAGTGGACAAAGTGAAGATTTGACGCATATTATTGAAAATGTCAGAGAATACTCTTCAACACCCATTTATATTGGTTTTGGGGTTGATGAAAAAACTGCCAAAGCCAAAGCCCAAGGTGTTGATGGGGTGATTGTCGGTTCTGCTTTTGTCAAACATTTATTGGATGAGAGTATGAATTTTAATCAAAAAATTGCCAAAATTTCAAGTTTGGCAAAAGAGATAAAAGAAAAAATCAACGAGTAGCAATGCGAATTATACAAGAAGATTTAGAGTTTTTAGAAGAGAACAGAGAGTGTTCTTATTTTGATGATGAGATTTCAGATATACGCTACCGATATTTAAGCAAGTGTTCGGCGCAAGAGTATCAAAATATGCTTGAACACGGTTGGCGACGATTTGGTCAAATGCATTTTGTACCTGAATGTAAAAATTGTACAAAATGTATCTCTTTGCGTATTGATGTAAACAACTATCACTTCTCTAAATCCGACAAACGAATCTTGGCAAAAAATAAAGAGACATCTCTTTATATTCAACCGCCATCGTTGTCCATTGAACATTTACATTTGTATGATAAATATCATCAGACCATGAATGAGAAAAAAGATTGGCCTTATAATCCTATTAGTCCTTCAGAATATCAGCGCTCATATGTTGATGGTAATCTCAGTTTTGCTCAAGAGTTTTTGTATGTTCGTGACGATAAATTAATTGGGGTTGCTTTAACCGATATTTTGCCACAAGCCATCTCTTCTATTTATTGTTATTATGATCATGATTATGAAAAATATTCTATTGGTAAATTTTCAATTTTAGCACAAATTAAAGTGGCAAAAGAGTTGAAAATCCCTTATATTTATTTGGGGTATTGGATTAAAGACCATTTTAGTATGGGATATAAAGAAAAATTCAAACCTTTTGAAATCTTAACCAATCGAGCTTCTTTGGATGAAGTTACGATTTGGCAACACTACAGACCGTAGTCATTTGACAAAATAAAAAGTTTGGATATAATTAGGCTTTAGCCCTTATAATGGTAAAAAATTTTTTCCTAGAAAAGGAATGTAATGAAAAAAATAGTTTATATCACCGTTTTAATTGGTTCTTTATTGTTTGCTTCTGAACAAGATTTTCATGAAGATGAGGTCAAAGAAGCCGATTGTTTGATTTTAAAAGATGAAAATTCAATCATTTGCAAATACACATCTCCTCGACAAATGGAAGACAAAGAAGTGATTTTTGAATGGATTAATCCCAACGGAGAAACCACACGAAAACGAACAATGGTTATCCCCGCAGGACATGGTTCGGTGTATGATTTTAGGTATATCAGCGGAAGATTAAAAGGGGTATGGACATTTCGTGTTTTTGATGAACAAGACAGTGTCAGTACGACATTTGAATTGAATTAAATAGTCATCCAGCTTAAAAGCTAGATGACCATTTTTGCTATATTATACGCAATAAACGATAATACCCATGCGGTTCCCGTTGTAAAAACAAATAAATATCCCAAATATTTCCAACCACCGGCTTCTTTGGTAAAAACCATCGAAGCTGCCAGACATGGAATATAAATCATCACAAAAACAATAAATGAAATGGCTGCTTCAACGGGAATGTTGTTTTTAATTTTTTCAATGAGTGTTTGACTGGTTTCATCATTTTCTTCTCCCAATCCGTACAAAATACCTAACGTTGAAACCACAATCTCTTTGGCAGCCAATCCTGTTTCAAGAGCAACAGACATCTTCCAATCAAAGCCTAAAGGGGCAAACAATGGTTCTGAAAATTTTCCCACTTTTCCCAAATAGGAGTTTTCTAAGTTGTATAATGCCAATTCATTCTCTAATGCCATTTTTTCTTCTTCGCTGATAGCTTGTTCAATTTTAACAGACATTTTTCCTTCAAAATCAATATTTTTGGGATAATTAGAGGCTACCCAAATAAGTAAAGAAGCGGCTAAAATATAAGTACCTGCTTTTTTGATATACATCATGGCTTGGTTTGAAACGGTGTGCCAAACCAGTTTAAAAGAGGGCATTCTGTATTTTGGCATCTCCATAACAAAGGGTTCATCTTCGCTTTTAAAGACCACTATTTTTAAAACTTTGGCCGCCATTAGTCCTAAAATAGCACCTGAAATATAGATTAAAAACAGAATATTTCCGGCATTATCTTCTCCAAAAAAAGCGCCCACAAAAAGGACATAAATAGGCAGTCTTGCTCCACATGACATAAAACCAATGATAAACAACGTTAAAAGTCTATCGCGTTCATTTTTAAGAGTTCGTGCTGCCATATATGCAGGAACAGAGCAACCAAAACCAGTAACTAAAGGAATAAAAGATTTGCCATGTAACCCAAATTTATGGAAAAAACCATCGAGTAAGAAAGCAACTCGACTCATATACCCCGTAGTTTCTAATAAAGCAATTCCAAAAAAGAGTATAACAATATTAGGAACAAAAAGAATAACCGCACCTACACCTGCAATGGCACCATCAGCAATCATATACGAAATCTCATTCTCTCCTAACACAGCTTTTGTATTGTCAATTAAATTGGCAAAAAAAGCATCAATCATCTCCATAGGAATATTGCCCACTTCAAAAGTCAATTGAAAGAGTAACCACATCAAAAACAAAAATATGGGTAAGCCAAAGAATTTATGAATGAGTAAAGAGTCAATTTTTGATGTCAAATCTTCTTTAAGTGATGTTTTTTGACTCAGTGTTTCAAGCATTGCCCCTTTGGCAAAGGCATTTTGTTCTTGAGAAAAGATATCATACATATCTTTCGTATCATAGTGTAAATAAAGATGTTCAAATGCCTCTTTTAGTTTGTGTTGCAATTCAATCCAAATGGGTTCATCGTGAAAACGTTTGTAGGTTTGTTTGTCTTCTTTTAAAAGTTTTATGGCAAGTTCTCGGTAGCTAATAGTTGATTTAAAGCCCTTATCACTTAACAGTTGAGAAATATTGGCAATCTCTTCTTCCATCGTATCTGAAAAAATAAGTTTTGATTTAAGTTTAGGTGTTTCATATTTTGTTACAATGGCTTCAAGCAGTTTTACAATTCCTCTGTTTTTTGAGGCACTGGTTTTAACACAAGGTTTTCCTAAAATTTTTCCCAATTGCAAAGCATCAATGTGAATACCTTCATTAATGGCTTCATCGGTCATATTTAAGGCAATCACCATTTTTTTATCTAAAGCAAGCAATTCACTTGTTAAAAACAGATTACGTTCTAAATTGGTTGAATCTATTACATTTAAAATAATATCATACGGAGAATTTTCTAAATACTCTTTGGTAACTCTCTCTTCAAGTGTATAATCATTTAAAGAGTAAGAACCCGGTAAATCGGTAATTTCTATGGTGTACTCTTTATACTTAAAAATAATTTCTTGTTTTTCAACCGTAACACCTGAAAAATTCCCTACTTTTAATCGTGCATTTGAAATGGAGTTAATCAGCATGGATTTACCCACATTGGGTTGACCCACTAAAGCCACTTTTATGATTTTTGAAACATTGTTTAACATTTTTCAACCTCAATATGGGAAGCTTCAGAAATTCTCAAAGCAACTTTAGTTTTGTTGATACACAGTTCAATGGTATTTTTAGCTAAAGTGACCTCTTGTAAATATACGGTGGCATCTTTGGTAATACCAAAAGAGTTCAACCTTGCTTTAAGTGATTGTGGAGCATTGACCTTAAGAATAAGAGCCGTTTCTCCTTTGTTTAACGTATCCAGAGTCATTTTCTTCCTTTTGAAATTAATAATGATTATTATAATAAAAGTAAAATTAAATTGTGTTGATGTATATCAATAAAATTGATTTTGTATTGTATAATGATTATTATTTATACTCAATTTATTTGTTTGTTTTTTTTGTAAACTTTAGCTATACTTTTTTTAATTAATTTAATAAGGGCAAAAATTTATGATAAATGATAATGAAAAAGTCATAGACGAATTAAAAAAGATTGTTAAGCAAAAAGGTTTAAAATATACAGAGCAAAGAGAGATTGTATTAAAAATCTTGATGCACGCGCAAGAACATTTAACAGCAGAAGAGATTTATAATTTAATCAAAATTAAAGAACCTGATTCCAATATTGGTATTGCTACGGTGTATCGGGCATTGAGCTTTTTAGAAGAGGTGGATTTAATTGCATCAATTACTTTTGGCAGTGAAGGTAAAAAATATGAAAGTAATGCCAAAGCACATCACGACCATCTCATTTGTACAGTATGTGGAAAAATTGTAGAATTTGTTGATGAAGAGATTGAAAAACGACAAGAAAAAATAGCCAAACAAAATAATTTCAAAGTGACCAGTCACTCTATGCAGCTATATGGAATTTGCTCCAATTGTCAATAAAAATATTAAGGCATAGCCTTAATATTTAACTCTGTTTATTTTGACAATGGCTGTAACACTCATTACAGTTTTTTATTCCCATGATTTTAACATACTCATCATAAACACACGATACACTTCGTTTAGCACAAATAAAAGGAATATTTTGTTTTTTCGCTTCATTTTTATATTTATGCATAACGTTGTGATTTAAAAAAGAAGTCAGCATCACAATACAATCTGTATCGCAAGGAATTTTCTTTTTAGGAGCCGAAGATTTTTTTCTGGCATCCCAATGATGAACCGTTTTGGCACCTAAACTTTGTAACATCACAGAAATATGTGAAATCTGGTCTCCTCCAATAACTAATACGCTCATAAAAACTCCTTTTTAGCAAGTACAACCGGTTGGCTTGATTAAATCTGTTCTGTTTTCAGTAGTAAGTAGATTTGACATTTTTTATCCTTTATTGATAATCGTTATTAAAATATTACAGTAAGAAATCTTAAATATTTATTAATATTGAGAATAATTATCAAAAAAAGAAAGAGAAAAATGGGAAATAGTAAGAGGTAAATGGTAAGAAGTAAGAGGTGAGAAGTAAGCAGTAAATAGCGAAGAGTAACGAGTGACCAGTTTCTACTCGTCACTCGTTACTGGTTACTCATCACTTTATTAAAAAGAGTACGTTACGTTAGCGAATACTTTGTCGTAATCACCGTTTGCAGTACTTTTATCGTCATAATCAACATACATTAAACTTGCTGATAACTCTTCTGTAAAACTGTATCCCACAGATAAGTTTAATTCATTCTCTTTATCTTTGATTCCACTGTTATCATATTTTGTTTGACCGTATAATGCTGCTAATTCTACACCCGCAATTTCATATCCAATTGAACCGTAATATGTTTTGGCATCTGGGTCATAAGTATGATTTCCCTCTTCAAATGGGCTCATATTATCTCCAAAGGCATCCATACTTCCTCTTCCTACAGTTTTATCCGTTCCGATATATCCTGCTGCAAAAGAAATCCCTACAACATTTAATCGTCCTTCTAGGTTATAGATATCTCCATCTTGTTGTGTATCTTCATTTGATTTTGCATAATGAGCAGTTGCTCCAAACATATCATTATCGTAAGATGCTTTTAAACCATAAAAATCTGCAACATCAGGTGCCGAGTAGAAGTAAGGATTTAATTCTACATTTTCAATGCTATTATTTTTTACATCAACAACATAAGCCCCTTTATTACCATTAACATCTGTAAAATCTTCTACAACGTCAAATCCAATTTCTGCTTGTCTATCTGTATATCCTAAGATAATCGTTGTATCAGGCACTGCAGTAATTCCTGCAACTACAGCTTCATTAAAATCACCTAACCATTCTAAATCGATTGCTTGTCGTCCTACTGAGATAAAGTATGCATCGGTTGCATATTTTACTGCTGCTACATTCATAATGGCGTTATTAGCAAAAGTATTATCATAGGTATAATGGTTAGCTGGGTTAACATCAGAGGTATCTACAACTTCTTGAAACTCATGGTTTGCTCTAAATCCAACTGAAGCACTAAATCCTTTAAAGCTATCTGTTTCATAGTTTAATCCAATTGAACCTGAAGCCAATCCTGTATCTTTTGCATTTTTATTATCAATTGATTCACCATAAACCGTAATATCTCCACTGGTTGTTCCATTAGCAAATGCCTCTTTAATGCTGTTTGAATCTGCTAATGCTACTGTGCTACTTAAAAGCACCGCACTTGTTACTAAACTTAAGTTTTTCATTTTTGTCCTTAATAAAAATTTATTTCGAATGATAATCAATATTATTTTAAAGTTTGCTTATAATGAAAACTATTATCATTTGTTATCACAAAGCCCTTGTAAAGATATTTTATTTCAAAACAAAACTTATATGCAACTTAGTTGCATTTTTAAAAAATAATAAATTTATGTATTAATTTTAAGGAAAATAGCATTAAAATAGCATTAGTGTTTTTTAGACACGATAGTGTCATTGATTTAAGAGAATACAAAAAAAGGAAAACTTATGCTAAATAATCTAAATACTCGTATGAAATTGATGCTATTGCCATTATTATTCATAATAATTGTCATCATCTCTGGTTTTGTTTTTTCACATTTTAATCAAATTGTGAAACAAAGAATTGATGTGTCGATTCAATCTCATATTTTGATTGAAGATGTGTTAAAAGGCAGAATTTCAGTCTATCAGTTCTTAAGAAAACCCAACGAGAGTAACGCAACCAAAGTCAGAGAAGATTTTGATACGCTTAAACAAAAGGTCGTTGAACTTAAAAAAGGCTCAGATGCTTCTGACAACATACAATTATGTAATGAGATTATAGAGTTAATCACAACGTATGTTCAATATTTTGATAAATTTGCCTCACAAAGAGTTCAGGAGGTTAGCTTAAATATTAAAGATGAATCCCAAGAGATTCTAAGCACCATTTCTTCTATGGTAAAAACAGGAACCATCTTAGAAGAAAAATTATCACAGATTAATAAAAATGCCGTTGATTTAAAAATAGAAGCAAGTAAAAACTTAAATAAAGTTTTACTGTTTATTGCATTGGTTTCAACTTTTGTTTTTATTCTTTTTTCCATTTTATTTTCAAATGTCATTGTACATTCTTTGCAAAAATTTCAAGAAGGTTTATTGAAATTTTTTAAATATGTCAACAAAGAAGAAGAAAACGCCTCTTTAATTGAAATTAATTCACACGATGAATTTGGGGCAATGGCAAAAATTGTTAATGAAAACATTGAAAAAATCCAACAAGGTTTACAAAAAGATACCCAAGCAGTAAATGAAGCATTAAATGTTGTACAACAAGTTATTTTAGGGCATCTAAATGTTTCCTTAACAAAAGAAGCCAACAATCCTCAACTCAAAGAGCTCAGTAATGCCCTTAACTCAATGATTAAGGGAATTAAAGGAAATGTGTCATCCATATCTGTGGTGTTAAAAGAGTTCAGTAACTATAAATTTGTTAACACGGTTGACCCTAAAAACTTAGAAGCAGAGATGTTAGAGTTAATTAACAACGTCAACTTTTTAACCAAAGAGATTTCAGATTTATTAAAACAATCCTTAACCATAGGAATTACGCTTGATGAGGCCTCTGATATTTTAATTCGAAATGTCGATACATTAAATACATCCTCCAATGAAGCCGCCGCATCTTTAGAAGAAACCGCCGCTGCACTTGAAGAGATTACGAGTACCATTGTCAATAACTCTGAAAATGTAGCTAAAATGAATGGTTATGCCAAAGAGTTAACTATCAGCGCAAAAACAGGACAAGAGTTGGCTCAAAATACCACCAAAGCGATGGATGAGATAACACAGCAAGTCACCTTAATCAATGAAGCAATTTCTGTTATTGATCAAATTGCCTTTCAAACGAATATATTATCACTCAATGCAGCAGTAGAAGCTGCCACAGCAGGAGAAGCAGGGAAAGGGTTTGCCGTAGTAGCTCAAGAGGTGCGGAACTTAGCTTCAAGAAGTGCAGAAGCGGCCAAAGAGATTAAAAGTATTGTTGAAAATGCAACAACCAAAGCAGGACAAGGCAAAGCCATCAGTGCAGATATGATTAAAGGATATGAAGGCTTATTGGAAAATATTTCTAAATCAACCTTAATGATTTCAGAGATTGCCAATGCGAGTAAAGAACAAGAAGCAGGAATCACACAAATCAATGATGCTGTTGCTGCACTTGATCAACAAACACAACAAAATGCTTCGGTTGCGAGTCAAACTCATGATATTGCGGTACAAACAGATACCATTGCCAAAGAGATTGTAAAAGATGCCAATGCCAAAGAGTTTTTAGGAAAAAATGATGTCAAATCAAAAAAAAGTTTAAGTAAAAACAGCGAACACAAAACAGCATCATTGCCATCAAAAAAAGAGAAAAATGAAAAAAAAGAGATGAAAGATTCAACTCAACATGAAGAGTGGGAGAGTTTTTAAATTTTTAAAATAAAAAAGAGTTTTTACTCTTTTTTATTGCAATTGCACCCAAACAGTGTTTTAACAACATACACTACAATAATTGCTAAAACCCCAATACCAATAGTTTTTGGCGCACTTACGAGCTCTAAATACTCAAATAAAATGGCAAAAAGAATGATAATGATATAAAAAAGCAACTGCTTGGGGTTGTTTCTATCAAAGATAAAAAACATGCTACTTTTTTACAAGAATATGCTTAAATAAAATATACAATACGCCTACCATACCAACAACACTTAAAATAGCTGTTAGTGTAATTTCTACTTCTGGGGTAACACCTCGAACATAATTAGAAGGAGCAAAGAGTATCATGCTTGAAATAAACATAAAAGAGGCGGTTACAATAGCAATAACATGGGCGAAGACTTTATGAAATCGTTGAGTATAAAAATCAAACACCAGTTTCCACGTGATAAATGCTGCTGTAAATGTAACGATTAAAACAATAATCTTATCTGAATTTTCCATTTTGACCTTTCGGATTGTGTGATTTCTTTGAATTATAGCGATAATTTGCTATAGGTTTGGAAATATACACTATTTCAATAGCAAAGATATAGCAAAAAAACTAAAAAAAATGTTACTTTTAAATGGCTTAAAGTTAATTTATATTATAGTTTACATTAAAAAATACCTAAAGGTTTTATAATGCGTAAAATACTTTTTTCTTCCATTGTTTTATTTCACTCGTTATTGTTTGCGGACAGCATTGATGATTACAATCAAGGTATGGTGGCTTATGAGAGTAAGAATTATTTAGAAGCAGCCTATTGGTACAAAAAAGCGGCCAAACAAGGTGAAGCATTTGCACAAGCCAATTTAGCCATTATGTACTATTTGGGGCAAGGCATTAAACAAGATTATAACGAAGCGTTATATTGGTTTGAAAATTCTGCCAGTCAAGGCAATCCTACGGCACAATTAAATTTAGGCTATATGTACAAACAAGGAATTGGAACATTACAAGATTACAATAAAGCCTATTATTGGTTTGAACAAGCCGCTATTTGGGGTGATGCTTATGCTCAACTCAATCTGGGAGAAATGCATTACTTTGGTTTGGGCGTGGAAAAAGATTACGCCAATGCGTTTGGTTGGTTTGAAAAATCAGCCATCAATAATCAAAAAGAGGCGCAATATTATTTGGGATATATGTATGAAAATGCTCAAGGGGTAAAGCAAGATTATGCGAAAGCATTTTATTGGTACAAAAAAGCGGCTTTGCAAAATCATGCCAATGCCCAACACGCCTTGGGAGTACTATATGAAAACGGTTTAGGTACATCTCAAAGTTACAGCGATGCGTTTATTTGGTATGAAAAAGCCGCCCTTGCACGATTGCCGTATGCGAAATACAATTTAGCCAATTTATACTATCGAGGATTGGGAGTAGAGCAGAGTTTCCAAAAAGCATTTGAGTGGTATGAAAAAGCTGCCAAACAAAACTACGTGGATGCCCAAGTGGCTTTGGCGTATATGTATGATACGGCAAAAGGGATTGAACAAGATTTACCACAGGCATTTTTTTGGTATGATAAAGCAGCCAATGCCGGGAATATGACGGCTGCTTTAAATGTGGCAATTATGTATAACTTTGGACAAGGCACCACACAAGATTATCAAAAAGCTTTTCAGAGGTATGAAAAAGCCGCAAAAGCTCAAAAGCCAATTGCACAAAATAATTTAGCACAGCTTTTTTTTGAAGGGAAAGGTGTTGAAAAAGATTTTAAAATGGCTTTGTATTGGTTTAAACAAGCGGCTCATCATCAAATTGCCAATGCTCAATATCAATTGGGACAGATTTATTATCACGGCTTAGATGTGATTGCCAATTATCAAAATGCACTTTTTTGGTATGAAGAAGCTGCCAAACAAGGAAATCTTGATGCTCAATATAAATTGGCTCAAATGCTTTATTTGGGAGAAAAAGTACCTCAAGATTTACAAAAAGCGTTGTTTTGGTTTGAAAAAGCCGCTTTGCAAAACAGTATTCATGCTCAAATCAATTTGGCCTTTATGTATTATAAAGCACAAGGTGTTGAACAAGATTTAGAAAAAGCCTATTATTGGTATCAAAAAGCGGCACAAACAGGTAACAGCATTGCTTTATACAATTTGGGAAATTTTTATTACAATGGATTGGGTATAGCAAAAGATGTTCAAAAAGCGATTGAATACTATGAAAAAGCGGCGTTGCAAAACAATGAGAAAGCACAAATAAATCTGGCGTATATCTATTATGAAGAACCCACACATAAAAATATTGCCAAAGCCATACACTATTATGAACAAGCGGCTTCGCAAAATAATAAAATTGCACAAGTCAATTTAGGATACATTTATTATACAGGAGAAGACGTTCCTCAAGATTTTAATAAAGCTTTTGGCTATTATGAACAAGCGGCTTTACAAAATGAACCCACGGCTCAATACTCGATTGCCTATATGTATGAGTTTGGTCAAGGGGTTGATTTTGATTATGAAAAAGCGGTTTCTTGGTATCAAAAAGCGGTTGAAAATGGGAATGTAGAAGCTCAAATGCGTTTGGATAAATTAATCAAAACACAAGATGAACAGACAAAAAATAAAGAAAAATCAACACCACAAAAAACTCAAGAACAACAATAAAATTATCGGACGCCCATTTGAGAAAAATGGCGTCTGAGATATTTTTCCGCTTCTACTGCAAGTAATAATCCTATAGCAATAATAAGTAAATAACTCCACGTTTGAAAATCCACGGGTTCAACTGAAAGCACATTTTGCATAAGTTCAATGTGCATACATGCAATATGTAAAATTTGAGTGAATATGACCGTTAAAATTAAATAGGTACTTTGTTTATACGATAAAGTATGCAAATAGTTTGTTTCACTTCGTGAATTAAAGACATGAACATTTTCAAACAACACCAACAACAGTAGCGTGATATTTCTTGCGCTAAATTCACTGTAACCATTTTGAAGTAAAAGATAAAATACCACAAAAGAGGCTAATGCCATGTAGGTACTTCCAAATAAAATCCGACGTATCATAATGGTATTAAAAATTCGTTCATTGGGTTTTCGGGGAGGTTTATTTAAAATCCCTTCTTCACTGGGTTCAAAAGCTAAAAATTTATCTTGTAAGCCATTGGTGACCAAATTAAGCCAAAGCAGTTGTACAGGTAAAAGAGCAATAGGTACAGAGAAGATAAACGTAAGAATAATCAATAAAATCTCAGCAAATCCTGTGGAGATAAGTAAGTAAATAACTTTTCGAATATTATCATAGGCTCGTCGTCCCTCTTCAATGCCATTGACGATGGAGTTAAAATTATCATCGGTTAAAATAATATCGCCTGTGGATTTAGCAATATCCGTACCTTCTTTACCCATAGCAATCCCAATATTGGAGTGTTTTAAAGCAGGAGCATCATTGACTCCATCGCCCGTAACGGCAACAAAATGTCCCAACTCCTGAAATGCTACCACGATATCTTTTTTTTGTTCAGGGGTCACTTGCGCAAATACTTTGATGTGTTGAATCTCTTTGGGATTTGCTCCCTTTTCTTTCCATGCTTGAATCTCTTGTTTGTTCATCACTTCATTTTTATGTTCACAAATATTGAGTTGTTTGGAGATATAATACGCCGTATTAGGATGATCACCTGTAATCATCACCACTTGAATGCCTGCTTGTTTTGCCTTTTGTACGGCGTTAAAGGACTCTTCTCGAATGGGGTCGATGATTGCCATAAATCCTAAATAACTGAAATTTTCCAAGGTGATATTGGGATGGGTATGGTCATTGATTTTCTCTTCTTTATACCCAAGTGCAATGTTTCTAAACCCATTGGCTGCGTATTCATTGACCTGTTTTAAAATGGCTTTTTTGTCTTGTTCACTTACGTTACAAAACTCCAATATGGTTTCGGGAGAGCCTTTGACAAACTCATATTGAATCTCATCTTTGTGTACCATAACGGCCGAATATCGGTTTTGTGATTCGTAAGGGATATCATCAACTTTTTTGTACTCTTTGGCATTGAGCAAATACTCTTCATCTAACTCTATAATATGTCGTGCCAAAGCAATGTCAACTTGATCCCCAATAAAGTTTAATCCATTTTCGTTGTGTTCATATTTGATTTCATTACACAATAACGAAGCAATTTTAATAATATGGTCATTGGGTTGTTTTTTTAACCCCTCATATTCAACAAAACGATCAACACTGAGTTTATTTTTTGTGAGTGTTCCTGTTTTATCACTGGCAATAAGGGTACAAGAACCTAGCGCTTCAATGGCAGAAAGTTTCCTGACAATGACTCCTTTTTTGGACATGGCATAACTTGCTCGCGATAAAGCAATGGTAATAGAAATAGGCAATCCCTCAGGAATAGCTGAAACAAGAAGTGCTACGGATAAAAATATCAACTCTTTAAAGGGCATATCTTTAAAAAAACCAATAAAGAAAATCACTGCAATCACCATGATAATAACTTTAGCAATCGATACCGAGAGTTTTTTGGTGCGTACTTCAAGCGGAGCTTCCCCTTTGGATGCTTCATTGAGCAAAGTAGCAATTTTGCCAATTTGACTCTTTAAGGCAATGGCAACCACTTTTCCCATAGCACGACCTTTGGTTACGACTGTTCCTGCAAAAACCATATTTTGATCTTGATTGTGTGCTTCTTTTTTAACCTCTAAAGATTCTCCTGTCAGCAGCGATTCATCGACTCGCAGTTCATTGGATTGCAGAAGTTTAATATCCGCAGGAATTTTGTCGCCACTTTCAAGTAAGACAATGTCATCCATGGTGATATCTTCGCTGGAAATCTTTTGAACTTGTCCATTTCGTATCACAGTAGTTTGAGTAATGAAGGAGTCTTCAAGACTTTTGGCTTTAATTTCCGCTTTATACTCTTGAAATGTACCAATTAAAGAGTTGATAATCAGCACAGCAAAAATAAAAAAGCCATCACTGTACTCTTGAATCAAAAAGGCAATGAGTGCCGCAAAGAGTAAAATATAGATGATGGGATTTTTGTATTGAGAAATATAAATATCTAAAAGTGTTTTTGAAGATTTTTTAGGCAGTTTATTTTGCCCATATTGTGCAATATTCTTCTGTAATTCTTGTGTGGTTAAACCCGTTTGTGAAGTAAATTCTAACGCCATAAAGACTCCTTAGGAATCCATAATTGTAGCATAAGTTGGCGTAGTAAGTTAATATGGTGGAAGTGACGGGGATTGAAACTAAATCTATATCGTACTTTAAAAGCTTTTTTAAGTTAAATACCGTAAAAAATACCGTATTAAATCTTAATTTTTTCATCTATAAAAGCTTGAATATCCGAGAACTTCCATAAACTCGAAGAGCCTATTTTGATAGGTTTAGGAAATTGATTTTTACTGATTAAATCATAAATTTTGCTTCTCGAAAACTCGACATATTCCATTACGGTTTTAATTTTAACTAATCTTTCATTAGAGTTTATAGTATTCATAATTTTAGCCTTTTTATCTGTTTAAGTGAGAGTAAAAACAACCATTAAAAATAAAGATTGCTTCACTCGTTAATTTTTCCGTTTGTAATAAATCCCGTACCGCTTTATTCAAATAAGTTTTAAAATAAATCATTTAGTACACACGCACATTTATACTTTTTAAAAAGTATCAAAACTATTCCCATATTCATTAAGCGAGATTATCTCACCAACTAAAAGACCTCTTTTTATCATTTCATTTTTTACTAATCCATAGTGATGTAAGTTTAAATTCTCAATGTGAGTATTTTCTAAAGTCATAAAATATTGTTGTAATGAATAATCACCTAATTTGGTGGGAATTGTTGGAAGTTCAACAAATTGGTTTTCAGTTTTTGAGAAGATGAATTTATCAACCCCATTGACATTTACAATCTCTTTTTCATTGGTTTTTTTGGTGTATTTTAAAGAAATAGGTTTACAAGGTTTTTTACGAGCATTTAAAAGTAATTCGGGATTTTTGTTCCATAAGATTATATCTTCCACTTCACCCGTTTCTATGTTGTAATACATCATTGAAATACTTGTATTATTAAATTCTCTTCTTATGTACCCTTTTTTAACCATATTAGTAACGGTGTTAAAGTCATCTTTATAATGGTTTTTAAAGTAGTATCGTATTTTTCTATATACCGTTAAAGGGGCTAATGTTCGAGAGGTTAAAAATCTTCTTATTTTATGTTTAATATACCAATAAATAGCGTGTTCAATTTGTTGGGATTGTTCATCTTTAAATGTTTTAGTGATATATTTCATAATATAAGCAGTTGCACCGCCTTTTTCTTTGTACCATGTATATTTATAATCCATTGCTTTTAAATTAGTGCCTAATCTGTCCGATGAAAAATAAGCTTTGAATTTCTTTTTAACGGGCAAGATATAATTTGAGGGTAAAAATATCATAGCGTGTAAATGTGGTACGCCACTTTTGTGTGGTTCATAGACTCTAAAGTAAACCAAACCGTGATTTAACTCTTTTTTCATTTTCTGAAAAATTTGAAGATTGGTAAACTTGTTCCATACTTGCGTTAAAACCTTTGAAACCTCATTAGGGGTATAATGTCCTTTGTGATACTTACTTGGAGCTGTAAGCGTAACGAAAACGGGTTTTAACCCGTAATCTTTGGCATAGTTAAACATTGAGTTTACACGATTGTTAATTTCACTAAAATATTTTTTAGGGTTTAAATTTGCTGAATAGGTATTGTCAAGCATATTGACACTTTTATCACCAAAGTCAATACTAAAGTTTTCTAAGTATCTTTTTTGATTTTCGATTTTTGAATCTATAAATTCTATATCTTCTTGGGTTATTCCGTACATATTTATCCTTTTTTTTAGTTTTAAATTAATCATAAAAAAGTTAATTTATTTAAAGGTGTAGTAACTTTTTTAAAAGTAATCAAGGAAGCAACACAAAACCCACTTCGTGGGGTTTTATGTTGCTTCTAATTTCCATTTAAATTAAAATTTGTTATATTGCTACAAATATAAATAAATAGTATTGTATTTTTATATAATTAGCTACAATAAATATATTTGTAGCTACAATTATATTTATTGTAGCTTTAAGTTTTACTTAAATTAAGGATAGATATGTCAGAAAAAACAAACAAAGATGTAACATTAAGATTTAGAGTTAGCAAAGAAGAGTCTAATAAAATTGATAAATTATGTAAAATTTTTAAAATGTCAAAATCTGAATTGATACGATGTGTAATGTTGGGAAAAATTGAGAACCCAAATTTTATTTTGGAAATGGGTAATTTGCCAATTATTAGAACTTGGGCTTATGTTAAAGATAAAATTGGTGTTACTGAAAATATTTTAGATAATGAAATACAAAATATAAAAGACTCGTTTAAAAACGAATAAATCTATTATTACAAAATAAGTATATTTGGACAATTTTCCGTTGTTTATTCCTCTTCTTGCTTATCTTTTTTATCTGATTTAGATTGTTGACCAATTCCTTTAAAACCTAAAAGATTTGCAACTACAACTCCCATAGGTATAGTTATTGATGTACCTGCTAGAATCACATGCCCTAAATATGCAAAATATGCAGCGGCGAATAAAGATAATACACTTAGTGTAATTGCAAAATATAAAGCTTTGAATGCAAATTTTCTTTGATAAGGTTTTTCCGATAAACGGGAGTTTTGTTCTTTTTGTTCTAATTCTAAAATATTTTTATCAATATTGATATTATGCTTTTGTTGTTCTTCATAAAAACACATTATTCTATTCGCTATTTCTGGATTCTTTTCTGATAAAATAGAAAGTTTTTCAATATCAATAGTTTGTGCTAGATGGTAGTTATTCTGTTGATTAAATGTAGCGTTAACTCCAGTAGCAGAAGAGTTGGAATTCTCTTCTATTCCTTTTGCTTTGGTAGTATTATTTCGCTGTTGCTTCGGAAATTTTCCCATTGACTACCTTATTAATTCTATTGTGATTTTTTCTTCTTGTTGAATTAATTCTTGAAGCAATTTCACCGAGTCTATTAGATGGAGCAACAATATTATTATATCCATCAGAGTTTAAGCTATTTGCTATTCCTGAAAGAAAAATTCTTAAAGTTTTTCCCATAACATCCTCCTTTAAAAATTAGTTATTCATAATAATATTGGAATTATATTAATTTATACTTAAAGTATTATTTATATCATGCTTTAAGTATTAGATTATAGTATTATTGTGTGATATAATTTTTTATTAATTTAGATAACCAATTATTCCACCATTTAAAAAGACTTTTTTTCTCATCAAAATATTTCATTTTGCTGTCACGATTATAAGCTGCTTTGATTTTGTTTTTTTCCGCATGAGCTAAACAGCTTTCAATTATATCACTTGAAAATCCATGTTCTTGTATTTTTTCATGTGCAATAGTTGAAAACATAGCACGAAAACCGTGAGGTACAAATTTATCTTTATAGCCCATTCGTTTTAATGCAAGAGTAAGTGTATTATCTGAAATAGGTTTTGATTGTGATACTTGACTTGGGAAAACATATTTACTTATATGATAACTGTATTGTTTTATTTCATTGAGTAATTGAAAAACTTGATCAGAGATTGGTAATACAAAATCTTTTTTAGTTTTCATTTTTTCTTTGGGTATTTTAATAATTCGATTATCTAAATCAATTTCAGACCATTCAAGAAATCTTAAATTGTAAGGACGTAAGGCAACATATGGGGCAATTTTTAAAGCATAAACGGTTGATATATCGGCTCTAAAATCTGTTTGATAATTATTAATATCTTGAAGCAGTTGTTTTATCTCTTTTTCATTGGTAATAGTGGGATAATGTTTATTTGAATTTACATTTTTAAGAATTTGTTTTTTGTCAATATCTGCGATTATGTTGTGTTCAACAATATTATAAGTTACTGCATATTTCCAAATTCTGTTTAGGTAACCTAAAAGTTTAGCATTAATTACGGTAATACCTCTGTTTTGCATATGTTCAATAATATTTAAAATATCAATTCTTTCAATATCTTCAAAAGGTTTATTTTCTAAAAATGGATAAGCGTTATTTTCAATAATACAAAGATTTTTTTTATAGGTGATTTCTTCCCAATCTGATTTTACAACATTTAACCATTTTTCGCAGATTTCTTTAAATGTTGGTTTGAATGTAATTTCTTGAATAGCTTTTTTTACACTTGGGTTTATACCGTTTTTTAATTGTTCCCGTGCAATTTCTCTTTTTTCTCGTGCTTCTTTTAATGATGTTTTGGGATATGTTCCAAAAGATAGAGTATTACGTTTTTTTTCAAAGGTAAAATCAAATCGAAATAATTTAGTTCCATTAGATTGAACAAGTAAATATAATCCGTGACCGTCACTTAATTTATAGTTCTTATCATTAATTTTAGCTTTTTTGATTTCTGTATCACTTAAGGGTTTAACAATTTTTGACATTTTAACGGTATCCTCTATTGAAAAATTTTAAATACCGTAAAGAATACCGTATTAAAACTTAGATTTAGTTGGAATGATAAGGACAAATAAAGACAATGAAATGATAAAAAAGCTTATTTTATCGAGTCTCAAAAGACTCATAAGGATTGGTTAGGTTTACTATATGGTGGAAGTGACGGGGGTCGAACCCGTGTCTTAAAACAGATACTACTAGCGTCTACATGTTTAGAGGGGTTGAAAAATTTCACTTTATAACAGCTCAACCCGCAAGGCAATCATAAAGCTAAGATTTAAAATTTCTCTAAATGGGGCAATCAATACCATAAAGATAATCTATCTGGGTGAGCCTTCGATAACCTGCATAGATAGAATCTACAGCGAAAGCCTCCTGGTCTCAAGCCCGTAGGCGAGTCCGTGATTGTGAACTTACGCTATTTTTGCGTAAGCTGGAGCGTAATTTGTATTGTTTGCGTCTAAAAATTTTGAACTTATTAAGGCGGTTCAGACCTACATGCAACTAATCCTCTCTGCTCTAATCGAAGCCAAATCACTCCCATTAAAGTAAATGAAATGGTATTGTAGCTAAAATTTGATATAATTACAACTATTTTAATAAGATTAAATTTTTAATAAGGACAACAATGCAAAAAGGTATTTTAATCATTGGAGCGGGTGGAGTAAGTCGAGTGGCAACGGTAAAGTGTGCAATGAACATTGACACATTTGAACATATTACATTGGCATCAAGAACCATTTCAAAATGTGAAAGTATTCGAGATGATATTAAGAAAAATCAAGGTATTTCTATTGATGTTGCATCTGTTGATGCAGACAGTGTTGAAGAACTTGTAAAACTAATCAAAAAAGTTAACCCGAAAGTCGTTTTAAATGTGGCATTACCTTATCAAGATTTAACCATTATGGACGCGTGTACACAATGTGGTGTTGACTATGTGGATACAGCAAATTATGAGCATCCCGATGAAGCAAAATTTGAATACAAAGAGCAATGGGCAAGAGATGACCAGTTTAAAAAAGCAGGTATTATGGCTTTATTGGGAAGTGGATTTGACCCAGGTGTTACAGGTGTATTTTGTGCCTATGCACAGCAAAACATCTTTGATGAAATTCATACGATTGACATTATGGATTGCAATGCTGGTGACCACGGATACCCTTTTGCAACAAACTTTAACCCAGAAATTAACTTACGAGAAGTCAGTGCAAATGGAAGATATTGGGAAGAAGGTAAATGGATTGAAACCAAACCTTTAGAAATCAGAGTTGACCATGATTACCCAGAAGTAGGGGTTAAACCTTCATATTTACTTTACCATGAAGAGTTAGAATCATTGAGTAAAAATATTAAAGGCTTAAAAAGAATTCGATTTTTTATGACATTTGGTGATAGCTATATTGCGCATATGAATTGTTTGAAAAATGTTGGTATGTTAGGAATTGAACCCGTTGAACATAAAGGTCAAAAAATCATTCCTATTGAGTTCTTAACCACACTTTTACCTGATCCTGCAAGTTTGGGTCCTAGAACAGTGGGAAAAACAAACATTGGTTGTATTATTGAAGGGTTAAAAGATGGAGTTAAAAAGAAAATTTACATTTATAATATTTGTGACCACCAAGAGTGTTATAAAGAAACGGGCGCACAAGCTGTAAGTTATACTACAGGAGTTCCAGCAATGATTGGAGCTAAAATGCTTTACAAAGATATTTGGAAAGATAAAGGGGTATTTAATATTGAGGAGTTTGATGCTCAACCCTTTATGGATGAATTAATGACACAAGGGTTACCTTGGAAAATTATTGAATTAGATTAAGGAGAGTATCATGCAAAAATATATTTGCGTAGTGTGTGACTATATCTATGACCCAGTATTGGGAGACGAAGAGGGTGGAATTGCACCAGGAACAGCTTTTGAAGACATCCCTGAAGATTGGGTTTGTCCTGAATGTGGTGTCGCTAAAGACCAATTTGAACCATATGAAGAGGAATAGGTCATCAAAAATTTAGATACATTACCCAGTCCAAGTTATATTTGTGAAGAAAAACTGTTACGAAAAAATTTAGAACTTTTAAAAAAAGTGCAAGATGAAGCCAATGTGAAAATTCTTTTGGCATTAAAAGGGTTTGCTCTTTGGTCAACATTTGATTTATGTCGACAATACTTAAAAGGGTGTTGTGCCAGTGGACTCAATGAAGCCCTTCTAGCCAAAGAAGAGTTTAAAGGTGAAGTACATACGTACTCGCCTGCATTTAAAGAAGATGAAATTGATAAAATTATTAAAATTTCAAATCATGTGGTCTTTAATTCATTTGCCCAATACAAAAAATACAAACAAAAAGCCATAGGGAAAACATCGTGTGGTTTACGAGTCAATCCAGAATACTCCAGTGTAGAAGTTGATTTATACAATCCTTGCGCACCGTATTCACGATTGGGTATTACTAAAGCTAACTTCCAAGAAAATGAACTTGATGGCATTGATGGATTGCATTTTCACGCTTTATGTGAGCAAAATGTGGATGCGTTAGAAGGTGCTTTGGCAAATTTTGAGAAAAACTTTGGACAATACTTACCTTCTATGAAATGGGTGAATTTTGGGGGAGGACATCATATCACACGAGCAGATTATGATGTTGAAGGATTAATTTCTTTATTAAAAACTTTTAAAAAACGATACCCTCATTTGGAAGTCTATTTAGAACCAGGAGAAGCTGTAGGTTGGCAAACAGGTGTTTTAATGGCAACGGTTTTGGATGTTATTGACAATGGAATGCCCTTGGCGATTTTAGATACTTCAGCTGAAGCGCATATGCCAGATACTTTAGCAATGCCATATCGAGCAGCAATCAGAGGAGCTGGTTTGCCTAATGAAAAAAAATATACCTATCGCTTAGGGGGTAATACTTGCTTAGCAGGAGATATTATTGGGGATTACTCGTTTGATGAGCCTTTAAAAGCGGGTGATAAAATTATTTTAGAAGATATGATTCACTATACAATGGTTAAAACAACCACCTTTAATGGAATTAATTTGCCCAGTATTGTTCTTCTTAAAGAGAATGATTGTTACCAAATTGTAAGAAATTTTGGATATAATGACTACAAAGGCAGACTCTCCTAAAAGGAAATAAATGGGACAAGACAGAAAAATTATCGAAGGTGAATTTAATGATATGGAAGTTATTGATACTTCTAAAACACTTAAACATGATTATATTAACAAAGACAGAATACGTGAAAAACTAGAAGAAAAAGAGGACGAGGAAGGGAAAAAAGTTCAAATCTGGGTTCGAAAAGAGACCTTAGAGTATGAAAAAGAACTCACCCAGTTACAAATAGAGCTTTTAAAGTTTCAAAATCATGTTAAAGACCAAGGACTTAAAGTGTTAATGCTTTTTGAAGGTCGTGATGCAGCGGGAAAGGGTGGTACGATTAAGCGTATCACTGAACACTTAAATCCACGAGGGGCAAGAGTGGTTGCTTTGGAAAAACCCAGCGATATAGAAAAAACGCAGTGGTATTTTCAACGATATACACAATATCTTCCCAGTGCAGGTGAGATTGTGTTATTTGACCGAAGTTGGTATAACCGAGCAGGTGTCGAGCCTGTTATGGGATTTTGTACCACAGAAGAACATCACGAGTTTTTAAGAGAAGTTCCAGAGTTTGAGAAAATGTTGGTCAAATCAGGAATTATTTTAATGAAATTCTATTTTTCGGTTTCAAAAAAAGAGCAAGCCCGACGATTTAAAAAACGTGAAGTTGATCCTTTAAAACAGTATAAACTCTCTCCTGTGGATAAAGAGTCTCAGCAACTTTGGGACAAATACACCATTGCGAAATTTTCAATGTTAATGGCTTCAAACACAGAACTTGCTCCTTGGACGATTATTCGAAGTGATGACAAAAAAAGAGCCCGTTTAAATTGTATAAAATATATTTTATCGAATGTTGAATATCCCAGTAAAGCGGACAATGAATTGTTTAAAACCGATGAAAATATTTTAATCAGTGGAACACAAGAGCTCGAAAATATGGAACAAGATAATAAATTTGCGAGGCTACAATAGATGAATTTAAGTGATTTTAATAGAACCGATTACAGTGGGTTGTATATCTCTAAAGAGGCGCATCCTGCTTTTGGAAAAAAATATATTGCTCGATTTCAACACAATAAAAAACGCTATGTAAAAGTGTTGGGATATACCAAAAAAGATAATTTAACAAAAAAAACCGCCATTTCATTGTTGCAAAAGTTTAAAACTTCTTTGGAATTGGATGATCATATTGAAGCAAAAGATATTACCATCAATGCCAAAACACATGAAGTTAAATTTGATAAAACCATTGCGCAGTTGCAAGAAGAGAACAGTTTTTTACGTTCTGTGTTAGGGGAAGAGTATCGTACGGTTGATATTGATGTTTTAAAAGATGGAATACAAAAAATTTATGATGCTCAAGAGTTAAAAGATTACCAAATTGAGCTTATAAAATTGCAAGACCATTTGGAAAAACAAAATCAACGAATGATTATTTTGTTTGAAGGACGAGATGCCTCAGGTAAAGGGGGAGCCATTCGAAGAATTACTCGATACATGAACAACAAACATTATCGAGTAGTAGCTTTGGGAAAACCCACTGAAACCCAACGAAATCAATGGTTTATGCAAAAATATATTGAACATTTTCCCACAGGGGGAGAGATTGTTTTGTTCGACAGAAGTTGGTACAATCGTGCCATGGTTGAACCCATTTTTGGATTTTGTACACAAGAAGAGCATGAAATTTTCATGGAAGATATTGTCAATTTTGAGCAAGATTTAGTACGACAAGGTATGATTTTAATCAAATTATATTTCTCCGTTTCAAAAGCGGAGCAAAAACGACGATTTGACCGACGAATCAATGATCCGTTGCGACAATGGAAATTTTCAGAAGTGGATATGCAAGCGCAGGATTTATGGGGAGAATTTTCAGAAAAGAAGTATGAAATGCTTAAAAGAACAAGCTCAAGAAGTGCCCCATGGCATATTGTAAGAAGTGATAACAAACATCTTGCACGTTTAGAAGCCATGAAAATTATTTTAAATTCGGTGGACTATGAAGGACGCAATTATTCACTGAATTTTGAAGCTCGAGAAGACATCAATATTTCAGTTCAAAAAGAGCTGCTTCAAATGAGAAAATCAGAAAACTACTGATACCAAAACACCAGATTTTTCTGGTGTTTTTTTGTATAAAATGCCAAAAAGGCACGAAAATTGCACACTAAAGGTTTGAGTAAAATCTATTTTATTAAAGCTTTAGTAAATCTTAGATAAAATCACTAAAAATTTAAAAACGGAGTTAAATTCTATGGAATTCAATGCACAAAAAATCGATTCTGCCAATGCAGTTATTACCAGCACAATTGCAAAGGAAGTAATTGAAAAAAATCTTAGCAAAGTAGCAAAAGATGCTTCTAAAAATTTAAAAGTTGACGGATTTAGAAAAGGAAAAGTTCCAATTGCTGTGGTTAAAGCAAGATTTGGACAAAAATTAGAAGAAGATGCTACAAGTGAAGCATTGAGAGTATTATTTGCAGAGGGTCTTAAAGAGTTAAATATAAATAATGAAGATTTAATTGGTGAACCAAGTATTACTAAATTTGATAAAAAAGAAGACGGTTCGATTGATGTTGAAGTCAAATTAGCTTGCAGACCAACGATTGATTTAGGTGATTATAAAGCATTAATTCCTGAAGTTAAAGCTCAAGAAGTTACTGCTGAAGAGATTGATAAACGATTACAAGATATGGCAGCATCTTCTGCGCCAATTGAAAAATTAAAAAGAAAAAGAGCAGCAAAAAGCGGTGACTACGCAGTTATCGATTTTGAAGGTTTCGTAGATGGTGTAGCTTTTGACGGTGGGAAAGCTGAAAAATATACACTTCAATTAGGTTCTAATTCATTTATTCCAGGTTTTGAAGACCAAGTTATTGGAATGAAATATGATGAGCAAAAAGATATCGTAGTTACATTCCCAGAGCAATATCAAGCAAAAAATTTAGCAGGTAAAGAAGCAACATTTAAAGTAACACTGCACGAATTAAGAGAAAAAGGTGAAGCGGTTATTGATGATGAGTTTGCAAAAAAAGTATTACCCAATGAAGAAAATGCCAGCGTTGAAGTATTAAAAGAGAAAATTAAAGAGCAAATTGCAAATGAGAAAAAAGGTAGCTATTACAGAGAAGAATTAAAACCTACCTATTTAGATAAATTGGTTGAAACTTTACAGTTCGCTCTTCCTGCAACAGTCGTTGACCAAGAAATCAATATGGCGTTAAATTCAAAAGTTCGTTCAATGAATGAAGAAGAGATTAAAGCACTTCAAGAAGATGTGTCAAAAGTTGAAGCATTAAGAGATGAATTACGAGAAGATGCAGCAAAAAGTGTTAAAGCAACCTTTATTGTTGATGCCTTATCTAAAGCAGAAGATGTGACAGTAAGCGATCAAGAAGTTTCTCAAATTTTATATTTTGAAGCGATGCAAATGGGACAAAATCCTCAAGAAGTATTAAAACAATACCAAGAAGCGGGTTACCTACCAGCGATTAAAATGTCAATGATAGAAGATAAAGTTATTACTAAATTATTAGATGAAAAATCAGGAAACTAATATGAGTTATATCCCTTACGTCGTCGAAAAAACTGGACGAGGTGAACGAAGTTACGATATCTATTCACGGCTTTTAAAAGACAGAATTATTATGTTAAGCGGTGAAATCAATGATGCTGTTGCTTCAACTGTGGTGGCTCAATTACTGTTTTTAGAAGCAGAAGATCCTGAAAAAGATATCTATTTGTACATTAACTCTCCGGGTGGAGTTATTACAAGTGGTATGTCAATTTATGACACGATGAACTACATCAAACCCGATGTTTGTACCATTTGTATTGGACAAGCGGCTTCAATGGGTGCATTTTTATTAAGCAGTGGAACCAAAGGAAAACGATATTCTCTTCCTCATTCACGAATTATGATTCATCAACCTTTAGGGGGAGCTCAAGGTCAAGCAACAGATATTCAAATCCAAGCCAAAGAGATTCAACGAATGAAAGAGATGTTAAATCAAATGATTGCAGACCAAACAGGACAACCTCTTGAAGTGATTGAAAAAGATACAGACAGAGATAATTTTATGAGTGCAACGGAAGCACAAACGTATGGGTTAATTGATAAAGTGATTACCAATCACAATTAAAAAGTGTTATGATACGAGATATACTGACTTACCCCAATCCTATTTTAAGGAAAAAATCACAAGACGTAGTGAAGTTCAATGAAGAACTTCACACTCTTTTGGATGATATGTATGAAACCATGTTACACTATAACGGTGTAGGACTTGCAGCCATTCAAGTAGGATTACCTTTAAATGTCTTAATTATTAATTTACCCAACGATGAAGATGTTCAAGAAAAAAGCAATTTAATTGAAGCAATCAATCCTAAAATAACTCATAAAGATGGTATTCAAATCTTTACAGAAGGGTGTTTAAGTGTACCTGGGTTTAATGAAGACGTAAAACGGGCACAACATATTATTGTAGAGTATTTTGACCGTTTTGGAAATGCAAAAACAATGGAAGCAGAAGATTTCTTAGCCGTAGCTTGGCAACATGAAATGGAACATCTCTCCGGTCATTTATTTATTGAAAATCTCTCTATTATCAAACGAAAGAAATTTGAAAAAGAGTGGAAACGTAAATTAAAAGAAGAGAGCAAAAAAGCTTAAAATACCAAAAAAGTAACAAACTAAGTTTGACTTAACCAAAAAAAACTTATAATCTTTAAAAAACTTTTAAAGATGACTCATGAAACAATTAAAATGCGCCTGTTTAGAAGGCTTAGATGCGACGTGTGTTAATGTTGAAGCCACGTTTACCAAAGGATTGCCCTCTTTTTCAATCGTAGGACTGGCAACCAGTTCGATTCAAGAGTCACGAGACCGCATTAAATCGGCACTTTTAACCAATAATTTTAAATTTCCTCCCAAAAAAATTACCATCAATCTTTCTCCTTCGGATATTTCAAAAACGGGGACGCATTTTGATTTGAGTATTGCTTTATTGGTGGCTTTAAATGAAGAAAAGATGAGTTTTGAGGATTATTATGTTTTTGGTGAAGTGGGTTTAGATGGAAAACTTAAAGATACACACAGTATATTTGTGATGATTTTATCGCTTAAACAGCAAGGGGTTTTGCATAATGTGTTGATTCCTCAAGAATCTGTTCAAAAGGTCTCTACTATTCCCAATATTAATATTTATGCCGTTGATACGTTAACGCAAGCTTCTGATTTTTTTCGATTTAACAATAAACAAAACCATAAAGTCATTCCCAATAATTTTACGCATAAGTTTATAGAAATTAATCAAACAAAATATTATTATAATACCGACTATAAACTCAATTACAATGATGTCAAAGGACAAAAAATTGCCAAAAAAGCTTCCCTGATTGCGGCTGCGGGCAATCACAATATTTTGTTTGAAGGCAGTCCAGGATGTGGGAAATCGATGATTACCAAACGATTAAGATATATTATGCCGCCCATGAGTTTAGAGGAGATTTTAGAAAAAGCTAAGTTGGATTGTCTTGATGGCATACAGCCATCATTTTCTCCTTTACGTGTCTTTAGAAACCCTCATCACAGCTCGACAAGAGCGTCAGTATTTGGAGGAGGAAGTCAAGCTGCGCGTATGGGAGAGGTGGCGTTAAGTAACAATGGAATTTTGTTTTTTGATGAATTGCCTCATTTTGATAAAAATATTTTAGAAGCACTGCGTGAACCTTTGGAAGATTATAAAATACTCATCAGTCGAGTTAATTCAAAAATTCATTACCGTACCAAATTTATGTTTGTTGCAGCTCAAAACCCTTGTCCTTGTGGTAATTTATTGAGTTTAAAAAAAGAGTGCCGATGCAATGAGTTGGAGATTAATCGTTATAAAAACCGTTTGTCTGAGCCTTTTTTAGATCGTATTGATATTTTTGTCACCATGAATGAAGTTTCAAGCGAAGATATTGCTGATGTGAGTTCAAGCACGTTACATAAAAAAGTATTACAAGCTTTTAGTATGCAAAAAAAACGTGGTCAAGCCAATTTGAATGGAAAATTAAGTGACGAAGAACTCAAAAAGTATTGTTGTATGCAAGAAGAAGCCAAACAAGTGTTACACACAGCAACACTTAATTTGGCGTTATCCTTTCGTGCGACAAATAAAGTCTTAAAAGTAGCACGAACCATTGCTGATTTGAGTTTGTGTGAGACGATACAAAAAGAGCATATTTTAGAAGCACTGAGTTATCGTAAACGATAACAGTAAGATTATAGAGTAAGGAATCCAATGAAAAAAGATTATTTTGATGTAAAATCTAAAGGGTATGAAACGGATGAAAAAAGAGTTGACAATGTTAAAAATATTGCAGATGGAATCATACGTAATGTGAACTTAAAAAAAAGCGATGTACTTTTGGATTTTGGCTCAGGCACAGGGTTGTTGACCAAACATATTTCAAAATACGTTAAAAAAATTATTGTGAATGATATTTCTTCATCAATGAATGAACAATTAAGAGAAAAAATCAAAAAAAATGAGTTTGATTGTGATATTCATATGACGTCGCATAATATGTGTGAAACTCCTTTGCCTTTTGAGCCACTCGATGGGATTATCTCTTCAATGACAATTCATCATGTCAATGAAGTGAAAGAGTTAATGAGACAATTTTTTAAACTGCTCAAAAAAGAGGGTTTTTTAGCTTTGGCTGATTTAGAAACAGAAAATGGAACTTTTCATCAAGATGATACCGGCGTTTTTCATTTTGGTTTTGATAAACAACAATTTCTTTCTTGGGTTGAAGACGTAGGCTTTATTAATGCAAAGATACAAACCATCAGTGTGGCTGAAAAACCGTATGGAAAGTATCCCATTTTTTTGCTTGTTGCCCAAAAACCAGCGTAAATGTTGTTAAAAAAATAAGAAAATAATCAAAAGAGTTAAAAACTTTCTATTATAAATATTGTGTTAAAATGAGTCATATAAAATAAGGAAAATAAATATGACAAAATGTGGGTATGTATCTGTTGTTGGGCGACCTAATGCGGGGAAAAGTTCTCTTTTAAATTGGTTGGTGGGTGAAAAAATAGCAATGGTTTCTCACAAAGCCAATGCCACACGTAAACGCTCCAATATTATTGTGATGCACAACGATGACCAAATTGTATTTGTCGATACCCCAGGCCTTCATGAAACCGAAAAACTGCTTAATCAATTTATGCTTGATGAAGCACTTAAAGCCATGGGTGATTGTGATTTAATTCTGTTTTTAGCGCCTGTTACGGATCAACTGTGTCATTATGAAGAATTTTTGGAAAAGAATAAAAAAAAGACCAAACATATTTTGCTTTTGACTAAAATTGATTTTGTTTCCAATGAAGAGGTTTTAGAAAAAATGAAAGAGTATGAAAGGTTCAGTGAACAGTATGAATCCATTATTCCTGTATCCATTAAAAAAGCAACTAAACCTGCAGATATTTTAGACAGTGTGGTTAAACATCTGCCAGAGCATCCCTATTTATTTGATCCAGAAATTATGACAACGGAACATTTACGAGATATCTTTAAAGAGTTTATTCGTGAATCCATTTTTGAAAATATCAGTGATGAAATACCTTATGAAACGGACGTAATTATCAATAAAGTGGAAGAAAAACCTGCTATTGATGTGATTAAAGCTACCATTATAGTGCAAAAAAGTACCCAAAAAGGGATGATTATAGGCAAAGGGGCTACGGCGATTAAACGAATAGGAAAAGATGCCCGTATGAAAATTGAAAATCTCACGGGCAAAAAGTGTTTTTTGGAGCTTTTTGTTTCCATTAAAAAAGGGTGGACAAAAAATAAAGAGGGACTCAAAGAGCTTGGTTATGATGTCGAATAGATTTTAAAAGAGCTTACGTGAAACTCTCTAAACTTATTTTTAGAACAACATTTACCGTTGCGTTTACCTCTATTGTGATTGCAAGTATTGTCTCTATATTTTTTCAGTACAATAACTATTTATTGGATACGAAATATCTTAAAAATGAGTTTACTCAAAACAACAAAGAGTTAATTAAAAGTGAAGTTCATAAAGTTTTAGAGTATATTCATTATCGACAAAATAAACTTCAAAAAGAGTCTTCTACTGCTACTTTTTTACAAAAAGAGGTGCTTCAAATGAGATTACAAGAAGAGATTTTAGAGTGGATTGCTACTCTTCGGTATGGCAAAGAGAATTATATATTTGTCAATACCCTTGATGGGTATGCGTTGGTGTATAATGGAGAAAAATTAGAACAGCCTTTTTATTGGAAATAGGATGATGTCTTTCAAAAAGAGTTAAAAGCTTCATACAATCAAAATGGTGGTTACTTTAATTATCTGTTTAAAAAGCTTAATACCAATGATGAGTTTCCTAAAATGGCATATGTAATACAGTACGAACCTTGGAATTGGATGATAGGAAGTGGGGTATACATTGATGAAATTGAGGAAAAGTTAGAAATAAAAAACCAAGAACTGCAAGATACCATTTTGTATCAAATCTATTTTTTGGTTGGTGTTATTATCATTTTTGGTGTTTTCTTATTTTTTATTTCCAAAAAGGTTTCGAGATTTTTGAGCTTAAACATCAACTATTTGACCAATAATTTTCGAAAAGCTTCTCGAAGCCATACTGAAATAAACATTGAAAAACTGAGCTTTACTGAGTTTAAAAAATTGGCAAAAAGTTTAAATAAAACACTGAAATCACGTAATGAAGTGGAAAGTAAACTCAAAGATCATGTTAAAATTATCAATGAAAATGTGATGATTTTAACCACCAATAAAAAAGGAAGAATTACAGAAGTCAGTAATGCTTTATGCGTTTTGACGGGATTTTCGGCAGTCTATTTGTTGGGGAAAAATTTCCGGGTTTTGGATCGAATTAAAACCTCAAAGAGTGTGTATCAAACGATTTGGAACAATTTAAAACAGGGCAAACAGTGCAGTTGTGAAATCAAAAATAAAAATATCAATGATGAGCTGTATTACTTAAAAAGCACCATTTATCCTAACATTAGAAATGAAAAAGTCATAGGTTACACCTTTATTGCAGAAGATATAACCGATAAAAAAAGGGTAGAATATCTCTCCATTACCGATGGCTTAACAAACCTGTACAATCGAAGACATTTTAATGATATTTTTGTTCAAGAGATTAATCGTATTCAACGCAATAACAAATATTTGGTTTTTATCATGTTAGATGTTGACTTTTTTAAGTTATACAATGATACCTATGGTCACCAAAAAGGGGATGAGGTTCTTGTTAATGTGGCGACTGTTTTACAAAAAAACACCAAACGTGCCAGTGATTTTGTGTTTCGTTTAGGTGGAGAAGAGTTCGGTGTATTGTTTGAAGTGGATAAGTTTGATCAAGGCGTTGAGTTTGCAATGAATTTAATGAAAACTATCAAAGCTTTACACATTGAGCATCAACATTCTTCAAAAGGCATTATAACGGTTTCTGTGGGGGTTGCGATTAAAAACAAAAGCACTGTTCTCAACGCCGATGAGCTGTATAAACTCGCGGATGATGCGTTATATGAAGCAAAAAATACCGGACGTGATAAGCTGGTTATGAGTCAATAAAAGTTACGATAAAGTAATATTTAATTTTAAAAAGTTATAATCTACTTAATATTTTAGTAGGTTGTAACACACATATGATTTTATTGCACGAAATTGATTCTTTTTTTATTGAAGTCAGTGAAGCTATTTCTTCGAAACATCTTCATGATTTTCTTCACTCCAATTTGATGTTAAAAGGGATTTCTCTTGATGCTTCAAGTGCGATTTTTTACTCCTATTTAGCTTCGTGCCAACAATATTTTATAGCTCATTTTCACCTTGAAAATGAACCGTGTTTTATTGAACCCCAACTGCTCAAATTCTACTATTTTGAACAAACCAAAGTGGAAAATCAAATCGATTTATTTATATTAGAAAACTGTTTTGTGGTTTATGAAAACCAAGAACTTCTTTTATTTAAACCCATTCAACAAAAAGTTTCTGCAGAACAAATTCAACACTTTATTCAAAAAAGTTTGCACTTGTCTGTTGATAATTGCATTGAAGTACATCCTCAACAAGTTAAAATTTTTCAACAACAATTTGAAGCAAATCTTGATTATATCAAACCCTTATCGTATTTAAAAAACAACCATTATAAAGAACTCAAACGTTTTTTGGCTGTATGTTTTGCGTGTTTATTGACAGTTATTTTGGCATTGGGGTATGAAATCTTTTTTGATAAGAAGATAAAGCAACCGATTGTTCAAAAAAGTGTTTATCCCCAAAAAGCATTGAAAAGTGTAAAAATTGCCGATGTAATTGAACGTATAAATTATTATAAACTTCAAGTAACGACCATAGATTTTCACAATGAATTGCTATTTTTAACCTTGAAGCATACACAAAAGAGTCATTTAATTGAATTTTTGACTCACTATCAAGCGGAAGTAAAACGATTAAAATATAATACACAGGAGAGAGTCTATGAACTTAGCGCCTCATTTAGCCTTTTGTGAAAAAAAACTCAACTCTTTGCAAACAAGACAAAAAATACAACTCTATTTTATTCCGGTGTGTTTGATGGTTTTTGTTGTGTATAACTATATTGATTTCAATAAAGGTCTCTCTTCTAAACCCGTGACTGAACTGACACGAAATGAGCTAAATTTCTATGACTTTTTAACACAATTGCAAGAGTTTTCACTCAATAAAGGCTTAAGTATTATAAATATCAAACAAAATAGTATGAGTGTTTCTTTAGAAGCACAAGGAGATTTTATAGAGTTAATGAGACTGTTGATTTTTTGTGAAACCTATGAAAGTATTAATAACATTGAGTCATTAAAACTTACAATAAAAGAGAATACTCTTCATTTGCTTCTTACGTTTTCATTTGCCCAATATCGCTATGATGCATTTGAACCAAATAAGAAAAGCCCATTAAAGAGTTTATTAAATCCTTTTACTCTTAAGGTGGCAAATGCAATTGAGCCTTTGTCAATAAAGCTGTATGCCATTGTTAATAATGAAGTTTTGATCAATGATACTTGGCTTAAAGAGGGAGAAATGTATTTGAATTATGAAGTGTATGAGATTAAGGCACACAGTGTAATGGTTAAAAAATCCACCAATGAATATGAGGAATTGCATTTGATTAAGGAGTAAAAATGAGTGTTTTAAACAAGTATATTATTGATTATAATCTTATCAATGAGTTTGATGTCAATGAACTTAAAGCTTACGGCTTTGCACCCATTCAAAAAGATGATTTTCTAATACGGGTTGTACAAACTCATCATGCTGATTTACGTTATTTATCCCAACACTATGCGTTGCCTCTTCAGCTTATTAGCATTGAACCCAAAGAACTTTTTTTCTTATTAGATCAACATACATTAAAACAAAAGATTTATGATAATGCCTTAAAATCGATTGGAATCAGTGATTATACTTCGTCTTATATTAATGATTTTTTACTCTATTTAATTGAGTTTTCTATTGTCAAAAATGCCAGTGATATTCATATTGAAACTCAAAAAGAGGCGCTGACAATTCGATTGCGTATTGATGGTTTATTGCAACAGTTTTTCAGATTTGAATGGGAATTTTATCCTGTAATTAGCTCTGTGATTAAACTTTTATCATCAATGGATATTACGCAAAAGCGGATTTCTCAAAATGGTCGATTCAGTAAAAAAATAGGCTCCCATGAGATGTATGATTTTCGGGTTTCGGTGATGCCCACAATTAATGGGGAATCCATTGTTGTGCGAATTTTAGATAAAAAAAGTGTCAATACGCAATTAGAAAGTTTGGGATTTGAAAAGAGTATTTTAAATACACTTAAAACATCAATCAGTATAGCTCAAGGACTTATTTTAGTTACCGGTCCCACAGGAAGTGGAAAAACAACAACACTGTATTCGATACTTAAAGAGTTAAATTCTATCAATAAAAAAATTATTACCATAGAAGACCCTGTGGAGTATCATATTGAAAATATTCAACAAATTGCTGTTAATAGTGAGATAAATTTAGGCTTTAGTGAAATTCTACGCGATGTTTTGCGTCAAGACCCTGATGTGATTATGATTGGTGAAATCAGAGATATCAGTTCTCTTAAAATTGCTATTCAAGCCTCTTTAACGGGGCATTTGGTTTTAGCAACCTTGCATGCCAATGATTCCGTATCGACCATAAATCGTCTTTTAGATTTAGAAGCGGAACCTTTTTTGATTGCATCAACGCTTAAAGCCATTTTGTCTCAACGGTTGGTTTTAAAATTGTGTGAATCGTGTAAAGAGAGTATTCATGGAGAGTATCAACCTAAAGGGTGTGAAAAGTGCAACTTAACAGGCTATCAAAACAGAAGTATGATTAATGAGATTTTTGTTATTGATGAACAGATTGCATCAATGATTATTCAACAAAAAGAGATGGCACAAATGTTGGAATATGCCAAAAACAAAGGGTTTAAAACACTCTTTGAAAACGGAGTGCAAAAGGTTAAACAAGGCATTACTACGCTACAAGAAGTGTATAAAGTGACACGATTTTGAAAACATATAAAATCACCTACCAAGAAAAAGGGCAGATTAAAACATTGGTGCTTAAAAGTGAAAACATTCATAAGGAGTCCTTGCCTTTAAATATTCTTAGTATTATTCCCTTACGCACAAAAAACAGACAACTCTTTCAAAAAAGAGTATCAAGCAGTGAAGTGTTGGCGCTTTTTAATGAATTAAACATTATGTTACAAGCCAATATTTTGTTTAATGATGCCGTTGATATTTTGTATAAAAATACACACAATCCTCAACTCAAAGAGGTTCTTTTTAGTTTGTTGCATGCGCTTCAAAATGGTCAAGAACTTAACACAGCATTGCAACCGTATGAAAAAATAATCGGCTCATTGCCGTTGGTGTTTCTTAAAATTGCTCAAGATAACGGCAATTTAAAAACCATTATGAACTCATTGGTTTTAGTACTCAAACGAAAACAGCACAACAAAGAGACTCTGAATGCTGCGCTGAGGTATCCACTTGTTTTATCAGTAGCGCTGTTATTTTTAACTCTCTTTAGTTTCTATTTTGTTATCCCTAAATTTGAACATCTTTTTTTACAATATGAGTCTAATTTACCTTGGGCAACACAAGGGTTATTGAATTTCAAATATTTTATACATCACTATTTTTTCTATATTTTTGCAGGAATAATAGGGGTGTTTTTTCTGCTTTTATCGCAATATCAAAGTAACCATTTCTTCAAATACAAAATTGATAAATGGGCAGTGTTAAAGATTCCATTGTTAAGCCGAGTTCTGTTTTATACCCATTTTCAACTCTTTTTTTTATGTGTCACCATATTATTAAACGATAAATATACGTTTCAAACAGCTTTTTTAAATGCCAAAGTGTTAATGGGAAATAACTATTTAAAAGCAAAGTTAAAAGTCATAAATCAGCAAATTCAAAGCGGAAAACCAATATTATTTGCCTTTGAAAACACTAAACTATTTGATGATTTCGTCTTAAGATTAATCAGTGTAGGTGAACAAAGTAATTCATTGAATATCACGATAAATGAAGTTGAAAAAATTTACAGCAAAAGAATGGAAAAAGCATTTAAAAGCTTTGCAACCAATATAGAACCTATTTTTTTTATACTGATTTCAACATTTATTGTTTGGTTAATGCTGGCGATTTTCATGCCAATTTGGAACTTAAGTGATGCCATGAATATGTAAAAAGGGATAATAATGCAAGAAAAAGATTTTGAAAATGCCATCCGAAATATTTTAACGTATTTGGGAGAAGATATTACTCGAGAAGGACTTGAAAAGACACCCCAACGTGTCCGAAAGGCCATGGAGTTTATGTGCAGTGGATACAACGAAGACCCCAAAGAAATTATACAAAAGGCACTTTTTACTTCAACCAACGATGAAATGGTTGTGGTCAAAGACATTGAATTTTACTCACAATGTGAGCATCATATGTTGCCCATTATTGGTAAAGTGCATGTGGCGTATATTCCCAATGGAAAAGTCGTAGGCTTGAGTAAAATTCCAAGAGTGGTGGATATTTTTGCCAGACGATTGCAAATTCAAGAGCAATTTACGGAACAAATTGCCGATGCGTTAAATGAGCATTTAAAACCCAAAGGGGTTGCGGTGGTTGTTGATGCCAGACATATGTGTATGGAAATGCGTGGCGTACAAAAAATATGCTCTACGACGGTAACTTCTGCTTTAAGAGGTTTGTTTAAAAAAGAGAAAAAAACCAAAGATGAATTTTTAAGTATTATCTCTTCGTCGTTTATCAAATAACATTCTAAGGAGTCGTATGATTAATTGTTTTATTAAAAAAGGAAACCGACTCAATGTGATTGAGGGCGTGAACGCTTTTGAAAACAATGAAGACAGAAACAGTGTTATTTGGATTGATATGGTTACTCCTTCCCTTGAAGAGATTAAGGCCGTAGAAACCACATTTGATATCAATTTTCCTACCAAACAAGAGAGTGAAGAGATTGAGTTGAGTTCTCGATATTGGGAAGAAGATAACCGTATTGAAATCAACAGTTACTTTTTGATTAATGACCATGGACATGCGTCCAATGAAACGGTATCCTTTATTTTACAAGGAAAACTTTTAATTTCGATTCGATATAAAGATTTAGCCAGTTTCAGTGCCTTTACCAAACGATTGTTAAGTTCTCCCAAAGAGTTTAGAAATGGTTACTCAATTTTTTGTCAAATCATTGATATTCGAATCGATGCCGATGCGGATACCATTGAAAACTTATCAAAAGAGATTACCAAAATACGAAAACACGTTTTTACGGATTACTCCAATGACGATGAAGAAATCTTGGAAAAAATCTCTACGTTTGAAGATTTGAACATGAAAATTCGAGAGAACCTAACCGATAAACAGCGAATCTTAAGTTCACTGCTTAAATGTGAAAAATATACCGATGAGAAAAATGAAATTCCTATCATGCTTAAAGATATTCGTTCACTTATTGATCACACCAATTTCAATTTTGAAAGATTGGATTACTTACAAAATATCTTTATTGGGGTGTTAAGTATTGAACAAAATAAAGTTATTAAGATTTTTACTATTGTAAATGTGGTGTTTCTTCCACCTACGCTGATTGCAAGTATTTACGGAATGAACTTTGAGTTTATGCCCGAGTTGCATTGGGATTATGGTTACTTAGTCTCTATTGGGTTGATGATTTTATCTTCGGTGACACCGATTGTTATTTTTAAGAAAAAAGGGTGGATTTGATGCTTAACGCGTAGCGTTCAGGGTTCAGAGCTTAGTGTTCAGTGTTCAGTGTTCAGTGTTCAGTGTTCAGTGTTCAGTGTTCAGTGTTCAGTGTTCAGTGTTCAGTGTTCAGCGTTCAGAAAAGAATCTGAGTTCTGAGCTCTGAACTCTGATTTCTGAACAATTTTTCAAACCAACATCACTTTAGCTAAACCTAAAAAGCTAAAAAATCCCACAATATCTGTTACCGTGGTTAAAAGTACAGTACTTCCTACAGCTGGATCGATTTTAAACTTTTTAAGAAGCAGGGGAATTGAAGCTCCAAAAAAACCTGCACTGAATAAATTAATAATCATGGATAACCCAATAACAACCCCTAACATATACGTGCTAAACCAAAAAGAGGCAATAACTCCAATAATAAAGGCAAAAAACAGACCGTTAAAAATAGAAATCAGAACCTCTTTTTGAACCGCTTCACGACTGTTTTCAATATCAATCTCTCCCAATGCCATTTTCCGCACCATGACAGCGAGTGTTTGAGTTCCTGCGTTTCCACCCATGGAAGCAACTATGGGCATTAAAATAGCCAGTGCGACATATTTTTCTATGGTTTCATCAAATAAGCCAATAACCAAAGAGGCTAAAATGGCTGTGCCTAAATTAATAAATAGCCACAAGCCTCTTTTTTTTGCAATGCTTAACGTATGGTCATCTCGTTCAAACTCTTCATTAACCCCTGCTAATTGATACATCTGTTCGGTGGCATTTTGTTCAATGACATCGATGATATCATCACTGGTAATTCGCCCGATTAATAAACCTTGATAACCTACAACCGCTGCCACATTTAAATCGTATTGTTCAAAAAACTTCGCGACATTATCAATGTCTTCATCGTCTTGGACCTTAAAGGGTTTAAAACGATTTTCATCAAGCTCTAATATCTCTTCATACGTCTTTTCAAAATCAAAAATAATTAAATCTTCCAATGAGATGGCGGCTAAAAGTTTTTTATCGTTATCGACAATAAAAACTTGATGGATGTTTTCAAGCTCGTTTTGTTCTTTTAGCTCTTTTAATCGGGCAACAGAATCTTTAATGGTTTCATCCAATTTTGCACTAAAAAGCTCTGTTTGCATATACGCACCGGCTTCATCATTGCTGTAGCGTTTAAGCCAGTTAATCTCTTGTTGGTCTTCTTCTTCTAATCCATCAAAGATGGCTTGTGCTTTGTTTTTATCGATTTCTTCAATTTCTTGGATAAAATCGGTTTGATCATCAGAATCGAGTTCTTCAACGGCAGTGGTAAGTTGTTGGGTGCTTAAAGTGGCGTAAATGTCTTCTCGTAAGTAATCGGGCAGTTCTAAAATAACTTCACCCAAAAGCTCATCGGGAAGTTGTTTTAGAACAAAATAAAAATCCTCTGGGCTTTTTTTGAAAATCTTTTTTAACGAACGAGCAATATCACTTTGATGTAAACTATCAAGACTCTCAAGCAGCTTTTTGGGGTCTTTGATATGCTCTTTCATGGGGTATTACACTTCGCTGTTTAGTGCTGTATAGGATTCAAACTTTGTGATATTGAGTGGTACAGGTTTGTTTTGTATGGTTTGAATTAAATCTTGTGATAACTCTTTAGCATACGCAATAAATTTTTGTTTATCTTTCCCTTTTAACTCATTTTTGGTCACTTTTATAATATTGGCAGGGTTAATCGCTCTGCCGTTTTTATATAAACCAAAATGCAAATGAGGTCCCGTACTCACACCTGTGCTTCCTACATATCCAATCACCGTTCCTTGTTTAACCCATTGACCCGATTTGACTTTTGAGTAGCGACTCATATGGGCATACAGTGACTTATAGTTGCCTTCGTGTCGTATCTCTACGGTTTTTCCATAACCGCCTTTAACGCCTCTGAAAATGACTTTTCCTGAAGCAGCAGCCACAATGGGTCTTCCTGTTGGTGCAGCATAATCAATGCCTAAGTGAGCTCGATATCGTTTTAAAACAGGGTGCCAACGTTTATAGGTAAATCGGTCTGAAATCCGAGTGTAATTCACCGGTGTTTTCATAAAAAAGCTGGTGAGGTTTTTTCCATTTTGGTCATAATAAATGCCATCGATTTCATTTTTGAAAATATAGGTTTGTTTATTTCTTACTTCTACTAAGGCTGCATGTATGGTAGGCGTTCCATAATATTGTCCCATTCTGATACGTTGAGTATATTTAATGGCGACATGATCTCCTTTTCTCATTCTCTTAAAATCTGCAAGTTGATTAAAAGAACGAACAAATTCATTGGCTAAGCTCTCATTGGAAGTCGCTTCTAAAATATCTTGATAAGGAGAATACGAAATAGGAATAGCAATAGTTTGTGTCACTTCTTCAAAAGAAACGGGAGTGGTGGAAAAAACAAATTGATCTTTTTCTTTGTATAAATGGATTTGCATCTCTTCACTGATGGGAATAAGTACTTGAAGCAACTCTTGCGTTTCGTCGTTTTCCAATACATAGTACTTAATGCCGGCATTAATTTCAGAACATAACTCTCGGTCACTTCGTTCTAAGTTAAAATACAACTCTTGTGGTATGTTTTTTGATTGTAAAAACGTTAAAAACGTTTCGCCTCTTTCCCAAGTTTTCTCTTTTAATTGTGCCCCAAAAGCAACGCACCAAGTCAGTAGTAATGTCAAAAGTAGTTTCACAAGTCCCATCCCTGTTAAGTTAATTTGATAAGATTATACTACACAAAACTTAATTTGCCCCTCGATATAGGCTTTTTGAGTCACTTAATTTGCTTCAAATGAGTAAAAAATAAACAAATATTAAGAAATGTACAACAACAATAAACTTTTAAGCTTAAATAGTTGTTAATAATATTTTAGATAAAATCCCTCAATTTTAAGATATAAACATAAGGTATATTTACTATGCAAAAACTAGAAAATCCACAAGAAATAGCTTTGGCACACTCTTTGACTTTAGAAGAGTATGAAAATATTATACAGATTTTAGGAAGAGAACCTAATCATGTAGAAATTGGAATTTTTTCAGCCATGTGGAGTGAACACTGTTCATACAAATCAAGTAAAAAATATTTAAGTGGTTTTCCAACAAAAGCTCCATGGGTTATCCAAGGTCCAGGAGAAAATGCCGGTGTTATTGATATTGGTGATGGTTATGCAGCAGTCTTTAAAATGGAATCACACAACCACCCAAGTTTTATTGAGCCTTACCAAGGAGCAGCTACTGGTGTGGGTGGAATTTTAAGAGATGTATTTACAATGGGTGCAAGACCCATTGCCAATATGAACTCAATTCGATTTGCTTCCATTGAAGGAAACAGTGAAACGGCACAAAAACACCGATACCTTTTAAGAGGTGTTGTTGCGGGGATTGGTGGATATGGAAACTGTATGGGAGTTCCAACGATTGGTGGGGAAACCACGTTTGAAGAGTGTTATGCGGGAAATAACCTTGTCAATGCCTTTACGTTAGGTTTAGCAAAAGCCGATGAGATTTTCTATGGAAAGGCAGAAGGTTTAGGAAACCCTGTTATGTACGTCGGTTCTAAAACAGGACGAGATGGTCTTGGTGGTGCTGTTATGTCTTCAGCTTCATTTACTGAAGATTCTGAATCAAAACGACCAACAGTACAAGTGGGTGATCCCTTTACTGAAAAACTTCTTTTAGAAGCGTGTTTAGAACTGTTTAAAAAAGATTTAATTATTGGTATCCAAGATATGGGTGCTGCTGGATTGACTTCTTCTTCATTTGAAATGGCAGGACGAAGTGGTTCTGGGATGATTATGCACTTAGACAAAGTTCCAGCACGAGAAGAGGGTATGACTCCGTATGACTTTATGTTATCTGAATCACAAGAGCGAATGCTTATTTGTGCTAAAAAAGGGTGTGAGCAAGCCATTATCGATATTTTTGAAAAATGGGAACTAGACGTTGCGGTAATTGGTGAAGTTACAGGTACAGGAAATATGGAACTGTTTTGGCATGGTGAAAAAGTGGCAGAAGTTCCTGTTCAACCGGTATCTGAACAAGCCCCTGTACTTGACAGACCCGTAAAAGAACCCGAATATTTAAAAGAGATTGCCAATATTACTTTGGATAAAAAAATCAGCAGTCAAGAAGCGTTTGATATGATGTTTTCTGATATGGAAGTTGTAGATAAATCTTGGGTGTATTCTCAATACGATTCTATGGTACAAACAAACACAATCAAAGGACCAGGAAGTTTAGATGGTTCAAGTATACGAATTAAAGAGACAGGCAAAGCGTTATCTATGAGTGCTGATTGTAACACACGATTTTGTTATATCAACCCACAATTAGGAGCAGCTGCTGCGGTTATGGAAAGTGGACGAAATGTTGCTATGACAGGAGCTGTTCCAAAAGCGATTACGGATTGTTTAAATTTTGGAAATCCACAAAACCCAGAAGTGATGTGGCAATTTAAAGAGTGTTGTGAAGGAATTAAAAAAGCGTGTAGTGCTTTAAATACACCCGTAATTGGTGGAAATGTATCGTTATACAATGAAACCAATGGTGTGGGAGTTTTCCCAACACCATCAATTGCCATGGTGGGAGTCAATGAAGACGCCAACAAAGTATTGCCATCAGCTTTTCAAAAAAATGGAAGTACGATTTATTTATTGGGTGAAACTAAGCCAGAATTTGGTGGAAGTCTGTTTATGAAAAAAGTGTACGGAAAAGTGGCTGGAACTCACCCTGAAGTGGACTTTGAAAAAGAGTTAAAATTATGGAATTTAGTGATTGAAGCCAATAAACAAGGACTTTTAAACGCTGCTAAAGACGTAAATGTAGGTGGTTTGGCAATCAGTGCTGCAAAAATGGCAGTCGTAGGAAACAAAGGGGTTGAAATCGTTGCTCCTTTAAACGATGCCAAAGATATTTTTTCTGAAACCTTAAGCCGAGCGATTGTTGAAGTCAGTTATGAAAATGAAGAAGCTTTTGAAAACTTAGTTTCAAGCGTAGGGCAATATTGTATTAAAATTGGAAAAGTTCAAGGCGATACGATTATTATCAATGGGGTAACTAAATCACTTGAAGATGCCAGAAATATTTACTATAACCGATTTAAAGAAGTGATTGAGCAAGATTTATAAAAGTGGTTTTGCCACTTTTATAGTGACAAGTGACAAGTAACGAGATATTTACTGGTCATTTGTTACTCGTCACTTCCTCTTCTCTTCCACAAACTGACTGATAGCGTGTTTGATATCTTTAAGTTTCTCTTCATTGCCTTGTAATCGGTCAAAAAATTTCTCTTTGTTATCGTCTTGATTGACCTCGAGTTGGGCAATTTTAGTGCAAATAGCTAAAAAGACACCGTAAGGCACATCATCCCCTCGTCTTAAAAAATGAATGGCTCGTTGCAGTGAAACAAAAGGATTGACACTAATACGGGAAAGTCGATTGACTTTGGTTTGGATGTAATGGATAAACTCTTCTCGTATATCACAATCAAGCACTTCAATCTGTTTTGTTTTGGTGTGTAAAATACACTCAAATGCAATTTTTGTGGAGTCAAAATCAAAACCATCAACCAAATAACTTAAACTGGCATTTTCAAATTTTTCTCGAAAAACCAGCTGAAAAATATCTTCTTCAAACCGATACGTATAGGAGTTGTTTTCATACTCAAAATAGCTTTGATTGAGTGTGTTGTTGACATCGTCTTTGTCTTGTTTATTGGGAAAAATCAGATCAATATCTCTAAAAGTATCTTCTTTGATACAAGACCCTGCTAAAAAAAATGGAATTTGCTCTTTTTTTATGGGATGAATCATTACATGGTTGAGAAAAGACTCCAGTTTTGAAATGACATTACACAATCGAATGTCAAATTTCATTTGCAGTTCATAAGGTAAAAAAGTATTAAAGTTGTCCCAAAATAGGTAAGTCATAGAGGCTTTTTCCCTTAGTGTAAATTTTAGGGCACCTCTAAAAACCCAAGGTACCCATAATGAAGTTTACAAATGTAAGATTTTGCAAGAGATTTGAGAAGATCTAGCCATAGCTAAATTGAACAAATATCTTGTGAAAGATTGCGTTTGTAAACTTCACCCTTTGGGCATCTTTAGCTTTCCCTTATGCGTCGTTACTCACTTTCGAATTAGCTACGGCTAGTCCTTCAAGTGAGTGCCTAGCCTAAGAAAAAGCTAAAGATGTTATGGGTACCTTGGTTTTTTAGAGGTGCCCTTTAGACATTTTACAACATTTTAATTTATAAAAGTGTTAATAAAAAGTGCATAAAAGTGACGTATCCTGTAAAAGCAACTCGTAATGACTTTTTGAGTATAATTGCGACTAAAATTGTAAGCAAACAGATAAAGGAAACGATACATTGAGAGCATTAATTAGCGTAAGCGATAAAAGTGGTGTTGAAAACTTTGCCAAAGAGTTAGTGGCGTTAGGATATGAAATCATCTCAACAGGTGGTACCTACAGTAAATTAAAAGAGGCAGGCATTAAAGTCATTGAAGCCAATGAAGTGACCAAATTTCCTGAGTGTTTTGAAGGACGAGTCAAAACCTTAAATCCTTATATTCACGGTGGAATTTTACATAGACGTGATAAACAATCTCACCTTGACCAAGCCAAAGAATTGGGTGTTGAAGGGATTGATTTGGTATGTGTCAATTTATATCCCTTTAAAGCCACAATTGAAAAAACAGATGACTTTGAAGAGATTATTGAAAATATTGATATCGGTGGACCTGCAATGGTTCGAAGTGCAGCTAAAAACTTTGACAGCGTAATTATAGTTACGGATGTGGCTGATTATGATTTGGTCTTAAACAACCTAAAAAACAATACCAATACCGTTGAGTTTAGACGAGATATGATGATTAAAGCCTATGAACACACCGCGGCATACGATTCTATGATTGCTAATTATATGAACAAAAGATTCAACGGTGGAATGGGGGCTAAACAGTTTATCGTAGGGTCAAAAGTGTTTGATACACGATACGGTGAAAACCCTCATCAAAAAGGGGCATTGTATGAGTTTGAACAACATTTAAGCAATAAATTTATCACACTAAAAGGAGAAGCCAGTTTTAACAACATGGGCGATATTTCAGGTGCGGCTAAAATTGCTTCAGCATTTGGAAATGACAATGCTGTGTGTATCGTAAAACACGGAAACCCTTGTGGATTTGCCATCAAAGACACGCTACTAGAGTCTTATATTGAAGCGTTAAGATGTGACCCCGTTTCTGCTTTTGGTGGAGTGGTTGCCGTCAATGGAATTGTCGATTTACCTTTGGCTGTTAAAATGAATGAAATCTTTTTAGAAGTGGTTTTTGCCGCTGATTTTACGCCTGAAGCCGTTGAAGAGTTAAGCAGAAAACAAAGAATTAAACTCTTCAAACAAGGCACACAAAAACTTGAGATGTCAAACGATGCGTTTAACTTTAAAATCGTTGACGGTGGATTTGTGTATCAAGATGCCGATTTTGTTGAAGAAGATGAAGTTAAAAACTCAAAACTGATGTCAAAGAGAGAAGCAACAGTACAAGAGAAAAAAGATATGGAAATTGCCTATAAAGTAGCCAGTTTAACCAAATCAAACTGTGTAGTGTATGTAAAAAATTCAGCAATGGTTGCCGTGGGAATGGGGATGACGTCAAGAGTGGATGCCGCAAAAGCAGCACTAAGAAAAGCAGAAGATTTAGGAATCGACGTCAGTGGTTCAGTTTTAGCTAGCGAAGCCTTTTTCCCATTTAGAGACAGCATTGATGCCGCACAAGAAGCGGGTGTAAAATGTGTCATTGAGCCAGGTGGAAGTATCCGAGATGATGAGATTATACAAGCAGCCAATGAGTTTGGGATGGCGTTGTATTTCTCAGGAAAACGGCACTTCCTTCACTAAAAAGAGTTGATTTTATAAGCACTCTTTCTTCAAACTTAGCGTTAGGAAAAAAAGTATTCTACTCACTTACTTCAAGTAAGCTCCTACGAATGCTTTATTTCCTGCCTTGATTTATTTTGAAATAGCACTCCTAAAATCAATCTTTGAAACTCTAAAAACTCTCTGAAATATTAAGTTCAAACTATCTTTTATAAATAGAGTAAATAAAAATTCTAACTATATAAATCAAATATGTCAATGTCTTTATCCCATTCTTTCCAACATCTGAAAAGCCGAACGTTTATTTTTCTTTTCGGAAAAGAGTTGCAACTGTTTGAACATAACAAATATGCTCAGAAGCATATTTTTATGTGAGTTTTGTAACTCAGAAAAGAAAAATAATAAGGGAGGGAACCCCAAGGGCTTTGAAGCTTAGTTGGTGGTTTTGCTTACTTTGTCCACACAAAGTAAGAGATGCGGAAACCTTTATGGTTTTCAAGAGAAATATTTTTAATCTTTTAACAATTTTATCATTCTTATTTGTAAATTAACAAAATATATGTTTTCCTATTTTTTAGAGGACATTAAAGTGGAAATTCAACCTCAGGGGTGTAAATCTCAGGGGTGTAAATCTGTTGGTATCATTTTGTTTTATTTTTTTACGATTAAAAAGTTAATAAAAAGAAAATATTTATCTAGGTTTAATATTTTAGTTTGTGTCTCTTTTTTGTTAATCTTTAGGCTATTTTATATATAATATATTGAATAAATAGTTAGACAAAGGTTGAAAATGAAAATAAAATTTAAACAAATTGGAATCTTGATGTGTTGCTCATTATTATTTAGTGCTTGTGCTAATACCTCTGGAGTTGTTTCTATTGGAGATGATTCCTATTTGATTTCAAGATCTGAAAAAGGATTTGATGTAACAGGTTCCGCAGTAAAAGCTGATGCAATTAAAGAGGCTAACAAATATTGTGAATCAAAAAATAAAACTATAAAAATACTCAAAATAATTCAAAAAGATATGGTTCCATTTAAGTCTGATGCACAAGCGGAAATTGAATTTACATGTGTGGTAAGCAATTAAGTCACATAAAAAATATTTTCAAGCAGACAAATTACTGCTGGTCATCGCTTCGCAATTATAAACAACCGTAATTCGCAGCTTAAAATTGCGTTAGGTTTCAAAGGACGCAAAATTGAAGAAAGTCATATTATTTATAAAAATTTTATTTAAGAGCCGCTTGCAAATTCCACCATCATAAACTAGTGAATTTGTAAACCTACTAAACTTATCAAGCAGATCTTTTAAACTTTTAATCATTTTACCGCTTTATGGGTCAATTTTAGATAAAAAACTAT